>ERZ511473.135-NODE-135-length-173468-cov-22.779337_pt1 | contig 173468 bp, 173 predicted proteins | sample MGYA00374947_ERZ511473 | MGnify/ENA primary metagenome ERZ511473 (study PRJEB26303, sample SAMN06343854) | sediment metagenome | isolation source: hot spring sediment | place: Canada: British Columbia | collected 2012-09-26 ... | reverse complement strand
GACTTTATCCCGGCGGCCCCCGGTAAGCTATCCCTCGGAAATTCACTCCGTGCCGGGCAGAGGGTGCGGAAGATGGGCTGATGGATTGGGTGGTACTTGCTCTTTGTGTGCCCTAGAGGGCATCGGCTCTCCATGATCCGCACAATGGCCAGAATCCAAACATTCCGTGCGTTCCGGCACCGGAACTTCCGCCTGTGGTTCCTGGGGCAGACGGTCTCCCTGTTCGGAACTTGGATGCAAGCCACAGCCCAGGGATTCCTCGTGTACCAGCTCACGCGATCGCCTGCCTATCTTGGCTACGTGGCCTTCTCTGCGGGAACCCCCTCCTGGCTCTTGATGTTGTATGGGGGCGCTGTGGCTGACCGGGTGCCTCGCCGTACCCTCCTCCTGGTCACCCAGGGCAGCATGATGGCCCTCGCCTTCCTCCTCGCCGGGCTCACCTTTGGGGGGACGGTCAGGCCCTGGCACATCGTTACCCTAGCGTTCGCCCTGGGGATCGCCAACGCCTTCGACGCACCTGCACGCCAAGCATTCGTCTGGGAGCTCGTCAGCGTCGAGGACTTGACGAACGCCGTCGCCCTCAATGCGGTCATGTTCAACAGCGCAACGGTAGTCGGCCCTGCCGCGGCTGGCATTGTCTATGCCTCCCTAGGTCCCGGGTGGTGCTTTGTGTTCAACGGGATCTCCTTCCTCGCCGTCATCGCAGCACTCCTATCCATGGAGATCCGGCCAGGCCGTGATCCTGACCAAGGGAGCCCTGCCCCCTCCGGGGTCGGCGAAGGGATCCGGTACGTCGCCTCCCATCCGGTGGTCCGTACCGTAGTCCTTCTGGTTACGTCTGTCAGCGTGTTCGGGTGGTCCCTCACCTCCCTCATGCCGGCCTGGGCAGTGGACGTGCTCCACGGCGACGCCCGGACGAATGGGCTCCTGCAGGCAGCGCGGGGACTGGGGGCGCTGTTGGGGGCTCTCACCCTTGCTACCCTGAGCCAGCAACTCCCTCGGGGGCGCGCGCTCACCCTAGGGAGCCTCCTCTATCCCCTCCTGATGCTCGCTTTTGCCTGGGTGTGGTGGCTTCCCGGGTCCTTGCTCTTGCTTGCCGCCATTGGTGCATCCACGATCCTTGTCGTGAACCTCTCCAACGCCCTCGTCCAGACCCTCGTCCCGGACCAGATCCGCGGGAGGGTGATGGGTGTGTACAGCCTGACGTTCCTCGGAGGGATGCCCCTGGGCTCCTTGCTCCTGGGCCTTGCCGCGCGCCTCATGGGCGTACCAAGGGCGGTCACCGTTGCCGCACTCGTCTCCCTTGCCGCCGGCATCGCCCTCCTCGCCCTCAACCCTCCTCTCCAAAATATCCGGTGAAGCCGCCCTGTCAGGCCTTGCCAAAATCCTCGCGGATCTTGGCAGGTTGAGGAAGCTCCCGAAACTTTTCCCTTGACAAACCTCTGACCCCTATGGTATAAGGAGAAGCAAGTACGAGGCTGTACTGCAGAAGGCAACGGCGCCTTCACCTGCCGAGAGGCAGGGGAGGCGCCGTTTCGTTTTCCGGCACCCGCCAGGATCGAATTCTGGAGGCCCGGAGGAGGGAGAGGAGAGGTGGAGCGATGCGAAGGCTGATTGGGCTCGTGGTGCTGATCCTAGCAGCAGCCGTGCCGGCCGCCGCAGGGGATCCAACAGGAACAGAGGTCCTGCGTGCAGATCCCAACGCCCCCGTGAACTTCACATGGACGCTCGTGGCGGCCTTCCTCGTGTTCTTCATGCAGGCGGGATTCGCCCTCCTCGGCGCCGGCCTCATTCGCTCGAAGAACACAGTGAACTATCTGACCAAGAGCTTCATGGACTTCTGCATGGCCTCCCTTTCGTTCTGGGCATTCGGCTTCGCGCTCATGTTCGGAGGCTCCAAGCTGGCCCCGGGGCTGGAGCGGGGGAACCCCTTCTTGGGCTGGTCTGGGTTCTTCCTCACCGGACCCTCCTACGATGTGCGCACGCTCATGCTCTGGTTCTTCCAGATGGTCTTCGCCGCCACAGCGGCCACAATCGTCGCAGGAGCTGTTGCAGAACGCATGAAGATCACCGCCTACCTCGCCTACAGCTTCCTCATCGGGGCCCTGATCTACCCCATCTACGGACACTGGATGTGGGGCGGGGGATGGCTGGCGAATCTCCCGTTCGGCGCTGGGGCCAGGGACTTCGCTGGCTCCAGCGTGGTCCACGCCGTGGGAGGTCTGGTAGCATTGACGGGCGCCGCCATGGTCGGACCGCGCATCGGCAAGTTCAACCCCGATGGCACGCCGAACCAGATCCCCGGCCACAACATGGTCTACGTGGTCGCGGGGACCTTCATCCTCTTCTTCGGGTGGTTCGGCTTCAACCCCGGGAGCACCCTCGCCGCCACCGACCTGCGCATCTCGGTGGTCGCCGTCAACACCCTCCTCGCAGGGGCAGCCGGCGCTGTCGCTGCGATCTACTATAGCCTCGCCCGCACAGGGAAGGCGGACATCGGCCTCGCCTGCAACGGAGCGCTGGCCGGGCTCGTGGGGATCACGGCGCCGTGCGCCTACGTCTCCCCGTGGGCCGCGGTGATCATCGGGGTCGTCGCCGCGTTCATCATGATGGGAACCCTCGCATTCGTGGAGCGCGTCCTGCGTGTGGACGATCCTGTGGGGGCCATCGCCGTCCACGCCGGCGGCGGGCTATGGGGAATGCTCGCGGTTGGGATCTTTGCAGATGGGACCTACGGGAACGTCGCAGGCCTCATCGCAGGACAATGGGGTCAGCTCGTCGCCCAGCTCATCGCCATCGCTACGGTCACCGCCTGGTCCTTGGCGACGGGTTTCCTGATGTTCTGGCTGCTCAAGAGGACGATGGGCCTCCGGGCTTCCCGGGAGGAGGAACTCTCTGGGCTCGATCTTCCCGAGCATGGGACCGCGTGCTACCCCCAGGAGTACCTCCCGGCTTTCACCATGGCGGGAGGAAAGTGATCCGCCAATGGGCACCCGAATCCGTTTCAGGATTTTGAAGGAGTGCTGAGGAGAGAGGTGATGGGGATGTCCTTTGAAGCATGGCTTGCCATCGCGGCATTCGGGGTTCTCATGACCCTGTGGCTCGTTCTCCCAAGCCGGTTCATCCATCGGACCCGCAATGCGGCCGAACGATCTCCCAAGGAAACGCCCGCACGAAACCTCCAGGAAATCCGCGACCAGGAGGAGACGATCCCAGGGCCTCCCCGGGACCTGGCTCTGAACGGCGCAGCCCCATGGGCAGGGATCGTCGAGGTCAGGCTCGCGCGGAACCCCTCCTTCTCCCTGCACGACCCCGCAGGTCAACCGCGGTACTACTTCCTGGTGCGGCCAGAGGGGATCCCGGGAGCGGAGGAGGCGCGGATCCCCGTGTACTGGCGTCCGCACCCAACCCCAGGCGACCTCCTCCTCAGGGAAGTCTACGAGGCCGAAGTGGCTGGGAGATGGGTGCGGGCCGGGAACCTCCAGGCGCTCCAGAGCCTCCTCGTGCAGGCAGTAAGGGAGCTGTTCGGGATCCGCCTCCCCGCCTTTTGGCTCGTCCCCCCGAAGGGACGGTGGATCCCGGTGTCCGCAGACGCTGGGGCGCTCGTGGCAACGATCCCGGCGGGCCCGCGCATCGTCGACCGGTCGCTGGGCGGCTTGACGGAGAAGTTCCGCCACTACCTGGCCCTGACCAACGGGGCCAGTGTCGACCGTCTGACCGTGGCGAAGCTCTCGCCCCTCGACCTGCGCCTTCACCTGCCCGTCGCTGTCTTCGAGGGCCAGGGGGTCTGGATCCCCGTGTTCCACCTCGGGTCCCACCTCTCCGCGGAGGACAGCTTAGAACAGGTGTGGAAGTGCGAGGGGGACCTGGGGGCTCTCCTCCCCTTGTGGCGCCAGGTCTGCGAGGAACTCCATCAAAAAGGTCGGCTCCCCAGAGCCGACGCTCTGGCCATCCTCGGCCTCTCTGGGCATGCATGGGAAGCCCTCCAGCCGACGCTCCGTCCTACCGAGTACGCCCTCACCGGCAGGCAAAGCGCGCCCTTCGGGGAGGGGGAAAAGGCGCTCCCAGTCTGGCGGTGGGAAGAAGTCTACCTTTGCCGGGGCGAAACGGAAGGCGCCTGCCTGTACGCTTCCTTTGACCCGTGGGAGCTGTGCGCGCGTCTCGGGATGGACCTCCGCCGCCGAACCGAAGCCTCCCGTGCTCCCAGCTCCTTCCTCGGGTCCACATCCCTCATAGGCGAGGGGAGGCAGATGGGGGACCGGATGGCCTCGTCCGTCCTCGGGCAACCTGTTGGAAGTGCTTCGAGCAGAACAGCTTGAAGTCACCCCGACACGGGGGAAGCTCCAGATGCTACGACGGAGCACGATTTCTGTCCATTTGCTTAGGAGGTGACACGTACATGGTGGGACTTTGGATAGCGATCCTTGGTGGGATCCTCCTGATCGCCGGCATCATCACATGGGCCGTACGGTATACGAAGGTCGGGCCCAACGAGGTCCTGATCATCTCCGGCCGGCGCCGTGTGATCGTGGGGCCGGATGGGAAGAGGCGCACTGTGGGGTACCGCCTGGTGCGCGGCGGGGGCACATTTGTCTGGCCCATCAAAGAGAAGGTCCAGCGCATGTCCCTGGAGCTGATGACACTGGAGGTGCGGACCCCAGATGTCTACACCGTAAACGCTGTCCCCGTTACCGTCGACGGGGTCGCCCAGGTGAAGGTGAAGGGGGATGAGGAGAGCATCGCCGTCGCCGCAGAGCAGTTCCTGTCGCGGTCCCGTGAGGACGTCATGAAGACAGTCCTCCAGACACTGGAAGGGCACATGCGGGCCGTCCTTGGAACGATGACCGTGGAGGAGATCTACCGGGGACGCCAGGAGCTGGCACGGCGCGTCCGCGAGGCCGCTTCCGAGGACCTCATCAAGATGGGGCTGGAGATCATCTCCCTGACCATCCGCAACGTCTTCGACAGCCAGGGGTACCTGGAAGCCCTCGCCCGCCCGCGCATCGCCCAGGTCAAGCGAGACGCCATCAAAGCCGAGGCCGAGGCGGAAAAGGAAGCCCAGCAGGCGCGGTTCGAAGCAGAGACCAAGATCGAGGAGGCCCGCCGGACCATGGAGGTACATAAGGCGGCCTACGAGGCGGAGATCAAGGCAAAGCGCGCCGAGGCAGACCTGGCCTATGAACTGCACAAGTACCGTATCGGCCAGCAGGTCAAGGCCGAGGAGATCCAGGTCAGCATCGTGGAGAAGGAGAAGGCCATCGAGCTGGAGGAGCGGGAGATCGCCCGCAAGGAGAAGGAGCTCATGGCCACGGTCCTCAAGCCCGCCCAGGCCGAACGCCAGCGCATCGAGGTGCTGGCGGAAGCGGAGCGCTACCGCCGGGAGGCCGAGGCGATTGGGAAGGCCGAGGAGATCAAGGCGACGGGATTGGCGGAGGCCGAGATCATCAAGATGAAGGGAACGGCGGAGGCCGAAGCGATGATGAGGAAAGCGGAGTCCTGGTCGCGGTACAACGAGGCGGCGATCACTGAGCTGGTCATCAACGTCCTCCCGCAACTGGCCAGGGCTGTTTCCGAGCCCCTGGCCAAGACGGAGAAGATCGTCGTCGTGAACACCGACGGGAGCGGAACAGGGATCACCCGGATCACAGGCGACGTCGCCCAGGTGGTGGCCCAGCTCCCTGCTCTCCTCGAGGCCCTGAGCGGGGTCAAGCTGGAGAAGCTCCTCGAGCGCATCCCCGGCGTATCCCCGGGACAGGGTCGGCCCAGCGACGCCCAGCACGCAGCACCTATCCCATCCACGAAGGAGTAGGGAGGGAAACCCATGGCAGTGACCAGGGAGCGCATCCGCGAACGCCCAGCGGCAACGCCCGGAGAGGTCATGGAGCTGTGCGAGCGCCAGAAGGTCGAGATCGTGGACCTGCGGTTCACCGATCTCCTGGGCGGCTGGCAGCACTTCTCCATCCCTGTGGAGGAGCTCTCGGAAGACCTCTTCCGTGAGGGCATTGGGTTCGACGGGAGCAGCATCCGAGGGTTCCAGGAGATCCACGAGAGCGACATGGTCCTGATCCCCGACGCGCGCACCGCCAGGGTGGATCCCATGTGCAAGACTCCCACGCTCGTCCTGATCTGCGACGTCTATGATCCGGTGACCCGGGAGCGGTATTCCCGGGACCCGCGGGCAGTCGCCCAGAAGGCCGAGGGGTTCCTCCTCTCCACGGGGATCGCCACGACCAGCTACTGGGGGCCGGAGGCGGAGTTCTTCGTCTTCGACGAGGTGCGCTTCGACCAGAACGTCCACTCGGGGTACTACTTCGTGGACTCCGTGGAGGGTGCCTGGAACACCGGCCGGGAGGAGCGGCCGAACCTGGGGTACAAGCCGCGATACAAGGAGGGGTACTTCCCTGTCCCCCCGACGGACAGCCTCCAGGAGTTCCGCTCCCAGCTCGTCCGCAAGATGAGGCAGGCCGGGCTCGAAGTGGAGGTCCACCACCACGAGGTGGCTACCGCTGGCCAGTGTGAGATCGACCTGCGCTTCACGACCCTCACAGAGATGGGAGACCGGCTTCAGTTCTACAAGTACCTGGTGAAGACGTTCGCGAGGGAGCACCTGAAGACGGCAACCTTCATGCCTAAGCCCCTGTTCGGGGACAACGGCTCCGGGATGCACACCCATCAGAGCCTCTGGAGGGAGGGTGTGAACCTCTTCTTCGACCCGCGGGGATACGCCCAGCTCAGCGAGTTGGCCATGTACTACATCGGCGGGCTCCTCGAGCACTCCCCAGCCCTGCTGGCCTTCTGCGCCCCCACCACCAACTCCTACCGCCGCCTTGTCCCGGGCTACGAGGCCCCTGTGAACCTCGTCTACTCCCAGCGCAACCGCAGCGCGGCCATCCGGATCCCCGTCTACTCCACGAACCCTAAGGCCAAGCGCATCGAGTACCGCCCGCCGGATCCAAGTGCCAATCCCTACCTTGCGTTTGCTGCCATGCTCATGGCCGGGATCGACGGGATCCTCCGCAAGATCGACCCGGGGCCGCCCATGGATGTGGATCTCTACGAGCTGCCTCCCGAGGAGGCGAGGAAGATCAGGCAGGTCCCCGGCTCTCTGGAGGAATCGCTCCGCGCCCTGGAAGAGGACCACGCGTTTCTCCTCCGCGGTGGGGTGTTCACCGAGGACCTAATCGAGGCGTGGATCGCCTACAAGCGCCGCAAGGAGGTCGACTACGTGCGCCTCCGGCCGCATCCGTCGGAGTTCTACCTGTACTACGACGTGTAGGGGCGGCAGAGGTCGACGACGGCGAGCTCGACGGCCAGATCCGGAAGCTGTGCCCCGGATTTGATGGCCATGTCCGCCTGGAGCAGTCGGTTGAAGGCACCTTGGGCCTCCCGGAGCGAGAACCTCCGGGCCTGCGCAGCGAGGCGTTGGGAGAGGAAGGGGGGGACCCCTAACTCTGCGGGAAGGCGCGTAGCGGGGAGGCCCCGGTCGAGGAGGATCCTCGCCTGGAGGATCAGCCGGAACTGGCGAGCGATCATGTACAAGACCAAAAGGGGCGGTTCCCCTCCCTGGAGGACCTCCCGCAACAAGCCCAGCGCCCGGTCGAGCTTCCGGTCGCCAATGGCGTCTACGAGCTGGAAGATGGTGACCTCATGACCCCGGGTGCACACGTCCTGGATGTCCTTGGCAGTGATCACCCGGCGCTCCCCGACGTAGGCCACGAGCTTTCCAATCTCTGAGGCCAGGTCCCGGAGGCTGTTCCCCACAAGGGTGATGAGGGTCATGGCGACGGCATCGGAGATCTGCTTCCCTTCCCTCTCGACCCGCCTCTTCACGTAGGGGAGGAGCGTCCGCGGCGTCAGGCGGGGGAACTCCACCACCTCCCCTACCCGCTTGGCAACCAAGTACAGGCGTCGGCGCTTGTCTAGCGTTCCAGCGACCATGATGAGGGTGGAGGGGGGTTCTCCCCCTTCCAGGTAACCGGCCAGACGCTCCTGCTCCTGGGCGCTGAGAGCCTCCAGGCGCTTTACGAGGACGACCCGCCGTCCCCCAAAGAACGGGAGCGTATCCACCCGGTTGATGATCTCCTGCACGGGGGTCTCATCCGCGTAGAGGACATCGAGGTTCCACTCTCTCTCTTGGGGAGGGATGAGGCTGTCGAGGATCTGTGCGAGGCGCTCCTCCAGGAGGAGATCCTCCTCTCCCATGAGAAGGTAGACGGCGCGCTGCTGAGCTCTTCCCTTCGTAGCCACGGGCATCCCTCAAACCCTAGCCCACCTGAGGAGGGAGATTTCCTACGTTCCCTCCGTTTTCCTCTTCCCGTTCCCGGGCTCCTGGCTGAGGCCTTCGCGCCGAAAGGTCTCCACCCACAAACGCTTCCCGTTGGAGATCAGGGCGATGGCTCCGTGGTGGTCAGTGCGGTAGATCCTCGCCCCAACGCCTCGAAGGGCCCGCAGGGTCTTCGCGTCGGGATGGCCGAAGGGATTCCCCTCCCCCACGGAGATCACGGCCACTTCAGGGCGCACTGCCGTGAGGAAGGTCGGAGTAGAGGAGGTCTCGCTCCCGTGGTGGGCGACCTTGAGGGCCGTGCTCCGCAGAGCCTCGCCCAACCCGAGGAGCAGATCCTCAATGGGAGATTCGATGTCCCCCGGGAGGAGCATGCTCACCTGGCCGTGCACCAGCTTGAGGACAAGGGAGTTGTTGTTGACGTCCGAACCTGTGCCTACCTCAAGACGCCCAGAGGGGAAGAGGACGAAGATTTTTACACCTGCGCCGAGATCGAACGCGTCCCCCCGGCGGGCCAGGTGGTAGGGAATGCGACCGGCGTGGATCATGCGCAACACGCGCGGGTAGGAGGGGTTGTCGTGTTTGAACCCGCTGTCCCAGACGAGCCCCACGGGGAAGGAGCGCAGGACCGCGGGGATGCCTCCCACATGGTCCTCGTGAGGATGGCTCAGGACGAGCAGGTCGATGCGCCGGACGCGCAGGCGATGGAGGAAGGGGACCACTCGTTCCTCTCCCACGTCGAACTCCTGCGCATACCCCTCCACAGCCCCTCCCGCGTCGACCAGGGCGACCCTGCCCGAAGGGGAGCGGATCAAGATGGCGTCTCCCTGCCCGACGTCCATGACGGTGATCCGGAGGCGCCTGGAGTCAATCTCCCCTGCGACCTGGACCCAGATCACCACCGCGCCGACGGCAAGGCAGGCCAGGGCTACCTGGCGTCTCGTGGGCCGCAGGCCTCGCCGGGCCATCTCCACACCCAGGCATCCTGCCGCGTACAGCCCAGCAACAGCCCACGCGCTAGGGGGAGGAACCTCCACGCTGGCGAAGGGGAGGGAGGCGAACCACCCGACACTCGCCAGGAGGAACTGCACCCAGGGCCGGAGGAAGGCTAGGAGCGCCGCGGCCACCGGACCGGCGAACAACCCACAGAACGCCGCGAGGAGGCCCAGCGGTACGATGAGCAGGGAGAGGGGCACGGCCAGCAGGTTCGCCACGGGAGCGACGAGGGAGAGCCGACCGAAACTCGCTGCCACGAGGGGAGCCGTTGCCAGTTGGGCCGCCAGGCTTACTCCGACCAGGACAGCAACCTGCTTGGGCAAGGGGAGGCGTGCTGTCAGATCCTCCGCGAGGTAGAGGATCCCCGCTGTCGCGGCGAACGAGAGCTGCAGGCTGGCGGAGAAGAGGGCAAGCGGGTCAAGGACCAGGATCACGAGGCCAGCGAAGGCGAGGGCTGTCCAGGCATCCTTCTCCCTGCCCAGCAGCATCGCACTCAGCCCCAGGAGGACCATGATCGTTGCCCGCACAGCGGAAGGGTGGGGACCAACCACGAAGGAGAAAGCTCCGACGAGCAACGCCGCGACGGACACCGCCACCCACACGGGAAGGGCGAGCAGGCGGAGGAAACTCAAGGCTGTACCGGAGACCAGGCCCACATGGAACCCCGAGACCACGAGGAGGTGGACGACGCCTGCCCTCGTGAACATCTCTGCGACTGATTTCGGAGGAGCCGTGCCGAACGTCAAGGAGGAGAGGACCTCTCCGTATGGTGGAGGCATCCCTCCCATGAGTGTCCTGGAGAGTCTCTCCTGGAGGACAAATCGCGCGGCTCCCACGCGATCCCCGCGGTTCCGAGCGAGGAGACGGACCCCTTCCCCCCGGGATACAGAGAGGATCGCCAGGATGCCCTTGCGGGCCAAGTACCGGCGGTAGGAGAATTCCCCTGGGTTCCCTGCATCGTGGGGCCTGCGGACCCTCCCTCTCACCTCCAGGAGATCCCCGTAGGAGAACCGCCGCTCGCCAGGGAGAGAGACGAGGATCCGGCCGTGGACGGGGCGGGGGAACGTCCCGGTAACGACGCTGCGGGCTTCTAGGACCAGACGTGTCCGCCCTTCCCTGGTCTCGATCTCCTCGACGACGCCGCGCAGGAGGACACGCCGGGAGGTGAACGAGGCGACATGGTCGGGGCCGGGAGGAATGGTGGCCAGGCGGTAGAGGAGGGTGCCTGCGCACCACGCAGCTACGACCAGGAACGCCACTGCACCGAGGGGGCGATCCCGCGCGAGGAAGACTGCGACGATCAAGGAGAGGAGGGCGAGGACGACGACAAGGGGGAGCGGGCCGACCCGCTCCCCCGCCACAATCCCCAGGGCTACTGCCACGCTCACCCAGGCGAGCGGCCTCCGGATCACGCTTCCCAGGAAGTCATGGAGAATCGAAGGATTGTTTGATTCTTCCACGCAGATTATTTTAGGAGACTTCCTACCCTCTGTCTACCTTGACAATGCCCCTGTGGACCATGTTCCCTATGCCGACCCGGGCGCGCGGGCGGCGGGATGCCTCCGCCCCCGACCTCGGACGTCGGGAACTGTTGCGAGCAGGGCTGGGGGCTCGGGGGGGATGGCGGTGGCCTCGTTGACCCGGGCGCACCCTGCGGGAGTTCCGGATCGCCGGTCACCGTCAGTCAGGTCCTCGTGGACGAAGCCTACAGACTGCGCCGGGGTGGCGAGGGGACCACTCCCTCACGCCTGAGAATCCCACATTGGCAAGCTACGATTTCTTCTCGATCTCCTGCTTGATGCGGGAAAGGAAGGCATCGAGTGCCATAGGGCCGAGATCCCCTTCGCTCCTGCTCCGCACGGCTACCTGCCCGTGCCGTTGCTCCCGGTCTCCGACCACGAGCATGTAGGGAATCCGTTCAATCTGTGCCTGGCGCACCTTATAGCTGATCCGCTCGCTCGTCTCGTCCACGGAAGCCCGCAGCCCCTCCTGCTGCAACCGGGAGAGCACCTGGCGGGCGTAGTCCAGGTGGCGGTCGGTGATGGGGAGGACGCGGACCTGCTCTGGCGCGAGCCAGACGGGGAAGGCCCCGGCATAGTGCTCGATGAGGATCCCCACGAACCGTTCCAGCGAACCCACGATCGCCCGGTGGATCATCACCGGCCGATGCTCCCGCCCGTCGGAGCCCATGTAGGTGAGGTCGAACCGCTCGGGCAGGTTGAAGTCCAGCTGGATCGTGGTCATCTGCCAGGACCGGCCAATGGCGTCGAGGAGGTGGATGTCGATCTTGGGGCCGTAGAAGCTCGCCTCCCCAACGGCACGGTTGTACGCAAGGCCCCGCCCCACAAGGACCTTCTCCAGCGCCCTCTCCGCCACGTCCCAGACCTCTGCTCCACCAGCGTACCTGCCCATATCTTCCGGATCCCGGACGGAGAGCTCGATCCGGTAATCTCGAAACCCGAAGGCGCCGAGGATCGAGAAGGCGAGGTCGATGAGGGAGGAGACTTCCTCCTCGATCTGGTCAGGCCGACAGAAGATGTGGGCATCGTCCTGGGTGAGGCCCCGGACCCGCAGGAGGCCGTGGAGCACGCCCGGACGCTCGTACCGGTAGACTGTCCCGAATTCGGCGAGCCGCATGGGAAGATCCCGATAGCTGCGCGTCTGGGAGCGGTAGATCATGATGTGGAAGGGGCAGTTCATGGGCTTGACCAGGTACTGCTGCTCGTCCACCTCCATGCCGCTGTACATGTTCTCCCGGTACCAGCTCATGTGCCCGCTGATCTCCCACAGGCGCACCCTGGCCACGTGGGGGGTGTACACGAACTGGTAGCCACGGCGCTCGAGCTCCTGGGAGATGAACGCCTCGATGATCCGCCGGACCAGCGCGCCCTTGGGATGCCAAAGGACCAGTCCCGGTCCGATCTCCTCGTGGATGCTGAACAGGTCCAGTTCCCTCCCCAGCCGGCGGTGATCCCGCCTCTTCGCCTCCTCCAACCGTTGGAGGAAGCGGTCGAGCTCCTCCTGCGTAGGGAAGGAGATGCCGTAGATGCGCTGGAGCATCTCCCGTCGCTCGTCCCCCCGCCAGTAGGCCCCTGAGGTGGAGAGGAGCTTGATGGCCTTGATCAAACCGGTACGCGGGATGTGAGGGCCCCGGCACATGTCCATGAACCCGTCCTGCCGGTAGAAGCTGACTCTCTCATCGGGGATCTCCTCCAGGAGTTCCAGCTTGTACTTCTCCCCCTGGCTCGCCAGGAGCTTGTAGGCCTCCTCTCGCGGGATCTCCACCCGTTCGATGATCTGGTCTTTCTGGGCCAGCTCCCGCATGCGCGCCTCGATGCGCTCCAAGTCCTGTGGCTCGAACGGCCGGTCGATCTCGAAGTCGTAGTAGAACCCGTCCTCGATGGGCGGGCCGATGGCCAGCTTCGCTTCCGGGAAGAGCTCCTTGACCGCCTGAGCCATCAGGTGCGTCGAGCTGTGCCAGTAAGTCGCCCGGCCTTCAGGGTGGGTGAAGTCGAGGAACTCCACCTGGCAGTCCCGATCCACCCGCGTGCTCAGGTCCACGAGCCTGCCATCCACCTTGGCGACGAGGGCCTGCACACCGAGGTCTGCAGCGACCTCGGCGAGGGAGACGCCCGGCTGATACGCAAAGGCCCGTCCATCAGGGAGCTGGATACGGATTCGCACCACGGTCCTCACCTCGTTCCTGTGATCTTAAGACACCCACCCCGGAGGGAGCTCCAGCCGCTCTCTTCCATAGCGCTTGACCCTGCCAAAACCCGCGAGCAGGTTTTGGTGGGGTGACTGAACAACTGGGCTCCCCGCCCAAAGGGACGGGGAGCCCGCGGTTCCACCCTTCTTCCAGGTTCCTTCGCTCCGCTCAGGACAAACCTGGCTCTCTTTTGCGCTAACGGGCATCCCGGGAAGCCCTACACAGGCAATCGCCCTTCGAGCCCCGGCTCCGAGGGGGTTTTCAGCCGGCCCGACCCAGGAGCGCTTCCAGCGGCCGCGCTCCCTCTCTGGGAGCGGGGATCGGCCTACTCGTCCTCTTCATCGCCTCTTGAGGTAGATTGTAGAGAGTCCGGCACGCCCTGTCAAATCGCCTCAGTCCACGGAGATGCACGTCAACGTATCCTTCACGCCGGAGGTGGCCTGGACCTTGGAGAGGACGAGGTCTCCCAGCGACTTGACGTCCTCCGCCTCCACAATGGCCACGACATCATAGGGTCCGGTCACCGCATAGGCCTCCTTCACACCAGCGATCCCCCTCACGGCGGAAGTGACGTCCCTGGCCTTCCCGAGGTCGGCCTTGATGAGGACGCAGGCGGTGACTGCCATCCCGTTCACCCCCCTTTGACGGACCCCCGCATGTTCACGCGCCATCCCAGAGGTCGCGTTCTACCTCCCACCGTAGCATGCTTCCCCGCAGGCTGTCGAGCCTGAACTTTTGTTTGGAGAGGGAAATCCCGTTGCAGGAACGTATTTCCCCCTTGGGTGATCGTTCCGGCGATGATCGTGACATTCCCGGAAAGGAGGCGGAGGGATGGCCAAGCCGAAGGTCTATGTGACACGCCGGCTGCCCGGGGAGGCGATGGACCTCCTGCAGCAACACACCCAGGTCACCGTATGGGGAGAAGACGCAGTCCCCCCTCCCAAGGAGGTGATCAAGCGGGAGGTCGCGGACGCAGACGGGCTCATCTCCCTGGTCACGGATCCCATCGATGCCGAAGTCATGGACGCAGCGCCGAAGCTCCGGGTCATCAGCAACTACGCCGTCGGCTTCGACAACATCGACATCCCCGCAGCCACCGCCAGGGGGATCGTGGTGACCCACACCCCCGGGGTCCTCACGGAGACCGTCGCCGACTTCACCTTCGCCCTCATCCTGGCAGCGGCGAGACGGGTCGTCGAGGCGGACCGGTTCACCCGGGAAGGCAAGTGGAAGAGCTGGGAGCCCATGCTGTTCTTGGGGCAGGATGTGTACGGAGCGACCCTGGGCCTCGTGGGGCTGGGGAGGATCGGCAGCGCTGTTGCCCGCCGGGCAAAGGGGTTCGACATGCGCGTGCTCTACTATGATGTCGTCCGCAGGGAGGATCTGGAGAAGACGCTCGGCCTGGAGTTCACCGACCTGGACACCCTCCTGCGGGAGTCCGACTTCGTCAGCATCCATACCCCCTTGACCCCGGAGACCCGCCACCTCATTGGCGCCAGGGAGCTCAGCCTGATGAAGCCGACGGCCATCCTCGTCAACACGGCGAGGGGTCCCATCGTGGACACCATCGCCCTCGCCAAGGCCCTGCGCGAGCGGCGGATCTGGGCGGCGGGCATCGACGTCTTCGAGACCGAGCCTGTCCCCCCGGACCACCCCCTCCTGCAGCTCGACAACGTGGTCGTGGCACCGCACATCGCCAGCGCCAGTATCGCAACTCGCACGAAGATGGCCCTCCTGGCCGTGGAGAATCTCCTGAGCGTCCTCGAGGGGCGGACGCCTCCCCACCCCGTGAACCCAGAGGCTATCGGGAAGAGGTGAGGAGGAACCGGGAAGAGGCGCATGGAGCTCCTCGGGATGGTCCTTCGCAAATCCGCTCGGGACGTCCTCGCCCATCCGCGGGAAGTGGTGGGCACGAGCCTCTTCGCCTCCCTCCCGTTCCTCCTGATCGGGGGCGGCCCGTTCGTCCCACGACCCCTTGGCCCCGCCCTCATCGCTGGAGGATGGCTCCTCCTCGGCCCCATCGCCGCCGCCGCCTGGGAGGCGGCCCTGGCCGTCGTGGAAGGGAGGCAGACCGCGCTGTGGAAGGGACTCCGCTGCCACCTGATCTCAGGCCTGTTCTTCTTCGCCCTGAATGCCCTGGCGGTCCTCCTGATCGTGGCCAACTTCCGCTTCTACATCACCTCCCCTGCAGAGATCCTCAGGTCCCCACTCCTCCCCTTCTTGCCCGGGCTGACCCTGGGAGCTTTCTTCGGCCTCCTCTGGCTCTACGCCCTTGCACTCTGGGGCCTGCTCCAGCTCTATGCCCTACCCCTCGTCCTCATCCGGCACGTGGGAGTCCTGGAGGGGCTCCGTACCGCAGGAGTCCTGGTCCTCAAGAACGTGGGCTTCTCCATTGGGCTGGCCGTGGTTGCCTTTCTCCTCCTCGGGGTCTTGCTCCTGACGGGCGTGGGCGCCCTCCTCCTGGCAGGGGGAGCCCTCGGCGTGCTCACGGTGAACGCCACAAAGGCCCTCCTGGCCACCACGACCGGGGCCTCTTGATCTTCCCGCTGGCTATTGAGAAAAAAGCATGGGGGGCGGCGCGCCGCCCCCCATACCCTCTCGCCGTGCCTTCCCGGACTACTCCTTGTAGATGAGCCAAGTGCGGAAGTTCATGGTGGGATCGAGCACGATCCCCTTCACGTTCTTCTGAGCAATCGCCACCGCCTGCTGGTCGTTCTTCCACAGGGGCAGCAGGATCGCGGTCTCCGCCAGAAGCCGCTGCGCCTCCTGGTAGATGGCCTGCCGCTTGGACTTCTCGGCGGTCAGCTTGGCATCGGTGAGGAGCTTCTGGAACCTGGCGTAGGCCTGCTTGTCCGCCGGGTTCGTGGCCTTGTTCAGGAAGGTGCCCAGCCCCTCCGGCGACTCCGTCAGCCAGGGAGCGAGGAAGTTGTCGGGATCCACGAAGTCAGGATACCATCCCAGGAAGAAGATCCCGAACTCGCCCTTGGACATGGCCTTGACGTAGGCGCCCCACTCCAAGGACTTGACATCCACGCTGATCATCCCCGTCTGCTCCAGGCTCGACTTGACCACCGCCGCCACATCCGCCTCGGTGGTCCCGTAGTGGAGCGGGGTGTACCAGAGGGTGATCGCCAGCTTCTTCGTGGGGGAGTACCCCGCCTCGCGGAGCAGGGCACGCGCCTGGTCCAGGTTCCGCCTGGGGAAGGCCGGGACGTGGCTCCACAAACCAGGCGGGACCATGCTGTAGAGCGGGGAGTTCAGGCCGGCGAAGACGTCCCGGACGATGCGCTCCCGGTCCACGGCGTAGGCGATCGCCCTGCGGACCTTCGGGTTGTCGAAGGGCTTGGCCGTCACGTTGAACACGATGTACCGGACGGACATGCTCGGCCCCCGCAGGACCTGCAGGTTGGGGTTCTTGGAGAGGCGCACGATATCCTCCGGGTTAAAGGTCCTGTAGCCCACATCCACCTGCCCTGCCTCCACGGCCGCGGCGAGTGCAGAGGCGTCCGCGAAGAAGACGGTGATGACGCGTGGGCTCTTCGGCTGTGGGCCCCAGTACCCCTTGTAGGCCTCGTACACCGTCCGTTGCTCGGGCACGTACTGGACGAGGCGGTAAGGACCTGTTCCCGCGTACCTCCCCTTGGCGAACTCATTCGCCGGCGTGGACTTGGGGCTGAAGATCATGGCCGGTGCAATGGGGTCGGACATCCGGGCGAGGAATGTGGCGTCGGGTTGCTTGAGGGTGAAGCGCACGGTGAAGTCGTCCACCACGTCGATCTTCCCAATATTCATGATGAGGGCCACACCGCCCTCAGGTCCATTGAGCCGCAAGGCACGCTCAATGGACCACTTGACGGCCGCCGCATCAAACGGCGTGCCGTCGGTGAACGTCACCCCCTTGCGCAGCTTGAACGTGTAGACTTTGCCGTCGGGGGAGATGGTCCAGCTCGTTGCCAGGGAGGGGCCGATCTCGGTGGTCCCTGGCTTGAACGTCACCAGCGCCTCAGCGGTCTGCTGGAATACATGCCACGTCCAGTAGTCGTAGGAGTTTTCGGGGGAGAGCTCGGTGATCCTGTCGGTCGTCCCAATGACGAGCGTCCCTTTCTCCCTCTGGGCGACCGCCCCAGGTGAGAGGAGGAGGGCAAGCGTCAGGATCGCCAGGGCGATTACTCCAACGCGTCGTCGCGACATTCCCTTTCACCTCCCTTCAGGATGAGACCGCACACTGCCACCCCTACTCTTCGCCGTCATGTCGCCCGACGCCTCCTCGGGTTGAGGAGGTCGTTCACTCCCTCCCCGATCATCCCGAACGCGATGGAGACGACGATGATCATCAACCCCGGGAAGGTGATCAGCCACCAATACCCTGCCTGCAAGAACTTCTGCCCGTTCTGGATATCGAACCCCCAGTCCGGAGTGGGGGGCGGGAGGCCGAACCCGAGGAACGAGAGGGCGGCCTCGGTGAGGATTGCGTCGGCGATGGTGAACGAGGGCACAGTCATCACGGCGGGAAGGGTGTTCGGGGCGATGTGCCGGAGGAGGATCCGCCAGTGGGTGCCCCCCATGGCCCGCGCCGCCTCCACGAACTCCTGCTCCTTCAGCGTCAGCACCTGGGCGCGGGCCACCCGGAAGTAGGTGGGGATATACACAAAGGCAATGGCCCCGATCATGTTCAGAAGGCCCGGACCCAGCATGGCCACAATGGCGATGGCCAAGATGAGGCTCGGGAAGGAGTAGATCGCGTCCATGACGACGGAGAGCGCCCGGTCCAGCCTGCCTCCGAAGTACCCGGAGATCCACCCGAGGCCCGTCCCTAGGGAGAAAGAGATCGCCACGGAGGCGGCGGCCACGAGGAGAGGGAGGCGTCCCCCATAGAGGACGCGGCTCAGGACGTCCCGGTGGAGCTGGTCAGTCCCCATGGGATGCGCCGCGCTCGGCGGGGCGAGGCGTCCTCCAGGGGACTGGGCAGTCGGGTCGTATGGGGCAAGGATGGGGGCGAGGATCGTCACCGTGACCACAAATCCCACGATCGCAGCCCCTACGAGCAAGATGGAGTGACGCCGGGCCATCCTCAGGAATGAGGGGCGGGCGCCCGCTGCTGGCTCCGTAGCGAATCCTGCAACCTCTCCCACGTGATCCCCCTAATACCGGATCCTCGGGTCCAGGCGAGCATAAGCGATGTCCACCAGGAGGTTCACGGTAGAGATGAAGATGGCGATGAACACCACCGTCCCCTGGATGGCCTGGAAGTCCCGGGCATCGATACTCACGAGGAGGAAGCGGGCGATCCCAGGCCAGGAGAAGACGGTCTCCGTCAGGATAGCGCCTCCCATGAGCAAGGCGAACTCCAGGCCGATGACGGTCACAATCGGGATGAGGGCGTTCCTCAAGGCATGCCGCAGGATCACCACCCGCTCAACCAGACCCTTCGCCCGGGCGACGGTCACGTACTCCCGGTCCAGGACCTCGAGCATGCTGGATCGGGTCATGCGGCCAATGAACCCGGATACTACGAGGCCAAGGGTGAGTGCTGGGAGGAAGAGGTGCCGGAGCGCGTCCAGGAACAGCCCGAAATCCCGACGCAGGAGGGTATCGAGCAAATAGAAGTTGGTGATCGGCTGGAACAGGGCCGCGCCCACTGGGTCGAGCCGGCCCCCCACAGGGAAGACGCCCAGCCGGACTGCAAACAGCATCAAGAACATGAGCCCGATCCAGAACACGGGCATCGAGAAGGAGGCGATGTTCAAAACGCGCACCCCGTGGTCAATGCCCGTATCATGGCGGACTGCCGCGACCACCCCGGTCACCAGCCCGATCGCCACGGCCACGAACATCCCGGAGGCAGCCAGCTCGAACGTCGCGGGGAAGGCCAGAAACAGCTCCACCAGGACGGGCCGCCCTGTTCGAATGGAGGTACCGAAGTCCCCGCGGGCGATGCTGGAGAGGTAGTGGAGGTACTGGATCACGAGAGGGCGATCCACCCCGAGCTCCTGGCGGCAGCGGGCGATCACCTCCGGGCCCACGTTCCGGCCTCCCAGCATGGCCAAGCAGGGATCCCCTGGCATCACCCGCAGGATGAGGAAGACCACCGTGAGGAGGATCAGGAGCATCGGGATGGTCATGACCAAGCGCGTGAGGATGTACCGGCCGAGCCCTCCCAACGTTCCCACCTCCAAGATCCCCTCTCTGTGTTCGCGGTCCCTGGTGCAACCCCTGCTTGCAGGCGGGAAGAGGAGAATCCTCCGTCGCGAGAGAAGTGTTCCAGAGGACACAGGGGGCTCCCACCGGATCTTTCGCCGGGGTCCTTAAGACGCCAACCGCAAAGGGGGGAAGGCGAATGCGTGCACGATGGCTCATTGGCTTGACGGTGATCTTCGCCCTGGCCTTGGCCGGGTGTGCTCGCCAGCAGGCCCAGCAACCTGCACCTGCTCCGGAAGCAGCCAAACTTCCTGATCTCGGCGGGAAGGAGCTCAGGATCGCCAGCGACACCACCTACCCGCCCTTTGAGTTCGTCGACAAGAATAAGAACATCGTCGGGTTCGACGTGGACATGATGAACGAGATCTGCAAGCGCGTCAATTGCAAGGCGACCTTTGTCCCCACGGCATGGGACGGGATCTTCGTCGCCCTCCAGCAAGGCCAGTTCGACGCTGTCGTCTCGGGGGTGACCATCACCGAGGAACGGCAGAAGACAATGGACTTCTCCGACCCCTACCTGCGCTACGGTCAGGTCGTTCTCGTACGGGCGGATGAGGAGCGCATCAAGGGTCTCGACGACCTCAAAGGCATGACAGTCGCTGTCCAGACGGGCACCACCAACGACGAGAAGGCGACCGCGCTCCAGAAGGAGGGTAAGGTAGGCACGGTCAAGCGCTACGACACCTTTGACCTGGCGGTGGCCGCGCTCATCAACAAGGACGTGGACGCCGTCATCATCGATAGCCCCGCTGCCGACGGGTTCATGGCAGCCAACCCCGGCAAGTTGAAGATCGCCGGGGAACCCTTCACGAGCGAGGCCCTGGGCATCGTCGTCCAGAAGGGCAATACGGAGCTGCTCCAGGCCTTCAACGCGGCCCTCAAGCAGATGAAGGAGGACGGGACGCTCGATCAGCTCTACAAGAAGTGGTTCGTGGAGTTCAAGCCCGGGCAGCAGTAGGACGTATCCGGACCTGCGCGGATTCCCAAAGGACGTCCCCTCTTCCCCTGGGGTACGGAGGGAAGCAGCTTGGTCGAGGCCGAACAGGAGGCGCTCGGAAAAGGAGCCGTTCGTCTGGAGAGGACCCGTGGGCGGGTTGTCCCCCTCCCCCTAGAGAAGGTCCCTTGGTGGGCGATCATCCTGCTCATGGCAGGGCTGTTGGTCACCTATACCATCGCCACCTCCACCGTCTACCAGGAGACCCTTCGCTTCCTCGCTCGGGGCGTCGTGCGCACCCTCCAGCTCTCCGTGGGCGCCTACGCCATCGCCCTGATCCTTGGCCTCGTCGCTGGTCTCGCCAGGGTCTCCAAGCGTCCCGTCCTCTACACTCTCGGGACCCTCTACGTGGAGGTGATCCGGGGCATCCCCTTGCTGGTGCAGCTGATCTACATCGCCTTCGTGGTCGCCCCAGCCCTGGGGGTCCGGAACGATATGGCACGGGCGATCCTTGGCCTTGGGATCGGCTACGGGGCCTATCTCGCAGAGATCTACCGCGCAGGGATCGAATCCATCCCGCGGGGGCAGATGGAGGCGGCCCTCTCCCTAGGGATGACCTATGGGCAGGCGATGCGCTACGTGATCCTCCCCCAGGCGATCCGGGTGATCCTCCCACCCCTGGGGAACGACTTCATCGCCATGCTCAAGGACTCGTCCCTGGCCTCGGCCATTGCCGTCTCGGAGCTCACCCACTCCGGGCGCCTCCTCACCGCCAGGACGTTCCGGGCCTTTGAGACATACAACATGGTCGCGCTCCTCTACCTGATGATGACGCTCCTGGGATCCTTGGGGGTGCGGATCCTTGAACGGTATACCTCAGGCGGCAAACAGTAACCAGCGGGACGAGGCTCCCATTGTGGAGGTCCATGACGTCCACAAGACCTTCGGAGGACACGTGAAAGCCCTCCAGGGCGTTACCTTCTCTGTGCGCAAGCAGGAGGTCGTGGTCATCATCGGACCGAGCGGGTCCGGGAAGAGCACCCTCCTGCGTTGCATCAACGGCCTCGAGCCGGTGGACCGCGGCCGGATCATCGTGGACAACATGGAGGTGACGAAGCCGGGGACCAACCTGTTCAAGGTCCGGCAAGAGGTGGGGATGGTCTTCCAGCAGTTCAACCTCTTCCCCCACCTTACCGCCCTCCAGAACATCACCCTGGCCCCCACCGTCGTCAAGAAAATGCCCAAGGAGGAGGCGGAGGCCCTGGCCCTCAGCCTCCTGGAGCGAGTGGGCCTGAAGGAGAAGGCCCACAGCTACCCCAGCCAGCTCTCCGGCGGGCAACAGCAGCGCGTAGCCATCGCCCGGGCCCTGGCGATGAACCCGAAGGTCATGATGTTCGACGAGCCCACCTCCGCCCTCGACCCCGAGATGATCAAAGAGGTCCTGGACGTGATGGAGCAGCTCGCCCGGGAAGGGATGACCATGCTCGTGGTCACCCACGAGATGGGCTTCGCCCGGGAGGTCGGGGACCGGGTGATCTTCATGGACGAGGGGAGGATCATCGAGGAGGGGACCCCGGAGGAGATCTTCTCCAGCCCGAAGGAGGAGCGGACCAAGCTCTTCCTGAGCAAGATCCTCTAAGAGCACCCCCCAAAAACGCTTCACGTTTTGGGGGCCTGGCTAGGACCATGAACTCGGGCCGCTCTACCTGGTTTTGTGAGGCGCTCTGGCCTCGCCTGTCCAGGGTCCTTGCGGGAGAGGGTGGGGGAGAGAGCATTCAAATGTTGACAGGACCGTAGCGGGGCCCTACCATCTAGGTGAGGAACGCGGGCGAGTAGCTCAGGGGGAGAGCACCACTCTGACGCAGTGGGGGTCGCAGGTTCAAATCCTGCCTCGCCCACCAGGTTTCTCCGCTTCCGAGAGTTTCCTCCCGCTGGGGGAGTCCCCGAAGTCACCCCGACACGGGGGAATACAGGATGCGGCCGCACTCCTCGCAGGTAACGAGGGTCTCCTTCTCCCGGACCTTGGAGAGGATGCCCGCCGGAAGGGCGACGTTGCACCCGCCGCACACCTCCCCCACGACGAATGCGACCGCCTTCCCTCCTTTGCGCTCCCGCAGGTACTCGTATCTCTCCAGGAGGTCCGGGTCGATCTGGGATACGAGCTCATCCCGCCGCCGGCGAAGGAGGTCCAGGCTCCCTTCGACCTCGCGGAGCCTGTTCCGATAGTCGTCGAGATGCTCCTCTAAGGCCCGCTCCCGCTGGGCCATCTCGGCCTCGAGATGGGCCACGCCCTGGAGAAGCTCCTCCGTCTCGTCTAGGAGGGTGAGGATCTCGTCCTCAAGACGGTCCTTCAACCGGCCCAGAGCCTCTACCTCACCCTGCAGGCCAGCCAGTTCCTTTGGGTTCGTGATGCGACCGCTGTACAGATCCTGCTCGAACCTCCTCTGCTTCTCCACCGTCGATTCCAGCTCCAGCTCCAGGGCCCGCAGGCGGGCCTGCCTGTTCCTGAGCTGCTCCTGCATCTGCGCGAGCCTGCCTCTCGCCTCGTCCAGGGCAGCCTTCAGGGCAGATCCGTCATCCAGGGAACTCCGCACCCCTTCCAGGTGGGCGATCCTGGAATCCAGCTCCTGAAGCTGGGCGAGACGATCGAGATCCTCCATGGCTTTGCAGGTTCAGTCACCCCGACACGGGGAAGTTCGAGTAGCTCCGGTGGAACACGATTTCTGCCTGTCTACTGAGTTTCTGAGAGCGTCGGGAGAATCCTGCCGTCCAAGTGAGACGAGAAAAGAGGATTTCCCCCAAGGTACGTCGTATCCAAACAGGGTCACCTCCTTCAAGCCCATGATGCGGTTGATCCATCGCTCAGGCCCAGGAGGCTCGACCAAGCGAGAGAAAAGAGGAGGGTGAAACCCATGCGGAGGTTCGTGGCACTTGTGGTCTCTGCGACACTCCTGGCCGGGATCTTGGCCTCCGTGGCAATGGCTGCCTCAGGCGTGGACTTCTACCCGGGAGACGATCCCCCGAAGGCTCCGCCGGCGAATGGTGGCTCGAGCTGCAAGAACGGCCATCCCGTCGGGAGCCACCCGCCCTATGACGGTCAAGCTTGCGAGAAACCAGGGCAGAACTGAGTACCCCAGGTCCCGGAAAAGACACGCCCTCGCTTTGAACGTACGGAGCGCAGCGATGGAATTCCCAGCCGTCCCTTCCCAAGCGAGGAAGTTCCTACAGATCGTCTCAGGGGCGACCATCGCGCTGGCCACCATCGTCGGGATCAGGAGCCTCGGTTCCGGGCTCCCCGCACCCGGTGGAGCCCAGATCTTCCCCGCGGCCGTCGCCATCGCCGCGGTCGTCCTCGGTCGGTTCTACCCCGTCTGCCTGGGCGAAAAGTTCAGGGCGCAGGTCAGCGAGATCGTCGTGTTTGCCGCCATCTTGCTCTTCCACCCTCTCACCGCGGCACTGATCGCTGCCACAGGGTGCGCGCTGTACTACGGGATCAAGATGCTCACCTCCAAGTGGCCCCCCTACGTCCTGACCTTCAACACCGCGCAGCACACTCTGGCCACCCTGACCAGCGGTCTCGCCTACCACGGGTTCACCGACTCCGTGCAGTTCCGCCTCGCCACGCCCCTCGACCTCTCCCGGCTCGTGGCGGCCGCCGCCATCTACCTCGTCGTGAACTGGAGTCTCACTTCCACGTTCTCCGGGCTCGTCCAGGGCCGCAACCCCGTTTCCCTGGGGGTCAGCCTGTGGAGGCGCACGTGGATCCTCGAGGTCTCAGGCCCGCTTCTCGGCGTCGTCCTTGCGATCGTCTACCTCTATGCGCCAATCGCCGCCGCCCTGCTGGTGATCCCCTTCATCGCCGTCCACCAGTCCTACCAGGCCGCGATCCTCCTCCGCAGCCAGACCCGCGAGACCCTCGAGCTCCTCGCGGATGCCGTGGACCAGCGCGACCCTTACACTTACCAGCACTCCGTCCGGGTATCGGAGTATGCCAGGACCCTGGCCGCGCGCCTCGGTCTCCCTCCGGAGGAAGTGGAAACGGTCGCCCTCGCGGCAAGGGTCCACGACCTGGGGAAGATCGGCGTTCCAGACAGGCTCCTGCTGAAGCCCCAGACCCTCACCGCAGCAGAGCTCGAGGAGGTCCGCCAGCACACCACCCTCGGGGCGAACCTCGTGAGCAAGCTCCCCCAGTACAGGCAGGGGAAGGAGTACATCCTCTACCATCACGAGCGGTACGACGGGAGTGGCCTGTTCAGGCTCTCCGGAAGACATATCCCCATGGGTGCCCGGATCATCGCCGTGGCGGACGCCTTCGATGCCATGACCTCCGACCGGCCCTACCGCCAGGCGCTCTCCGTGCGAGCGGCCCTGGAGGAGCTGCAGAAGGAGAAAGGCAGGCAATTCGACCCCGATGTGGTGGATGCCTTCGTATCCATGATGCAGGAGAGGGAGCGGGAGGAGGAAACGCTCCCAGTCTCCCCCACTCACCCTTCCGAGCCTTCTCGAATCGCCCTGTGACGAGAGGGATCTATTCCCGCTTCCCGGCGGCCGCTCCGACAGGCGCCTTGGGAGGGGTTGGTGCCTTCGGGGACTCCTTCTTCGCCTTCTCCGGCTGTGCGGCGGGTTTCTTGACCTCTTTGGGAGCGGCTGACGCCGCGGGGGTTGTCTTCACAGGGGGCCTCGGCGCCTGAGGTCTTGGAGCGACCGCTGGCCGCGCGGCCACGGGCCTACCTGTGGGGAGGGGCCGGACAGGCGTTGGAGCCTGTTCAGGTTTGGCCTCTGTGATCTTGAGCTTCTTATACTTCGCTTCCAGCCACTTCTGGTACCGCTGCCCGAGGCGCTCGAACATGTCGAAGAGGTCGGGCCAGTGGAAGTCCTGGCGCAAGCCCTTCACAATGGGCTCCAGCTTCGCCCAGGGGACAGGGAAGACCTCAAAGACAGCCTCTTCGGGAAGGGCCCCCGCCTCCACCAACGCCCCCAGATTGTCACAGAACGCGGCAACCCGGAGGACGTTGGTAAACCGGATACTCCCCGGAGGGCACTCCACGATGAAGCTGTTGTAGTCCTTGGCGTCGAACTGGAAGATGGTGTACTGGAAGGCGTCTAGGTTCTGGGGGGTATCGGCCATCGCCATGAGACGCAAAAGATAGTCGATCTCTTGCGGCCGGAGTTTCCGCAATCTCGGTCACCTCATCCCGTTGGAATGCCAGCGCACAGAGTTCTATCTGAATTTTCGTGGTTCTGGCCTTGACTTCCTCCTAAGCTGGGGGATTTCTTGAGGAAAAGAAATACACCTAGATCTTGGGAGGAAAATGCTGTGGAAATACAAGATGTTGTATTCCTTCCGTGTGGAGAGGAATCGTTGGCCTCGGCAGGAGGCTCTAGAAGGGGATTGCTTCCACCGCCTTGATTTCTGGAACGGCTTCCTTGAGCAGCCGCTCGACGCCGGCCTGAAGGGTCAGCAGGGAGTACATGCACCCCACACAGGCGCCTGCGAGCCGGACCTGGACGATGCCCTCAACGATATCCACGAGCTCGATGTCGCCTCCATCCGCCTGGATGTAGGGCCGGATCTGGTCCAGAACCTCCTCCACTCTCGCCCGCAGGTCCCCGTTGACGTGCTCTCCGAAAACCCGGTCTTCCTGCACCTCGGACATCCCACGATCCTCCCTGGTTGAAGCATCGCGCGCGAAGATCCCGGTCCCCCTAGTTTCCCTCCGGCGCTTGACCGCACGGGTCGGGCTCCCCGGGGTCATCCGCGGCCTTGAACGAGTGACCGCACCCACACGTGGAGACCGCATTGGGGTTCCGGACGGTAAACCCCTCCCCCATCATCGAGCGCACATAGTCGATCTGGGCTCCCCGGAGCAGCCGCAGGGTCAACGGGTCCACGAGCACGCGGATTCCACCCGCATCGATCACCTGATCATCCTCCCGCCGCTCACGATCGAAGGCCATTCCGTAGGTGAATCCCTCACATCCCCCTTTGGTGACGTAGAGGCGGAGGCAGAGATCTGGATCTTCCTGGGCGGTGAGGAGCTCCTGGATCTTCTTCGCAGCGCGCTCGGTGATGGCGATCACCGTTCCACCCCCCGTGACATGCTATTAAGATAGTATATCGCAAACTTTCCTTTGTCAAGAAACGGAGGGAAGGATCGTGTCCTCACGGGGACTTGTCTGGGGGTTCGGGGAAGGGGATCAGGCCGGTCTCCTTCCTCCCCGGAGACGGGCGCGATTGCGGGATCCTGGGGTGATGGAGGATGTTGAGGTCCAGCGTCTTCCCGCACGTGCAGGTGAAGACTTGGTGCTCGGCCGCGTTCACCCAGACGTTCCCGGCTGCGACTGCCCGGTTCCTGGCTGCCTCGATGGCCCCAGACCGGCGCTCCTCCTCGTCCTCGCGTTCCCCCTTCTCCCTCGTCCCCGTGCCGCTCAGCTCGTAGAGGAGCGCCTTTGGATAGTAGACGCTGTAGCGCTTGCCGCACCTGCCACAGGGAAATGTCAGCACAAGGGCCATGGTCCCACCTGGGGACCATTGTAGTGTCGCCTCTCCCTCACGTCAACAGACCCTAGCCGATCCTCTGTCCATCCGCTAAGATGGAGGACGAAGGGACAGCTGCTGAGGGAGGAAAATCCGTGCGTATTGTTTCTCTGCTCCCCAGCGCCACGGAGATCGTCTGCGCCCTCGGGTTGATCGAGGACCTCGTGGGCATTTCCCACGACTGCGACTACCCCCCGGAGGTGAAGGGGAAACCGGTACTCAGCGCGGCGGTCGTGAACCCCTCCTGGCCAAGTGAGGAGATCGACGCCGCGATCCGCGGCCAGGTTCACCGGGGGACCAGCGTCTACCACCTCGACGCAAAGCTGCTCCAGGCCCTCAACCCCGACCTCATCCTGACCCAGGAGCTCTGCAGGGTCTGTGCTCCCTCCTTCACCGAAGTGGTCCAGGCGGCGAGGATCCTGGACGCAGCACCAAGGATCGTCTCCCTAGAGCCCAACACGCTGGAGGAGATCCTCCAGACGATCCTCCTGGTCGGGGACCTCACGGGGAGGAAGGCACAGGCAGAGGCGCTCGTCCAAGACCTCCGCACCCGCATCGAGCGCGTAGGGAGGATGCCGTGGAAGGAGCGGCCCCGTGTGGCCTGCATCGAATGGCTGGAACCGGTCTTCATCGCAGGGCACTGGGTGCCCGAAATGGTGGCCCTCGCCGGAGGAGTCGACGGCCTCGGGGAGCCTGGGAAACCCTCCTATCCTGTCGACTGGCAGGCGGTAGTGGATTACCGGCCTGAGGTCATCGTCCTCATGCCCTGCGGCTTCGATGCGGAACGCACCTTGCGCGAGGTGAACGCCCTGGAGCGTCTCCCCGGTTGGGAGGACCTCCCCGCTGTGCGCAACGGGCAGGTGTACGCCACGGACGCCTCCTCGTTCTTCAACCGGCCTGGCCCACGCGTCATCGACGGCCTGGAGATCCTGGCGAACATCCTCCACCCGGACCAGATCGTCTTCCCAACGCCTGCAGGCTCCTGGCGGCGTGTGGGAACTGGGGCTTCCGTCTCTTGATCGGGTTGTCGAGGGTCCCCTACAGGCCGTAGCGGGCGACGTTGGCGTCGGCAATGGCCTGGATCTCCGCGATGGCCCTGCGGCCTTCCTCGCTGGTAAACAGGTGGGCGAAGCGGCTCTGGTGCTTGAGGTACTCCTCCACGGGCAGGCGCTTGGGCAGCTTCCGAACCCCTGTGACGACGCCGTCCTCGATCTCCACAAGGGGGAAGAGGCCTGTCTGCACGGCGAGCTGGGCGATCTCCACGGTCTTCTCCGGATCGAACCCCCATCCCAGCGGGCAGGGTGCATGGATATGCAGGTACCGCGGTCCCTTCCGCCCCATGGCCTTCTGGACCTTGCGCTCCAGGTCCTTGGGATAGCCAACGGAGGCGGTAGCCGCATACCCAACCCCGTGGGCGATGGCGATGCTGAGCATGTCCTTCTTCGGGCGGAGATTCCCTAGCTTCACCCTTCCCGCAGGTGAAGTGGTCGTCCTGGCATAGGGAGGCGTCAGCCCGCTGCGCTGGACGCCGGTGTTCATGTAGGCCTCGTTGTCGTAGCAGATGTACAAGACGTCGTCGCCGCGCTCGAACATCCCCGAGAGGGCCTGGAGCCCAATGTCCGCAGTCCCCCCATCCCCTCCCAAGGCCACCACGCGGACCTCCCCCCGCCCCAGGGCACGGAGGGCCGCGGAGATCCCCGAGGCCACCGCCGCGGTGTTCTCGAACAGGGAATGGATCCACGGGACCGCCCAGGAAGAGTAGGGGTAGGCGGTGCTGAAAACCTCCAGGCATCCTGTGGCGTTGGCCACGATGAAAGGAACCTCCACGCGCTCGAGGGCGAGGCGGACCCCGAGTGCCTGACCGCACCCCTGGCAGGCCCTGTGGCCCGGCGTCAGCACCCGTAACCTGACCTTCTCACCCGGCATGGCCTCCTCACCGCCCGAGCGCCAGGAAGGCCTCTTCTGCGGGACTACCTCGGCAACAGGCGCGGGTCGAGGCCGAGGAAAACCGGCCCGCGCTCCCCCCGCAGAATGGCCTGCGCAACTTCGTCGATCTGCGCCACGGTCACGTCCCTTCCCCCGAGGCCAGCGATGACGCTGACGACCTCTGGCCGGCGATCGCTCTCGTAGAGCGCAGCTTTCACCTCGTTGGCCAGGACCCCGCCGCTTCCCAGGGAAAGGGCCTTCTCCACCACCACGAGGCGCCGCGCCCCTCGCACAGCCGAGACAACGGCCTCCCCCGGGAAGGGACGGAAGCAGGTGACCTTGAGGACACCAGCCCGGATCCCCTGCCGGCGGAGACCCTCCACGGCCTCCCGGATCGTCCCGAGCACCGACCCCATGGCGATGAAGACGATCTCTGCGTCCTCCGTGGCATCCGCGGAGACAAGCCCGCCGCTGGAACGCCCGAAGACTTTTTGGAACTCCTCCTGTACCTGGACGATCGCCTCCGCGCTACCGAGGACGGCCTCGTTGAGGGCGTAGCGCGCCTCCATGTAGACGTGCGGCTCGGCGAGCATCCCGATGGTCAGGGGGTGATCGGGATCCAGGCGGACTCTCGGGGTGAACGGAGGGAGGAAGGCATCCACCTCCTCCTGGGAAGGGAGATCCACGGGCTCGTAGGCGTGGGTGAGCACGAACCCGTCCACGTTCACCATCACAGGAAGCCTGGTGAGCTCGGCAATGCGGTAGGCCTGGATGTGCAGGTCTACGGCCTCCTGGTTGTCCTCGGCGAAGAGCTGGATCCACCCACTGTCCCGGACGGCCATGGCATCCTGGTGATCGTTCCAGATGTTGATAGGACTGCTCACAGCACGGTTGGCGCACGTCAGGACCACGGGCAGGCGGAGGCCCGCGATATTGTACAGGACCTCAGCCATGAGGAGCAGCCCCTGGCTGCTCGTGGCCGTATAGGCCCGCACTCCCGTGGCCACCGCGCCCAGGACCACCGACGCCGCGGAGTGCTCGCTCTCGACGTTCACAACCTCCGCCTCCAGTTCCCCATCGGCGGCGAGCCTGGCGAGATGCTCGACGATATGCGTCTGCGGCGTGATGGGGTAGGCGGAGATCACCCGCGGGCGGCACAGCCGAACCGCCTCGGCAATGGCGACCGATCCTTCCAGAACCGTCCACATAGTAGGCCTCTTACCTCACCCCGCCACGGGGAAAGCTCCACACGCTACCGTGGAGCACGATTTCTGTCCGTTTGCTTAGCTGGCGGCGATCCTCTGGCGGTGCGTCTCCCGGACCATGGAAATGACGTCTGAAGGGCACACCGCAGCACAGACCCCGCACCCCTTGCAGAACTCCAGGTCCGCCACGAACTCCCTCGGGCCGACTTGGCTCACCACACCGTCGGGACAGTAAACCACGCAGAGCATGCACCCGGTGCACTTCCCCGTATCGAACACAGGAACGAGAGTCCGCCACCCCGCCGTAGGGTAGGCCAGGCTCGTCGCCGGGGAACCTACGAGGCCCTCGGTGATGACGAGCGGTGCTGGACCCGGGCGGCTCCCTGCAGGCATCCCTCCTTCGGGCAGACGATAGCCCTTGAGCTCCCGTGCCCGGCTGTAGGCCTCCTCCACCGCTCTCCTGTTCTGCTCCCCCGCCTTCCCGGGGAAACGGCGGCGCACCGCCTCCAAGATGCTCTCGAGCTTCACCTTCCCTGTAACCGCCGCATAGGCTCCCAGGATGGAGGTGTTGGGGATCGGCTTCCCCAAGAAGGCCTCAGCGATCTCGCTTGCGGGAACGGTGTAGAGCAGGGCATCCCCCGCGAGGGGGAGATCTTCAGGATTCGCGGCAGTATTGACGATCACCACGCCCCCTGGTTTGAGTCCGCTCAGGACATCGACAGCGTAGAGGAGGGTATCGTCCAGGACAAGCACGGCGTCAGGGGTATAGACCTGGCTGCGGAGCTTGATCCGCTCCCCGGAGATGCGGACGAACGCTGCCACGGGCGCGCCGGTGCGTTCGGCCCCGAAGGCGGGGAACGCCTGCACCCAGAACCCTTCCTGGAAGGCAGCAACGGCCAGGAGCTCGGCGGCCGTCACCGCCCCCTGCCCACCTCGCCCGTGGATGCGCACCTCGTGGATGGACATGGCCTCACCTCTCATGATAGCCCGTTGTGGGTCCTCAGGCCATCGGGTGAGGAACCCATCTTTACCCTCAATTGGTTAATCGATCAGGAACAACGAACCAGTAGGAAGGAACTCAGCCTTTGAGCGCGCCTGCGGTCAGGCCGCTAATAAACCGGTCGATGAACAGGTTGTAGACGATGGCGATGGGGACGCTGGTGATGAGGCAGGCCGCCATAAGCGATCCCCAGTAGAACACGTCGCCCCGCACGAGGGCAACGGGGACCCCAAGGCTCACCGTCATCTTCCCCACGGAGCTGATGAACGTGAGGGCGTAGACGAACTCCTGCATCACCAGGGTGAAAGCGAAGATGACCACGGTGAGGATCCCCGAGATCGCCAGGGGGAAGACCACCTTGAGGATGACGGAGAGGCGGCTGTACCCGTCGATCATGGCCTGTTCCTCGAGGTCTTTGGGGATCGACCGGAAGAAGCCCATCATGAGCCAAGTGCAGAAGGGGATGGTGAACGTCGGGTAGACGAGCACCAGGGCCCAGGGCGAGTTCTGTAGGCCGAGCACGGAGATCACCCGGGAGAACGGGATGAACAGGAGCGTTGGGGGGACGAGATAGGTGAGGAAGATCCCGATGCCCATGCGCTCCCCCCATGCGCCTGTCAGCCGGGCCAGGCTGTACCCGGCAGGCACGGCGAAGATCACCGTGATCAGGACGACGAGCGCGCCGATGTAGGCCGTGTTCCCTACCCAGGTCAAGTAGGGCGTCCCGGCGAAGAGGAGCTTCACATGTTCCAGAGTGGGAGGGTCGTTGAAGATCCAGGGGATATGGCTGAGATTCGTAGCCCCCACGTACAGGTCGCGGTTCTGCTTGAACGCCGTGAGGAACATCCAGTAGAAGGGGAAGACGGCGAAGACGGTGAAGGCCAGGGCGGAGAGGTAGAGCGCAGCCTGCTTCAGAACCCGCACGAGGCTTCGCACCCTCATGCGCCCACCTCCACCCTTCGGGCGAGGCGCAACATGGCCACGGCGACGATGACCAGGACGGGCAGGAGGAACAGGGCGATGGCCGCCCCCTGCCCCAGGTCCGCCCCCAAGATCCCCCTCTGGAAGGCCAGGCTGGCGAGGACGTGCGTGCTGTTGTAGGGCCCTCCTCGGGTGAGGAGCCAGACGATGCTCAGGTCGGTGGAGGTGAAGACCACTCCGAAGAGCACCGCCACCGCCACGATGGGCAGAAGCAAGGGGAGCTCGACCTGAAAGAGCTTGCGCCAGAACCCCGCCCCGTCGATGACCGCCTGCTCGCTCACATCCTGGGGGATGGCCGTCCTCCCAGCCAGGACGATCACCGTGGCGAAGGGGAACATGCGCCACACGTGCACGGTGATGATCGCGATCATGGCCAGGGTCGGGTCCCCGAACCAGTAGAACCATCCTTTGAGGAGCCCGGCCACCTTTAGGGTCCAGTTCACGACGCTGAACGTGGAGTCGAAGATCCAAGTCCATGCCATCGCCGCAAGGGAAACCGGTGCCGCCCAGGGGAGGAGGATGAGGAAACGGACGGCCCGTTTCCCTACCATGAGCGCGTCGATGACGAGGGCCGCTGCTGTTGCCAGCACGACGACGAGGATCTGGGAGACGACAGTGAAGAGGACGGTGTTCTGGAGGGCCCGGCGGAACTGCGGGTCGGAGAGGACGGCGGCGAAGTTCTGGAGCCCCGCCCAGGAGAACGCCAGAGATCCGCTCGTCGCCCTGCTGAAGCTCAGCAGGATGGCCAGGACGAAGGGGACCCCGACGAGGAGGATGACGTAGAGCAATGCAGGGGTGAGCAGGATACGCCCGAGAGTGTCCTCCCTGTCCGCCAGCGTCCGCCGGCGCAACGCCGGCGCTGCGACAACCGTCTCCCCTGCCCCCTCAGGAACTGGCATCTTTCCGCCTCAACCCCGTGTGCCTGTCGAAGTAGCGCAGCGCTGTGCGCCGGACAGCGAAGTCGTAGACCTCACCTTCGGCGAATGTCATGGGAATGGTGATGGGGATCGCGGCGATCACCGTCTGGTCTGACCTCGTCCGTTCCTCCAGGGAACCATACAGGAGGCGGTCTGATCCCAGGTGCTCGATCTGGCGGACGCGGAACCGGAAGGTCACAACCTCCTCCTCTGGCGCGAAGACCTCCCTTGGGAGGAAGTTCTCCGGGCGGAACCCTAGGAGCGTGTCCTGGTCCAGCTCAATGAGATTCATGGGCGGGGAGCCCAAGAAGGTGGCCACGAAAGTGTCCGCTGGGTTCTCGTACACCTCCTGGGGCGTTCCGATCTGCCGGATCTTCCCCTTGTTCATCACGGCGATGCGATCTCCCAGCCCCATGGCCTCTACCTGATCGTGGGTGACGTAGATGGTGGTCGTCCCGATCTGCCGCTGCAGCTGCTTCAGCTCATAGCGGGCGATGGCCCGGAGCTGGGCATCCAGGTTGGAGAGGGGCTCGTCCAGGAGGAAGACCTTGGGGTTCCGCACGACAGCCCTGGCGAGGGCGACGCGCTGGCGCTCGCCACCCGAGAGCTGGCGGGGGAACCGGGAGAGCAGGCTGGCGATGCCGAACATCCGGGCACCCCACTCCACCCTCTCCTGGATCTGGGGCCGGGGCATCCGCACCGCCTCCAGGGGGAAGGCGATATTGGCGAAGGCGGACTTATGCGGGTAGAGGGCATAGCTCTGGAAGACCATGGCGATACCCCGGGCCCGCGGGGGGACGTCCGGGTCCATACGTTCCCCGTCGATGTAGATCTCCCCGGAGGTGGGCTTCTCCAACCCGGCGATGAGGCGCATCAGCGTCGTCTTCCCGCACCCAGACGGGCCGAGGAGGACGAGGAGCTCGCCCTCTTCCACGGAGAGGTCCACCCCGTTGACGGCCTCAACTTCCCCGAACTGCTTCACGAGCGCCTTGGTCTCCACGTACCCCATCGCACGCGCAACCCCCCTCGGCAGAGGGAGGAGTGCCCCCCTCCCCGGAGGCACACCCCCCTCCCTTGGCGTTCTCCTTCCTAGAGACTAGGGCCTGTCCTTCCCTCCGCCAACGAGACCCCTCTGGCGCCACTTGTTGAAGATCTCCTTGCAGCGCCTGTGGGCCTCCTCCACGGCCTCCTTTGGCGTCATCCGGCCCGTTGCCGCCTTGGCGAACATATCGGGGATGACGAAGGTGTCGAAGATCTCCCCCTCTGCAGGGTTGGCCGGCCCGGGGTAGCCGATGTTGGTGGACCACTGCTCGGCGTCCGCCAGGACCTTGAGCTTATCGGCCGGGTTGGACTTGAAGGGATCCTTGGAGACTGCTGCCCTGATCCACTTCCGGCCTTCTGCGGGCTTCTCCGCCACGGGCACGCCCTTGCTCGCCACTGAACCCATGAACGAGGGGAAGTTGTAGAGCTTGCTGGCGATGACCGCCAGACGGTAGTTGTCCACGAGGTAGAGGAGGAACTCCTTGGCGAGGTCCGGGCTCTTGGCGAACTTCCAGATCACCCAGACCCCCATGACGTGCTCGCTGGCCCACCGGGCTTTTGGCCCTTTCAGGGCGGGGACGAAGAAGATGTCGTCGGCGACAGGGAGCCTGTTGTCCTGGGCCGTCCGGTAGGCGGAGATGGAGTTGAGGATGTAGGAAGTCTGCCGTGCGTTCAGGGCCTGGTTGTTGGAGGCGGCGTTCCAGCTCAGCACCGCCGGGTTCATCACCTCCCGGAAGAGGCGCACCCCGAACTCCACTGCCCGGATCGTCTCCTCGGAGTTGAGGATGACGTTCTCCTCCTTGTCCTGGATGGAGGCGCCGAACGACCACAGGATCGCCCGGGTGGCCATGTTGGAGTCGATGTCCTGGGAGAACCCGATGCCAATGGGGATCTGGATCTCCGGGAATTTCTTCTTGATCTCCCGGCCGGCCTTGAGGAGATCGTCCCAGGTCTGCGGGCCGTTGGGATAGCCGACCTCCGTCCACACGCTCTTGAGGTAATCCCCCGGATCAGGAACCCAGTTGTCCGAGAACCCGAAGTACTTCCTCGTGTTGGGGTTGTACACGCTCTTCCGGACGAGCGGGACCATGGGGCCGTACCGTTTCTCGGCCTCCTGGTTGATATCGGTCAGGTCCAGGACCTGCGGCTCGAACGCCGAGGGCGGGGAGAGGAAGAAGAAGAGGTCGTGGCCGCTCTGGGCCGCCACCTCGGCGTTGGCTCGGGGGATGATGTCCGCAAAGGAGATGTGATCCACCGTGACCTTTACACCGCGGCTCTCCCCCCACTTCTCCGCGAAGGGATCGAACCACGAGTCGAAGGCCGGGACGAAGTGGCTCCACGTGATGATGCGCAGCGTCCTCTGCTGGGCGAGGGCGTAGTTGCGCACGAAGAAGTAAGGCATCGACAGGGTCGCGGTCGTGACGGCAGCGCGCTTGAGGAACTCCCTACGGGAGATCTTCCCGTCCGCCCCTTCCGGGGCCCGCCCCTCGTGGTCAACTCGCCTGGCTTTCTTCGTGTCCATGCGTGGTCACACCCCCCTTGCGGTAGAGGAATTTTTCTGAACAACGAAGGGTCTGGCGGGAGGATTTCTCCAAGCGCTTCCGAAATCCTCCTAGGCCGCCGCGCTAATTTGCCGGAGATCTGAGGCCCATTCTACCAAGAAAGGGGCCCCGAGACAATCCGCGGGAGGACGCATCCCATCTTTATCCCTCTCCCCTTGGGGGAGAGGGTGCAGGGTGAGGGGGTCTCCAGGAATGCAAGGCTGTGCCCCAGGTCTAGGGAGCTCTCGCCTGGGGCATAGAATCCGTAGGAGGGGGAAGCCATGACGAGGAAGGTGGCGACAATACTCCTGCTCGTTCTCACGGCCGGGGCGGTGCCTGGGATCGGGGGGCCTGCTCCTGGGACTCCTACAGAGGTGCGCATCACCGCGTGCGTGGCTGGGCCCAACGTTGACACGAAGGTCATCCAGGAGCTGCGCGCAGAGGGATGGGGGTACGGGGAGATCGCCATGGCGTTTTACCTCGCCCAGCAGTCAGGTCAAAAAGTCAGTGTCCAGTACATCGTGGGGATGCGCTCCCAGGGCATGGGCTGGGGCCAGATCGCCCAGGAACTCGGCCTCCCCCCGAGCACCCTCGGGAAGGCCCAAAAAGCGCTCCGATCATGCACCCAGCAGGCAAAGGGAGCAACCCAGGCAGGGAAGCAAGCAAAGGGGGGAAACCCTCCCAAGGGGAACCAGGGAAAGGGCAAGGGGAAGGGGCGCTGAAGCGGCAACCCACCACGAGGCCCGACCAGCCGCAGGGGCGGGAGCCACCCGCCCCTGCGGCTTTTGAAGGGAGGCCCTGACCGGGCGTCTAAGTAAACGGACAGGAATCACGGTGCACCGGAACAACTGGAGCTTTCTCCGTGTCGGGGTGCCCCTTGGTGGGTGCCCGAATCTGTTTCAGGATTTTGGCGGGGTGACTTAAGCACCTGAGCGGATGGATATGCGCGCCCGGGGAAACGCAACGCTTGCTATCGCCGTCACCCTCCTCCTCACCACTCTCGCACAGGCGGCCCCCGACCCCTTCCTCGAAGCCCGCAGGCGCATGGTCCAGGAGCAGATCAGGGCAAGGGGGATCACGGACGAACGGGTCCTGCAGGCGATGCTGAAGGTGCCGCGGCATCTGTTCGTTGACCAGAAATACTGGCCGGAGGCCTACAACGACTACCCCCTCCCGATTGGCTACGGGCAGACCATCTCCCAGCCCTACATCGTGGCCTTGATGACACAAAACCTCGCCCTTCGCCCCGGAGACCGTGTCCTGGAGATCGGGACAGGATCCGGCTACCAGGCCGCGATCCTGGCCGAGCTCACAGACCAGGTCTATACCATCGAAATCATCCCTCCCTTGGCGCAGGCAGCACGGAAGCGCCTCCAGCAACTGGGATACACCCGCATCCAGGTGAAAACTGGCGATGGCTACCTGGGTTGGCCTGAGCACCAGCCCTTCGATGCCATCATCGTGACCGCCGCCCCCGACCATGTGCCACCCCCCCTCATCCGGCAGCTCAGGGAGGGTGGGCGCATGGTCATCCCTGTGGGGCCGCCTGGCCTCGTCCAGACCCTCTGGAAGATCACCAAGGTCAAGGGGGAGCTCCAGTTCACCAACCTCGGCCAGGTCCTGTTCGTCCCCCTCGTGAGGCGTTGGCCTGGGAAGTAACCAGTAGCCAAGCCGTTAGGTACGCACCGGCCCCCATCCACAGGATCGCCGTGAACCCAGTGGAAAGGGCGAGGAGGGCGGCCAGGAAAGCGCTGACCACGGAGGAACACCCGTTGATCGCCCATGCCCACGGCACGAGCGAAGGAACGCGGGCTCCAAGCTGCCGCACGAGTGTGGCGAAGGGGAGCCCCATGAGGAACCCAGTGAGGGCCAGCGAGGCCACGGCGAGGACTGCGCGGATGGGGAAGAGCGCCCCCAGGGTGGCCGAAAGGAGGCGTGGGAGGAACGCCCCCGTCCACGCCACCGCCGCCACCAGGAGCACCATGGTCCGCGGCCACCAGCGCTCAAGGCGTGGGGAGGAGAGACTTCCCATCCCGGAAGCGACGAGGAGGGTCCCTACGACCAGGGCCATGGAATAGGTCGGCGACCCAAGGTAGAGGATGAGCTGCTGGATGAGGGGGACCTCCACGAAGAGGAAGCCGATCCCAAGAAGGAAGAAGACGGCGGCGATACGCCAAGCCTCCTCCCCCCGGTCCCGTTGTGCCGGGAATCCCAGGAGCGGTAGCAGGATCAGCACAAAGGAGGCGGCAGTGGCGAGACCCAGGAGCGCCAGGAGGATGAGGTAACCGCCGCCTCCGAACGGCTGCCACGTCCGGCCCCATAGAGCCAGGACCGTGGGCACCTGCCGCCAGCGGAAGAAGTGGAAGAAGAACGGGCGGTCGTCGGAGGGGGCGCGGACATCGAACAAGTAACCACGGATGAACGTCTCTCGTTGCGGGCCGAGGACGGAGGCAAAGGTGGTGTAATACTCGTTTCCCGGAAGACGGTAGAAGCGGTTGGCTTCCTCCGGGACGATCCCAGGCAGGTAGATGAGGTCGAACCTGCGGGAGACTGCGAACGCCCGGATCTCCTCGATCTCCTCCCTGACCAGCTCCCCGCGCTTGACGAGGATGGTTGCTGTGTTCATCGACCGGAGCGCGGCCAGATGGCGCTCTGGGTGAGGCACTTCCAGTTCGATGAGCGCTTCCACCGCCGTCGTCCACGCCCGGAGTTCCTCGCTGGGAGGCAATTGCAACCACCGGGTGACGACGAGGAACCCGCCGGGAGCGAGCCGTCGGTAGTAGTCCTGGAACGCCTCCACAGTGTACATGTAGCTCTCCACCAGAGAGGTCGCGCCTGAGGCGACCACCTGGAACCCTTCAGAGAGGGGGAGCTGGATCACATCGAAGGCTAGGGGGGTTCGCCGGATGAAGGTGCGTGCATGCTCCACGACGACCTCCACCCTGGGATCCTGGAGGATCCCTCCCCCGAACTCCCAGACGGCGTGGGCCACGTGCGCGTCGGGCTCGACGGCCACGACCTCGCGGGCCCCGTGGTGGAGTGCGGAGAGCACTTCAAGGCCCCCTCCCATGTTCAGCACGAGGACCCTGCCGCGCCGGAGGCGATAGGCCACGCTGGATGGGAGGTACTCGGTGAACTCCCCCGCGCGAAGCCCCGACGGCACGATCCCGAGGAGGTTCTCACCATCCCTGGTCACGCCCAGCTGCGGTGGGGGGCCTGGCGCATAGAGGTAGCTGAGCCCAGGCGCATAGCGGATGGTGGGGCTCTCCACAACGTCCACGCGGCCCAGGACGCTCCACTGCGTCCACACCCTCTTGGCCCCTGGGACCTGCAGCGCCTGGCTCAAGGCCTTGTAAGGGGAGAGCCTGACCTCCCACCCTGTGACCGGGCGCACCAACAAGAGGAGGGCCAGGGCGATCGCGCCCGCCCCGGCCCGCCCTGCCAGGGACCTCCGGGAGAAGAGAAGGCCTGCCGCTGGCCCCATGGCTCCCGCGAGGGCGAGGGCACCCTGCCCACCGACGGAACCAAGGAAAGGCACGGCCAAGAGGGCTCCAACCCCTGATCCAGCCAGAGAGCTCCCGTAGAGGAGCCCGGCTCGTCTGGGTTCCTCCGCGAGCAGCACACCGGTGCACAGCCCGCTCCAGAAGAACGGCAGGACGAGGGCGAGAAACTGGAAGGCCAGGAAGAGCACCTGCACAGGTTCGACGGCGATGCGGTAGGCATCGAAAGGGACGACGTTCAGGGCAAGGAGGGCCACAAGCGGAGAGGGGCCGAAAAGCAGGGCGCTCCAGAACGCTGTCCAATGGGGCTCCCGCCGTAGCGCCGGGAACATCGCCAGGGCTGTCCCGCTGGCGCCAAATCCGAGGAGGGCGAGGCCGACCGCCATGAAAGCGAAATGGTACCAGAACGCCAGGCTGAACAGGCGTGTCAGCGTGACCTCGAGGAGGAGCGTGGCCGCGGAGATGAAGAAGATCCCGGCCATCCGGGCGACCATCGCTACCTTCCCCAGAGGCCCGTGGTGTACGCCCTGGCGATCAGCCCTACGAGGAACAGGCAGAGGAGGGCTGTGACGAGGGGTTCTCGGAAGCCTACCCCCTGCCTGGAAACCCAAACCCTCAGCCATCCTCCTGGCCTGAGGCCATGCTGGGAGGCGACAGCGAGGAGGGCGAGGAAGCCGTAGAGGTAGTGGAGAGGGGTCTTAGGCCGCAGCCCACTGAGCCAGAGGACCCCGCCGGTCAATCCCTGGAGGACCACCGCAGCCTCGGCCATCACGAGGAGCCCCCAGAAGACGGGACCCAGCGTGTTCCGGCCCTTACGATGGGCGAGGTAGGCCCACACCGAGCAGATCAAGTTGATGGCGATGGCCAACCCGGCCAGCAAGAAGATCCGATGTGTCGAGAAGATCGCCGTCATCCACCACTCCACGTTTCACCCTCACCCTCTCCCATCAGGTGAAGATGGGACAGAGGAATCCTCTCCCCTGGTGGGAGAGGGTGGGGGGGATGAAGCTTCCTATGGCCAGAGCGCTCGGTAGATCCCATAACTCTGCAGGACCCGCTTTACATACTCCCTGGTCTCTGTGTAAGGGATGGTCTCGATGAACCAGACGAAATCCCTGGTTTCGGATTGCGGATTGCGGAATGCGGATTTGAGATATTCAAAATCCGAAATCCCGAATCCCTTATCCGAATTTTGGAAACGCTCCCACCACCGCGAGACCGTACCAGGACCGGCGTTGTACCCGGCGATCGCGAGCATCACATTCCCGCCAAAGAGCTCCAGCAGGTGCCGTAGGTACGCAGCGCCGAGCAGGAGATTCGTTCCCGGGTCCAGGAGACTCGGCTCCCCCGCAAAACCCAGTGCCCCAGCCATCCTCTTCCCCGTAGACGGCATCACCTGCATCAGCCCCACGGCTCCTGCCGGGGAGACCGCATGGGGATTGAACCGGCTCTCCTCCCGGATGACTGCGAGCAGGAGACGGGGGTCGAGCCCAAACCTCCTGGCGGCTTCCCTCACCTGGTCCCAGAACCCCAGGGGATAGGCGAGCTCCCAGAGATCCCGCGGAGGCAGCTCCCCCCGCTCCCAGGACCAGTCCAGCATCCCCTCCACGAAGGAGATGCCCGCATCGTGAACCCCGAGGTCGTGGAGGACCCTCGCCAGTAGGGAACGCGCAGGAAGGCTGAGATCCTCAGACTCCCTGATCTCCTCCGCTTCCGAGACTGCGTCGCTTACGAGCCCCAGGTCAGCGAGCTCGAGGACCCGTCCAAGGGCTCCTTCGGCTCCCAGTCCGCGGGAAGAGAGACGATTCCCCTCCAGGAACCGGGGTGGGGGAAACCCCAGAACCGCTCGCGCCCGCTGGCCGTAATAGGTGAGGGGGAAGGTCCTGGCCACGTATTCCAGGTGCTCCCGGGCCTGCTGGACGGCACCCCGCTTCGCCTCCAAGGTTGCGGCCCAGTAGAGGGCACGGGAGGCCTGGTGGGCGGAAGGGGAGGATCCTGCGAGCTTGTGGAGGAAACCCTCCGCCTCGCGCTCCTTTCCCCGCTCGATCCTGAGCCAGCTCCTCCGCCACAACGCCTCCCACTGGAGCGGCCCCGGGAACTGCCTCGTCACCTGCTCCAACAACCGATCCGCCTCCCTCCACCGTCCGGCCCTCAGCTCCAACGCGCTCCACTGGAACAGTGCCCGGCCCGCCCACGTGTTCGTCGGGGAGGTCCGGATCAGGGAACGGAATACCTTCCGCGCATCCTCCTCTTGGCCGAGCCGGAGAAGGGCAACGCCCTGCCAGTAGAGGTTCGCGCTCCTCCACTTCCCCGGGATGGCAGCGCCCCTCGCAAATGCCCTGACGGCCCCCTCCGGATCTCCCAGGGAAAGGCGCACCTGGCCGAGGCGGTAGAGGGATTCGGAGAGAAGAGGGGGAGGGGGGTTAGAGCCCAGGACAGCTCGAAAGGCCTCCTCCGCCGCCCTGAGGTTGCCCCTGCGCAGGAAGCCCACCGCCCGCCGGAACCGGACCCCCGCAGGGATCGTGGCGCGCAGGCCAGTCTGTGCCTCCAGGGCCCGGATGCGCTCCTCCGCGAGGCGCTCATAGGGACTCCCGGGGAACGCCCTATAGGCGTACACATAGGCGGCGAGCGCCTCCCGAGGTTTCCCCGCCGCCCCGTACGCTCCTCCCAGGAGGAACCAGATCCTGTCCTGCGCCCCTCCGCTCGCCTGGAGCGCCTTCGTGAGGCTCACAACAGCATTTCCCGGCTCCCCAGCTCGGAGGAGCGCCTCCCCCTGCCGGAGGAGCGCCTTTGCGACGACCGTCTTGCGAGGGGAGGACGCGATCACCGCGCGGTACCGCTGGATCGCCTCGGGGTAGTTCCCCTGCGCCATCCAGGCCTCCGCTTCGTAGAACCTGGCCAGATCCCCCAGGAGGGGATGGAGGCGGGCTGCCCTGGCGAGTGCTCCAGCGGCCTCCCGCGAAAGACCCCGCTGGAGGAGGGCGTACCCCAGGAGGAGGGAGACCCGGCCTCCTGTCTCTCCCTCCCTGCCAGCATGGGCTCGCAGGAGGGTGATAACCTCCTCCCACCTCCCCTTTCGGGCCTCCTGCGCAGCCTGGGCCAGCTCAGGCTCTGGGGCACCAGGAGCTGAGGCAGCTCCAACCTCACCCCGAAACGGAGGAAGGGACATGGCGAGGGTCAGGATCGCCGCCCCCAAGAGGAATTGGATGCGCACCTCTCTCCTGAGACCCATGTCCAGTTTTGCGTTCATCCCCCGGATCCCATGATGCACGGGCGAGGGGGAAACCCCGTCACCTTGCCCGGTCCAGCGCCACCACGCACTCCACGTGATAGGTCTGGGGGAAGAGATCGATGGGCTGGACGGCCCGGACGGTGTACCCCATGGGCACCAGCAGCTTCAGGTCAGAGGCCAGGGTGGTGGGGTTGCAGGAAACGTACACCACCCGGCGCGGCCCTGCCATGGCGATCACCCGCACCACCCGCCTCCCAGCGCCCGAGCGCGGGGGATCCAGTACCAGCACGTCGGGATGTCCTCCTTTCGAGGCGATGGCGACGAGCCCTGTGCGGGCATCCCCGGCGAGGAACTCGACATTCTCGATCTCGTTGAGACGGGCATTCTCCCTTGCGGCCTCCACTGCCGCCGGGTTGATCTCCACGCCGAACACCTGGCCGGCGTTCCTGGCGAGGGCCAGAGAGAACGTCCCGACCCCGCAGTAGAGATCCACCACTGTCTCACGGCCCTGGAGCTCGGAGAGCGTGGTGACGACCTCCACGAGGCGCTCAGCCTGGGCCGTATTGGTCTGGAAGAAGGTGTCCGGGCGGATCTTAAACGTGAGGCCTGTGATGCGTTCGTAGATGAAGGGGCGACCCGCCAGGACCTCCACCTGGGCAAGCTGCACTGCATCTGCCACCGATGGGTTGATGCCGCGGAGGACCCCTTTGATCTCTGGATGCCTCGCGATGAGATCGCCGGCGAGCTCCCGTGCCTGGGGAAATTCGCCTGGGGAGGTCACCAGGAGGACCAGAGCCTCGCCTGTCTGCCTCCCCTCCCGGATGACGAGGTGACGGAGAAACCCTGTGTGGACGTGCGGGTCGTACCCCGGAAGCTTTCGCTCCCGGACGAACTCCCTGACCTCGTGGAGGATGGCGTTCATCAAAGGGGACTGGATGAGACAGCGGTCCACGTCGACGATCCTGTCGAACGCCCCGCGCATGTGAAGGCCGATCGACCCGTCCTGGTGGAAGGTGAACTCCATCTTGTTCCGGTACCCCCAGGGATCAGGGGCAGGGAGAATGGGGAGGATGGGCAGATCCTTCAGCCCGCCAATGTGCTCCAGACTCTCCCGCACAATGGATTCCTTCACCTGGGTCTGGATCTCGTAGGGGACGTGCTGCCAGGTACAACCGCCACAGGGCCCGAAGTACGGACACGGAGGGGTTGTGCGGAGGGGAGAGGGGGACTCGATGGCAACAACCTGTCCCTCCCCGTAGCTCCGCTTGACCTTGAGGAGCCGGACGCGCGCAACGTCCCCGGGAGCGGTGTCGGGGACGAAGACCACGAATCCATCGACCCTCCCAACGCCCCTTCCACCATAGGCCAGGCGCTGGATTTGGACGGTGACCTCGTCGAACTTGCGTAGGGCCATCGCCATCGTCTCTCACCATCATACCATAGATCCTCCGCGAGATCCCCCGCTCGTAGTCAGCCACGCAGCAAAGCAAGTGGCGTCAACAACCCCCACGGCACTCCGCTACCGCTCCGTGCCTTACTACAAGCTCCGTGCCTTACTACGAGCTCCATACCATACCCCTAAGCGCTTTCCTGAGGCCCTCGATCTCCTACTCCTTCCCCTCACAGGATTTCGGCAGGCGATGGCGTATATGATACCCGGCAAACGTCTTTCGCCTGGGGAGGACCAGAAGAGGTGCGCATCATTGTTGACGCGTTAGGCCCCTACCTCTACATCAAGGTGGACGATCCCACCCAGGCGTACATCGTCGTGCGGCGCCTCATTGGGATCCGCGGCTGGATGACGATCGGCAAGGGCGAGTGGCAGGTCCCCTTGAGCACGAAGGCCTTCGATGCGATCCTCGAGGCCGCGGAGGCGCTAGAGGCCGACCTCGTGTTCATCCCGGGGATGACCGCGCGTGTGCTCCAGAAACTCAGCGAGGTGGAGGAGACGAGCCGACCGCCTGCGGAGCCAGCGCCCCCTCCTGTCGACGCGCCCACGAAGCCCTCCTGGGAAGACCCCTCAGCAGCAGGGAAACGCAGTTCATGAATAGGTGCGGTACCAGTCGGGACCGATCCCTGCGGGGACGATCCCCTCGGAGAACCTGCGGTGGGCGAACCATGGGACGGCGCGCATGCTCGCAGCGTTGGCGCGCTCGAAGTTGTAGACGCCTTCCTCGTAGAGGAACTTCTCCATCGCGGTGAGGTCCGGGTAACGCTCGAGCGCATCCTGCCAGATGGCCCTCCCGCACAGGAAGCCGCTGGCTCCCGCTTCGCAGGCGAGCTCGACCTGGACGAGGAACTCCCGGATCCCTACCCCTGCGCTGAGGATGACCCAGGGGAGGGCTGCAGCCGCGTCCAGCTCCCTGCAGAACTCCCGGACCTGCGCGAGAGGATAGACGGGCTCGCGGTCTTTCCCATCGAAGACCTTACGGCAGAACTCCTCAGTGTACTTGAGGTCCGCAGGGAACTCCAGTTTGAGGAGGTCAACCCGGTACTCTGGCCTGGAGAACTCCCTGGCGTTTGCAATGACGAGCTGTGGCTTCCGGCGGGCGTATGCCGGGGAGTCCGCGCTCCCCTCCCCGAGGGGATAGCTCACCACTTCCAGAACGAAGGGGAGGTCGGAGGCCGCGCAGGCTTCCCCGACCTCCCGGACGACGCGCTCCTGGTGGGCTTTCGTCTCGGGGGAGAGGTCAGGCCGGTAGTACACCAGGAGCTTCACGGCGTTCGCGCCCGCTCGCTTGGCTTTCTCCACGGACCAGCCTTCCAGCAGGACCGTGAGCCTCTCCTGGAAATCCTCCTCCTCAACCTCGTACCCCGTCTCCTCTATGGCCAGGAGGAGACCCACGCGGGCGGGGAGGGAGAGGGCGGAGTAGGGAAGCCCATACACAGGGTCGGTGAGGACTGCGGTCGCATGAGGCGCGAGGGTCTTTGTCAGGAGGGCCTTCACTTTGGCCATCTCCAGGAAGGTCACGTCCTCCTCGGCCTTCCCTGTCCGCCTGGCCAGAACTGCGCGCATGGACCCTCGCTGGTCCACGGCGAGCATGCGGAACCTCCCGTCTGGACCAGCCAGTCTGGTGAGGTTGAGGAGCTTCCCCATGGAAATCGCCGTCATTCCCTTCCTCCCCTCCGGCGGGAGACCTGTCCCACTTCCCCCTTGAGGGAGAACTGGAGCACAGTTGCCACCACTCCCGAGAGGCATAGGAGCGAGAGAAATCCCACCAGTGCAGGGCGTCCAGCCCCACGTAGCCCCGAGAACAGCTCGAGGACAGGGCGAAGGCGGCCACCGGTGCTACGGAGGTGGTCCCACGCTGCCGCTAGCGCGGACCAGTCTCTGGCCAGATCCTCGCGAAGGCCAGCTATCTCTTGCGCGACTTGAGCTGTTCGTCGAGCCATCGCCGGTCCTCCCGCAACGTCTCCACGGTCTTCGGCAGGAGGCCTCTCTTGAACAACCGCCTCCCAACCAGGGCGGTGATCAGGGCAGCAACGAGGCTCCCACCCATCACCACCAAGCTCGCCAGCCAAGCCGGGAGGATCTTGGAGAGGGCGAGAACCACCGCCACCATCACGAGGACGAGGGCGATGCCTCCGAGCAGGAGGCTTGCGGCGAAGAGCGCAATGGCCACGGCCATGCGGCGAAGGGTCTCCCTCGCGTCCATGAAGAACAGGTCGAAGTGCCGGCGCAGGAAGAGGCCGGCGTGCGCGAGGAGCGAGTTCACCACCGCCCCCACCCGGATGGCTTCGGGCTCCTCCTGTGGTCGGTTGCCGTCCATGTTCCCCTCCGCCGGTCGGCGCGCTTTCGCTGATGAGCGCAAGGCCCTCTACACTCTTCGCAAAAGCCCTCCCCCACTCCTCCCCGCGATTTCACAGTCGACGCGGTGGTACAATAGAGACGGGCGGAGATTGCCATCTATGCGCTGGATCCTCCCGCTCATGGTCAGGGAGGCAACGTGCCGCATCTGCCAGGCGCGTTCCATTCTCATCAGCGAGCAGCTCGGAGCGTGCGCGCGGTGCATCCGGCTGACGCCGGAGGTAGCCCTCCCCCTGGCCCACGAGGCCCACGCGCGCTGCCGCCGCCTGTTCGGCCTCCCAGAGAGGCCCCCGCGTGCAGCAGGGGGACTGCCGTGCCAGACCTGCGTGCACGAGTGCCGCATCCCTGAAGGCGCCCTGGGCTACTGCGGGCTCAGGACAAGTCGCCAAGGGAAGCTCGTCTCCCTTGCGGGAACCCCAGAGGGCGCCGTCCTGCACTGGTACTACGACCCCCTCCCCACGAACTGCGTGGCCATGCCATTCTGCGGGGAGCGAACGACGACGGGCAAGAGCAACCTGGCGGTGTTCTACGGGGCGTGCACCCTGAACTGCCTGTTCTGCCAGAACTGGCATTACATGGAGAACGCAAGCCGCCGCCAGCCGGTTCAGAGCGCGGCTGCCCTCGCTCAGGCGGTCACGCCGCAGGTCGCCTGCGTATGTTACTTCGGCGGGGACCCGACGCCGCAGCTCCCCCACGCCATCGCGGCCTCTCGGATGGCCCTCCAGGCCCGGAAGGTACGGATCTGCTGGGAGACCAACGGGACCATGCACCCAACCCTGCTCCGGCGGATGGTCGAACTCTCCCTGGAGAGCGGCGGGACGATCAAATTCGACCTCAAGGCCTGGAGCGAGCCCCTGCACATCGTCCTGACCGGTGTGGGGAACCGCCGGACGCTGGAGAACTTTGTCACGGTCGCCTCCCGCTTCCAGGAACGGCCCGACCCCCCGCTGCTCGTGGCAAGCACCCTCCTCGTCCCCGGGTACGTGGACGAGGAGGAGGTCAGGGCCATCAGCAGGTTCATCGCGCGGCTGAACCCGGAGATCCCCTACGTCCTCCTGGGGTTCTACCCCCACCTGTTCATGGACAACCTCCCCACGACCTCTCGGGCCCACGCGGAGCGGTGCCTCAAGGCAGCTCAGGAAGCGGGATTGCGTCGTGTCCGCATCGGGAACCTCCACCTTTTGAGCGACCTTTACCCTTGAGCCGGACGCTCCCTACACGGCCACCCCGAAACGGTGGCGGAGGCACCTGCCGAGGTTATAGACCAGGCTCCGCCTGCTGGTCACCAGGTAGACATCGGGGGAAATGAAGTAGATCCCCTCGGAGAGGCGGGAGACCTCGAAGGGCTGGTCGCTCGCCTCTCGCCACAACCAGCGAAGGTTCTCCACGATGTTCCGCTCGATCCTGAGGGTCGTGTCGAGGAGCAAGATGGCGAAGTCCGGGCCGAGGCGACGTCGCCGATCGAGGAATTGGCGTAGCTCGTGGACGGTCACATTGTACGGCGGGCTCGACTTGCACTCGACATACCCCAGCAAGTGTTCGACGTGCACCAGGACATCGAAGTCTCCCCCCAGGCGCAGGTCCCGGATCTTCACGCCCCACGCGGCAGGGGATGCGAACTCCCGTCCAAAGACCTGGGCGACGAACCACTCCAGGGTATCTCCGAGAGAGTGAATATGCGGGAAAGGGAAGAGGTAGTTCCCCTCCCTGGCTTCGAGGATCCGGTATCCCACCAGCCGGCGCAGGTACCGGGACGTTGCGGCCTCCCCCCACCGCGCGGAGAGGGCAGAGACGGCACTCGCGTCCAGATCCCCCCGCTCACTAACCTCCTGGAGGACCCTCCGGAAGTAGTAGCGCTTCAGGTCCTGGTAATAGCGGTCGATGGCTTCGGAGGCCGGGGGCCTGGGCAGGATCACCCTCCCCAGTGGGTTGAGGGCTGCGACAGAGAGACCGCGGCGGCGGAGCGCGACTTCCACGGAAGGCAGCAGGCCCGCAACCTGAGCCTCCAGAGCCTCAACCCTCTCCTCGAGGGCTGAGAGAACCTTTTCGTACCGGTCCCGCTCCATCCCTCCCCAACACTTCTCTATCCCCCTCTCCCCCTCCTCTGGAGAGCAGGAGGGCAGTTTGAGAGAGCGAACGTACTATATGGTCCTGGTGCTAAGTACTAATGCGGAGTCCAAGCCCTACCCTCTCCCCTATAATGGGAGCGGGCTGTGTGGATCAGGGGGGATGCCGATGGAGGAGAAGCGACTCACTGAGGAGGAATTCGTCATCCGAGCGATCAAGACGCTCCGTAAACCTCCATACCGGGGGATCCATAGCGTCTACAGCGGGTTCAACGAAGCCTTCCGCCAGTACTTCGGCAAGGACCCCGTGGAAGTGACCACACGCCTCGCCCAGGAAGGGAAGATCGAGACCCGTCCCGTCCGCGGGGGGGTGATGCTCTACCTGCCTGGAGAGGCCCCCGCGCGCCGCCGGGCGGAGGACGTGTTAGGCCAGATCCTTCGTGGGGAAGAGGAGACCGCCCAGGAAGGGACGGGATGAGGTCAGGCGGAGGCCAGCGAGCAGGTGTTTGAGCGTGAGAGGAGGTGCAGGGGGAGATCCCTCACGGAGCGGAAAGACCCCCAAAGAGGCGGCTCTTGGACCAGCGGATGTACCGGTCTGACAGGAGGTTCAACGGCTTCCTGGCGAAGGAGAAGTGCTCGGCAAGGGATGCCAGAACCCGGTCGAGGCGAATCTCCTTGGCAGTCGGATGCCCTGCAGCCAGGTGGTAGAAGCGCTTCCCCTCCTCCTCATAGTCCTCTAAGCTCTGCAGGCGCTCCGCGCTCACCAGCATCCTGAGGGGCCCGCGCTCCGACCTCCGCTTCCTGGACGCTGCGTACTCAGGGAAGATGCCAGAGATGAATAGGGCGATGTCGGCGACACGCTTGTAGATGGGGAAACGGGCTTCCTCCTCTACGAGGTTGGCCAGCTCGATCATGTCGTCAAGATTGAGGTCGCTGAAGCGGCGCCTGTGGAACTGGCCGTGGCGATAGAAATAGAGGGTCCAGGTGTTGATCCGGGTAAAGGAGACGAGGAGATCGACGAGGTAGCCCTCCACTTCAGGCTCCTTGAGGAACTCGCTGACCTGAGGCGCATCGAAGACTGGGACCGACTCGCGGACCCCTACCCGTTCAATGGTGTACCCTTGGGCCTGCAGGTCCTTGCGCACCCTCCGCATGAGGATGGTGAACAGCAGAAAAGGGGAGATCTTCAGGAGGATCTCCTCGTCCTCGAGGACGCGCCGCACGAGGCGGTCGTCCTGGAGCATCACCTCGAGGAAGTCTTCCTTGTCCCTGACGAGTTCGATGATCCGGTCGTGGTCCTGGCGGCGGTCAGCGACCGTCTCCACGATAAACCGGAGGTCCGCTTCCGTGAGCCGCTGGGTCAGGTTCACGCTCCAAGCCTCCCCCCTCTCACGCATCCCTCCTGATCACTATTTTACAGGAACGGAGGGAGGGGAGTGCCAGCGGTCTACTTCATCCTGCCATAGGAGAAGACCAGGCGGATCCCCAGCTCCTGAAGGCGCTCCTGGACTTCCGGCCGCGCCCTGTAGCAGAAGCAAACCGGGAAGACCTCCCCTGCGAGGTGCTGCCTCGCGCGCTCGACGAGGCGGGCGAAGCGCTCTACCTGCTTGAGCGTGAGGTTGTGCTTGGCCTCTCCGACGATCCAGATCGTCCGCCCCGGGTGGGCAGGATCATTGGCCTGACCGAAGATGTTGATCTCCTCCACTCTTCCGTCCCACCGCTGCCAAGCTCTCTCCAGCACCCCTACCTTCCACCCGAACTCCCGTCCAAGGACGTCGTGGATCACGATGTAGGCGATGTCCTCAATGTCTCCCCCGACAGTCTCGCTGAGGCCACCAACCTGCCGGGCAAGCCGCTCCACAGCCTTTTCCGTCCGCGCCTGCGCTTTGGCCAGGTCTGCAACTGCAGTTTCCAAGTGCGCCTGGGCTTCGCTCAAGCGGGCGAGAGCCAGTTCCACGCGGTCAAGGCGCGATTCGGTCCGCTCTTGGGCAGCAGCCAGCCTGTCCACACGCTCCTCCGTCCGCGCCTGCGCCTCAGCAAGACGGGCAAGTGCCCCCTCCACACGGTCAACGCGGACCGCTAGATCCCCGAGAAGCTGGTCCGTCCGCGCCTGGGCTGCCATAAGCTCCCCAACCCGCTCGTCCGTCCGCGCCTGCGCCTCGGCAAGACGGGCAAGTGCCCCCTGAAGTGCACGGTGGCCCTCTGCGATCGTGGCCTGCAACCGCTGGAGGTCCTGACGCGTGACGACCTCGTCCCTGCGCGCGATAACCCTCTCAAGAACTCCCAGGAGGACGTCCGCTTCCTCCTCCTTGAAGGCCCGCCGCAGCAGGGCCCGGATCTCCTCTTTTTCCTGGTCTGTGAGATCGGGGGACATCCCGTGAATGCCTCCCTCCTAAGTCACCCCGCCAAAATCCTGAAATGGATTTTGGCGGGGGCCCCGACACGGGGGAAGCTCCAGTAGCTGCTGCGTAACAGGATTTCTGTCCCTTTCCTTAGTCTCGCGCCCATCATTCTAGCATATCCCGGTGGAATCCTCTACCTGCTCCTATCCCCGCGTCAGGAGATTCTCCCTGTACGACGGAGAAAATCCTCCAGTCGCTCCAGTGCCTGCTGGATGCGCTCGAGGGAGTTGGCGTAGGAGAACCGGATGTATCCTTCCCCATTCTGGCCGAAGTCGACGCCGGGAGTCACTCCAACCTTGGCCTCCCGGAGGACCTCCATAGCGAACTCGTAGGACCGCGTGGTGAAACGGCGTGCATTGGCCAGCACGTAAAAAGCTCCCGTCGGCTCCGTGGCCACGCCAAACCCCAACCGCCGCAGCTCAGGGATCAGGAACCGACGTCGCGCGTTGAAGGTATCGCGCATCTGGATCTGATACTCCTGACAGCCGCGCAACGCCGCGACCGCCGCCCACTGGACGAACTCGTTGGCGGAGATGAAGAAGTTCTGGTGGAGGGTCTGGAGGGCGCGCATGGCGCTCCTCGGCCCTACGACGTATCCGAGGCGCCATCCCGTCATGGCATAGGCCTTGGAGAACCCGTTCAGGACGAAGGCGCGATCTGTGAACTCCAGGATGGAATGCTCCTGTCCTTCATAGACGAGGCCATGGTAGATCTCATCGGAGATCACGATGGGTCCTAACTCGGCCAGCGCTGCCATGTGTTCCGGGCTCAGGAGCGTGCCCGTCGGATTCGCCGGGGAATTGATGAGGATCGCCTTGGTCCGGGGCGTGAGATGGCGGCGGACGGCCTCCGCGGTGAGCTGGAACCCCTCCTCCTCGTAGATGGGGACGAACACAGGTTGTGCGCCTGCGACACGCACGAAGTTCGGATAACAGGCGTAGCAGGGATCTGTGAGGATAACCTCATCCCCGGGCTCACAGAGGGCAAGGCAGATGAGGAGCAAAGCAGGAGAAGTCCCTGCGGTGACGAGGATCTGATCCGGGGCGATGCTCACCCCATAGGTCCTGTGAAAGTGCTCGGCGATGGCTTCCCGGAGAGGGAGGAGTCCCATGCTGTGGGTGTAGCGGGTCCGATTCTCCCGGATGGCCCGCAGGGCGGCGTCCTTGATAGGCTCGGGCGTGGGGAAATCCGGCTCCCCGACCTCTAGGTGAATGACCTCCGTGCCGGTAGGATCGATCTCCTGCGCTGCCTCGAGGACCTCCATGGCCAGGAAGGGTGAGATCTGCTGGGTGCGGCCTGCAATCATCACAACCTCCGTCTGCGAATTCAGTGAAGGACAAAAGCCATGCTATTCTATAGCGAATGGAGCGTTCCCCCGCGTCGGGGTCCCCAACAAAACCCGGACACGGGTTTTGGTGGGGTGACTTCGTTGACCACACAATACCACAGAGCCCACTGGAAAGGCAAGAAGGAGACCCACAGAGGAAAAGCCCCATGGAGCCAGAAGGGGGAAATACACCTGCAGGAGGACTCGCTATCCTCTGAACCACGCAAAGAGGATCCCGAGGAGAACAGCGACTTGACCTACCCAGAAGATGAACATCCACTTGACGAGGTCTGCTCGGTTGTTGGCCATCTCGGTGCGCACTTTGGCAAACTCCGTCGCCATCTCGGTGCGCACTTTGGCAAACTCCGTCGCCATCTCTTGACGGAGCTCAGCACGGGTATCGGCAATCTCCCTCCGCAACTCAGCGGCAGTCCTGGCAATCTCCTCCCGCAACTCAGCGGCAGTCTTGGCAATCTCCTCCCGAAGCCCCGCAGAGGTCCTTGCAATCTCCTCCCGTAGCTCAGTGCGCACCGCACCAATCTCCTCTCGGAGCTCGGCGGCAGTCCTCGCAATCTCCTCCCGTAGCCCTGCAGAGGTCTTCGCAAGCTCCTCCCGCAGGTCAGCTCGTGTCGCACCGACATCTGTGCGGATTGTGGACGCAGCTTCAGCGAGGCGCCGCTCCAGCCGCTCCTCCGCCAAGGCCAGAAGGTCTACGCGGTTCTGCTCGCTCACCTGACGCAGGAACTCCACAAGAGCCTCCGTAGCCTCCTCGCCCAAACGATCCCGCAGCGCCTTAGGGACAACGTAAATCGGCACTCCTAAGCCTCCTCCGTCCCTTCAAACCCTGCATTCACAATACCACAGGGAAGCTGGTCCAGACAAGCGATCGAAAGGCCACACCCCTCACCCTGCACTCTCTCCCACAAGGGGAGAGGGAAAGAGGCAGATAAAAAGAAACGGGCCGCCGGGGGTCAATCCCCCCGGCGGCCCCACCTCTCACTACACCTACCAGCTGTATTTCAGGTACACCCGGTAGAAGGTGTAGTTGTCGAACGCGTCCCCGCTGGTGGTGCGGTAGGTGAAGCCCAGCGTGGTGTTCTGTGCCAGGCTGTGCTCGACCGTCGCATCCACCAGGCTGTAAGTTGTACCAGCATCCGGCCGGTTGCCCGTCTCGTAGGAGACGGTGAAGCTCGTGGCCGGCGTCACTTGGAGGGAGAGATCGGCACCCCAAGCGGTGATGTCACCGAAGATGTTCGCATCCCAGTCACTCGCCAGGGTATGCGCCGGCGGAACACTGACACCGAAGTTCTTGTACCAGACGTTCATGGTGGGCGAGAACGCCATCTCCGTGCCGGTCAGCTCGGAGAAGTTGAAGCCCAATCCCGCCTGGTAGGAGGGAGACGCCGTACCGCTGGAGGGCGTCCAGGTCATGTACTCGAAGTTGAGAGTGACCCCGGCCCACAGGCTCCCAGTAAGGTCCAGGCCCAAACCAGTATTAACCGTGCCGAGCGCGCTGTCGCTCCGGAAGTTCACTCCCAGAGGCCAGCCAGGAATGAAACCAAAAGAGACTCTCCCAGTCAGGATTTGGGTGGACGCGTCATGACGAATTGCAGCCGCAGTCAAACTGATCCCGCCGACAGAAGTGCTTACCTTGAAAGCATCGCGGCGGGTGTTGAGCCCATCCTGGTTTAGGAGCAGCCCGTAAGGCCCGAAGCTAATGGTCTGGAGACCGAGGCGGAAGTTCAAGACACCTAGGACGTTATTGACGTCAAGGTACAGGCGATCGAAGTCCCACTTCTCAACACTATCTTGATTATATGCCCGAACCCTCAAGACTCCGGCCACATTCGGTGCAATTTGCCCCCTGGCCGTCAACCGGATTCTCCTAAAGTATGTCACGGGGCTTGTAAAAACATCTGGAACGCCCACTACTGCACTCGTGTATTCCCCGTAGAAGTCCCCGGTAACCTTCGTCTTGTCCAGCTGGCCGCGCAGGTTGCGGAGCTCCTCCTCGATGGACTCGATGCGGACACCGAGGGCCTGCAGGTCGGTCTGGAACTCCCGGACCAGACGGTTGATGGTGTCGATGCTGCTCCTCAGCGCACTGATATCCCTCTGCAGCGCATCGACATCCGCCCTCCGCACCTCAGGAGCAGGTGGAGGCGGCGGCGGTCCAGGGATCTGCGCGGCAACGGCCTCGATGCGCGCCAGCAGCCTAGCGACGATCATGGCCATTTCATAGCGGGTCAACGCCCGGTCGCCCTTGAAGGTCCCGTCTGGGTACCCCTCAACGAGGCCCTTCGCAGCGAGCTCAGCGATCGCGTCGTATGCCCAGTGATCAGTGGGCACGTCCGCGAATGGCTGAGCGAAGACCGGGGCTACAAGAGCAAGGAGAAGAGCTGCCGTGACGAATAACGCAGCCTTTTTCACTTGCTTCGTCCCCCTTTCGTCGGTTTTGGGCCGCGACCGTAGGGGAAACGACCAGGCGAGTGTTCATGTTTCCTCCCCGATTCCCCTCTCGGCCTGTGGCCCGGTCTCACCCGCCACCCTCCTGGAGATCCCACCTCCGGCGCAACCTTCCCCTCACCACCTCCTTCCCTGCGCCTCAGTTCGGGTCCCCGGGCAGCAGATGGAGCCTGCGAATTCCTTAAAGGTTAACCCCCTCCCTCGCACTCCCTCCCACCAGGGGAGGGGAAAAACGCGGAGAGGGAAAACGAACGACAGAAATCAGAAAATATCCCTCTTTTTGCAAAACCGAGCACATTCTATCGGCACCAAGCGCCGTTTGTCAAGGTATTTCTTCACTACGCAACTATTCCCTTTCGTTCTTACCATACGACGCGCTCAGGTGAACTCCTCCTACCTCTCCAAAATTTTTTCTCCTCCTCCCCGAACCCTCTCGAAAAATTCCTCGGCCAGGACGATGGCGGCGTAGTCGTCATAGGGCTCTGGAGGAATCTGAAGGGACAGAGGGAGGAGCCGTCGCCATCCCCCGGGGGGATGCTCCTGGAAGTACCTCCTCCGGGCCTTGAGGGTCGTCCCGTGCTCCGGAACGAGGGTGACAGGTACCTCCAGGCCAGCTTCCTGAAGCCTCCTGAGGACCTCCGCCGATCCGGTCCGGTCGCCCACCAGAACCTGCGTCACGCCGTACTGTTTGCACCACTCCGTGGCAATCCTGACAAGATCCCCGACAGGCACAATCGACCTCGCCACGACACTCGACGGCGTGCACACGGCGACCCCGCATTTCTCGCGTCCGGGATCGATGGAAAGGACGATGGAGGAAGGGCTTGACCTCAACGCTTCAAGGCCTACCTCTCCGCAAGCTCCAATTCTACTTCGATGGGCCCAACGGTGTAGATGTCCTTCGCCGCCCTCACCACGACGGGGACCTGACGCTTGGCGGCCACGATCCGGCTGACTACTGCCCGGACCTGGTCGAAATCCGCCCGTACATCGGGACCTGCAGAGACGAGCGTGAACGGTGGGGAGATCACCTTCCCCTTCGCCCTGAGGGCGGCGCTGTCAATGAGACGCAGGAGGGCATTCCCCACCTCATCCCTGGACCGCCTCCCGTCCACCACGCCCTGGAGCAACACCGTCCCCTTGCGGTAGACGAGGTCGTTGGGGAACCAGATCGGGGTGACGGTCAGGGGAAGGCCTTTTACGGTGTTCTCGGCTGCCACGAGCCGGAACACCACCTCGGTGTTGCGCTGCTTGATGATGGCGGCGATCTGCTCCAGGCGAATGCCCGGAGGCGTCAGCTTGAGAACCGTCCCGCTGTTGACATCAGGACCCGCCCCGTTGGCCAAGGCGATCTCCGAAGCCCTCTCCCAGAAGGCATTGATCTGGCGGCGCACGGAGTCGAGAGGCTGTCTCCCATCGATGATGGTCCGAAGGACCTCCTGGTCGGCCAGATAGGCGATCTCCCCAACTTGGAGCCGGCGCAGGCGGACCTCCTGCTCGCGGATCTCCCGCTGGAGCTGGCTGAGTCGGAAGAGGGCAACGCGGGCGCTCTCAGAGAGGGCTAGGACCGTCACGAGGGTGAGCACGGTGATGAGCATCCCGCTCAGGACCGTGATGACCTGAGCGGTGTGCCGGGGGCGGAGGCCGAAGATGCTCAGGCGGCGTCGGCCGATGTTCCGCCCAACGAGGTTCCCGATGAAGGCGATCACCCCGCTCATGATCAGGAGCAAAGGGATGAGGTAGATTCCGAATTCCAATGCGCTCCCTCCCTGGTCTTTGGATTCATCCTCTCTGTGTTCGTCCCATTGCCTTCTACGGTCTACACCCGAGGAGCATCATGCCCACGGTGAACCTTCTTTAGCTCCGCCAGGAGCGCGAGGAAGTCCCAGAGCTCGTGGAAGCCGAGCTTGCTTTTCCCGTCCTGCCGGTTCACGAACGTATAAGGGACCTCGATCACCTTAGCCTCTGGAGAGCGCGCCAGGACCTCCAGGAGCAGCTTATACCCTAAAGCCAGGAACGGGCGTCCCTCCAGCATTGAGCGCCTCGCCGTAAAGAACCCCGAGAGGGGGTCGCGGACGGAAAGCCCGAGGACCGTCCGCGCCAGCGCCGTCGCCGCAATGCTGACGACCCTCCGCCAGAGCGGCCAGCGCTGGATCCCACCCCCTGGGACGTACCTCGAGGCGATGGCAATATCAAACCCCTCCATGACCGCCTTGACGAGGCGAGGGAGCATCTCTGGCGGGTGCGAGAGGTCCGCATCCATCACGGTGATGCAATCCCCGCGGGCAACGCGGACACCATCCAAAACGGCCGAGCTCAGCCCACCCTTCCCGGGCCTGTGTACGACGGTCACCGGGAGCTCAGGGGCAAGGGAACGCCCTAGCTCCTCCGCGAGGGACCCTGTCCCGTCGGGGGAGTTGTCGTCCACGACAACCACCTCCAGAGGAAGATCGCGGGCCACCTCCCGGAGGCGCTCCATGAGGAGTGGCAGCGTCTGTCGCTCGTTGTACGTCGGGACGATGACGGAGAGCATAACACCCTCCCCTTGACCCCCTCAGGGGGGAGGGAATCTCCACGGAAGCTTTCCGCTCGTCGGAGGCGATGCACCGTTAGCCACGGCTTCACCTCCATGGAGCGCAGACATCACCCGCCAAATTGAGGCGCAGGGCCACCAGAGCCCCCTCTCGGGCGATGACCTCGCTCCCTTCCAGCACCTTCTCCAGCTTCCTCATTCCCCCTTCTGGGACGATCGCGACTCTCCGACGAGCCCGGCAGATGCTCTCCACGAAGCGATCCGGGTCAGCGATCCACTCCACCGGCCGGTCAAGATAGTAACGCAAGCTTGGAACCTCAGACATGAGCGCCACAACCGGCTCCGCAGCAGGCACCTCCGCCTGGACCCGGCGCGCCAGGGGAGGGATCGGCCGCATCGCCTCCACTTGCGGGAGGACGGCGGCCACCAGGACCACCATGGCCACCAACATGGTTGCCGGGACCAGAAAGAAGCTCCACTTCTCCCGGTGGAGGAGCAATGCCCCCGCTGCCAGGAGGAGACCTAGGAACAAGGCCGCGGCGAGGACCAGAAGGCTTCCCCCCAGGCGTGCGAACTCCCCGGGATACTTCCACCGGGCAAAAAACGCCACCTCCACGAAAACGATGAGGGCGGCGAGGAGGTTAAAGACCGCGCCCACTACCATTTTCCTCCGGTGCTCCCGCGGGTTCTGGAGGAACGCCTCCCACGTGCTGGCGATCCCAATGGCAACGAGGGGGTAGATCGGCAGGATGTAATTGGGGAGCTTCGTCCCGGCAATAGAATAGAACGTGAAGACGACGGCAGGCCAGAGGAGGACGAGAAGGCTAGGATCCCGATCGAGCCGGCTGGCGTGATAGGCCGTCATGGGGTACAGGAAGCCGGTCCAGGGAAAGGCGCCCAGGAGGAGCACGGGGATGTAGTAGTGCACCGGGCCAGACTGTCCCTCCACAGGTCCCAAGAACCGGTAGAAGGTGTAATACCCGATGACGCGGACAATGAAGGGATAGCCGTGGCGGATCGCTTCCACCACGTACCACGTCCCGCCGATTAGGAGGTAAAGCCCAAAGCCCTGCCACAAGGGGATCCGACGCACCCGGGAGAGCCTGTGACGAATCGCCAGGAAGGTCACGAAGGTGATCGCGGGGAGGAGGAGTCCGACGGGCCCTTTGGTCAGGGTCGCAAGCCCAGCCCAGGCGAACCCCCAGAGGTAGGATCGACGCGCTGCGCCCTCGGGAGCGTGCGGAGTCGGGACCCTCATGCCGGTAGAAGTGTTCGGAGAAGACCGGACATAGCCTTGATAGAAACTGTACAGGCTGAGGAGCATGAACGTAACCAGGATGGGGTCGAACACGACGAGCCTCGACTGGACGAAGTACTGGAACATTGTTGCGAGGATGACTGCGCTCCACAGGCCGACCCGTTCGGTGAAGAGCGCACGCCCAAACAGGTAGGTGAAGCCGACCCCGATGGCGCCGAAGATGGCCGTCCAGATCCGCGCAGTGAACTCGGTGAAGCCGAACAGGCGCCCGACGAGCGCCTGGAGCCAGAAGGAGAGCGGGGGGTGCACGAACCACGGACGCCCATCGTAGGTGAGGGTCAGGATCTCGCCGGAGGCTGCCATCTCCCTGGCGATCTCGGTGTACTTCGCCTCGTCGTTGTCCCAAAGGCTCGTGTCCCCCAGCCGGAAGGTAAACAGCAACAGGGCCCCAAGCGCGAGGAGGAAAGCAAGTGCGCGGTCCCTCATCGCTCCATTTGGTAGAGCAGCCAGCCTCCGACAATTGCCATCAGCCCGTTCGGGAGCCACGCCGCTACGAAAGGCGGGAGGCGGCCCCCATGCCCCAGGCTGAGGCTGAGGGAGAGGAGCAGGTAGTAGAGCAGGATGACCACGATGCTCAGCCCCAACCCGATGGAGGGCCCAGACCTGTGGGGTCGGAGGCCGAGGGGGACCGCCAGGATCGCGAAGACGATGGCGGAAACCGGGGTCGCCATCTTCGTGTGCATCTCCACGAGGTACTTCGTGAATTCCTGCCCGCTGCGGCGCAGGACGTCGACGGCCAGCCGGAGCTCCCGGACGCTCATCTCCGAGGGGTCCTTCGCCGGGATCGAGATCTCTTCCGGGGAGCGGGGGAGGTTCACGCGCAGGCGGGCGAACTGGCTCCGCACCGTCCCGCTCGGGTTCAGCAGGTAAAGAATCCCCCGCTCGAACTCCCACTGCCCCTTCCGGTACACAGCCTTCGCAGCCTCGATCACGCGGAATACGCGGCCCTCCCGGAACTGGGTGACCACGACCGCCTCCATCATCTCCGTCTCCGGCTGGAAGCGGCGGGCGAACACCATGGACTCCACCCCTTCGATCTCCTCCCGGAACAGGACGTTCTCCTGGGGACGGGGCTCTTGCTTGAGGAGCTCCCGGAAGAAGGTCAGGCGGTACTGGTCCTCGGCTCCCGGGACCACCCCTTCCGTGATCAGGAAGGTCGCGAGGCTGATGAAGGCACCAATGGCCAGCACGGGGACGGCAAGGCGGTAGAGGCTGACGCCGCTAGTGCGGATGGCGGCGATCTCGTTCCGGTCGCTCAGCCGGCCGAAGGTCAGGAGCGTGGCCAGGAGGACGCTCATGGGCAGGCTGTAGGTGAGGAGGAGGGGGAGACGGTAGACCACCAGCTTCACCGCCACAGACGCCTGAGCCCCTTGCTGGAAGATCAGGCGGGCGAGCTGGAAGAGGTGGTTCGCCAGGAGGAGGGAGGTGAAGATCCCCGCTGCGAACAAGAGGGTGTTCCCGAGCTCTTTAAGCAGATAGCGGTCTAGGAGTCTCATCGAGGCGTCGTCCTACGGTATTTCCTTCTCCCCTGTCCACGCTGTCAGCCGGGACCCCACATTCCCGTAGGATAGTCACACCCTCGCAAAAGGTTCATATCGTGAAGCGGTCGCCCAGGTAGATGCGGCGTGCTTCGTGGTTCTTCAGGATCTCCACCGAGGTCCCAGCGGCCAGGATCCGGCCCTCGTAGAGGATGTAGCTGCGATCGGTGATGGCCAGGGTATCGCGCACGTTGTGGTCTGTGATCACCACCCCGATTCCCTTCTCCCGGAGGTAGAGGACAATCTCCTGAATCTCCGCCACGGACTTGGGGTCGATCCCTGTGAACGGCTCGTCGAGGAGCATGAAACGGGGCTCCATAGCCAGGACCCGGGCGATCTCCACCCTGCGCCGCTCCCCGCCGGAGAGGGTGGCGCCGAGCTGCCGGCGCAGGGAGGTAAGCCCGAACTCCTCCAGGAGGCGGTTTACGACCTCCCTGCTCTCCTCCGGCCCCTTCTCTCCCACCGCCTCGAGGACCATCCAGATGTTCTCCTCGACCGTGAGCCCCCGGAACACCGAGGGCTCCTGGCTCAGGTACCCGATCCCCGCCCGCGCGCGCATGTGGACGGGGAAGTTCGTGATGTCCAAGCCGTTGAGGTAGACCTTCCCCGCGTGGGGCCGGGTAAGACCCATGATCATGTAGAAGGTCGTGGTCTTCCCAGCGCCATTGGGCCCGAGGAGGCCAACGATCTCCCCAGGTCGCACCTCCAGGCTGACTCCTTGGACCACAGTGCGCGTTCCGTATCGTTTGACCAAGTTCTCTGCTACCAGCATGAATCCTTGAAAGGCCTCCTACGGCACTCCGCTACCGCTCCGTGCCTTACTACGAGCAACTTCCACGGCACTCCGCTACCGCTCCGTGCCTTACTACGAGCAACTTCCACGGCACTCCGCTACCGCTCCGTGCCTTACCACAAGCTCCATGCCTCACGACAAGCTCCGTGCCCAGCTCGTAGTAAGCCACGCAGCGAAGCAAGTGGCGTCAAGAACTCCAACGGCACTCCGTGCCTTACTACGAGCAAACACCCAGTTTCCTATGGGCGCAGGTAGACCACAGCACGCGGAGACCCTTCCGCCACAACCCGCTCCTCATCGAGGTAAACGGTCATCCTCGCTGCAGTGAGGACGTCCCTCTTCCCCTCGACGGTCCGCGTCAGGGTGACGCCCCCAGAGAGACGTGCCCATCCCTCCTTGCGGTGGATCTCCCCCTCCGGGGCGGTTGCTTCCAGGGAGCCCCTGGTGATATGAACCCCTCCCCGCAAGAAGACCACTTCCTCCCGCGTCCGCGCCTCGATGACGCCTGCCCTGCCCTCCACATCCTTGACCCGCACCCAGGGGGACCCCGAGGCAAGGGCGGCCCCCTGTCGATCGTTGACCTCCAGCCGCTCGCCCGTCAGGACGGTGTCACCACGGTGGACGGTGACCGAGCCCTCAGCCACCACCTGACGACCACGGTCCCACACCTCCACGCGCCGGGCGTTCAGCGTAGTGACCGTCACCCGCCCTTCTGGAGGTACCTCGCCTGCTGCCTCTGTTGAGGTCACAACGACACTCCCCTCGGCGACCGCTCTCCCTTCTCCCCACCATGCCGTGATCCGGTCGGCCTTGAGCGTCGTCTCCCCGTCCTCCCTGGAGTACTTGATCGTTGCCCCATCCCGGGCTACGGCCCGTTCCTCCTCCAGGAAGACCTCCACTTCAGGGGCCTGGAGCTCGTGGTCGCGGGAGCGGACGACAACCCCTCCGCTTGCAAAGGCAACGCGATTCTTCTGGTTGTACCGCACAAGAGGAGCGCGGACCTCGAGATCCCCCCTCTTCAGGAAAACCTCCTCCCCTTGCAGAACCCAAATGCCCGAGCGATCGTCGTATTCCGCGCGGGACGCACCGGTGATCTCCACCGGCTCACCCTGGGCACGTAGGGGAGCGGGAAGGGCTAGGAGGACCACGCAGAGGAACAGGATGCCTCTCAACTGCACGGCCCTCCTCCCATAACCAGCGGGGAGAACAAAATTCCTCGAGGAAGGTCCCCAAATCCCCTCATTCGCTTTGCTCCACATGCACATTCCCCACCAATCGCGTCCTCGCGAGCTCGAGGCCAGACTCCAGCAGGTCGGCCCTAACTGTGAGCTTCCCCTCGGAGAGGCGAACTTCGCCGCTCGCAGTGATCTTCCCCGCCTTCTCGGACCAAGTGACCTTCCGGGCGTGTAGCCGCCGACCCTCGCTGCTCTCCATCTGGACGTTGCCCACGAGCTCTACCTCTCGCGCCTGCATGTCCACGCGCCCCTGATCGGCGCGGAAAGTCAGTGCTACCTTCCCTTCCCTGTAGAGGGTCCCTACGGGGTTCTGTAGCGTCGCCCTCTCCCGGGCGGTGTCCAGGCTCACAACCTGGGCCCGAACCTCCCACTGCTTACGCCCCTTCTCGTCTACCCCGGAGAACTGTCCCCCTTCCATCTGCACGGCCGAGGAGCTCTCCTTCGGGGACGCAGGGGGAGGAGTCTCCTTCGCAGGTTGGACGGCAGCCTGGGGCGGCAGAGCACGCTCCTTTACAAGGAACGCCGCAGTCCCCGCAAGGAAGGCGCCGACGAGCACTCCGAGCAAGACAAGCCAGATCCCCCTCAATCCCGGATACATGGGAACCTCCCCACCCATCTTAGGGGATCACTCTCGCGCTTGCAACGTCTACCCAGGTCGTCTCCCTATGACCCCCGCTCGTAGTAAGCCACGCAGCGAAGCAAGTGGCGTCAAGAACTTCTACGGCACTCCGTGCCTTACTACGAGCAACTTCTACGGCACTCCGCTACCGCTCCGTGCCTTACTACAAGCTCCGTGCCTTACTATAAGCTCCAGGCCCCACGACAAGCGGCTCACGGGTCCCATTTGTCCCCGTATCGATTCAAGGGATACGACCGGAACACCTCTTCCATGTATTCGGCTCCGTACATCTGCTCATAGGCGTTCCAGCTTGACCAAGGCCAATCTTCTATTCGATCGACGTACCCATGCTTCACGGGGTTGAAATGGAGGTAATTCACAGAAGCCCAGTGGTGGCGTTCGCCACGGATGAAACGATCGCTATATCGATACCAAACCCTGCGCCCAGGTTGCTTCTGTTCACGATTCACCTTTGCAGCGATCCGGCTATGCAGTCTCCGCAGGAACTCGCTCCATTCACGAAGGTCGTGAGCAGTGATCAGGAGATGGTAGTGGTTCGGTAAGAATACCCAAGCGCTGCAGGAGAAAGCTGAGTTTTTCAGAGCTTCGAGAACGGAGAAAGTTAACTCGGTGAGCATCTTGGGATCTTCAAAAATAGGCCGGTGTTCGTAGCATGCCGCGGTGATCAGATACTCTCCGCGAAAACCTTCAAGGTGGGGAGGTGCATGGAGTGGAAAACCTTTCTCGCGGCGCCACCGGATAAGTTCCTCGCGTTGTTCTCTTGTGAGTTTCCGATACTCGTACATCGAGAGGCCACCTTCCTCGCCCATCAGCGCCGAATCCAACTACGAGCAACTTCTACGGCACTCCGCTACCGCTCCGTGCCTTACTACAAGCGACTTCTACGGCACTCCGCTACCGCTCCGTGCCTTACTACGAGCGACTTCTACGGCACTCCGCTACCGCTCCGTGCCTTACTACGAGCTCTATGCCCACGTCAAGCTCCATGCCCAGCTCGTAGTAAGCCACGCAGCGAAGCAAGTGGCGTCAAGAACTCTAACGGCACTCCGTGCCTCACTACGAGCAACTTCTACGGCACTCCGCTACCGCTCCGTGCCTTACTACGAGCTCTATGCCTCACGACAAGCTCTATGCCCCACGTCAAGCTCCACACCTTACCAGGAGCGAGCGGGTGTAGCTTCCGATCTCCCCCCTCCTCACCGCAGGACTTCCAATACCTCCTTGGCTGCGCGCGCGAAGGCCCCTTCGGGGCCGAGCATGGGGACCACCTGGAGAAGCTCCGCGCGCATGTCCCTGCGCTTCTCCTCGTCCCGAAGCAACGTGATGGCCTGTGCTGCCAGCGACTCCGCAGTGAGCCGATCCTGGAGGAGCTCAGGGACGACCTCGCGCCCCAGGAGGAGGTTGGGGAGGCTAGCATACTTAAGGGTCACCTCCCTGTTGGCGATGATCCAGGAGATCCAGGAGAGGCGGTAGACCACCACCATGGGCGTCCCAAGGCAGGCGGCCTCCAGCGCCGCCGTCCCGGAGGTCACGAGGAGGAGATCGCTTGCGGCCATGACATCGTAGGGACGCGCCTCCCAAATGGTAAGGGGGAAATCCCCCCCGCCCTCCTCCATCGAGGGGGAGGGAACAGACAAGCCCCGGCGTGGGGCGCGACGGGAGAAGGCCGAGGCGAGCGCGTCCTCGATGAACGCCCGGTGAGATGGGAGGGGGCTGGTGACGAATCGTACGTCGCCGAGGGCCTGTTGGATCCGCTTCGCCGCCCCAAGCATCACGGGGAAGATCCCCTCCACCTCCTGGCGACGGCTCCCAGGCAACAGGCCGATCACAGGGGTTGCAGGGGAGGCGCCCAGGGATGCCCGGAGGGCCTCCGGGCTCTCTGACGGGCGCGCCAGATCTCGCGCAGGATGCCCGGTGAACACCACGTTGGCCCCGGCGCGGAGGTAGGTCTCCGCCTCGAACGGGAGTGTCGCCAGAAGCTTCATGCCGAGCCTAGCGACCTTCCGCGCGCGTCCTCCACGACGACCGTAGACCATTGGCGGGACGTAGTAGACGATCGGGACCTTCCCAGAGAGCCGCGAGGCCACCTGGAGGTTGAACCCCGGGAAATCCACGAGGACGAGGAGATCCGGGCGAGCCGCATCGATCAAGGAGAGGACCCGCAGCAGGCGCAGGACGAAGATGGGAATCCGCACGTAAGCCTCTAGGTAGCCCACCACTCCCCACCCTGTGGTCTCTGCGAGGATCTCCACCCCCGCGCGAGCCATCCTCGGCCCTCCCACGCCCAGGAGGCGCAGGGAGGGGTCCTGCGTCAGGAGAGCCCTGGCCAGTTGGGAGGCCAGGAGGTCCCCGGAGTGCTCCCCGGCAACGAAGAACAGGGTTGCGCCCATACTCTCCCCCTACGATGGGCGCTCCCAGCGAGCCACCCCGCGGGTTGCGGGGGTTCCCCTCCGCGTCGCGCGGAGAAAGTCCAGGAGGTGGCCCACCGCTGTATCCCCACCGAGCTCCTGCTCGATCTGCTCCACGGCCTGGGAGAGGTTGAGGCCCGACTGGTAGAGGAGGCGGAAGGCGCGCTTGAGGGCCTGCCGGCTCTCCTGGGGGATCCCGGCGCGCCGGAGGCCGATGTGATTGAGGGTGCGAACGCGTGCAGGATGGCCGTCAGCGAGCATGTAAGGGGGGATGTCCTGGCGCACCATGGAGCACGCGGCGATCATGCTCAGGCGCCCGATGCGCACGAACTGGTGGATGCCAGAAAGTCCGCCGATGTAGGCCTGGTCGTCCACCTGGACATACCCGCCGAGCTGGGCTCCGCTCACGAGGACAACGTGGCTCCCGATGCGGCAGTTGTGATCGATGCGCACGTAGGACATGATGTAGTTCTCGTTCCCGATCACCGTCTCCGCGCCAGCCCCTGTCGCCCTGCTGATGGTGGCGTACTCCCGGATGATGTTCCCGTCCCCAATCACCACCCTGCTCTCCTCCCCTTGGAAGTGCCGATCCTGGGGAGGGCACCCGATGACCACCCCGGTGGAGATGCGGTTCCCTCTCCCAATGATCGTTCCCGCCTCGATGACCGCGCGGGGGCCGACGACGGTCCCTGAGCCGATAACGACACGGGGTCCGACGATCGCGTAAGGCTCCACCACGACGCCTTCCTCGAGGACTGCTGTGGGATCCACGATTGCGGTGGGGTGTACCGTCCTCATACGGCATCCGCGTCGACGAGGGAAAAGGTCAGCTCTCCCTCCGCCACCACCTGCCCTTCGACCCTGGCCGTCGTCCTGAGCTTTCCCACACGCCCCTTCATGGCCACCAGCTCGGCTTCCAGCACGAGTTGGTCTCCCGGGGTGACGGGCCTGCGGAAGCGCACCTTGTCGATTGCGGCGAAGTAAGCCATCTTCCCGGAAAGCTCCGGACGGTTGAGGATCAACGCGGCCCCTACCTGTGCCATGGCCTCGACGATGAGGACGCCCGGCATGATGGGGTGGCGGGGGAAGTGCCCTTGGAAGTAGGGCTCATTGATGGTCACGTTCTTGATCCCTACCACGCGTCTGTCCCCCTCGACCTCCAAGATCCGGTCCACGAGGAGGAACGGGTAGCGGTGCGGGAGAAGGTCCAGGATCCCCTTGATGTCCAACACGGCTAGCCTCCTGTCTGGTCTCCCTCGCCAGGGAGGGGCGCAGGCGAACGACGTCCACGTTCTGCAATCCTGCGAACGAGGGAGATGTGCAGCGCGTGTCCCCCGCCGATGGCCACGAACTCCCCCGCTACCTCGCCCCCCAGGAGGGCGAGGGCTCCCAGGAGATCCAGGATCTTGTGCCTCGCAGGCTCGTCCGGGAAGCGGGGGGCGCCCACGTACCCCTTCTGGCTGAGGACCAGGACGTTCTCCTCCGACGCGCCCAGGGCGAGCCCCCTCCGGCGAAGCTCCTCCGCCTCCTCCACAAAACCCCACGTGCGCGCCGGTGCAATGGCCTCTTCGAACCGGTCTGATCCTGCGTCGAACGTGGCCATCTGAGCCCCTAGCTCCGGCAGGGTCACCACATACCGGACCTTCAGCCCGGGGAAGGGGAGGGCCACGATGCACCCGGTTTCATCTCTCGCCCACACGGCCTCTTCGAGAACGATCCGCAAGCGAGGCGCGTCGAGCTCCAGGGTCCCTGCCCTCCGGAGGGCTCCCACATAAGCGAGCGCGCTCCCATCCCCTGCCGGGAGTTCCTCCCCCTCCACATCGACGACGAGGTTCTCGATGCCAAGGCCGTACGCCGCGGAGAGGAGGTGCTCCACCGTGGCCACAGGGACTGAAGACCGGAGAATCACGCCACGCTCGGTTCCACCCACCGAGACTAAGGATGCCCGCACGGGAGGACTCCCGGCAAGATCCACCCGCCGGAAGACGATCCCGCTCCCCGCAGGGGCGGGCCGCAGCGTCAGGCGGGCGGGCCTGCCGGTGTGCAGTCCGATCCCTTCCACAATTACTTCCCGGGCGATAGTCCGTTGATGCATACGCGGTCTCCCGGTCCAGGGCGGCTCGGCAGGAGCCTCGCCCAAACTCGTAGTAAGCCACGCAGCGAAGCAAGTGGCGTCAAGAACTCGAACGGCACTTCGTGCCTTACTACGAGCAACCCTCAACGGCACTCCGCTACCGCTCCGTGCCTTACTACGAGCAACTTCTACGGCACTCCGCTACCGCTCCGTGCCTTACTACGAGCTCTATGCCCCACGACAAGCTCCGTGCCTTACTACGAGCTCTGTGGCATGCTACGGATGCTGGCCCCTGGCGAGGGCTGAAACCTTCTCTTCCAGTTCCTCCAGGCGTTTGACAAGTTCGGGGAGGCGGCGGAGCACCGCCTGGAACCGCAGCTCCTCCTGGTGGGGGCGGGCCGGGAATCCCGAAACGATCGCCCCGGGAGGGACATCCTTCGTGGGTACCGCCCGTGCCAGGACCTGAGCTTTCTCTCCAATGGAGACATGATCAGGTACCCCCACTTGCCCCGCCAGGATCGCCCCGTTCCCCACACGGGCGCTCCCCGCAATACCCACCTGGCTGACGATGATCGCATCCTGCCCGATGATCACGTTGTGGGCGATCTGGACCAGGTTGTCGACCTTCGTCCCGCGGCCGATCCTAGTCTCTCCCAGGGTGGCGCGGTCGATGGTGGTGTTCGCGCCGATCTCTACATCGTCCTCAACGACCACCCTCCCGCGGTGGGGGATCTTGCGGTACCGGCCTGCATCGAGGGCGTACCCGAAGCCATCGCTCCCGATGACGGCTCCGCTGTGGATGATGCACCTCCGGCCAATGACCGTCCGGGGGTAGATCGTGACCCGCGGGTAGATCAGGGTCTCGTCGCCGATGGAGCTGCCATCGCCGATGACCGTGCCCGCATGGACCACCACGCGCTCGCCAATGGACACGCCGTCCCCGACGACCACGTAAGGGCCCAGGGCCACCTGGGATCCCAAGGAGACATCCCTGCCTAGGACCACCGTGGGGTGGATCTCCCAGCGAACGGGCTCGGGAGGGGCCAGGGCCTCCAGGACCAGGGCCATGGCGAGCCGGACGTCTGATACGGCTACAGCGGGCTTGGTTGCCGGGGTGATCCCCTTCTTCACCAGCAGGGCGGCGGCAGGGCTGGCTTCCGCCGCGGGGAGTTTCTTCTCCTCGGCCACGATCACAAGGTCAAAAGGCCCTGCCTCGTGGACTTCGGTCACACCACGGACCTCCACCTCGCCATCCCCGAAAAGTTCACCGCCCACAAGGGCGGCAATCTCTCGCAACCGCACGGCGATCCACCCCTTAAGTCACCCCACAAAAACCCGCCTGCGGGTTTTGGTGGGGACCCCGACACGGGGAAAGTTCTCGCGACAACGTCACTTCAACCGTTCGATGACCTCGTCGGTGATGTCCATCCCGCCGAGCTGGGTGGCTCCCTTCACCAGGACCACACGCAACCGCTTGGCCCGCGCCACCTCTTCGGCCGCTTTGCGGACCTCCTGGTCGAGCCTCGACTCCAGCTCCGCCTTGAGCTGCTGGAGCTCACGGAGGTAGAGCGCGCGCCTAGCCTCCAGCTCCTCCCTGCTCAGCTGGGACGCCAGGATGGCCAGCTCTGCGGCCATGGCCTTCTCTCGATCATCGAGCTGTTTCTGGTAGGAGAGGGCGCGCACGCTCTCGTTTAAGACCCTGTTGATGTCCACCACCCCGACCTGGGGGCGTGTGCACCCGGCGAGGGCCAGGGATGCGACCAGCGCAACGATCCACCATTTATAGGTCATCGGGTTCATTGGGGTCATCGGGCCTTTCAACCTGTCGGGTCATAAGACTAGCGCTTAAGGCGGTTGACGACCTCCTGGGTCAGGTCGACGGCCCCTGCGCTGTAGTGGGCGCGCGTCAGGACCACGTTCACGCCCGCGCGCTGCGCCAGGGTGGCGACCTCGATGCGCACCTCGGCCATGATGCTCTCCTCAAGCCTGGCCCGCTCCTGCCTGCGGGCTGCGAGCTCCGCAATGACCTGCCGCTCGAACGCATCCAGCATCCGCGCGTATTGCTCTTGCCTTGCGCGGATCTGCTCCCGGGCCTGCGCCTCGAGCTGCCTGCGGTGCTCGGCGAGGCGTGCGTTCATCTCCTTCTGCCTCGATGCGATGAACTGGGCGATTTGCGCGCGCAGCGCGCGCTCTCGCGCAGCGAACAGCTCCTGGGATTCCTTGTTCAAGGAGGCCTGGAACGACTTGAGCTCCTCGTTCGCCTCCTTCTCCTTCTGCTTGATGAACTCGTTGAGCGCCTGGTTGCTGGCCTCCTCCTTCGCCTTGATCTTGGCGTCGCGCTCGGCCTGCAGCCGCTCGATCTCCTGGACGATGCGCTCCCCTTCCTCGCGCGAGGTGAACTGAACCGCCTCCAGCTTCAGGCGCAGGTTGAGGAGGGGGATGCGGTATTCCTCCATGACCTGCCGCTCGTATGCCCGGATCTCCTCCACGAGTGCTTTATGGCGTTCCTCCACCGCCTGCTTCACTTCTTGCTCCAGCTCCTTCTGGCGCTGGACCAGCCTGGCCTCCTGGCGGCGCTTCAAGTCCGCGGCGTAGTCGTCCAGCTCCCGCTGTGCCTGCCTCCTCCGCACCTCCACTTCTTCCTTAAGGAGTGCCTCTAGACGTGCTTTCTCGCTGGCGAGGACCTTGTCCAGGTTCAGCTCCAGAGGAGGGGGCGGTGGCGGAGGGGAAGCGCGTCGCACCTCCAGGACCTGGATCTGGCGGTTCAGCGCCTCCAGCTCCTCCCACCTCGGGTGGGCCCGGAGCACTGCGTCGAGGTCCACGACCCCCACGCGGAAGGGGGGAGGTTGCTCGGGCTCGGAGGGGGCAGGGGCGGGGGCCTGCGCCCTGAAGCTGCACCCCTGGAGCACCACGCCAAGGAGAAGCGCGATCCAGAACCTCCGGAGGGAACCCACGGACGAAGTCCTACCTGCCCTTCTGCAGGATCTTGATGACGTCCTCGGTCAGGTCCACCCCGCCATAGAGGACCACGCTCCGGTCCAGGACGATGCTGATGTTGCGCGCCCGGGCCGCTTGGGCGATGGCCTGGCGGATGTCCCTGTCCAGCCCGCTGAGAAGCTCCTGACGCCGCTGGAGGATCTGCTGTTGGAGCTGGCGATCGAGCTCCTGACGCTGCGCTGGAGTCAAGTTCTTGGCCTTGGCCTGGAACTCGCGCTGCTTCGCCTGGAAGAACTCCTGCAGGGCTTTCTCCGAGCTCGCCTTCTGCGGGTGGGCGTCCAGGGCCCTCTGCATGTCCACATACCCAATGGCCAGGGGCTGGCTGAGGACAGGCCCTACCCGCACGAGCGCGAAGGCCAGCACGGCAATGAGGATGACAACCCCTCCCACGGCGACAGCCAGTTTCGTCCGATCCCACTGCATGCTCAAACCTCCAATCGACCATCGTATTAGGTGAAGCGGAGATCCTCTTCACTCCGCACTCCTAGCTCCTCACTCCCCTATAGGTTGCTCACCAGTCGGATCCACCAACCCCGGGAGGTGGTCGCGACCAGCTCTCCGGACAGGAACTCATTCACCCGATAAGTGACGGCGCCCTCCACCCCGCTACCGGCCAGGTCCAGGGTGGACCGGACGCCCACCTCGGGGGTGAGCTGGTGGCTCGCCCACAGCCACAGCCCTCTTGAGAACGGATCCACCTTCGCGCCCACAACGACCCGGTCCGAGATGTCGTAGCGGACCCCTACGTTCCAACGCAGGGAGAGGGGGCTGGGCGTCAGGGCGCTCTCTAAGAACACTTCCACTCCTGGCGATACAACCCTCCCGAGCTGTGCCACCACTTGGGCCGGTGGGGCCTGGATCCCAACGTTCAATTGCGCCTCGACACGCCCCCGGTACACCAGGGAGTCGGCGATCACCGTAACGTACGTCGTCTCCCCAACCTGGAGGGACGGGCGGGCGATGATCTGGTACTGCTTCACCGGGGGGTACTCCCGGAGCTGGCGGGAGACGAGTTCCTCCAGGGCCTGGCGGTTCGCCTGGGCAAAAGCCACCGGGAGCCCCCGCAGCGGCTCGGCCATCGATACAACCTGGGGTGCGTGCTGGTCCAGGACCAGCAACGGGATGGACGAGGAGCGGAAGCGGACGCCGATGTCCCTGATCACGCGGGAGTCACGGGGGGACACCGAGACGCTCGCCTCCAGCTCCTCCCCAGGCTTCAGGCGTAGCTCCCCCGTGAATCCCGGGAGGCTACCCTCCACCACCTCCTTGGCCCTCTCCTCGATGAGAGACCTGGACCAGTCGAGGGCCTCCACGGGGAGGTTCAGGAGGAGGCTCCCCACCTCAGGGGCCACGAGGCGATCGAAGCCCTGGAGGACCAGCGGGCGTACCGCAGGGTGGATGGTCTCGGAGGTCGCGGTGACCCGGACCCGCTTGATCACAGGGCCCTGGGGGCGGAACCGCAGGGATACCCTGCTCTCCACGCCAGGACGGATCGCCGTCCCAGATACGGTGTAACCGGAAAGGACACGGTCCAGCACGGCGGAGAGCGTCCGGGCGAGGGCAGGACCCTCCCCCGCCACGAGGTCGACGGGCCGGCCCACCAGGAGCCTGTCGGCGACCGCCTGAGCGGTTGCGACCAGACGGGCGCGCACGAGGGGGTGCGGGCCATCGCCCTCGAACTCCACCTCGAGAAAGACTTGGCGGACCTCCGCCGCGGCGAGGGATGGCAACGCCAAGGATGCCAGCAGGAGGAGAACCCCTGCCCAGCGCAAGGGATGCAATCCAATCTTGTCGAAGCCAGCGCGTAGGATCATCGCTCCAAGGAGTTTGGAAACGGCACTCCGCTACCGCTCCGTGCCTTACTACGAGCAACTTCTACGGCACTCCGCTACGCTCCGTGCCTTACTACGAGCGCAAGCTCTAGAACGGGTGGCCGATGGTCAACCAGGTCTGGCTCCCCTCCCGGCCCACCGCGTAGTCGATGCGGATGGGTCCGATGGGCGTCTTCACCGACACGGCCAGCCCCCAGTTGGTGAGCAGGTCGGGGGAACCACCAGTGAGAGGCGCCGTCCCGGCGTCCACATAGACAACCCCCTGGATGTCCTGGAGCCGCTCGGACACGCTCCTCAGATCCACCCGGTACTCCACGTTCACGAACCCCATGCTCGTGGCGCGCAGGCGGCCAACTGGGTACCCGCGCAGGGTCGTAGGGCCGCCCAGGACGAAATGGTCCTGGAGGGGCAGGGTTCCAGAGGAGATCCCCACCATCGCCCGGGCCGCCAGGGTCGCCTCCTTGCCCATGGGGAGGTACCTGCTGTACTCGGCTGTGGACTTGACGAAGGAGAAGTCGCTCCCGAGGATGCTCGAAGCGATCTCCCCCTGGAGGCCCAGGCGCTCCCCGGAGGTAGGGTTGAACCGGTCGTCCCGTGCGTCCCGGATGGCCCCGAGGGTGAGGCTCACCGTGCGGCCGGGAGTGAACAGGGAAGGGGTCCCGCTGAGGACGTCCATCGTCACCTGCTCGGAGCGGAGGGTCAGGGTCGCCGTGAGCAGGGGATCGAGGGGGCGCCCAACGGTGATGCTGCTCCCAGACCGCCCCAGCTCGTACTCCGCGGCGATCACGCCTCCGCTCCCGTACTCCCGCTCCAGGGAGAAGATCTGGCCGATCCTCAGGTCCACGAAGGTCCGCTGGGCATCGAACCAGGGCTCCCGGAAGGTGATCTCGTAGTTGAGCTTGGGGGTGGTGGGAGCAACGGCTGAACCGATGGTGACACCGCGCTCGAGCCGCAGGGAGAGCTGCTGGCCACGCCCCTGGAAGTTCCTGTCCCCGAACTCGATGGACCCCACAAACCCTGTCCGGTCGCTGTAGCCGAGGCCGAACTTGGCCTCCCCCGTCCTCTGCTCGACGAGCTCGACGGTCAGGATCACGCTGTCCGGCGTGGAGCCAGGGGAGGGCTGGGCGCGCACCGATTCGAAATACCCCAGGTCGAGGAGCCTCCGGAGGTCTTTGTTCACCGCCTGGACGTTGAACACGTCCCCGCTCTTGATGGTGAGCTCGCGCCGGACGACGAACTCCTTGGTCTTGACGAGTCCCTTGAACTCCACCTTCTCCAGGCGGCCTTCGGAGATCACCAGGCCCAGGCGGCCTTGCTCGTCGATGGAGACATCCGCAACCCTGGCCAGGACGTAGCCACGATCCTCGTAGAGCTTCTCTATCCTCCTTGCCCCGGCGGAGAGTGTCTTGGTATTGAGGATCTCCCCTACGGGGACGTTGAGTGTCCTCAGGATCTCCTCCGTTGGGATCACCGTGTTGCCACTGACCCGCACCTCGCGGACGACGGGGTTCTCCAGCACGATGTAGATAATCCGCAGGCCGTCTCGGACCTCCTCGATGCGTACCGTGACGTCGGCGAAGAGCCCTAGGTCCATGATGTTCTGGACGTCCCGGCGGACCTTCTCTTCCTCGAACGCCTCCCCCACCCGCGTGGAGATCACACCCCGGATCGTCGCTGTGGGGACAAGGACGTTCCCCTGGATCACCACCTCGGCGACCCGCCGGATCTGGGGAGGGGGCTGCTGGGCGGTCGTCCAGGATGCGCTCAGGACGAGCAGGGAGAAGGAGAGGCAGAGCACGAGGAAGGTTCGGCTTGTGGTCCGACGCGCGCGCATCACCGTACCTGTCGAGAGATCAAGGCGCCCCCCGCAGGGTCCGCTCTGCGGTGAGGACGAGGTCGATGAGGTCCTCCATGGCCATCACGGGAGTCCTGGCCAGGGAGGGCCCCGAGGAGGCAGCTGACCGTCTCCCCGCGAACTCCCGGGTCACGCCATGCGAGGGAGCGGGAGCGCCGGAGCCCTGGAGATCTGGCCGGGCGGGCGCCTCCGCACTCCCTCTTGGGGCATCTCCATGTGGGAGGACGCCTTTGACGCGAGAGGCCCCGGATGGCACCACGGAGCCGGATCCGCGAGTCTGCATCGCCTTCGCAGGGGCGTCTCGCGTGCCCTCCGGCGAGGGCTCTGGAAGAGTCACACTCCTGAGGAGGTCCCCCACAGACTGGGGGAACGTGATCACGGGCCGCCCCACTGGGGAGGTCGGAGCGAGGCTCCTGGGGGATGTTCCCGGGAGGGCGGGGACGAGGCCTGCCCCTAAGAACGCGGTGACCAGGATCAGCACGCCTGCGAGCGCCGCCATGGTCAGGAGGCTTCGCAGGCCCTGGGAGTACAGTCCATCTCTGGGGAGCGCCCGGCTCAGCTCCCAGGCGTGCCGGATCTCCGCCTCGGCCAGGGAGAGGGTCAGCTCTCCTCGCACCACTTGGCCCCGGCGGTAGTCCCCCTTCGCCCGGCGGAGCCATCCCTCCGCGAACCCGATCCGGCGGATCACTTCGTCAATGCCCATCCCGCATCCCTCTGCAGTCCGTGGGTTTCCATAGTATAGTATCCACCGGCAGGAAGCCTTTCTCGCATCCGCGAAAACCTCCCGCTACTCCCCGTCAGCCTGGAGGGGTGCACTCCCCAGCATCGCCCGCAAGTGCGCCAGGGCCTGTTTCTGCAAGCGATAGAAGTGGGAGAGGCTGATGGAAAGGTCCCTGGCGATCCTCCCGGGCTCCTTCGCCTCTAGGTACGTCCCCTTGAGGATCTCCCGCTCCCGGAAGGGAAGGCGCTCCATGGCCTCCACCGCCGACTGGACCATCAGGGCGTTCTCCACATCCCCGAGCTCCTCCTCCGCGCGGGGATCGGCGAGGCGCTCGCCCAGGGAGAGGTCGGCCTCGAGCTCCTCTAACGGCAGGCCCCCTCGCTCCCGCCGCAGTGCGTTGAGGATCCGGCCGCGGATGCGGTACTGGGCGTAGGTGGAGAAGCGGATCCCCCGGCCCGGGTCGAACCGCTCCACCGCCTCAATGAGGCCCACGGTGCCCTCCTGGATCATGTCCATGAGCCAGGACTCGGGAAGGTGCAAGTGCATGACCACCTTGAAGACAAGGGGCTGGTAGGCTTCGATGATGCGCTGGCGGCTCAGCCCGTCTCCCCGTTCCCGGTACTGCCGCCACAGCCGACGCTCTTCTTCCTCGGAGAGCAACTGGACCTTTTGGAGTTCGCGGAGATACTCCGTCAGCACACCCTCACCTTTCGCCCTTCGCCCCCATTTCCCTCCCTGAAACCGGGAAAAGAGTGGAAGTCGCTCGGAGTATGGAGCTCGGAGTATGGAGCTTGTAGTAAGGCACGAAGCGATAGCGGAGTGCCGTGGTCCTCGACGCCACTTCGCTCCGCTGCGTGGCTCACTACGAGCTCGGAGTAGGGAGCGGGAATGAACTTATGGGAACCTCAGAAGCGACTCCGGGTCTGCAGGGAGATGCCGAACCGCCGCGTGGGGTCGTAATTCAGGCTTAGGGTGGTATTCGGAGTGAGGCGGTACTCCAGCGCTGCGATGGACTGGCGCACGCTGTCGAAGATCGTGGTGACGGTGAAGTAGAGTTCACGCAGGAGGAACTTGCCGATGCGCAGGCGAGGGGGATGGATGAAGTCGTACTCCAAGCGGAACTCGCTCAGCCCCAAGGCCTCCTGGATGGGCCGCTCGAACCGGCCGAAGAGCAACCGGCTCAGTTCCAGGCGCAACGCGCTCTCCACATCTCCCTGCACCAACGCCTCGAGGCCCGCCTGCCGGGTCAGCAGGGCCACGATCTCCTCCCGGGGCAGAGGCGGCTCGGAGCTGAGCGTGAGGGTCAACCCCCCTGGCGTCCCCTCTACGCCCGCCTGGATCCGCGTGCTCCCCACGAACGTCGATGCCCTGGCCGTGAGATAGGGGTCTAGCCCGCGGAACGCGGAGAACGAAGCTCGCCCCTCGTCCAGGTGGAAGGTCGTGCCGAGGTATGTGAACTCCCCCTCCCCCGCCGTGAGGACCCCTTCCAGAGAAGGACTGGAGAGCGTTCCAGAGATCGCGAGCTCCCCCTCAATGCGGGCGCGCAGACCTCCTGCATGCACCCACAGGTCCTTCCCCGCCACGGCCAGCAGGTTCAAGCCCACTGGCGGAAGGCGCGTCGACCTCGGTTCCCTCCTCGCCACCATGAGATCCCCTTGGGAGAGCACGAACTTGCCCGCGAGGTCTGGCCTCCGGGAGGTACCACGGACGCGCAGCTCCCCCTCCACCCTCCCCGCATAGTAGGGAGGGAGCTTCACCGCAGCAGGGGTGAGGGAGAGCCGGAGGTCTACGGTATCCGGGCGGAAATTGCGGATGGTGAGTCCGCCTGAGATCCCGACCCTCCCTCCTCCCAGCCCGGCCTCAAGCTTCCCGATGGTGACACGGTCCTCCGTGAAGGAGAGGTCTGCGATGACCCCCTCCAGCGCAGGTTCGAGCCCTGCCAAGCGAACGGTCCCCTGCGCCACGCCGAGGCGCCCGACCATCCGCGGGTTTGCAAGGGAACCCGTCAGGGAGACCTCCCCCTGGATTGACCCTCGCGCCTCATCCACGAGGGGGGTGAAGAGCCTCAGGAGGCTCAGGTCCGCATCAACGAGGGTTGCCCGGAGGTTCACCGGGCGGTCGGGAGGGACCTGAAGGGTGACAGGATCGATGGGGATCTCCCCCTGGACCTTCGCCTTGTGGCCATCCCGGGTGAGGAGGGCTTGGTCGAGGGCCAGGATTCCCCGGCGGTAGACCGCCTGGGCAGTGAACCGGTTGAAGAAGATGTCCTCAAAACCCCCGTCCTTGATCTCGAGAGAGAGGCCCACGAGGGGATCGGAGTGCGAGCCGGAGATCTGGGCAATGAAGTCCATGGTCCCGCGCAGCGCGCCGGGCCCCCCTGAAACGCGCCGGAGGAGAGGGGCGAAAAGGCCGAGGCGGAGGCCCTCCCCGCTGACCTCCAGGAGGCTCTCCCCGCGGAGATCTATGGTCCCCTGCGCAGCGAGCCGGCCGTGCTCCAATGTGGCCTCCAGGCGTTCCACCTTGACGGACCGGTCACGCCAGCTGATCCTCCCGGAAGCTCCCAGCAGACGTTCCCCGCCGAGGACGCCGTTTTCCACCTTCAGGTCGAGGGATCCCGCGGGGTTGCCGACAGGGCCATTGAGGGAAGCCTTCCCGGAGACCTCCCCGTCCAGGGGAAGGCTGGGGGAGAAGCCGGAGAGGCCTATGAGGGTGGTGAGCCGCCCTCGGGCGACCTCCGCGGTAAGGTCCACAGCCGGACGGCTCGACATGTCGACGCTCCCAGAGAGGCGGTAGATACCAGCGCCCTGGCGAAGCTCTAAGGGGTCGAGGGAGAGGCGACCGCCGCCCCATGCGATCTCCCCCCGCATGGCATCGAAGACCTGGCCATTCAGCAGGAGCCCCGACGAGGTGACCTCCCCATGGAAGGAAGGACTCCGCAACGTCCCCCCGACCTTGCCCTGGAGGTCAACGGCACCTTTGGTCTTGAGCGGCCCCTGGGAGAGGACGGGGGAATCCCCAAGGTTCAGGCCCTGTGCCCACACCGAGAGGTCCAAGTCTCCTCTTGAAGTGACCTTCCCGCGTCCAGAGATCTTCGAGCTGTTCACCCGGGCTTCGACGCGGTCGAGGGTGAGCACGCCATCCGCCCAGGTTCCGACGGCCTCCGCGCCATCCACATGTTGGCCGGCGATGCGTGCACCCTCCAGGCGGAGCTGCCCCTGCCCTCTCAGCGCCCCCGGGGAGCCTTCCAGGCGCAGGACCCCCGCCAGCTCCCCCGTTGCCTCCACGGGGCTCCGGAGAAGGTGAGCAATCCGCTCCAGCGGGAAGTCCTGGACCTCCGCCGATGCCCGCACCGAGCGGATCCTCCCACCGGCAAGGGAGAGCGTCCCACTCCCCCGGACCAGCCCCGAGCCTACGCTGAGCTGGAGGTCTCGGGAAGCGATCCGGTCCTCACCGGCCTCCACGCTTGCACGCAGACGGTCGAACTGCAGGGACCCTGCGCTGCCGTTCCGGACGGTCACAACCCCCTGAAAAGTTGGGGCCTTCGCCGTCCCCCCGACGCTCCCGAGGACATCGACGACCCCTGCAACGTCCTCCCCCCGCCGGAGGGCTCGGGCAATCTCTCCCAGCTGGAGGTCTGAGGCGGCGATGCGCAGGGCGAGGGAACCCTCAGGGGAGATGCGCCCTGCAACGAAAGCCTGGCCGGAGCCCATGCGGAGGCCGACAGGATCCAGGGTGAGGGAGCCGTGGGTGTACCAGATCGCCCCGTGGGCGGCCTTCACGTCGACGAGACCTAGCTGCGCCCCCTGCACGCCACCGCCTGCGAACGCATACCATTCGCCGCCCCGGCCGAGAGCGAGGACCTCCCCAGAGAACCTTCCGGCGAGGATTCCAGGTCTGAGCCCTCCAGGCCACCGCAACGCCCCAAGCTGGACGTCCGAAGCGACGGCCTCCACGGTCACATTCCTCCCGGCAAGATCCCAGTACAGGTCCCCGCTCACCGCCCCGCCCCCAAGCTTGACCCGGGCAGAGGAGAGGAGGAGGGAGCGCCCGTCATAGGAGACCCTGGATCGCAACGCATCGATCCTCTGGCCGTTGACCGTGCCCCTCCCGGCAACCACCCCTTCGACGCGCGGGACCGCGATCGGACCGAAGATCCGAACCTCCCCCCGGGCGAGTCCGGAGATCGAGACCCGGGCAGAGGGGAAGAGGAGACGCTTCAGGGCGTTCAGGTCCAGGGGGGGAGAGAGCGCAACGAGGTCGAGGGAGATCTCCGGCACGCGCCGCACCTCTCCGCGGAGGAGGAGGGGGCTCCCGCCGACCTGGATGCGGAGGCCAGGGGTGCGCAGGCGGATCCGGTCCACTTCCACAGGCCCGGTGAGGCCAGAGATGCGCTGCCCGCTAGCCAGGCGCATCTCTCCACCGTAAACGACGAGACTCCCCCGGTAGTCCAGGGGGGCGCCCCGTCGTGAGATCAGCACACCGAGGCGCGCCTCCACCTCACCTCCAGTCCACGAGAACGAGGGGACCCTGGCGAGATAACTCCCCCAGCGCGCCAGTCCGACCTTCCCTGTGGCGACCTGGAGGTCGACGGTCCCCTCCCCGAGGATGTACCTCCCCGCGACACGTACGGGCACGCCGCCGTCCTCCTGGCTCCTCCCCTTCACGTCGAGCTCGACGAGGGGGTTGCGCGCAAGGTCAACGGTGCCCTCCACCTGACCGAACGTGGCCTGGAAGGGGGAGGTCGGCCCCCTGGCATCCCGGAGGAGGATGGTCCCGTTGTGGATGGCGATCCGGAGGCGGAAGCCCTCCATTGGAGCCTGGCCAGGAGGGCGGGCGAACAAGGGGGCGACGTTCCACTTCCCCGCGCTGTCGCGGGAAATGCGGAGGACGGGGAACTCCATGTCGATCGCACGGACCGCGGAGATGAGGCTTCTCCTCTGAAGGAATTGGGAAACGGCCTCTCGGAGGTCGATACGCACGAGGAGGCGCCGCGCGGAGAAGAGGGGGGGGCCGCCAAATCCCCCCTCACGGCGCCCTACCTGGACTCCTGTGAGGACGAGGGTCCCCCTCCGGGGATCCCAGGCCACCTGAGAGACGGAAACCTGTTGCCCGAGGGTGCCCGTGAGGGCCTGCAACGTGGCCTGGTGCAGGAGGGAGGCTCCCAAGCCTGTTCGCACCATCGCCGCGGCGCCGAGGGCGATCAGCCCAACCCCTGCCGTGAACAGGGAGATCCGACGAAGGAGCCGCACTCCTTCACTCCTCTCCCCTTGCCCCTCTCCGGCGCCTCCCCCGGGGAACCCCAGGTCGCGTCCCCCTCTCCTTGGGAAGACGTCCAGCAGACCTGCAGAGGGTCATCGGATGATGAGCGGGACCTCGAAGCTCCCCTGGATCACCCAATCGGTCTGGACGAGCTTCAGGCTCTGGACGTCAAAATTGAGGAAGTTCACATCCAGGGACCCGAGCTGGGGGAACCCGAAGGGCAGGACCGTGAGCAAGAGATCTGTATTCCGGCCAAAGTTCTCGAAGTAGTCGATGGCCTCTTCCAGGTTCTTGGCAGGGATGGGCTCCGGCTCCTTCAGGAGGAGCTGGGTGAACCGGACCTCCAGGGGGAACTCCTCCCGCGGCTGGATTCCGGCAGAACGCACGAGGAGGACTGCCGGGCCCGTGGGGAAGTTCTGGGGAATGGGGATCTCAATGACCTTGGAGATCTGCTCGGCCTGGCGCCAGGGGCGCACGTGCACCCGCACCCGGACGTTCCCTCCCCTGGGGACCTCGCGCCTCTCCACCTCAGCGCTCACGATGGCCGCCGTCCGCCGCGTCCGCTCCACGGAAGCCTCGATGGAGATCTCGATGGGGTCTGTGGACACGAACTCGTTGTTGAACAGGAAGCGCATCGCTTCTGGGAGCTCGATCGCTGAGGCGAGCCCGATGTCCCGGCTGTTGTAGAAGAGGTTCTCCCGGACAATGGGGCGGGGGAACCCCTTGCTCAGCAGGGTCATCTTCACCTGGGCTGTCCCCTCGCCGATGGCGTCCATGCTCCGGTCCAGGGCGCTCACGTACACGAACGGCGCGAGGACGGTGGCGAGGTCACGGCGCCGCGCCACCATCGAGCTCATGGTCACGACCTTCCCGGTCTCCCGGTTCGTGACCTGGACCCGCACGTTGAACATCCGGGGGAACCTCCCGATCTCCCCAGCGATGGCCGCTGCCCTGTCCTGGGAGATGCGCCCGATCACAGACCCGACGATCCCCTCCTTGAACGGGTGCTCGATGCTCCGGACGACTGTGAAGATGTAGGCCGGGGTCAGGGTGAAGTCCACGTCCCCCAGGTTGAAGAAGGGATGGCCGAACGCCAGGATCTTGTTGCCTTTCCGCCAAGTCACCGTCCCGATGGCCCCGAGCCCGATGTCCCCCCGCATGATGTGGGTCCCCATGGCGCTCCCGGGCTCAAGGGGCGGCTCAGGGAACTTCCCAATTCCTCCCCGACTCTGCACGGCGGCTACGTTGTAGGTCTTGAGGACATCCCGGAGGATGCTGAAGGCACGGTCGCTCATCCCGGTCACGAGCAGCGGAACCGCCGCAGGGGCCATCGCGATGGTGCCGGGAAGGCCTGCCGCGTTCCACCGCTCCGCCTCTTGGTCGTTGCCCGCCAGGACAACGGTCTGGATCGTCCGGTCGCCCACCCTGATCGGCTGCTCGGCGATCCACACCCGAGGGAGCTGCGTGGTGCTCGGCCCTCCCTCGAGGACCTTCAGCATATCCTCGATGGGCGTGGCCAGGGCGAGGTTGCTGTCGGGGCCGGCAAATGTCCACCCCGCGCTCAGGGCACCGAGGAGGCGGCCATTGATGTAGATGGGGCTCCCACTCATCCCCGCAGCCGTGCCTCCTGAGCGTTCGATCACAGGGCCCGTAGCCCGGAACATGACCAAGTGCCGCACGGGGATCGGAGGCCCGCCTCTCAGGACGCCCAGGATCTCGACATCGAAGGTCTCAATCTTCGTCCCCTGGATGACGGTCTTCCCGATCCCCCGCATTCCTGGCTTCACCTGGTCGACGGGGAGGATCTCCGGATCCTGCTGGGCAAACCCAAGCCCGCCGATGGGGACGAGCAAGGCGAACACGACCAACGCTCCAACAAGCACGCGTGTGCCTCTCACTGCATCCCTTCCTCCTTCCGTTTATCCCTTGCAAATGCGCACGAGCACAGCCCTCCTGCTCACCATCTCCAAGGTGATCGTGTCCCCAGGCCTGACAAGGACCTCGACGACAATCCCATCCGCTGTCGCCCTGGCGGTGACGGCCTGCGGGCTGGTGGCAGTCCGGACGAGGACCAGGTCCTCCCCTTCCCGGACCCGCGCTCCCACCTCAGGCACCTTCACCACGACCCCCGCTACACTTGGGTAGACCTCCACGATCTCCGTCGCGCAGGCTGGAGCGGAGAGGCCGGGAGGCGACAGCGCGGCGATGGTGAGGACCGCGAGCGCGGTCCAAAGGGCCGTCCGCATTGGGTTCCCCTCAAGCGAAAGAATACGCCCTCAGCGCAGGGATTCCCTCGCCAGGGGCACAACCGCTACCCTCATTCTAGCTTCGGGGAGATGAAGGGACAAGGGGGAAACGTGCGGGGGGATCCGGGGTCAGAACCCGGCGCTGAACTCCTCTGGAGGGTGTGCGGAGAACCCGAAGGAGTACCGAAGGGCGCCGACGATGCGCTCCGCAGCGCGGCCGTCCCCGTAAGGGTTCACGGCGCAGGCCATGCGCTGGTATGCCTGCGCATCGGTGAGGAGCCAGGTGACCTCCTCCACGATCCTCTCCCGGTCCGTCCCCACGACCCTGACCGTCCCTGCCTTCACCCCTTCCGGCCGCTCCGTCACCCGACGCAGCACAAGGACCGGCCTGCCCAGGGATGGTGCCTCCTCCTGGATCCCCCCCGAGTCCGTGAGGATCAACGTCGCCTGCTTCATGAGCTGGACGAACGGCCCGTAGTCCGGAGGGGGGATCAGGTACGCCCTCGGGTGGCCCTTCAGGACCTCCTCCACGGTCCTCGCAACCACAGGGTTGGGGTGCACCGAGAAGACCACCAGGAGGTCAGGGAAACGCTCCAGGAGGTCGCGAAGGGCAAAGCAGATCTGGCGCTGCGGCTCCCCCCAGTTCTCCCTGCGGTGGGTCTCCACGAGGAGGACGCGGCGGCCGTCCAGGGGGGGGAGCCCCAGGGAGGAGAGGGGATAGGGACGGGACGCCACCTCGAGAAGGGCATCAATGACGGTGTTCCCGGTCACGTAGATCGCCTCGCGGGGAACCCCTTCCCGCAAGAGGTTGTCCCTGGCCCAGGGGGTGGGCGCGAAGTGGAGGTCCGCCAGAGCCGTGGTCATCCGGCGGTACATCTCCTCGGGGAAAGGCTCGTACTTGTTGGCCGTCCTCAGCCCAGCTTCCACATGGCCGATGGGGATCTTGTGGTAGAACGCCACGAGGGCTCCCAGGAACGTCGGGGCCGCGTCGCCCTGCACCAGGATCATGGCCGGGCGGACCTCCCGGAGAATGCGATCCAGCCCGGTGAGGGAGCGGATGGTGATGTCCATGAGGGACTGTTCGGGGCGCATGATGTCCAGGTCGTAGTCAGGGGCGATCTCGAAGAGCGTGAGGACCTGGTCGAGCATCTCCCGGTGCTGGGCGGTGACGGCGACGATGGGCCGGAACTCCTGGGGGAAGCGGCGGAGGGCTTTCACCACCGGTGCCATCTTGATGGCCTCGGGCCTGGTGCCGAAGATGAGCATGATGGGAAGCGGATCGGTCCCCACAAGCATCCCGGCCCTCTAGGGAAACTGCAGGAGGCCCATGCGCTTGGCGCCTACAATGAGCACGACGGCGATGGCTCCGAGGGTGATGAGGGCGGGGATCCGATTGATCCCCGCGAGCGCGAGCGCTCCAATTCCCAGGAACGCGCTCAGGAGGTAGAGGAGGAGTACCGTCTGCCGCTGGGTGAGGCCGCGGTCCAGCAGGCGGTGATGGATGTGGCCACGGTCAGGGAGATAGATGGGATACCCTGCGCGCAGCCGCCGGACGATGGCGAATGCGGTATCGAAGATCGGGACCCCCAGGGCAAGGAGCGGGACGAGGAGGGAGATGGCCGTCACGCTCTTGTAGAGCCCCATCACGGAGACAGCGCCGAGGACGTAGCCGAGGAACATCGATCCGGAATCCCCCATGAAGATCCTGGCGGGGTTGAAGTTGTACCGCAGGAAGCCCAGGCTGCTCCCCACGAGGGCGGCAGTCATGGCCATGGCGGCGAGATCCTGGCGCTGGCTTGCAGTCAAGAACAGGACAACCCCGGCGATGGCGGAGATCCCCGCGGCAAGCCCGTCCACACCGTCAATGAAGTTGATGATGTTGGTCGTGGCCACGACCCAGAGGATCGTGACGAGAGCTCCCCACCTCCCAATGTACATCATCCCGCTGAGGGGGTTCGTGAGGAACAGGGTGGAAAGGCCGAAAGGGATGAGGATCGCCGCGCAGGCCACTTGGCCCAGGAACTTCACCCCCGGGTGCATCCCTCGGATGTCGTCGATGGCTCCAAGGAGGGTGATGAGCGTCCCCCCCAGGAGGATCCCCACCATGGCCCGGTCGCTCTCGGGGACCAGGGGGATGCGGATCACAATTTGGTTCGCCGTCCGCAGCACCTCAATGGTCCGGCTCATTGGGATGGCGACGAGGAGCGCGAAGAGGAACCCGGTGTAGATGGCTAGGCCGCCAAGGCGTGGCTTGGGGTGGTGGTGGATCCTGCGCCCTCCTGGGAAGTCGATGGCCCTGGCCCAGTGGGCGATCCTGCGGACGTACGGGGTCAGCGTCCCGGTCACGGCCCAGGCGATCAGGGCGACGAGGAAGTAGGAGGGGATCGCGAAGTACCTCATCCTTCTTCGAACAGTGCGCTCACCGACCGGTTCTCATGGATGCGCCGGATGGCCTCGGCAAGGATCCCAGCAACGGAGAGGACAGTGACCTTGTCGATGCGCTTCTCCGGCGGGACGGGGACGGTGTTGGTCACCACCAGCTCCTGGATGGGGCCCTCGGAAATGCGCTCCAGGGCCGGACCGGAGAGGACCCCGTGGGTGCAGCAGGCGTAGACTTCGCGCACGCCGCGCTTCACCAAAGCCTCCGCCGCCATCACCAAAGTCCCTGCAGTATCCACGATGTCGTCCACGAGGATCGCCGTCTTCCGGTAGACCTTCCCGATGACGTGGACGACCTCGGAGACATGGTTGGGGCGGTCCCGGCGCTTGTCCACAATGGCCAGGGGAGCCCTGATCTGCGTGGCAAACTCCCTGGCCCGCTTGACGCCCCCGATGTCCGGGGAGACCACCACCACGTTCTCCAGCCCCTTCTTCAGGAAATAGTCCCCCAGGATCATCCGCGAGGGCAGGTGATCGAGGGGGATGTCGAAGAACCCCCACAGCTGCCCGGCATGGAGGTCCACAGTGAGGATCCGGTCGGCCCCTGCCGTGGTGAGGAGGTTGGCCACGAGCTTGGCCGAGATCGGCTCCCGCGGCTTTGTCTTCCGGTCCTGGCGGGCGTAGCCGAAGTAGGGGATCACCGCCGTGATCCGGGCCGCTGAGGCGCGCCTGAGGGCGTCGATGATCACGAGCAGCTCGACCAGGTTCTCGTTCACGGGAGGACAGGTGGACTGGATCACGAACGCGTCGGCGCCGCGGACGCTCTCCTCGATCCGCACGCCCACCTCCCCGTCGGCATACCGGAAGATGTTGATCTTGCCCAGCTCGACCTCCAGGATCTCCGCAACTTCCCGGGCGAGCTCGGGATTCGATGTCCCACTGAGGACGCACAGGCGGCTCGAGGAATAGAACATATAGGCGCTACCAGAGCTCTTCTAACGTTCTTCCTCCGGGAGGTACCGGATCACCCTCGCAGGGACACCGACTGCAACCCCCCGCGGAGGGACATCCTTGTTCACCACGGACCCTGCGCCGGTCATCGCGCCTTTCCCCACGCGCACGGGCGCGACGAGCATCGTATCACTCCCGATGAACGCGCCCTCCTCAATCGTGGTGGGGTGCTTGCGCCTGCCGTCGAAGTTGCAGGTGATGGTCCCGGCGCCGATGTTCACCCGGCTCCCCACGGTGGCATCTCCAAGATAACTCATGTGGTGGACCTTCGTGTAGTCCCCTACCCGGGCGTTCTTCATCTCCGCGTAGTTCCCGATCTCTACGAACCGGCCGATGACATTCCCGGGCCGGAGGTGGGCGTAGGGGCCGATGGTCGTCCCCTCGCCGACCTCGCTCTCCTCAACGGTGGAGGAGAGGACGCGCACCCCGTCCGCAATCCGGGCCCCGCGGAGGTGGGCGAAGGGACCGATGATGCAGCCCCGGCCAATGACCGTGTTCCCCTCGATCACCGTGAACGGGTGGAGAACGGTCTCCTCCCCCACTTCGGCGGTGGCATGCACATACGTGGTCCTCGGATCGACCACGGTCACCCCGCGGTCCATGAGGCGGTCCAGGATCCTCTGGCGCATGGCTTCCTCGGCGCGGCTCAGCTCCCGCCGCGAGTTCACCCCCAGCGCCTCCTGGGCTTCGACCTCCACGCTGGCAACGAGCCGGCCCTGGCGGATCAACCAGGAGACGGCGTCGGGGAGGTAATACTCCCCCTGGACGTTGTCCCGCTGGAGGTGCGGAAGGGCCTCCAGCAGGTCCGGAGTCGAAAAGGCGTAGATCCCGGCGTTCACCTCGCGGATCCGACGCTCCTCCGGAGTGCAGTCACCCTCCTCGACGATGCGCTCCACGCGGCCATCTCCCCCTCGGACGACGCGTCCGTACCCTGTGGGGTCCTCCACCACGCTCACCGCAATCGTCGCCGCCGCATTCGCCTGTTCGTGGCGGGTGGCAAGCTCCTCCAGCGTCGCAGCCGTGACGAGGGGAACGTCCCCATAGAGCACGAGGAGAGTCCCGGAAAACCTCTCCAGCAAGGGGGCAGCGACCTGGACAGCATGGCCGGTGCCGAGCGGCTGCGGTTGCTCCACGAACTCTGCCCTCTCGCCGATGGCCTCCCGGACCTTGTCAGCGCCGTGGCCAACGACCACGATGGGCCTCGTGACCCCCATCTCCTCCAGGGCATCCAAGACGTAGCACACCATGGGACGCCCGCACAGCGGGTGCAGGACCTTGGGAAGGGACGAGCGCATCCGCTTGCCCTCCCCGGCGGCGAGAACGATCGCCCTCCTCTCCATGGCCCTCACTCCCCGGCCTTCCCCTTTGTCGCACGCGGAAGGTTCCCTACCGGTATTTCTGTCTCTTTCCAGGGAATCCCTCTCGACGATCCTGAAACCAGTCAGGGCGCGGTTTCCCTGACCTTCCCCCGGCCGACGTCGCGCCGCGGAAAATGCGAGGAGGGGACGGGGAAAACCCGTCCCCTCCTCGCTCGGGCAGGAGTGCCCGTCAGTCCTTGACCTCGATCTTGATCGTCTTCGGGAGAGCCTCTTCGGCCTTGGGGATGCGCACCTCCAGGATCCCATGGCGGAAGGTGGCCTTGGCCCCCTCGGCCTTGACGTCGACGGGGAGGGTGATGGACCGGCTGAAGGCGCCGTAGCGCAGCTCACGCCGGTAGTAGTCCTTCTCGTTCACCTCCCGCTCCAGCTTCGACTCCCCCTTCAGGGAGAGGACGTTGCCGCTGATGGAGATGTCCACGTCCTTGGGGTCGATCCCGGGAAGCTCAGCCCGGACGACCACCTCCCGATCGGTCTCGTACATGTCGATAGCGGGCTGCCACCGATCCGCCCGCACCCGGCGGAGCGGACGCCGCCCGAAGAAGTCCTCAAACAACCGGTCCATGCTCTCCCGGAGCTCTTCGAGCTCCTCGAAGGGATCCCAGCGCAGCAGGGACATGTCCATCCCTCCTTTCACGATTTAAAGTAGCACTGGAGCTCCCCGTGTCGGGGTGACTTAGGCGTCCCCTTGAGGGACCGCCCTGCCCCTCTGCACCCCTGAGTATAGCACCTAACAATAGGATTGTCAAGAATCTTGACATAGACGATTGAAGCATCTGGCATGTGGTAAAATGAGCCAAAAAGGAGGTTCGCGGAGATGGATCCCCTCTTGCTGTACGAATACCTGGAGAAAGCGCGGGAGCGCCTGCTTGGCTGGGTTCTCCCCCTCTCCCTGGAGCAGTATACCCAGGGCTTCCCTTTCGGGCTCGGCAGCATCCGGGCCACGCTCCTCCACATGGCTTCTGCGGAATTCGCTTACGCCCATCGCATCGCAGGAGAGCCGGTCCCCCCACCCCAGGAGCGCCCCTTCACGGAAGAGCGGCTGCCCGACCCGGCCTCCTTGAAAGAGGCCTGGCGCGACCAGGCAGAGCAGACCAAGCGCGTGCTCGCCAGCGTCCAGGACTGGTCCAAACCCATTGAGTACAAAGGCCGGGCGGGGGAGGGGAAGGTGGTCACGGTACGCACGACGGCCGGTGGGATCGCCTCCCAGCTGGTCTGCCACGAGGTCCACCACCGTGCCCAGGTCATGGCGATGCTCAAGCATTTAGGGGTTCCAGCTGAGAACCTCGACTACGCCTTCCTCATGTTCGAGCGGCAGGTGGAGGATTAAGGCCGTCAGGGCCCACGGCCTCTGGAGATGCCGAACTGCGCGAGGATGGCCTCCGGCGTCTCCGCCTGGATCCCGGCGAAGCGTCGGAAGTCCTTGGTGTTGTAGGTACAGAGGGTGGCGATCCCGTGGCTACGCATTTGCGCAACGAGCAGGAGATCGAAGACCTCCTGGCCGACGGGGCCACTTTCTGTGATCAGCTGCGCGAGGACATCGAGGACCTTCGTGGAGAGATCAAAGACAGGCAACCCCGCCCGCAGGGTCTGGATCTCAGACCGTGCGACCTCCGACGCAGGAGTCCGGTGGGGGCTCATGGAAACCAGAAGAGAGGAAATGCCTGAGCTCCCGGAAGTCGAGGCAGCGAAGCGAAGCTTGGAAAAGACCGTCCTGGACAAGGTCGTCGCCCGGAGCGAGGTCTTGCGCCCTGTGGCCGTACGCACCCATACCCCGAAGGAGTTCTCCCGGATCCTCGAGGGGCGCAAGATCTCAGGGGTCGACAGGAGGGGGAAGGCGCTCCTGATTGGATTTGACCGGGAGTGGACCCTCGTCTTCCACTTCAAGTTGTGGGGGTGGGTACGCTACCACCCCTCCACTCCCAAGGCGGATTCTGCCACTACCGCGATGGTGTACTTCCGGGACGGCTCGGGCATGGAGTTTCGGGAGCTCCAGCTCAGCACCCTGGACCTGGTCAGGTCGGCGGAGCTGGGCCAGGTGGACTTCCTGGCGGAGATGGGCCTGGAGCCCCTCTCCAACGAGCTCACCCTCTCCCGGTTCCGGAGCCTCGTGCGGGGGCGAGGCAACATCAAGAACGTGCTGAGCGACCAGACCCGCATCGCGGGAATCGGCAACCTCTGGGCCCATGAAATCCTGCACGCGGCCGGGATCCTCCCCCAGCGGAAAGCGGACTCCCTCTCCGAGGCCGAGGTGGAAAAGCTCTACAAGGCCATGCGGGAAGTGCTGAAGAAGGCAGTGGAACTCGGCGGGGAGCCGGAGTTCCAGGACGCCCTGGGGAACTTCGGGAGGTACCCCCTTGCCGTCTACAACCGGGAGAACCAGCCCTGCCCCCGATGCGGGAGGAAGATCGTGCATACCCGCCTCGGGGGAAGGCCGTCGTACTACTGCCCGAACTGCCAGCACTAAGTCAACCCCGGCAGGGGGAAGCTCCAGATGCTACGGTGTAGCAAGATTTCTGTCCGTTTGACGAAGTGAGCAGGCCGTGGCGGTCATCACCTTCCTCTCCGATTTCGGAAGCCGGAGCCCTTACCCCGCAGCCATGAAGGCTGTAGCCAGCGGGATCTCCAAGGCTACACTCCTAGATATCTCCCACGACGTCCGGCGCCATGACATCCGGGAAGGTGCTTACTTGCTCTTCGCCGTAGCTCCGTTCTTCCCCGCAGGGACTGTCCACGTCGCCGTTGTGGATCCCGGCGTGGGCACAGCACGGTCGGGGCTCATCGTTGCGGCAGGCGGGCAGTTCTTCGTGGGGCCCGACAACGGCCTCCTCCTCCCCGCAGCGCACAGGCTGGGTCCCATCGCCGCCTACCGCATCCAGAACCCTGCCTACCTCCGCCCCAACGTCTCCCCTACCTTCCACGGCAGGGATGTCTTCGCCCCTGTCGGCGCCCACCTCGCGCGTGGTGTGCCCCCCGAGGAGATTGGGGAGAGGGTGGAAGCGTATGTTGACCTGGATTTCGGAAAGGGCTGCTGGGAGGAGGGGGGGTTGACGGGCAGGGTCATCTATATCGATCCATTTGGAAACCTGGTCACCAACATCCCCGGAGAGATGGTCCAAGGCGTGTGGGAGTACGGGGACGTCGTCGCGGTAGAAGCAGGGGAGCGGTCCATCGAGGCGCCCTTCGCCCCTTCCTACGGGTTTGTGCCCCCGGGCCAGTTCCTCGTAGCAATTGGAAGCGACGGGTTCCTTGAGGTCGCCGTCAACCAGGGCGATGCCGCCGGGAAGCTCGGGGTGGCGGTCGACGAGGGGATCCGGTTCAAGGGAATACGCCTGGCGCGGGGGACGTTATAAGGTTCCAGAACGGGTTCCGGAGGAGACGGCGGTTGTCCGAGGTCAACATCTTCATCGCCTTTGCCGCGGGGGTCCTGGGATTCGTCTCCCCCTGCGTCCTCCCCCTCATCCCAGGCTACATCTCCTTCGTCTCCGGGGTCTCCCTCCAGGAGTTGCAGGCGGGCGGGGGAAGGGTGGCCCCGAGGGTGCTCCTGGCCAGCCTCCTGTTCGTCCTGGGGTTCTCCACCGTCTTCACGGCCATGGGCGCATCCGCCTCCCTGGTGGGAAGCTTCGTCATCTCCAATCGATCCCTCCTCGGCAGGATCGGGGGCATCCTCATCATCCTCCTCGGCCTCGCGGTACTGGGTGTGATCAAGGTCCCTAGCCTCTACCGCGAGCGCAGGCTTCACCTCGCCCGCAACCCCTTCGGCCTGGCGGGGGCCGTCCCTGTTGGGATGGCCTTCGGGTTCGCCTGGATCCCCTGCGTAGGCCCCGTCCTCACCGCTGTCCTGACCATGGCGGCGACCTTGAGCACCGTGAAGCAAGGATCCATCCTCTTGTTCAGCTATGCCATGGGGCTGGGGATCCCGTTCCTCCTGACCGCCCTCCTCCTCACCCTGTCCATCGACTTCCTGGGGTGGGCCCGGAAGTACAGCAGGTACGTGACGGCAGTAAGCGGGGTGTTCCTGGTGGTCATGGGACTGGCCATGGCGTTGGATGTGGTCTACCAGCTGAACGCCTGGATCCTCCGCCTGTTCCCGTTCCGGCCACCACTGTAAAGAGCGTGCGGAGGGAGAAAGAGCGGGATGAACCGGACGACCTGGAGGAGATCTCGCGCAATCCACGTCTTCCCCCTTGTCCTGGCGCTCCTCCTCGCCACGGCCTCCCCCCTCGCCTCGCAGGCGAGCGACGCCGACCTCGTCCTCCAGGCCCTGACCGTGCTGCAGGAGCACTACGTAGACCCCCTCGACCCGGTGAGGCTCCTGAACGCCGCCATCAGCGGCATCCGCAGGGCACTCGCCCAAACAGGATCCCCCGTCGATTCTCTGCCCGACCTCCCTCCCGGCCTCTCTGAGGGGGAAACACGCCAGGCCTTTCTTTCCCTCTTCGCCACCGCAGCAGGGCTCTACCGGGGATCTGCCCGTGACTTGGCCTACTCGGCCATCCAAGCGATGACCGAATCCCTGCACGACTCCCACACCGCCTTCCTCGCCCCCGACCAGTACCAGGAGCGCGTCCGGCAGCAACGAGGGGAACCGGCGTTCAGCGGGGTCGGCATCATCCTCATGGAGCGGAGCGGCAAGTTCTATGTCCGGGAAGTGATCCCAGGGGGACCAGCGGAAGCCGCCGGGGTGCGCCCCCTCGACAGGATCCTGAGGGTCGACGGCAGGTCCACCACCGGCATGAACACCCGGGAGATCTCGGCCCTCATCCGAGGGCCTACTGGAACGACGGTCACCCTCACCATCCAGCGGGCTGGGACCCCCGAACCCCTGGAGGTCCCCATCACCCGGGCCCCTATCCGCCTGCCTGCTGCGCGCGCGGAGCGCATCGACCAGGGGATCCTGTACATCCGCATCTATGGATTCAACCCGGGGGCCGCCGCGCAGATCCAGGAGGCATTCTACAGGTTCGGAGGGGTGCAGAATGAGGCCATTGTCCTGGATTTGCGGGGGAACCCAGGTGGCTTCCTCAACGAGCTGACCAGGGTCGCGGAACTCTTCCTCCCCCAGGGGACTCCCCTCTACCAGATGCGGGAGCGCGGTATGCCCGCGGTGACGGTGCGAACACGGGCGGTGCCCCTGATCCCTCCCTGGGTGGTGATCTCGGTCCTCGTCGACGAAGGGAGCGCCTCGGCAGCGGAACTCCTGAGCGCGGCTTTCCAGGAGAGCGGCCGAGGGACCCTCGTTGGGACCAAGACGGCCGGAGCAGTGGAGGCGAGCATCCTCATCCGGCTTTCCGATGGGTCAGCCCTCAGCGTGACCGTTGCCCGCATGTTCACAGGTCTGGGAAGGCGCCTGGAGGGGGAGGGGGTGACCCCCGACGTCCTCGTCGACCTCAGCGAGGCGGATCTGGACGCAGGGCGGGACAGCCAGCTGGAGCGGGCCATCCACATCGTCGCCCCTGCCCCCGTGCAAACCACTCTCCCCTTCCCAGCCCCCCGGTTGGTCCTCCAGCCAGTCCCGTGAGGACGGGGCTCCCCCGGCGCCCCCTTTGCAGCGATCCCCCTCACGCTCTTCCAGGGAGGGCTTCGCCGAATTTGCCCGAATTGTCCTCCTGAGTGGGGGAGAAACCGCCCCAAGCGGTGAACCAGATGACGTCCCCGTACGAATGCGAAGTGCGCTTTCCAATCCATGACCTCCAGGCCTTCCTGGACCACGTCGCAGGGATGGGAGGGAGGCTCCTCTACGAGTACACCTTCACCGACCACTACTTCCGCCCCCGGGGTGGAGGGGGAGGTCTCCCTGCAGGGGCAGGCTTGGAACAAGACCTTACTCGTGGAGCGGGGGACCGGTCCCCCGCTCCCGGCCTGGTGACCGTGCGCATCAGGGAGTGGTTCTCCCCGAAGGAGACTGCCGAGGTGCTCCTCACGAAGGTGGAGATCCACAGGCGGGGCAACCTCGCCTTCAAGCGCTCTGTCTACCCCGAGGGGAAGATCACCTTGTACGAAGGTCCCGTGGAGCAGGCGCGGGCCATCCTCGCTGACCTGGGGTATGAACCGTGGCTGTCGATCCGCAAGAGGGACTGCGCCATGATGGAGATCCCCGGGTGGGGCCTGGTCATCCGCGAGTACATCGACGGCCTGGGTTGGATGAGCGAGGTGGAGGTCCGTGGCGAGAGTCTCGAAGATGCCGAGGAGCGCCTCAGAGGGAAACTCGGGATCCTCGGCGTCCGCATGGAGGAGGTCTCCCCAGAGCCCCTGGTGGTCCTCTACGCCAGGCGCCTCGGCCTCCTCCCTGGGGGAGGCCCCGGGCGGATCCGGGCGTACTTCGCCGGGGCGATCCGGGGAGGACGCCAGCTCCAGCACGTGTACCGGCTGATGGTCTCATGGCTCCGGGAACACGGTGTGGAGGTGCTCACACCCCACGTCGCCGATCCCAACGTGCTGGAAATGGAAGCTGCCTACCTGCGGACCCCGGAGGCGATCTACCACCGGGACATGTCCTGGCTTGCAGCGTGCGACCTCCTCGTGGCGGAGGTCACGGTACCCTCCCTAGGCGTGGGGGTCGAGCTGGCCACTGCCGCAGCGCTCCGCAAGCCCATCCTGGCGTTCTGTCAGGAGGGGACCGCCCTCTCCGCCCTCGTGGCCGGGAACCCGCACATCCGCCTGGTCTGGTACCAGGGCGAGGAGGATCTCCACAGGAAGCTGGATGAGGCCCTGGCCGAGTTCTGGAGGCGATGAACCGCAGGCTTCATCCCACGTGCGGGGGCCCGCGGCGTCCCTATAGTACGGTGACGATGGAGGCGTTGGTGCGATGTTGCCCAGCGAGCGACTTCGGGACAAGCTGATCACGCTAGACGGGAAGGGGTACGGCGCGTACAAGACCATCGCCGGGGAATACCGCTTCCCCACCTTCGTCCTCTATGTGGACCACGTGCAGCAGGATCCCTTCGCCACACCTTCCTTGATCCGGGTCCGTATGGACATGGCCGAGTGCCAGTTCCCCCCGAGCCTCTGGAGCAACCGGGTCCGGAAGATGGCCCTGGAGGACTTCATCACCCGCCAGGTTCACAGCGCCATCCGGCGGTTCGTCAAGGGCCACAGGGGAACGGGGCGCTCCGGGATGATCACCGTGGATGTGGGAGGACAGGAGGTACTCCCGCGCACGAGCTGCATCGTGCACGAGGACTACGTGGAGGTGCGCCTCTCCATGGGGCTTCCGGGCGACGGGCGGAGGATCCAGGCCAAGGAAGCTGCCGCCATGTTCTTTGAGGAGCTGCCCAAGATCGTCGAGGCCTCCCTGGTCTATGCCAACCTCGACGCGCGTGCCGCAGAGCGCCACGTCAACGTGGTCGAAGACCAGGAGGCCCTGCGGGCGCAGCTCCCCGAGCGCGGCCTGGTGGCCTTCGTCGCTGACGACTCGGTCCTCCCCCGGGAGAGCGGGGTGAGCGACCGCCCCCTCCGCCATCCACGCGTGGTGCGGTTCATCAGCCCCGAGGAGCTCCGGTGCACGCTCCATGCGCCCAACCGCGGCCAGGTCAGCGGGATGGGCATCCCCCGTGGGGTCACCCTCATCGTGGGAGGAGGATACCACGGGAAGTCCACCCTGCTCCAGGCCCTCCAGCGCTCCGTCTACCCGCACATCCCTGGCGACGGCCGGGAGTACGTCGTCACCGTCCGGGACGCCGTGAAGATCCGTGCGGAGGACGGGAGGCGCATCGAGAAGGTGGACATCAGCCCGTTCATCTCCAACTTGCCCTTCGGGGAGGACACCACGGCCTTCTGCACCGAGAACGCCTCCGGATCCACCTCCCAGGCAGCCAACATCGTGGAGGCCTTGGAGGCAGGCACCTCCCTCCTCCTCATGGACGAGGACACCTGCGCCACCAACTTCATGATCCGCGACGAGATGATGCAGCGCCTCGTGCCCAAGGAGAAGGAGCCCATTACACCCTTTATCGACCAGGTACGCAGGCTGTACGAGGAGCACGGCGTCTCCACGATCCTGGTGATGGGCGGCTACGGGGACTACTTCGAGGTCGCCGATGTCGTGGTCATGATGGACAGCTACCGCGCCAAGGTGGTCACCGCCGAGGCCAAGCGCATCGCCAGCGAGCGCCAGGACCGGCGTATACCGGAAGGGCCCGGCAGGTTCGGCCCCATCCGCCCCCGCATCCCCCTCGCCGAGGGGTTCAACCCGTACCGGGGGAAACGCGTGCGCGTGGAGGCGAAAGGCCTCCATACCCTCCTCTTCGGCCGGGAGGTCATCGACCTTGGGGCTCTCGAACAGCTCGTGGATGAGAGCCAGACGCGGGCCATCGGCGAGGCCATCGTGTACGCATTGGAGAAAGGGTACTTCGACGGGGAATCTTCCCTGGGTGAGATCCTGGACCGCCTCGAGGAGGACATCCGGGCCCAAGGCCTGGAGGTGATCTCCCCCTGGAAAGGCGGGCATCCCGGCGACTACGCCCTCCCCCGGCGTCAGGAGATCGCCGCGGCCATCAACCGGCTGCGGACCCTCCAGGTGCGGCAGAGATAAGTCAGACGGCCATTGGTGTCTTGTCTTCGCGACGGTGCGTGGTATACTTGAGTTCGGCTGGCAGGCTCCGGGAGGTTGGACACATGCGCGGTCTCGCCATCGTCGCCCTCGTGATCCTCCTGCTCCTCGTTGCGGTGGGAGGTTCCCTCGCTGGCACCTACAACAGGCTGGTGCAGGCAAGCCAGCAGGTGGACCAGTCATGGGCCAATGTGGAGACCCAGTACCAGCGCCGCTTCGACCTCATCCCAAACCTCGTTGAAGCGACCAAAGGATTCCTCCAGCAGGAGAGGGCCATCTTCGGGGAGATCGCCGAGGCGCGGACGAGGTATGCCGGGGCACGGACGCCGTCCGAGCGCGTCCAGGCAGCCAACCAGCTGGAAGGAGCCCTCGCCCGCCTCCTGGTGATCGTGGAGAACTATCCAGTCCTCCGGTCCAGCGAGACGGTCCAGCGCCTCATGGCCGAGCTGGCCGGGACCGAGAACGAGATCGCCTTTGCCAGGCGCGCGTACAACCAGGCGGTCCTCCAGTACAACACGCTGGTCAAGACCTTCCCCACGAACCTCGTGGCGGGATTCCTGGGGTTCCGGGAGCGGCCGTTCTTCCAGGCCCAGGCTGGGGCGGAGCGGGCGCCACGCATCGACCTGACGATCCCGCAGCAGACCAGACCGTGAGTCATGGGGTACACCCGCCTGTGGTGGCTCAGCACAGCGTTGTCCCTCCTCCTGGCAACGTGCGCCGCCGCCTCCCCCACCTTCCCTCCCCCCGCCGGGTTCGTGAACGACTTCGCCGGGGTCCTGGACCCATCCACCCGTGCGGAGCTGGAATCGCGGCTTCAGGCGTACGAGCGACAGACGACCAATGAGATCGCGATCGCCATCTTCCCGGACTTGGGAGGCACCCCCATTGAGGAGTTCGCCGTCCGCCTCGAGGAGGCTTGGAAGGTCGGCAAGCGCGGGAAGGACAACGGGGTCCTCCTCGTCGTGGCCCTACGGGAGCGGCAGGTGCGCATCGAGGTGGGCTACGGCCTGGAGGGCCGCCTCACCGACAGCGAGGCCGGGAGGATCATCCGGGAGACCATCGTCCCCCGGTTCCGGCAGGGGGAGTTCGGCCGAGGGCTCGCCGAGGCTGTGGATGCCATCATCGCCGCCATTGGGGAGGGCCCCGGGGAACCCGCGGCCCCCCTCCGGCCGGTGGGGCGAGGCATATCCGGCGAGTTCTGGCTCGCCCTTGCTGTCGCCCTCGCCATCTTCGCGGCGGTGATCCTTGCCCAGAGGGCCTCCAGGAGGCGGTGCCCTCGCTGCGGGACCGCCCTGGAAATGACAGAACGGGAGCTCCCTGGCGCCCTCTGGATGGCGAGGAGGGTTCGACTCTACACCTGCCCCCGATGCGGCTACCGGGAGAAACACCTCATCTCCAGGGGGACCCCTCCCTTTTTCGGAGGATGGATCGGACCGGTCCCCGGAGGGTGGGGCAGCGGGGGATTCGGAGGGGGAGGTTTCGGAGGGTTCGGTGGTGGCGCCTCGGGAGGAGGAGGGGCGACGGGACGGTGGTGAGGCGGGATGGGACGTGTCCACGAGCTGCTGACGGAGAGGGAGAAAGCTCACCTCAGGAAGGTCATTGAGGAGGTCGAACGGCACACCACCGCCGAGGTCTGCGTCCTCATCGTCCCCTCGGCTGGGGATCCCGAGGCATTTGCCAGGGCGTACTTTGACGCCATGGGGATCGGGAAGGAAGGCATGGACAACGGCCTCCTCATCCTCGTCGCCGTCCGGGAGCGCACTGTCCGGGTCGAGGTGGGGCGCGGCCTTGGCGCAGTGATCACGTCCCAGGTCGCCCAGCAGATCCTCGATGAGGTGATCCTCCCCCGATTCCGGGAAGGACGCTTCGGGGAAGGGTTGCGGCAGGGAGTGGAGGCGTTCGGGGCGATCCTCCGGGAGCGCTTCCCCGAGCGGCCTGGCATTCCCGAGCGGCCGCTCCCGGACGTCGTCGATACGACCGAACCATAAGGGTCACAGTAATGAAGCGAATCTGGCTGTCGGCCCTCCTCTTCCTGGTTGTCCTCCTCGCGCTGTGGGGAGGCGTCACCTACAACCAGCTAGTACGGGCAGAACAGGCCGCGGCAGCACAGTGGGCGCAGGTGGAGAATGTGCTCCAGAGGAGAATAGACCTCATCCCGAGCCTCGTCGCCGCCACAAAAGGGCTCCTCCTCCAGGAGCGCGCCGTCGTGGAGGCAGTGGTGGAGGCCCGGGCGCGCTACCTCGCTGCCCCGCCAGGTTCCCCTGCCCGCGTCCAGGAGGCGGCCAGGGTGGAGGCACGCCTAGGCCGCCTCCTGGCGGTGATCGAGAGGTACCCTGAGCTTCGCAGCAGCGAGGCGGTTCAGAGCCTCATGGACGAGCTCGCCGGGACGGAGAACCGGATCGCCGTGGAGCGGCGTCGATACAACGAGCGGGTGCGAGACTACAATACCCTCCTGCGGCGCTTCCCCGCGGTGCTCATCGCGCGGATCGGGGGGTTCGACCTTCGCCCCTATTTCCAGGCCATACCCGGATCCGAGGAAGCACCGGGCACGCCCCTTCAATCCCCCTAAGACCTTCCCTTGCGGCGGCGCTCCCGCACGGCCATCCACGCCCAGGTGACCACGCCGGCGAGGATCGCCGACGGCCAGAAGCCCACGTGCAACCCGAGGTCCCCGTCTGGGAGCGCCTCCAGGGCGACCCCTCGGATCCACGGTCGAGCCCACACAGGGATCCCCACATCAAGACGCTGGAGGAGGAGGGTCGCCACCGAGAGGAGGAACGTGACGGCGAGGAATAGGGCGGAAAACAGCATCAGGGGGTCACGCCAGGTTCCCGTCCTCCCAGGGCGCCTCTCCTTGCGGAGCGTCCCAGGAGCGTACACCTCGAAGCTCCCTTGCGCATACCGGATCAAGCTCTCCCCGGGAAAGGTCGTGGCGCGCGCGGTCAGCCAGACGTCTCCCGCGGTGATCGCGGCGTTCACGGAGAGCCCAATCCAGGCCAGCGTGCGCACCCCCGGTGGGAAGCTCAACAGGACCAGGCCGGCTGCCATCAACAGGACAGGGGAGAGGAGGAGGACGGAGATGAAGGCATCCCGGCTCAGGGGCCCGCTGGGGACCGCAGAAAAAGGCAGGAACCCCGGAACCCACCCCCTGGAGAAGGCAACCCGCGACCGGAACCCCAAAGCGGTGAGGACGTGGAGAACCTCGTGCACGAGGGCCACCCCCACTCCCACCAGGAGGATTTGGACCCCGATGGGGAGGGGCGGAAAGGCACGCCCCAGGCGGAAGGCAGGGTCGCCGTTGAAGAAGGCCCCGAGCCCCGCGAACAGCCATGCGGAGGAGTACAGGACCAAGAGGAAGAGCAAGAGCCAGTCAGAAAACCTCGCCTCGAAATGCCACTCGGCGAAACGCACGAACCCCCGGGGGAGAGGGAATTCCGGTGCACCAGCCTGCGCTTGGCGACGACCGACCTTGTGCATCTGGACCTCCGCGGGCGGGTCATCCAGTCCCGCCCGCCAGGGAGGAAAAATTCCCTGAGGACAGGCCGGTTCCTGCAGGAAATTCTCGTTCTCTGGAGAAATGAAGAGGACCAAATTCCATCATCCCGCCGATGAGCGGGGCGAGTACGCACCGTACTAGGCCCAGAGAGCCGTGAGCGGTGGGACCACGGCCCGACGTGCGGTGCCGAATGGGCCCGTGAGGCGCGGGGCGAAAGGCGGAGCGAAGGCTGTAGCGCGGAGGAACTGCCGAGTAGTCTCGCCGGATCCCCCCGATAGCGGGAGATGAGCGCCCAGCTCCGGGGGCCAGGCGTTGGATCCCTTCAAGGAACCCGTCCCGAACCCCTGGCACCCGTGCTGGGAACGAGGGTGGCACCACGGAGGAGGCCCTTCGTCCCTTCTCGGACGAAGGGCCTCTTGCTTCGTACGGGGGCAAAAGCTCGTAGTAAGCCACGCAGCGAAAGCAAGTGGCGTAGATTGTAAGGAGGTGATGTTATGGACAAGGTGAAGATCGTCCTCCCGGAGGAGGAGATCCCCAAAGCCTGGTACAACATCCTCGCGGACCTCCCCGTCCCCCTCGAACCCCCCTTGCACCCGGCCACCAAGCAGCCCATCGGACCAGACGACTTGGCCCCCCTCTTCCCCAGAGAGCTGATCCTCCAGGAGGTCAGCCGGGAGCGCTGGATCGAGATCCCAAAGCCTGTGCGAGACATCTACAGGCTGTGGAGACCCACCCCGCTCTACCGGGCGAGACGTCTGGAGGAGGCCCTCCAGACCCCCGCCCACATCTACTATAAGTACGAGGGAGTCAGCCCGGCCGGGAGCCACAAGCCGAACACAGCCGTGGCCCAGGCCTTTTTCAACAAGATCGAGGGGACCAAGCGCCTGACCACGGAGACCGGGGCGGGACAGTGGGGGAGCGCCCTCGCCATGGCCTGCCGGCTCTTCGACCTCGACTGTACCGTCTACATGGTCCGGGTCAGTTACCAGCAGAAGCCGTACCGCCGCGTGATCATGGAGACCTGGGGCGCCGAAGTCCTCGCTAGCCCCAGCGACCGCACCCGGGCCGGGAGATCGATCCTGGAAGCAGATCCGGACTCCCCAGGGAGCCTGGGCATCGCCATCAGCGAGGCGGTGGAGGACGCCGCCACCCACGAGGATACCAAGTACTCCCTGGGCAGCGTGCTCAACCACGTGCTGCTCCACCAGACCGTGGTCGGGCTTGAGGCCAAGCGCCAGATGGAGATCGCCGGTGAGGCCCCTGACGTCGTCATCGCCTGCTGCGGAGGAGGGAGCAACCTCGCGGGGATCAGCTTCCCCTTCCTCGCCGACAGGTTCAAGGGGAGCAAGGTGCGCGTGGTCGCCGTCGAGCCAGAGGCCTGCCCGACCCTGACCAAGGGGAAGTACCTCTACGACTTTGGCGACACCGCGGCGACCACTCCCTTGATCAAGATGTATACCCTCGGGCATACGTTCGTCCCCCCAGGGATCCACGCAGGAGGACTGCGCTATCACGGGGACGCTCCCATCATCTGCGCGCTCTACCACCACGGGTACATCGAGGCGGCGGCATACCACCAGAACCCCGTGTTCGAGGCCGCAGTCCTGTTCGCGCGCACAGAGGGGATCGTGCCTGCTCCGGAATCGGCCCACGCCATCCGCAAGGCCATTGACGAGGCGATTGAAGCGAGGGAGGCTGGGGAGAAGCGGGTCATCCTGTTCAACCTCAGTGGCCACGGGCACTTCGACCTCAAGGCGTATGAAGAGTATCTCAACAGGAAGCTGGAGGACTTCGCCTACCCGGAGGAAGCGATCAACCAGGCGATGGCAGAACTGGCTGTGCTTCAACCCTAGAGTGGGTCGTTAAGGCACGCAGCGGAATTGCGTGCCGTTTGATCCGCCTCGCCGAGCCTACTCTTCGGAGGCCCGGATGCGGACTTCTCCCTCTGCGACCATGCGCCGCTCGCCGTAGTACACCGTGACGGAATCGGCGCGGAGCTGCTGGGTGGATCCGCGGATCTCGACATCCCCGCGGAGGAAGACTGTCTTGGCCTTGTGGTCCATACGGGCCTCTGCCGCCGAAAATCGCACGCCGGCGACCTCGCCCTTCACAGAACCGGAGGCGAGCGCTTTTTGCGTCTGAACCCAGACTGTGAGCCTCTCCCCTGAGAGGTATCCATCCTTGCTCTGCACACGAGGGTTCCCCTCGAGGACGGCCTCCTGGGTCTTGCGGGTATAGGTCAGTCGGCCAGCAGTTGCCAGGACGTCGGGAGGAACGAGCAGCCGGACGTTGCCAGAGGCCACCACCGTTTCTGTGTCGATCATGGCTTGGATCTCCCGGGCACTCAGGAGGAAGTCCTTCGTGGTGACCGTCGCCCCGTTCCTGGCGGTGACCTGCTGGACCGTATTCTTCGCATCGAGGGTGATGATCACAACCTCTGCTGCGAGCTCCTCGCCGGGGCGGACGACGCGCACCTGGCCTGTGAACGTACCTGTCCTCCTGTTCTGGTCAAGGGTCATCTCCCGGCTCGTGAGGGTGACCTTCCCGTCGGTCACGCGCACGCCGCCGCGGGCGACGACTAGCCCCTTAGGGCGGTCGATCTCCACTTCCTTAGCCTGGATCGAGAACTGGCCAGCTCCTGCCGAAACGGCCCCGATCAGGATGAGAAGGAAGACGATGGAGATGGCTTGGACCCTCCTGGCGATGTCCGCGGGCATTGAGCGCAACATGTTCGGCATAGGGCCTCTTTCCCTCCGCGCATCTTCTGCCCTCATTCTACCAGATCACATCTGAGAGCACCCCACAAAACGCTTCGCGTTTTGTGGGGACCCCGCTCAGCACCAGGAGTTCTTGCCCGCTCTGTCCGGTTCTCTTAGACGCTCTAAGTCACCCCGACGCGGGGGAAGCTCCAGTTGCTGCGGAGGAGCATGAGTTCTGTCCGTTTCCTTACGTTGGGGGGACTCCCTCTCCCCTTGGGGGAGAGGGCGCAGGGTGTGGGGGAGGGAACCCCACAATGCGCACGCTTCAACGAGACAAGACCACCTGGATTGGATACGTCGATCCCGCCTCCGGCATCGTGGATAAGAAGAACAATCTCCTCCCAAAGGGCTCCAGAGGGATCCTGGTAAGCGTACCAGGGACTCCCCGTCGGAGCAGCGGGAGTTCCACGACCGTTCTGTCGACCAGGAACGTCCCCATGACAGGTCCGGCCAGAGCGCTCACGCGGACCACGACCTGATGGGCCATCCTGCCGGGGTTGATGAGGTCCACGCGGATGTTGTAGATCACGCCATAGGTCCCATAGGAGATCTCCCCCGAAGGAGGCCCATTCTGGGGATCTGCCCTCCCGATCAGCACAGTGGTAGGGCCTGAAGACGTGTAGCGCAGGGAGAGATCCCGTCGGGGAGAGGGGAACGTCCCCCGGAGGTGTTTCGAGTCCCGGTTGATCAAGTAGCTCTCCTGCGCCGGCTCCAGGTCGCCCTCTCGGATTCCGGCCACGTCTACAACAACACCTTTCCCCTGGAGAAGCCGAACCTGGAGGATGCCGCTCCCAACGTGATCCGGAGGCAGTGTCATCGTAGAGAGGGACCTCGTCGTATGCCCGGGGACCTCAAGGACCTGGCCCGCTTCAGACCAGTAGAGACGGAGCCAGCGGCTCGCAGCGGTATGCCCTGCATGGAGCGGGTCCCTTACAGGCCCGGCATGTGCATCGCTGACCCAGATTCGCGCCGGTCGAGGGGAGGGGTTCGCGACCCTCACGACGAGATGCATCGGACGATCCCTGGCGCCGTTCCTGTGATGGTAAAGGAGGCGGGCGACTTCTCCCAGTTCTAAGGCGCCCCGGAACAACCCCGTGCTCCAGGCAAGCGTTTCGGGGCTATTGCTCACGAAGAGCATGCTTGCATCCTTCCACGGGACCGGCACGTTTCGCACCATGACTGGAAGGACCCTCACAGTCGCCGTTCCATCGGACGTTCGCCCTTGGACCCGCACGCGCAACTGTGACTCCCTTCCATAGGGAAGGTCGGAGGCCGTTGTGAGGAATACCGACGAAAGGGGCTCAGCGTACGTCCAAGCAAGAGCTCTCCCAACTGCCCGCGCCACGAACTCTGCAGGTGCCGGATCTCCTGTAACCTCCACCTGCAGGCGTTCCTGGGAATCCTCCCTCCCAAGCTGAGAGAACGCGGGAAGGATCGCCACGGCGAACGTCAGGAAGAAAAGGATCCCCACAAGGCGCATGGATGTGGACCCCAGGGAATTGCCCATCTCCCCCGCCATTCCTTTTGGGGGGAAAGGCCTGTTTCCTCCCTCGATCATCGTTGGAGGGGGCAGCCCTTCATCGCCGCTTCGATGGTCCCTGCGACGACCCGCGATTCCCCCTCGTATTCTCCCATTCCCTGGAGGATCCCCACTACCTCTCCCGCCTCGTTCAGCACAGCACCGCCAGAGCTCCCCGGAAGGACGACCCCATCCTCCCGGCGCACCCGGATCTGGTCCTGGTCAACCGCGATCACCGACCCCCGCGCCTCCATGAGGACCTTCCCGTCTGGATAGCTCCACATGCTCACTTTCTCCCCGGGGCGGAGCGCCCGTGTGCTCCCAATTCGCAAGGCTGAATCGGGATCCCAATTAGGATCCGTGAGGCGGACCAGTGCGAAGTCGAATGGCGCCACATAGTACTTCAGCGGGCTCCAGCGAGGGTCCACGCAGACGACCTGGACTGGCTTGAAGAAAAAACGCAGCGCCCCCGGCTCCCGTCCCGCAATCCCCCACTCCGTGTACTCTTTGTACTTTTCCGGAAGGGTCGCCCGGACCACATGGGCGGCTGTGTAGAAGGACCTCCCCCCGACATGGAACGCCGAGCCGATGAAGAGGAACGAATCCGTTCCCGGCTTTCGCAGCGCCATCATCACCACAGCCGTCCGCAGCTCGTCCTTGGAATACGGTGCTGCTGAAAGGCCTCCTCCCACAAGACTCGCCAGCAGCAGGATGAGGAAAAGCCACGCACCACCCGAAAGCCTCTTCACCGCCTCCAACCCCCTGCGGAGTAGTTTGTCCTCCGATGGTTCACGTATACGTTTCCACAGTCAGGATCCCTGGGTTCTGGATGAGAACCCACCGGTGCCTCCTACAGTTCCCGAGCGAGGAAGACGGGCAGCAGGTTTTCGACCTCCTGCGCAAGTTTTCCTCCGCGAAGAGGTACGGCTAGCCAGAAGGCATGGGGTGGAGGTGGTCAAAGCAGACCCCGCCTACACCTCGGTGATAGGCGAGCTCAAGTACGCCCCGCAGTACCTGGTGGATAAGGACGTGGCCGGGGCCCTGGTGGGGAGAAGAGCTTTAGGTTTTGAGGAGAAGCTGCCGAAGAACTACGGACTGCTCCTGCGAGACGAGGAATACCTGCTCTACTCCCTGGCCATGCTGGAGGAGAACGTGAGGAGGCTCCGGCAGGAGCTCAGGGAAGAGAAAAACGAGTGGAAGAGGAAGGCCATCAAGAAGAGGCTGCAGGACGCGCGCAGCGAGGTCAAAGTCCTTCAAAAGCACCTTCATGTACTCCAAAGCGGGGGGAGCGAGCCTGCTTCCCGACACCCGGCCGACCGTAGGAAGGACTCGGTGAGGGGCAGCCCTTCGGGGTGGCGAAAAAGCTGGCGAGTTCTCTCTGTAGCCCTCACCGTCCCGCTTCTTGGAAGGTTCCCTCAGGTGAAAGGCACTGTGAGACTCTTGACACCTTCCTGCACGACTTGCTCAGGGAGGCTGTGGCCGAGCTGAGAGAGGAGGTCACCCGCACCTTCCATGAGGTCCTGCACAGCGAGGAGTTCCGGGAGGCTGTCGTAGCAGCCGTGAGAGAGGGTATGGGCCAGCTTCCCCAGTTCCTTCCCGCGCGGCGCCAGCCGAAGGCGAAGCGTTAACTTCCCCCTCAACCTTCACGGTGTTGAGAGCAGGAGACTCTAAGCAGAAGCGACCCCTTCTACCTTCACCTTCATGGCTACCTCAGGGCCGATGGCCTGGCGGGTGTCCCCCACGCGCATGAAGATGGGTCCACCGTACGGCGCGACATCCTCTACGAGGATCTCCGCACCAGGCGTGAGGCCCAGGCGCACGAGGTACTGGACCATCTGGGCGTCCTCCTCGGGGATCGCTGTCACGCGCGCCCGCTGCCCCGGGCGGAGGTCCCCAATAGAAGGCTGGCTCAGCACGGGGAGATCCTCGTCGTCGTAGGGAATGGGATGTCCGTGGGGGCAGGTCTTGGGGTTCCCCAGCACCTCGCGGAGGTGCGTCTCCACCTCGCCGCTGATGACGTGTTCCATCTTGCAGGCCTCGTCGTAGACCTTCTCCAGCTCTAGGTGCAGGAGCCCGGCCAGGAGGTGCTCGGCCAGGCGGAGACGGCGGACGACCTGGACCGCAGTCTGCCGGCCGGCGGGGGTAAGTCGGATCCCTTCTTCGCCTGCGACGATGAGGCCCTGCTGCTCTAGGCGCTTGAGCATCTCCGACGCAGAAGGAGGGGAGACGCCTACCGATTCGGCGACCTTGGTAACGGTGACAGGCGGGTAGCTGTACTGGAGCGTGTACACCGCCTTGAGGTACATCTCAACGCGCTCGAATTTCCCAATGTCATGGGTGGTCATGGGCTGGTTCCCCTGGCTTTCAACTGCTGATGAATTCCCCTTTCCCCCTTGACCTTCCTCTCGCCGCGCCTCCTCCATCGGTTCTCCGCCGGATCCCCTATCGGGTCTATTAAGGATTGACAAAAAGAAGTTATTAGGCTACCCTAATTCATGACTTCCAAGGTAATAAATTCGCCGGAGGTGCGCGATGTCCCAACGCTTCCTGCGCTTGGTTCCCTTCCTTGGAGCGGTTCTGGCTCTCCTTGCTCTCCTCCCCCTGGCAGCAACACCAGCCCCTAAACCTCGCCTGGTCGTGGCCATTCAGCCTACCTTCGCCGCTACAGAGATGCTGGAGAAGGCAAAGCCTCTCGAACAATTCCTCGAGAGGAGGCTTGGGAACAGGGTCGACGTGGAGATCTACGTCCCCATCAGTCAGGCTGGGGTCATCGAGGCGCTGCGGTTCGGCCAGGCCCACGTCGCCTTCATGGGAGCTTGGGCCGCCCTCCTGGCTGTGGAGCGCGCCGGGGCCGAGCTTGCCCTGGCCGAGGTAAGGGAAGTGGTCATCGACGGGCAGAAGGCCCAGGCTACCTCCTATTACTCCTACTGGGTGGTCCCGAAGGACAGCCCCTACCGCTCCCTTGAGGAGCTCCGAGGAAAGCGGGCCTGCTTCCCTAGCCCGGTCTCTACCTCCGGCTTCGTTGCCCCCATGGCGAGGCTCGTGGAGCTGAAGCTCCTCGCCAAGCCGGAGAAGGAGGAAGTGGATCCACGGCGGTTCTTCGGGGACGTCCTGTTCGCCGGCGGGTACGGCCAGTGCTGGCAGGCCCTCAGGGCTGGCCAGGTGGATGTGACGGTCATCGCGGGGGATGTGCCGGAGAGCCTTTACAACGAGGTCCTGGCGAACACCCGGATCCTGGAGAAGCAGGGGCCTCTGCCCTCCCATGCGGTGCTGCTGAGCAAGGAGCTCAAGGAGCCCCTCCGCACCCAGGTCGTCAACGCCATCCTGGCCCTTGGGGCGCCTGCCTACCGCGATCTCATGCGCACGTTCATCTCGGGAATCTTTGTAGGCTTCCAGAGGAGCGACGCGGCCACGCACCTGGGCTCGCTGAAGCGGTTCCTGGAGTTGACGGGACTCAGGTTCACCGAGCGGCTATAAATTCATGGAAGCGATGACGACATCCTCTGCGGCGGTCCGGGCGCACGACCTCTGGTTCTCCTATGGCGTGCCGCCCGGTACAGGTTGGGTGCTCCGGGGGATCTCCCTGGAGATCCCCCGAGGGAGCTTCTGGGTAATCCTGGGGCCCTCAGGAGCGGGGAAGACCACCCTGGTCAAGATCCTAGCCGGGCTCCTCCCTCCCCATCGTGGCGATGTGGAGGTCCTGGGCCACCGGCTTGACCATGGGAGGATCCCACCGCAGCTCCGCCAGAGGATCGGCTACATCCCCCAGCAACTCGGGCTGGTCCGCGGCCTCACAGCTCTGGAGAACGTCCTCCTTGGGTCCCTGGGTCGGAACAAGGGCGTCCTCCCCGCGTTGGGTCTCTTCCCGAGGTCTGAGGTCGAGCGGGCGATGGAGTACCTCGAGCTCCTGGGCATCGCCCACAAGGCGCACGAGAAGGTGTTCCGCCTGAGCGGGGGGGAGAGGCAGAGGGTGGCCATCGCACGTACCCTCCTCCAGGGGCCCGAGGTGATCTTCGCCGACGAGTTCGTCTCGGACCTGGATCTCCTCAGGGCGGCCCAGATCATCGAGACGATGCGGGACTTCGTCCGGCGGGACGGCATCACGTTTCTGCTCAACCTGCACGAGATCCAGCTCGTGCAGGAGTTCGCCGATCAGGTCTTGGTCTTGAAAGAGGGGGTCATCGTCCACCGTGGAGAAGCGCGATCCCTGACAATGTCCCTCTTCCAGGAGCTGCTGCGCGATGAAAACCTTGAAGCGGGAGATCATCGTCAACGGAGCCCTGCTCCTCCTCTTGGCCCTGGCCTTGGGGCAACTCGGGTTCTTTGACCTGGCGCGCCTCTCCCGAGGGGCGAAGAACTTGGTCACCTTTGCCAGGGATCTGGTCCCGCCCGACGTGGGCATCCTCCCCCTCGCCGGGCGCGCCCTCCTGGAGACGGTGCAGATGGCCTTCGCTGGCACCTCCCTGGGCTTCCTCCTCTCCCTGCCGCTTGGGATCCTGGGCACGCGGACCCTGTTCCCCTCCCCCCTTGTCCTCGCGGTCCGTTTGCTCGTCGGGATCATCCGCACCATCCCATCCCTGCTCTGGGCGGTCCTATTCGTCATCGTGGTAGGGCTCGGGCCCCTCGCGGGGACATTCGCCCTGGCGTTCTACACCGTAGGATACTTGGCCAAGCTCTATGCCGAGTTCTTCGAGGGGGTAGACCCCGAAATCATCGAGGCCGCACGCGGCGTAGGGGCGAACCGCCTCCACCTGGCCAGGTTCGTCATCTGGCCGGAAAGCGCGAACAGCGTCCTGAGCCAGCTCCTGTTCATGTTCGAGTACAACATCCGGGCCTCCGCGATCCTGGGGTTCGTGGGCGCCGGGGGCATCGGGTTCTACATGCAGGCCTACCTCAATACCCTGGCCTACCAGCGCCTCGCTACCCTCCTCCTGATGATCCTCGCCCTTGTCCTGGCCATGGACCTCCTCAGCACCTGGGTCCGCAAGCGCTACCTCCTCTCCAGTTGAATACGTAGGACCTCCTGGACGCTCCGGAGAATATTGCAGGAAAGGAAAGGGAGAAACCATGGAACTCCGGAGTGGCTGGGTATTGAACCTCACCGGAACGCTCACCCCTTACGGGGAGGCCTGGGAGCTCCAGAAGGCCCTCGTCGCCGCCCGCCAGCAGGATCTGGTCCCCGACGTCCTCATCCTGCTCGTCCATCCTCCCGTGATCACCGTCGGCCGGTCGGGGAAGAGGGAACACCTCCTGCTCCCTCCCCACCTCCTGGAAGCACGGGGGTTCGCCTACTACGAGATCGAGCGAGGGGGGAGCGCCACCTACCACGGACCCGGGCAGCTCGTGGGGTATCCCATCCTCCACCTCCGCGCGTACAACGAGGACATTGTGCGGTACATGCGAAACCTGGAGGAGACCATCATCCGCACCCTGGCTGACTTCCAGATCCGCGGCGAGCGGGTCCGCGGGTATCCCGGCGTGTGGGTGGACGGGGCCAAGATCGCCGCCGTAGGGGTGGCGGTGAAGCGGAAGGTCACCATGCACGGCTTTGCCCTGAACGTCGACCCCGAGCTCTCCCACTTCCAGGTCATCAACCCCTGCGGGCTGGGGAAGCCGGTCACCTCCATGGCCGCTGTCCTCGGGCGCCCTGTGCCAATGGAAGAGGTCGCCCAAAGCTATACTCGCCACTTCATGGACACTTACCGCCTGGCGCTCACCCCCGTCTCCCTGCAGGAGCTCCGCGGAAGGATGGAGAAGGCCGACCTCGTGCGCCTCCCAGGATAGGAGCATCCCAGGCATATGGCAGTCCGTGTCCCCATCGTAGAAGCGAAGCTCGTCCCCCCGGCCATCCCTGAGCTGATGGTGCCAAGGCCGAGGCTCCTCGCCCGTCTGGCCGAGGCCCTCAAGAAGCCCCTGGTCCTCGTGGTCGCCGAGGCCGGTTATGGGAAAACAACCCTCCTCCGCCAGGTGATCGCCGTGCTCCCCGTGAAGACGGTCTGGTATACCCTGGACAAGCGAGACGAGGATGTGGCGCTCTTCCTCCACTACCTCATCCGGGGGATCCGCGCCCACTTCCCCGGGTTCGGCCGCTCCATCGAGGCCGCCCTCCTCAGGCGGTCGGGGGAGGCGACCTCCGACCTCCTCCCCGCCATCGTCGCGAGCGAGCTGGGGAGGACCGTCACCGGGGAGCTCTTCCTCATCCTGGACGACTTCCACGAGGTCCAGCGAAGCCGTGGCCTCAGGGACCTCCTGGCCTACCTCCTCGACCACCTCCCTCCGGCCGTCCACGTGGTGGTCTTGTCCCGGGTCAAACCGCCGTTCCCTCTAGCCCGATGGCGGACCGCCGGTCGGGTCGCAGAACTCACCACCGAGGAACTCCGGTTCACCTTGGAAGAGGTGCAGGCGCTCTGTGACCAGTTCTCCGGGGGACTCCTCGGGGACGAGGTGAGGGACACCCTGCACGCGAAGACAGAGGGGTGGGCAGCGGGGCTGGCCCTGGCGTTGGAGAGCCTGCGGGGGAAGAGCCCCGAGGAGGCCAGGAACCAGGTCCGCAGGATCTCCGGGACCACCCGGTTCATCTACGAGTACCTCACCCAGGAGGTCTATGAGAGGCTCGAACCAGAGCTGAAGGACTTCCTCCTCCAGACGGCCATCCTCCCCTACTTGGACGCGGACTTCTGCGACCGGTTCCTCGTGATCTCCCGTTCGAGGGAGATCCTCTCCTCCCTGGAGGAACGGCACGTCTTCCTCTCCGCCCTCCCCTCTCCAGAACAGAGCCGTCCAGGGGGGAGCCACCTCTTCAGATACCATCCCCTGTTCCGCGACTTCCTCCTCGCCCGCTTTGTGAAGGAAAGAGGAGCCGAGGCGCTCCGGGAGCTGCACACCAGGGCTGCACAACTCCTCCGCGAGCAGGGGGAAGAAGTCCTCGCCATCGATCATTTCCTCGCAGCCGGGCAGGTCGAGGAGGCGGTGGATCTCATCAAGCGCATGAGCGAACCCCTTCTCGCCCGAGGCCACAGGGATCTCGTTACCTCTTGGCTGGATCGCCTCCCGCCTGAGGACCTCTCCGAGGATGCCCACCTCCTCTACTTGTCCGGGCTCGCCGCGCAGTACCAGGGCAAGTGGGACGAGGCCGGGATCGCTTATCGGAAAGCCCTAGAGATGTGTGGGGAAGGGCAAGATGTCCTGGCTGCAAAGGTCCACTACGAGCTCGGCATGCTCGCCGCAACGCGGAGGTCCTACGGGGAGGCCAGAATGCAGTACGAACAGGCTCTCCAAGCCGTCGAGGGGAAGCAGGAGAGCTCCATGCTGGCCAGGATCTACAACGGGCTTGGGATCGTGTGCGCCAACACCGCGATGCAGGAGGAGGCGAAAGAACACTACACCCGGGCCCTCGCTGCTGCGGAACAGGCAGGAGACCTTGGCATGGTCGCCCGGATCTTCAACAACCTCGGGGTGACCCTGGCGATCCAGACGGGGGACATCTCCCTGCAGGAAGCCTACGTCCATCGGGGCCTGGAGCTCGCCCGGCGTGCGGAAGACCTCTATGTGCAGACCATCCTCACCAACAACCTGGCCTACATCGGGGCGATCCGCGGCGACTATCCGAGGGCGCTCCCCTTGTTCGCCCAGGTGATTGCCCTCGCCGACCGGTGCGGCGCCATGGACATCAAAGCCATTGCCCTGGCGCGGAGAGGCTGGGTCCAATTCGGTTCCGGCCGGAAGCAGGAGGGATGGCAGGACCTCACCGAGAGCCTCGATCTGTGCAGGAGGGGGCTTGCGAGTGAGCCAGACTCCTTGATCTTCCTGAGCCTCGGCTATCTCCCCTGGGAGGAGTACGAGGAGATCCTCCGCTGGCTAAAGCGCGGCCTGGAGTCCGTGGAAGGCGAGGGATACCCGCAGGACACCATCGCCGGATGTCATGCAGGGCTTGGCCGGGTGTACCTCCGCCTCGGCCTCCTCGGGGAAGCCAGGACCCACCTGGAGCTAGGACTCGGGCTCCTGGAGAACTCCTCCTACTGGATGCGTCCCTTCCTGCAGCTGGACCTTGCGGAGACCGCGCTCCGGGAGGGTAATATGGAGCGGGCAAAGGAACTCTGGGAGGCGACCAGGATCCTCGGGATGATCCGGGAGATACGCCCCGCCCTCGCTGAGGCCCATCGCCTTGAGGGATTGATCGCTACTAGGGAAGGGCGCTGGGATGTAGCCATCGAAGCTTTCCAGAGGTGCTGCGAGGGGTGGCGGGGGACAGGTAGGGTCCTCGACCTGGCGCGGACCATGGGGGAACTCGCCACCGTGTGGTTTGAGCGTGAGGGCCGCGGGAGCAGGATGGGACAGAACCTCCTCCTGGAGGCCTTGCGCACCTGCGAGGAGCTGGGTGCCGCGCGCGTGCATGCGAACCTCCTCGCCCTGGCCGGGAGGTACGGCGTTGAGGTGAAGGGTCCAGCCCCCCGCAAGGGGCGGCTCACCGAGAGGGAGCGGGAGATCCTCCGCCTCGTCGCCCAGGGGCTGACGAACAAGGAGATCGCCTTCCAGCTCCGCTGCAGCGTGCGCACTGTAGACAGCCACATCCGCAACATCCTCGACCGCCTCGAGGTGTCCTCCCGGAGCCAAGCGGTCGCTGTGGCCATTCAGGAGGGGCTGCTCTGAAATCGGGAGAACCCGCACTCCATTGCCGTCGGTAAAATTACCGATACGCCCCTGTAAGGAACCATCCCCCCGTAAGCAGAATCCGCGATAGACAAGCCTTCCCCGCTCCAGTACCCTGCTCCCTGAGGGAGAATCTGAGCAGGGAGGTGCGCGTATGGACAAGCAGACCCTCGGAGCAAGGATCCGCGATGCACGCAGGCGCAGGGCCATGACCGTTTCCGCCCTCGCACGGTACCTCGGGGTCACCCACGCCGCCGTCTCCCAGTGGGAGCACGGTCGCTACAGGCCCTCCAAGAAACACGTGGCGCTCCTCTCGGTGATCTTCCCCGAGCTCAAGGGGGAGTTCGAACAGGCGCGAACGCTTGCCCTTACACCTCCGGCAGGAGCGGGGCGCGAGGCAACCCTCTAGGCCAAGGGAGCACTGGAGTTCCCTGAGGCACAGCCCCTAGCGCGCTTGAGCCCTGAAGGCGACGCCTCGTAGGCGAAGGGAACCCAATCAACAGGAGGGTTTGGGGTTGTTCTCCCTCTCCCCCAGTGGGAGAGGGTGCAGGGTGAGGGGGGCGTAAAAATCAGTTCCTCAGGGACCGCCCGGAAGATGCTCATGGCCTGTCGCCGGCGGCTCGGGCGATGGGTCCCCTGCCAGACCGAGGACGCGCTTCATCTCCTCGAATTGCTCCCGGGTGATTTCCCCAAGCGCGTACCGGCGCTTGAGTATCCCCAGAAGCTCCGCATCAGACGGCGCACCTGTGGAAGCGGGCGGGGCATTGTGCCCTGCATGGCTTTGATGTCCCATGAGGTGCATCAACATACACCACATCCTTATCCCTCCATTCGGTTTCAGTGCGTTCGTCCCCCTCTCGGAATCACGACAGGAAGATCCAAGAGAGGTTATTCACTACGTAACTGCTACGCCTGCTTACAAGTACGGTGGGGGTGGCTCCCAGCGGAAGCGCCACTCTACACCGGCAAGCCCGCGGATCACCAGCTCAACGAACTTGGTTTGACTGGTGAGGATCCGTCTTCCCTGAGCGTCTACCTGGGGGAAGAACAGGACCCCTAAGCGATGGTGCGCGCTGTCGCTGATCGCCTCCCACCGCACAGCTCCGATCTCCCGCCCCTGGTCGGTCCGGAGGAAGGAGATCTTGCGCATGTCAAAGATGCTCAAATCTCCAGAATGCGTGTCCATCCGAATGAAGAAGACAAGGTTCTCGTCTGGGCGGTACTTCTTCAACCCAGCCTCGTCCCTCCGAGCCTTGAAGTACTCCGGGGTGGCAAAGATCGCCTCGACCTCCACCCCGGCCTGGGAGGCCCGCTTCACCAGCATGCTGAGGTCCGCAGGGCTCTGCCCTCCTTGGGCGAAAGCGCCAAGGACAAGGGTGAAGGTAGCAGATAGCAAGACTAGGAGATTCCAGCGTCGCTCCATGGTTTTCCCCTCCTTGAAGACCGATCATGCCACGTGACAGGCCATGGCCCTGGCCCGGCGGATGATGCGGACCATGAGGGCGATCCCGACCAGATTGCTCCCGACGCCCACAAGGATCAACGGGATCTTGTACTCGGTGAGAAAGACCGCAGCGCCCGAAAGCCCCAGGAAGGGGAGGACGTCGGAAAGGTGGTGGAGGCAGCATGCCACCATGGATGTCGTGGACATGGCCGTCCCAGTCGAAGCGACGGCCGTTGGGGAGCCCGCTCCCTTCGCCCGCGGCACCCCCTTTTTGATGTACGTAAACAGCCCTGCTTGCGTGCCGAATCCAATCGCCAAGGCAACGATGAAGAACTTGTCCTGGGAGAACTGTTCTGTCAAGTGAGACCAGGAATGGGAGGAAAGCCCGATGATCGCGACATAGAACAAGACGAGGAGAGTTCCCGCTCCCAGGCCAGCCACTACGGGGACTCGCAAACTGGCGATGTGCACCTTTGCCACCCCGGTCCTCCTTCACCCTCCCCCTTCTCCCACAGCGGGGAAGAGGGGTGCTTTCACGTATTTCCCCCTCACCTTCATCCTCTCCCCCTTGGGGGAGAGGAATGATCTACGGCAACCCACCAAAATCCAATTCAGGATTTTGGCGGGGACCCCGACACGGGGGAAGCGCCAGTTGCTCCGGTGTACCATGCGTTCTGTCCGTTCAGTAAACGGAGCGAACCTCAATGACAACCGTAGCAGGAGCTTGTGAAGAGGTTGTGAAGGATTTGTGAGAGAGGTGAAGTCAGCGGCCCCGCCAAAATCCGTCCCAGGACTTTGGTAAGTGACCCAGGGAGGGGATCAGAAGACCGCGATCGCACGCAACTCCTCCGAACGGTCTAAAAGACCATCACGTGGTCCGCCCACAACGTCCACTGGGTGAGTTCCTCCAGCGAACTCCTGCGGACGCCCTGCACAAGCGGCTTGTCGTGGACCCCGCGCGCCTCCATGCAGGTGCCACAGGCTCCCACCTCGGCACCACGGCGGACCGCTGCCGCCAGCATACGCTCAATGTTGTAATACCCGTTCGGCGTAACCTGGCCAGACAACCCGCAGAGAACGGCATCCCCCAGGAGGAAGATGCGGACGGTTACGCCTTCGCCCTTGACGAGGGAGGCTGCGAGCCTCAGCCCGTTGTACACGCGCTCGCTCCCGTAGGGGGCGTCGTTCAAGATGAAGATGAAGAGGTACTTTCTGTCCACAGCGTTCCCACCAGCTGCGATCATTGACTTATGGCCCTCGTCCCGTCTCCACCGGAAGCCCAGCTCCCCACCACTCCGGAAAGCCACCTTCCAAGCGGCGCGCGCGGAAACCCCGCCGTCGAAGAACCTCTAGCGCTTCCACAGCGAGCACACAGTACGGCCCGCGGCAATAAGCGACGATCTCGGCATCCCGAGGGAGCTCCGAGAGGCGCCTGCGCAGCTCGGATACAGGCACGGAACGCGCCCCTGGAATATGCCCGGCCGCATACTCCTCCGCCGGCCGTACATCGAGGACGACAACCCTCCCTTCTCTCATGCGCTCCCACAGCGTCCGCGCGTCGACAGGCTCGAGGCGGTCCCGGCTGGCAAAGTAGTCACGGATCAGGCGGTCTATCTCCGCCAGGCGCAACTGCCCCAGCCTGAGGAGGACCTGCCAGAACTGACATACGGAAGGGTCGGCGAGTCGGTAATACGCGTGTCGGCCCTCTCGCCGGACCTCCACCAATCGCGCTTCGTAGAGGACCCTGAGGTGCTGCGAGGCGTTGGCGATGCTGAGGCCAGTCTCTCGGGCCAACTCCTCCACAGGCCTCTCCGCCTGACAGAGGAGCTCGAGGATCTCCAGCCTCTGCGGGCTGGAGAGCGCCCTGCCGATGCGGGCGAGGTGGGCGGAGCTTTTGAGCATCGGGCAGCCAGTGGGAACTCACGACCTGCTGATCGCAGCCACGGCTTTGGCACTGGACTACGGAGTGCTGACGGCGGACATCCGTGACTTCGAAAGGATCCCGGGACTGCGAGTAGAGATCTGGGGACGCTGAAGGCAGAATGGGTCCATCCGAGGACCTCAGAACAACGGGGGGCTGTCAACGGCGAGGGGGAACTCTATACGCCTCCGGGTGGGGTTTGAGGGGTCGCAGCAGCCAGTACGGGCGGCGGAGTCCGTCGGGACCAGGTCCCGGTCGTGTGAGGGCGAGCCAGCGCCGGTACACGGCCTCCGCTTTGGACGCATCGACCACGACGTCCCCGTACCGGTCCTCCGGCCCCGCCTGGACCACACGGACCTTCTGGTGCCAGCAGTGCTGCCCGCTGATGGGATCGGGTTGGACGGGGAAGGTGAGGTTCTGGTTCACTCCTCCTTCTGTCCACCAGATCCGGCTGGAGTCCGGGTCGGAGCTGAGGAAGGGGCGCACGCCGTGGACCTGGCGCATCTGCCATTCCCCGTTGCGCCGTTCCACGCGCACCACCGCGGAGTTCCAGAGGTCGCTCCCGTGATCCTCGAAGAGGCGCCACCGTCCCAGGTGGTGGGAGCAGGCCACGACCCCGGGGCGGATCGCCTCGGTCACCCAGACCCTGTCCACGAAGTAGCCGACCTCCGTCTCCACGCGCACGAGATCCCCTGTCTGGACGCCGATGCGCGCGGCATCCCTGGGGTGGATCCAAACCGGGTTGATGTGCGAGATCTCGTAGAGCCACTTGGCCCCGTTGGTCCGCGTGTGGATCAGGGTCGGGAGCCGGAAGGTGGGCACAAGGACGAACTCCTGCTTTGCCCCGTCGACCTGGCTGGGGTGGACCTGGCTGGTGATGTGCACCATGCGCTCCCGCTCCTCCGCGGTCCGCGGGTAGATGGGGATGGCGTACTCCGGCCACCCCCACTCCGCCAGGGTGCTGGAGAAGAACTCCAGCTTCCCCGACGGCGTGGGGAAGCCCTGGACAGGCTCCCCGTCCACCACGATCCCAATGCGGGAACGGCCCCTTCCGTCGGTGAACGGACCTGGGTAGGGGCGGTAATTCACTTTCGGGGGCGGGGAGGAGACCCACACGAACCCCCGCCCGTCCACCTCCGCTCCCTCCAGGAGCTCTCGGGCGAGGGGGCGCTCATGCTCTCGATAGACGTCCTCGGTGATCTGGAAAGCGCCGTGGCGCCGCATGTACTCCAGGGGAGAGAGGCCTTCCTTTGCCGCCGCCTCTGGAAGCCCCGGGACGGAGTGCTCGAAGATGTACCGGTAGTATTCGGTGACCGTGATCTTCCCCCCGTCCCCCGGCCTCTCGAAGTGGCGGCGGATCCCTAGCCGCCCGTCGGGGTCGATGCGCCAGGAGAGCTCGATCCAGAACTCGTTCTCCTCCCAGACCTCGCCGGGGTTGGCCTCGTAGGTGAGCTGCACGGGGGTGCCCTCGGCTTCCTTGGCCACGCGCTGCACGGGCTGGCGGAACCCGATCCACTGGGCGGGGTGCGTCTCATAGCTGTGGAGGTCGTGGCGCTCGGGCCCCATCCCCATGGGGAGGACGTAGTCGGCGTACTGGGCCGTCTCGCTCCACACAGGGGTCAGGCAGACGTGCAGGCCAATGCGCTCCTCGTCGGTGAGCACGTCTATCCAGGCGAACCCATCGGGGTTCGTCCAGACGGGGTTGTAGACCCTGGTGAAGTAGACATCGATGCGCTTGCCCTGGTCCCGCAATAGGTACGGGAGGAGGAAGCTCATCTCGAAGTGGGCGAGGGGGTACTCGGGAGGGAAGTGCAGGGTGTTCCAGACGCGGATGGGATCGGGCACCGTCGGGGGCTTGGGGACGAACTTGCACCAGTAGTTGGGCAACGTCCCTCCCGGCGTCCCCACGGCGCCAACGAGGACGTTCAGGAAGAAGAGGCAGCGCGCGACCATCCACCCTCCCCGGTTCCCCGCCGCGGCGTTCCGCCAGATGTGGGAGGCGAACGCTGTGCCTGCCCGCCCGATCTCCTCGGCCACACGGATGATGTCGCTGGCCCTCACCCCACTCTCGGCGGCCGCCCACTCCGCAGTGTAGCCGCGGTAGAGGTCGCGAAGGAGATCCACGAAGGCCTCGTAGGTGGCTGCCTCCGGGATTCGTCGGAGCCACCCTCGCTCCTGAAGGAACGCCAGGTACTCCCTTCTGGAGAGGAGCTCCTCCCAGTTGACCCAGCGGCGGAGGAAGCTGTGGTTGACCAGGTCCCGTTCGAGGAGGTGCCTGGCCATCGCAAGGAGGATGGCCGCCTCTGTCCCGGGCCAGGGGGCGAGCCAGTAGTCCGCGTGGACCGCCGTGTTGCTGAGGCGGGTATCGACGACGGCGATTCTGGCCCCGCGCATCCTGGCCTCGATGATCCGCTGGGCGTGCGGGTTGAAGTAGTGTCCGGACTCGAGGTGCGCGCTGAGCAGGAGGATGAACCGGCTGTTGGCGTGGTCCGGGGCAGGACGGTCCATCCCCATCCAGAACGCGTAGCCAACCCTGGCGCCCGCCGAGCAGACGTTGGTGTGGGAGTTATGGCCGTCCACCCCCCACGCCATCAGCACCCGCTCCGTGAACAGGTCCTCCCCCGGCCGCCCGACATGGTAGACGACGGCATCCCTCCTGCCCCCCTCCAGGGCCCGCCGGATGCGTGCGGCGATGTCCTGGAGGGCTTCCTCCCAGGTAACCCTCTCCCACCTCCCCTCGCCTCGGCGGCCGACGCGGCGAAGGGGATAGAGGATCCGGTCCGGGTTCCGCACCTGGGCGAGGGTGGCCGGGCCCTTGGCGCAGTTCCTGCCGCGGCTCGCCGGGTGCAGAGGGTTCCCCTCGAGCTTCCGGATCTCCCCGGTCTCCTTGTCCACGTAGGCGAGGAGGCCGCACGCCGCTTCGCAGTTGAAGCAGACGGTAGGGACCAGTCGGTAGTGCCGCTTGCGCATGCGGGGATCGCGCGGGTCGGGCTCCACCCAGTCGTCCCACCGATCCCGCGGGGGGAAGGACTGGAGCCCCCCGAAGCGGACGAAGCTGTTCCTATCCCTATCGCCCATATCTACCCCCCGATCGTCCCTTCACGTGATGAGCCGCAAGGCCACGGTTCCCAAGACTACTCCCAACGCCCGCACGACGAAGGCATCGCGGACCCTTTGGGAGATCTGCGCCCCGAGCTGCGCTCCGAGGATGGCACCTGCTCCGACGGTAGAGAGAAGCCACCACACGCCTGCGTACTCTCCTCGCAAGAGGTGGAGGAGAACGGCCCCCCAGGCCATGATCGTCAGGGAGAACTGCGAGGTGGCCGTGGCGACGGGGACAGGGTATCTCAGGATATAGATCAGGAGCGGGACGTGGAACGGCCCCCCGCCGATCCCCAGGAGGCTCGCCAGGAACCCCGTCGCCGCGCTCACCCCCAACCCCACGGGGACGTTCCGCGGGAAGGAAGCTTCCGCCTCCCGACCGGGGAGTTGGTCCCCAGACGGCGGGGGACCGCTCCTGCCCGGCTTGAAGACAAGGTACGCTGCGAGGGCCAGGAGCAGAAGACCGAACAGGCTCTGGAAGAGCTCCCTGGGGACGGAGGAGACGAGGGAGACCCCCGCGGCCACGCCTGGGATCATGGCGATCGACAGCCTCCACCCCATCCCGAAGTCGACGCGGCCGAGCCGCGCGTAGGCCAAGGAACCAGAGGTACCGTTGAGGGCGACCACCGCGAGGGAGGTGGCCGTGACCTGGGCGGGCTCCAGGGTGGGGAAGAGGAACAGGAGGAGCGGCACGAGGAGGAACCCACCACCTGCGCCGACGAGGGTGCCGATCCCACCCACGAGCACGCCGAGGGTTCCCAGGGTGATGGGGTGGTGCAGGAGTGCGCTCATGCGCGTTCACCTCAACGGGACCGACTGCCCCGCCTGGACGTAGGCGTGGTCGTAAAGCAGGAGCCCTACGAGGACTCCTGCCGCTGCGAGAACCAGCCGTCCTCCCGAGGGGTTGCCTGCCAGGAGGGCGAGGGGGAGCAAGCTGCCGCCCAGCAGTCCTGCCCAGAAGGGCAACCGGAACGAGCCCCAGTACAGGGAACGGGCGGCGAGGGCTGCGTCGGCGGTCGCGTGGGGGACGAACAGGTCTCCAGCGGCGGCGAAGAGGTGCAGGAGGAGGGAGGCGAGGAGGACCTTGAGAACTGGGAGCAAAACCTCCTCCCTCCCCGGCCAGGACGCCAGGAGGACGACCGTGGCTGCGCTCCCTGCAAGCAGCGCCTGGACCAGCAGGTGGAGGGGGAGGAAGGGGTTCTGCCAGAGATCGCGCCCCCTGGCCTGGGCGAACAGGAAAGCGGTGTAGATCGCTGTGAGTGATGCAAGGACCGCCCCTCCCACCCGGAGGGAGGGGATGACCCCCTCCCACTCCCAGAAGGTGGCGAGGAGGGACGCCCCAAGCAAAGCCCCATATGCGGTGATGATCACCGCCCCCCGGCTGAGCCAGGAACGCCAGCGGGGACGCAGCAGGATCAGGTAGAACCGCTCCGGGTGGGTGAGGTCGCCCACGAGCAGCATTCCCGTGACGGCAAGCCAAAAGGCTGCGAGTGCCGTCAAGGCAAGTTCCCACGGCCTCCCCAGGGGGGCGCCGATCCAGGCGAGGAGCGCGGGCAGGAGGAAGAACCCCGCAGCCAGCGACTTCGTCCAGAGGTAGGCGGAGACCATCCACCCCCACGGTGGCTTCCCAGGCGCCTCGTATGTCGCAACTTCCTGGAGGAGGTTCAGGTCCACCATGCCTTGGGGAGCCGACCCAAGGGAGAGGGAGGCGTGTGCTCGGTTGGGGTTCTCTGCGAAGGCATAGAGCGGCGGGTGTGCCGCGGCCCCCGGTACGAGCGTGGCATCGTGGCCATCGATGTAGAAGAGCTTGGGGCGCGTCCCCTTCTCCGGCTTCCGGACGGTCACGTGCTCCCGGGTGAGGATCTCCCTGACCTCGCTCCCGTCCCCGTTCAGGGGACCAACGACGATGGCCTCGACGGGGCAGACCACCACGCACGCCGGTTCCAATCCCATGTCGATGCGGTGGGCGCAGAAGTTGCACTTCTCCGCGCTTTTGCTCACGGGGTCGATGTAGATGGCGTCGTACGGACATGCGGCCATGCACGCTTTGCACCCGATGCAGATCGAGCGGTCGAAGTCCACGATCCCGTCCCTCCTCCGGAACATCGCACCGGTGGGGCAGATGTGCACGCAGGGAGGGTCGTCGCACTGGTTGCAGCGGGTGATCTGGAAGTGGCGCTGGACCGCCGGGAACCCGCCGACTTCGACCTGCTTCACATAGGTCCTGTTGACCCCGAGGGGCACGAGGTGCTCCGCCTTGCACGCCAGGGTGCAGGCGTGGCACCCGATGCACTTCCTGTGGTCGATGACCTTCGCCCACAGCACAGGGGCGGAATCGCGCACGGCCACGCCTTCCTCCAGGGATGGGGTCTCGGGACGCGCTCCCCTCATCCCGCTCCCTCCAGCAGCATCACCGCTTGCGTGAGGTCTTCAGGCGACATCCCCGGAGCCTGCACCGCAAGGGCCCGGTAGACGTCGCGGATGCGCTGGGAGATCGCCGCAGGTCTCATCGGAAGGCCCCGGAGGGCCTGTTCCAGCGCTCCAACGGCCCACGCAGGGAGGATGGTGAAATCCCCTGAGATGGTCAGGTCGTCGATGCGCCCCTCCCGCATGCGCGCGGTAAGCCTGATGAGGCCCCCAGGAGCCTTATGCGTGACCTCCGCCACGTGCACATCCGCATGGATCTTCACCACCTGGGAGTGGCGCAAGCCACCCTTTTGGTAGAGCCACTCCTCGGAGGAGAACCGCTCCTCCAGCTCCTTGACGACCTCCCATTCCCGTTCGGTCAGGGTCCCGGGCTCGACCCTCCGGCCCAGCGCCTGTTCGCACCGCTGGAGGTACAACGCCTTGACCTCCTCCCGATCCGGGACAACCCCGAGCTCGCGCCTCATCGTCGTGATGTACTCCTGGATGCTCTGGAAGACCTTGTCGCGCATCTTCTCCGAGGGCACGCGCAACACCCGGGCCATGAGCTCGTGGTTGAAGTCGAACATGAGGCTCCCCACCACAACCTCGCTCAAGCCAATGGAGGCAGCCCCCGTTCCCCCGATCTTCCTCCCGGAGACTTGGATGTCGTTGATGGGGCGGTGGTACGCAGGGATGCCCAGCTGGTTGTAGGTCTCCACGAGCGGCTGGATGTACAAGGAGAACCGCTCCTCGAGCTTCGCCGGAAGGCGCTCCCTGTGGAAGATCCACTGGCAGAAGACCTGGTTCCGGTCCAAGTAGACGGCTCCCCCACCGACCTCGCGGCGAACGACGGGGAGCCCCTCCTGGGCGCAGAACTCCAGGTCCACCTCCTTGGTCGCGTCCTGGTGGTACCCAACCGAAACATAGGGTCGGAAGGAGGTCACGAGGAGGATAGTATCCGGGGTCGCCTCCTCCATCGCGTAGGCCACTGCGTGGTAGACAGCCTGGGACGTTACAGGGGACACCTCGCCCACATCCACCACTCGGATCGGCTGCACGTTCCTCACCCCCAATTCACCGGTACTCGATCCAGTCCGTGAGCCGCTCGTACCGCTCTCCAAAAGACAACAGGCCCTCGTCGAAGGCAGGAAAGACCACAGGATCCCCCTTCACTCCGCGCATCGGATGCAGTGCACCCCCAGCTCGTCGATCTTGCGCCGGTACGCCTCCACCGCGGCCGGGCCCTCCACGAGAAAGCCCCGCTCCGCTTCGAACATGGTGGGCCGCAGGCGCACGAACCACCCCCGCCCGTACGGGTCCTTGTTGGCCACCAGGATGTCCTTCCGGAACTCCTCATTCACCGCCACCAGAACGCCGGTGAGGGGGGTGGGGAAGGGCCCCACCCACTTGGCGCTCTCGATGATGGCGGCGCTCTGGCCTCGGCGCAAGGCTTTGCCCACTGCCTTGAACGTGATGTTGACGATCCGCCCGCACCGCGCCTGCGCGGGGTCTGTCATCCCCAGGGTCACGGTCCCGTCCTCCTCCAGCCGCACCCACACGTCGTAGTCCACGTCATAGGTGAGCTCCTCCGGGATCTCGCAGGCCTTGTAGACGGCCATCTCTCCTCACCGACATCGGATGCCCTGCGCTGCGAGGAGGTCCTGGTAGGCCTTCACCGCCTCCGTTCCCGTGAGCAACAGGCGGCGCTCCTCGTCCCACTTGGTGGGCTGGACCCGCAGGATCCAGCCCTCTCCGTAGGGATCTCGGTTGATGAGGCTGGGTTCGCCCCTCAGACGCTCGTTCACGGCCACGACCTGTCCGGTGACAGGGGAGGTCACGGGACCCACCCACTTCCCGCTCTCCACAGTTCCCGCGCTCTTCCCCCGTTCCACCGCCCGCCCCACGCCCTTGGGCGTGACGGCGATGATGGTCTTGGCCATGTGCTGGGCAACGTCGGTGATGCCGATGGTAACCGTCCCGTCGCCCTCCTCTCGCGCCCACACGTGCTTCTCGACCCAGTAGTACAGCTCCTCAGGAAGGATGCACCCCGCTGCCTCAGCCATGGACCCCCTCCAGGTGGTAGAGAAGTTGGTCGAACGCCACCAGGGCGATCTCCCGCCGGAACTCCTCCAGAAAGCCCGGGTCCTTCCACCGCGGCTTGACCCGCTGGGTGAACCGGAAGTCGCAATGAGGGCAGGTGATCTCGTAGAACATGCGCTCACCTTCGCCTCGGTGCGCGACCACGAGGGTGCTGTGCTGCTCCACGAGGTGGCGGTGGAGCTCCCGACGGTCCCCCGCGAAGGCGCAGTACGGGCACCTCACAGCCGCATCCCCTCCACGGCCGTCTCCCACTCCCCCGCGATGCGCCCACCCAGCTCCTGGACGGCGCGCTCGATGAACCCAACGAAGGCACCCGTGGCCGCCGTCGCCTGGACGTGGTCGCCGATGAGGGAACGGGCGGCAAGGCCTACCTGCACCAGGTCCGCAACCCGCTCGGCGACGGCGAGGGCGGGGAGGTGGACCTCCTGCGCCAGCTCCACCAGGGGGATGCTGGCCTCGCGGGCGAGCCGGGAGAGGATGGCGTAGTTGACCGGGTCCGTCCCCGCCCGCAGGAGGCGGAAGAGGAACTCCTCTGCAAGCTTCTCCACCTCCCCCGCGCGGACTGCGCTGACGCCTCCGGCGTTCTCCGGGAGCCTGTCCAGCCGGTGGGCGGCGAGGGCGACGGCGCGGATGCGGTCCCAGAGCGCCTCAGCGAGCACGTCCAGGGTTCCCACAAGGTGAGGGTCTCTGCTCATACGCGGCTCACCACCTCCACGGGGATCCCGACGGCCTCCTCCACGAGCTCGGCGATGTCCTGGACCACGATCCTGCCCTCGTTCCCGGAGGTCTTCACAGCGTCCGTAAACATGGCGTAGTCCTTCGGGCAGGCGACCACGAATGTCTCCACGCCGAGGGCGATCGCCTCCCGGATGCGGTTCTCGCTCGGGCGTTCCCTCCCCGGCTCCTCACGCATCCAGATCCGCCCCCCTCCTGCGCCGCAGCAGAAGGTGTTCTCCCGGTTGCGCGGCATCTCCACAACCTCCGCCCCCACCGCCGCAAGGAGACGGCGCGGGGCCTCGGTGATGCGGTTGTAGCGGGCGAGGTAGCAGGGGTCGTGGTAGGTGACGCGACGGCCCAGAGGCTTCTGGATGCGGAGGCGTCCCTCCTGGAAGAGGCGGGCGAGGAACTCCGTGTAGTGCACCACAGGGTACCGCCTGCCGAACTGTCGGTACTCGTTGCGCAGGGCGTTGAGGGAATGGGGGTCGGTGGTGAGGACCATCTGATAGCGCGCCTGGTCCAAGGCGCGGATGTTGTGCTCGGCGAGGATTTCGAACAGCCCTTCCTCCCCGACCCGACGCACGTCGTTCCCGGAATTGCGTTCTCCTTCATAGAGGATGCCGAAATCCACGCCCGCGCGGTGGAGGATCCTCGCCACGGCCCTGGAGATCTCCTGCACCCTTGGATCAAACGAGGCGAAGTCTCCGACGAACCAGAGGACCTCCACCGGTTCCCTCCGGGCATCCTTGACGGGGAATGGGAGCTCCTTGACCCACTGCCCGCGCTGCCGCTCCGGCTTCCCGAAGGAGTTGCCGTACTTCCCCAGCTTCACCAGCACATCCTGGAGGTTCGGATCGGGGACCTCTCCCTCCTCAAGGAGGCGCCTTCGGAGGTCCACGATGTCGAGCATGGGCGCGTTCCCCACAGGGCAGATGCGCACGCAGGCAGAGCAGGTGGTGCAGGCCCAGATGGCCTCCTTGGATATGGCATACTCCCACAGGGGCGGGGAAGGAGCCCCCTGGCTGAACCCCTGGAGGTGAGCGTTGAGGTAGGAGCGCTTGTTGATCTCCAGGGCAGCGGGGCTGAGCCCCTTGCCCACGGCATGGGCGGGGCAGGCGTCCTGGCAGCGGTTGCACATGATGCAGGCGTAGGCGTCCAGGATCCTCTGCCAGGGGAGCTCTTCCAGCCTGGCCGCGCCGTTCCCCACCCGGACGCCCTGGACAGACAGATCGGAGGGCCCAAGGGCGAGGTTGATCGGAGCAAAGAGCAGGTGAATGTGCTTGCTCCGAGGGAAGTAGGGAAGGAAGAGGAGGATGAGGCCGAGGGCCAGCCACCAGGTGAGATGGACGCCCCAGAGGAGGGCCCGCTCGGGGAACTGGGAGAAGAGGAGGGACACGCCACTGGCGAGGGGCTGCCAGGGGTCGGGGCCCTCGAGGGCAAGCTTGACCGCCTGCCCTGTCCACCGCGAGCCCACGTGCAGGAGGATGAACCCCCCGACGATGGCCGAGTCCCGCCGGATCCCCCCCGTCACCCCGGGCAGGAGCATCACTTCAGGGTTGAAGGTGAAGCTTCTCGGCTTGAACAGGAACCGCCGGACGAGGAAGTAGACCATGCCGATGAGGGCCAGGACGCTCAGGAGGTCGGCCAGCAAGTTGTAGGCACCCCACAGTCCTCCCCGGTGAAGCGTGGAGAACCCGGTGAACCCTTCCAACAGGTCGAGGAGATTCACCAGGAAGTAAAAGGAGAACGCGAAGAAGATGAAGGCGTGGAAGAGGGCCACGAGGCGGCGGGTGCGGAGGAGGGTCCGGTGGAGGAGAACCTGGACCGCCGCAGCGAGGAGGCGCCGGGGCAGGCGATCCCATGGGACTCCCCCCTGCCCCCGGCGGATGGCGGCAAAGACGCGCATGAACCGCGCACTCGCAGTGGCCAGGCAGGCTACAGCGAGGAGGACGAACAGCACGCGCTCAGGGACCGTCAACATGGCCTGCTATCCCTTCCGCCCCCGAATCGCCTCAGCGATGGCCGGGAGCAGGTCGAACAGATCCCCCACCACCCCGTAATGGGCGACGTCAAAGATCGGCGCCCGGGGGTCGCTGTTAATGGCGATGATCAGCTCGGAATCCTTCATCCCCTCGACATGCTCTGGGGCACCGCTGATCCCCGCAGCAAGGTACAGCTTGGGCTTCACGGTGAGGCCGGACTTCCCCACCTGCCTGGTCTTGGGCAACCACCCGTTGTCGATGAGGGGCCGCGAGGCGCACACCACACCGCCGAGGGCGTCGGCCAGATCCTCCGCAAGGGGGAGGTTCTCCTTGTCCCCGATCCCCCGACCGACGGCCACCAGGATCTCCTGGCGTGTGATGTCCACGTCCGAGGCCTCCGGCTCCACGAGGCGCGTGAACTTCGTCCGCACCCCGTCGAGGGGAGGGGCGGGAAACGTCTGTACATCAGGTTCACCGTCGACCCTCCCCGCTTCCGCAGGAAAGCTCCCTGCTAACACCGAGAGGATCCCACGTCCCTCCAGGGCGACCTCTGCCATGATCTTCCCGCCATAGATCTGGCTCCGGGCAACGACCTTCCCGTCCTCTGCCCACACGTGCCGGCAGTAGGCCACAAGCGGGAGGCGCGTGCGGGCCGCGAGGGGAGCGGCGAGGTCCATGCCCATGGAGGTGTTGGCCACGAGGACGATCCGGGGGGTGCGCTGGGAAACCACCGCCTCCAGGACGCGCAGGTATGCTTCCGGGTTGAAGTCCGCAAGCGCCGGATCTTCGGCGCACAGCACCGAGTCTGCCGCCCCGAGGGATCTCGCGAGGGCAGTGATCCCGTCGCCGATGGCAACCACGGAGAGCGGGCCGCCGAGGTCCCGGGCCAGGGTCCTGCCCGCTGCCAGCAACTCGAAGGTGACCTCGCTCCACCGACCTTTGAGGGCCTCTGCGACAACGAGTACCTCTTGATGCATCGATCAGCTCACCTCCACGAATGTCTGCGGGCGCTCTGCCTGGATCACGCCGCGCTCCTCCACGTAGCGAACGAGCTCCTCCACAGCGGGCCTTCCCGTCGCCTGCGCCTGGGGGTCAAGGTACTGCGTCCTCCCGCCTGAGGTGGCCACGGTGTACGCACGGTCCTCCTCAAGGGGGCGCCCATTCGCCTCCATCCGGAGGACACGGCCCCCCCGTGGACCCTCCCTCCGGAACCACGCCCGCATGCCCGCGCAACGCAGGACATCACCGCCCAGCCGCTGGAGGGGATCCGGGTTGAAGACGTTGTCCAGGTTGTCCTCGATCGCCTGCCGGACTCTCCTCCCGCTGAGCCTGACGCGGTAGAGGGGCGAGGGCGTGGGCTTCATGGCGTTGTACACGTCCTCCACTGTGATGGCGCCCGGGAGGAGGGTCGTGCCGAACCGCCATCCCGGAACACATCCCAGGTCTGTCCCCATGATTTCCCTGTAGGCCTCTGCGAGGAACGCGTCGGTGGGGCCCCCAAACAGGTGGCGGCGGTAGAGCAACGAACGGGCTTCCCCGACCACCTTCCCGAGCCGCTCCCGGTAGGGGGTGTAGAGCTCGGCGATGAGGCGGTCGATGGCGGGGTCGGGCTCGACGCGCCGGGGCAGGACGGGGAGGAGAGCATGCCGGTACCCCACGACCTTCCCGCCACGCACCTGGAGGTCCAGCCTCCCCAAGAACTTCCCGTGGGAGCCTGCTTGCACGATGAGGGTCCTCCCCACCTGAACTGGGTGCCAGAGGATGTCGTGGGTATGGCCGCCCACAATGACGTCGACCCCCACGAGGCGCTCGGCGAAGACCCGGTCCTGAGCATAGCCCATATGGGAGAGGAGGATCACAACCTGGGCTCCTTCCTCCTCCCGCACGCGCCAGATCTCCTCTTGGAGGTCCTCTTCCCGGTACCCCATGCGCCAGCCGGGGGTGATGTCCCGGCGCTCAGTGGTCAGCAGACTGAAGGGGTAGGCCTGGCCCACCACGGCCACGCGGATCCCCTCCAGGTCCTTCACCACGCTTGCCCGGAGGGGGCGATCCTCAAACTCTGTGTCCACGAGGTTTTGCGCCAGCACCGCGAACCTCGCCTCCCGGACGCGCGCGAGGAGGACTTCCTTCCCCAGGTTGAACTCCCAGTGTAAGGTCATGGCATCGTACCCCATGGCGTTCATGACCTCTACAACTGCCCTCCCCTGCGTCAGAAGGGCGATGGCCGAACCGTACCAGGCATCCCCCGCATCGAGGAGGAGCGTTCGCCCGGGATAGGCAGCGCGCTCCCTCCGAACCAGGGCGGCAAGAGGGGCATAGCCGCCCACCTTCCCGTACTGCCTGGCCAGGGAGGGGTACGCCTCGTAGGAGGTAAGGTAGGCCTCGACGCTGCCCCGACTGATCCCGTTCTCCTGCAGGAACTCCGGGCCGTAAGCCTCCCGATGGTAGATGGGGACGAGCTGGCCGTGGGTGTCGTTGGTCCACAAGATGCGGACCACCTCTGGGCGCCGCACACACCCAATAAGCCAGGGGGTTGCCACTGCAGAAGCAAGGGACGCTCCCAGGAATTCACGTCTTGTGAGCTTCCTCAACCCTGCCTCCACCATCCGATCAGAGGGCGGCCAGTTTGTGCGTCGCCTCATTCCAGGCCGTCAGCAGGTACCAAAGCGCGAGGACGCCAAGGAGCAACGCCAGAGCCCCTCCCCATCCCAGGCGGTCAGGGAGGAAAACCGCTGTCCCGAGCCGCTCCTGCCATCCCGTCTGGACGAGCCAATCGCGGACGAGGGAGGCGGAGAAGACGTACCCGGCAAGCGCGAGCCAAAGCTTCACGTGTCCTTCGCCCGCACGCCAGATCGTCCCGCCCCCACACCCCCCTGCGAGGACCATGCCAACACCGAAGAGGAGCCCGCCCAGGAGGCTGCCCACCCAGAACGTGGGGCGGACGAACTCCTCGGCCTTCTCGAAGACTGTCGTCTTGATGAGGACGAACCCCATGAGGCTCACGAGAAGGCCCAGGAGCATGGCACGTGTGTGCCTGGTGTCTCCCGTGAGGAAAGGCTCCCGGAACGCCTGGACGAAGCAGACCCTGGAGCGCTGGCTGATCACGCCCAGGAGGAGGCCGGAGATCAGGATCGCTGCCCGGTCCCCGTACCCCAGAAGGCTGTACAGGAAGGCCCAGAGGACGATCCCCAGGAGCACGGCAACACCCAGGTATGGCTGGAGGCCGCGCCCCGGAGCCACTGGGCCGGAGCTCCCCGCAACAGGCGCCATGCGTGGTGCCAGGCGTTCCACCTCCCAGAGGAGGTAGCGGGCTCCCAGAAAGGCCCCAGCAGCAAGCCCGACCCCCATGGCGAGGCCGCTGGCGGCGAGGGCGCTCGTTGCGCTGAAGAACCCGCCGATGTTGCACCCCCTCGCCAGCGCTGCCCCCGTTCCCAGGAGGATCCCGCCGAGAAGCCCTTTGAGTAGCTCCCTGCGGGGTCCCACGCGGATGCCGAACTCCCCGGCGAGGAGCGCAGAGGCCATGGCACCGAGGAGGAGGCCCAAGTTGATCACGGACCCGGATCGCAGGAGGGGCGACAGCGCCTCCGTCCGGACGATACCCACGCGCCCCAGGACCCAGTCCCCCCAGTTCAAAACCCCGTCCAGGGTGGTCCAGGGTTGATAGAACAGGAAGAGGAAGACGTTCATGACCCCAACGAGCAGCCCTCCTGCCCATACCGGCCACTGCTGCCCGAAGAGCGCGTCGTAGTCCTCGCGCAGCTTCTCCCGTAGCGTCATCTCCCTCTCCCCTTTACCTGCCCTTGAGGGTCCGCAGGAAGTTGACGATGTGCCACCGTTCCTCCGGCGTCAGGATCAGCTCAAAGGGGGGCATTTCCGCGCGCCCTGTGGAGATCTTCCAGAAGATCTCCCCATCGCTCTCGCTCCCCAGGATCGTGAGGTTCAGCCCCGCCTGCACGCGGAGGCTCCCCACCGAGGGGCCATCCCCGAGCCCTTTGAGGCCGTGGCACTTGGCGCAATAGGCCATGTAGAGCTCCTTCCCCTTCTGGACGGAGGCCTGCGTCGGCTTCACCGGGTTCTGCAGGGCCTTGGCTTCGGGAGGGGCCTTCCAGTGCGTGGCCAAGGCCCCGGCCGCAAGGAGGAGGACGATCCCTATGGCGACGACGCCCGCGCGTCCCATGTCCTGTCCCTCCTCACGTGCTGAAGCGGATCTGCCCTGTGACCTCGAAGCGTCTGCCCTGATTGTTCGTGAACACCACCCGGAGAGGGACTTCGCGGTCCGCCCGAACCTTGAACCCGAGGAGGGGATCATCAGAGGTGGAGGAGTTCAGCTCAAAGAGGCTGATGCGCTCTGTTCCATAGAAGACTTCCACCGTCCGGATGTAGATGGCCGGCCGCTCGCGGACGAACCGCTCGAACGGGGTCTTGGCCTCCTCGACGAGGCGCAAACCCGTGCGGGAGGGGTGTTTGATCTTCACCTTCACCTCAATGACCTCCCCCTTCCGCACGCTGGCCGGCAGCCGAAGCTTCGGTGCGCCGAACTGGTACTCCTCAGCCATCTCAGCATCCCCCCAGGCTGACCTTGAGCTTCTTGCTGGAAACCCACTTGCCGTGCTTGCTGCACTCGGCGATCACGAAGATCTCCGCATCGCCACCGTCCATGCGGATCTGCGTGGAGATGTACGCCTCCCCGTTGGCCGGGGAGAAATGGTAGATCCCCTTGTTCACCACGGGGTCCCGGAAGTTGAGGATCTGGACGCTCTTGATGTAGTGGTCCGGCTCCATGGGGTGGGCCATGGAGACGACGATGGGAACGTTCGCCCCGTCCTCGGCGATGGTCGGGAGGCGGATGGTGATGAGGTGCTCCTTCTCCAAGGCGGTGAGGGGCTTGCCCTCCCTCACCGCCTTGAAGTACTGCAGGGGGTGGGTAGAGGCGGACGCAAGCTCGGCCAAACTGAGGACGGAGAGGACGGTGCTGCTCAAACCCAGAATTGAGGCCGCTTTCAGGAACTCCCTCCTGGTGAGGTACTCTGCGCGGGCCATGGCTCCTCCCCCCTGCCTTACTGTCCGCAGTCGCCCTTGCTGTTGACCGCAGGGGCATTCTTCACGCTCTTCACGTTCTGCTGCGTCAGGAACGGGGCGCCGCAGAAGTAGGGGACCCACTGCACGCCGTTCGTCCCGAAGCCCACCTGCACGCTGGCCACCTTGACGACCTTGCGCGCCCGCGGATCCCACCGGAAGATGGTGACAGTATCCCCGAGGCGGTCGCTCCCTACCGCGAAGCGCCCGTCGGCGGACCAGTGAACGTTATGCGTTCCCTTGCCTCCGGCCTCAACGCGCTCCACCACCTCCCCCCGCGCGGCATCCACGACGGTATACCAATCGTCGGTGGCATCGTTGGTCGCGATGGTGATGGAGGGCTCCGCCGGGTTGGCGTAGGCGGTGTTCGTTCCGGCGCCGGAGTCCAGGATCTTCCACAGCTCGAGGCGTTCCACATCCACCAGCGCCAGCTTCCCGGACCGCCCCAGTCCGATCATGGCTACCTTGCCGCCCATGGCGAAGTTGATGTTCCCGGGTCCGCTGCCCTTGGGGAACTCGATCCTCTTGACGATCTCCTGCTTCGCCACGTCGATGACCGCGGTGAAGTCCCTGGGGGGCGAGCTGGCGAACAGGTACCTGCCGTCTGGCGTCATCTTCATCCTCGCGCACCGGTCGCAGTCAAGGGTCTTGACGATCTTGCGCAGGCTGATGTCCAGCACGTCGACGTTGCCCGTCCCCTGGTGTCCGATGAAGGCGAACTTCCCATCGTGGCTCTGGATCACGTCCCTGGCCGCTGTCCCGGTGGTCTTCACCTTGAACAGGAAGCGGTGGCGCACGGGATCGATGTAGTACACATACCCTCCCTTGGGATTCAGGTCGCCGCAAAGGAGGAGGTCCTTGATCGGGCTGAAGCTACAGTGGAAGGGGTCGTCGAAATCGGTCTTGATCTCCGCCACCACCTCGTCGGTGAAGGAGTCGATCACCGTCATGACGTTGTGGTCGCCCTTCCCCTCGGACTGGTGGTTGATGTACACGTAGCGCATCCCTGGAGCCACCCAGGGATGATGGGGCTGGACGGCGTTGATCTTGATGAGCTTGACGAGGTAGCCGGGCTTTTCCGGATCGACGACGGCCACGAGGCCATCGTCCTGCACAGGGATGTAGAACTTCCCCCTGCTCAGGTGCCGGAGGAGGTCCGGCTGGCTCGGCCACGTACGGGCGTCAACGTAGAAGATTTTGTTGAGAATCCTCGCCTCGCCGCCCGCAACGGGAAGGAAGCTCAAGAGGAGGACGGAGGCGGCAAGAGCACTCAGAAGGACCTTCTTCCCCATGTGGTTCCACCCCCCATTTGCTGCGTGCCGATTGGTTCCTGTCCTCTCTCCCACCTCCCCTCACCGCCTCTGGGGTCCCCACCAAAACCCGGACACAGGTCGGGGTGACTCAGCATGTGCCGCGGGATCCCTTTGCCGGAAGCCTCTTGTTCAACAGGCGGTCCAGGAACTCGTCAAAGGGCATCTCGGTGTACCAACCCTGCGTCACGTACGTGAGCATCTCCAGGAAATCCTTTGGCCCCAGATAGCCTGGGATCCGCAGGTACTCCTTGAAAGGGTCCCGGAAGTCCAGCACCACGACCGTCGGGAAGGTGGAGACCTTGAACCGGTCCCGCAGCAGGATCCCCGAGAGCTTCTCCCCTGAAGGGCCGGGGAACTGGCGAGCGTCAAAGCTCTCCACCTTTACAGGTACGAAGCACCTCCGCACGGCATCCTGAACTCCCTTGTCGGTAAAGGTCACGGCGTCCATCCGCTCGCAGAAGGGGCACGCCGGCTTGTGGAAATAGACGAGGAGGAGCCGCCGCTCCTTCCTGCCCTGCTGGACTCCCTCCGTCCACCCGAACCAGGGGATCTTCACCGCAGGGCCTGCAAGCGACTCCCCGGCGATCCAGACCCCAACCGCTACCGCCAGGACGAGGAAGAACTTCCGCATGGCCTCTGCTCAGCGGAGGAGGCCCCGCTCCTCCAGGATCGCCAGGATCTGCCGGGCCACCTCCTGCGGCGTGCCCTCCAGCATCTGCGCACGACTCGCCGCCTCGGGCTTGAACATGCGCTGCACCGTCACGCCAACAGTGGGCGGGACCCTCCCCTCCACCTCCTCGATCTTTCCCTCCTTCATGGCTTGGCGGACCTTGCTGACGGGGGCGTAGCGCGGCGGCTGGCGGGCCGCTTGGATCCCCAGGACGGCCGGGAGCTGCACCTCAAACTCCGCCAGCACGCCCCCGGCGTACTCCTTGCGCACGCGCGCCGTCCTCCTCTCCAGCACGAGCTCCACACCGGTCACCACGCCGACGTGGGGAAGGTCCAAGGCCCCGGCGAGGAGCATCCCCACCTGCCCGTCGAGGTCGTCCGCGGCCTGGACTCCTGTGAGGATCAGGTCGAAACCCAGGGAGGGCAAAAGGTCCGCGAACGCCCCTGCGAGCCCCCTGCTCGAGAGCCCCTCCCCCAGGCCCGTCACCTTGACCGCCCGGTCTGCTCCCTTGGCCAGCGCCGTGTAGAGGACCTCGTCAACGCCCTCCGCATCTGGTGCAACCACGGTGACGCGGCCCCCATATGTCTCCTTGAGGAGGAGGGCCTCCTCCAGGGCATGCTCATCGAATTCGTTGAGGACCAGCTTCATGAACTGGCGATCGAGAGCGGTCCCCTCCGCGTTGACCTCCAGGTCCTCGACGAGGTCTGGAACGAGCTTAGACACAACGACGAACTCCATCGCTCACCTCAACGCACTCTTGGGCTGCCCATCGCTTCGTCAAGGAGCTCGATGATGTCCCGCACGAGGAGCTTCCCGTCGTTGCCCGTGGCCTTCACCGCGTCCTCAAACCGGGAGACCTCATACGGGCAACACACAGCGAGGACGTCCGCACCGACCTCCACCGCCTCCCTGACGCGCCTGTCCGACAGGCGCTCGCGGGTGAAGTCCCGGGAGAAGCCGTCGAGCCACATGCCCCCTCCGCCTCCCCCGCAGCAGTAGCCGTTCTCCCGGCAGCGGGGCATCTCCACGAGGCGGACCCCGGGGATCGCCTGGAGGAGCTCCCGCGGGGCATCGTACTCCCCGTTGTGTCGCCCAAGGTAGCAGGGGTCGTGGAAGGTCACGACATAGGGGAGCTCCCTCACGAATCGCGCCCGGATCTGCGGGATCATAGGAGCGAGGAACTGGGTGTAGTGGAGGACGTCATAGGTTCCGCCGTACCGAGGGTAGAGATTCTTGAAGGCGTTGTACTCGTGCGGCCCCGTCACCACGATCCTGTTGAAGGTGTACTTCTGGAAGGTCCGGATGTTGGACTCCGCCAGCATCTCGAAGAGCCCCTTCTCCCCGGCAAGGCGGATGGAGTCGCCGTCCTCCTTCTCCTCGTGGCCGAGGATGCCGTAATCCACCCCCAGGGCGTAGAAGACCCTGGCCATCGCCCTCGCCGCGTCCTTCCCCCGCGGGTGGTAGGAGGGGTAGCTCCCTACATACCAGAGCACGTCAACAGGCCGCGGGGAGGCAGGGAGGATGGTGACCGGGACGCCTGCGTCCTTGACCCACTCCGCCCGCTTACGCGGGGACTCGCCCATGGGGTTCCCGTATTTGAAGGTGTTCTCGAAGACCTTCTGGAGTTCTGGGGGGACGTTCCCGTCCTGTACGGCGACCTCCCGCACCGCCGGCATGATCTCGATCATGTTCACCTCTTTGGGGCATACCCGCAGGCAGTTCATGCACGTCGTGCACAGCCACAGGTCGGGATCGCGGAAGAGATCGATCCCCAGCTGGACCTTGCGGAAGATCTTGCGCGGGCCATAATCCCCCACCATGTCCACAGGGCAGACGGGCACGCACTTCCCGCACTGGTAGCACCATCCCAAGGACTCCCCACCGGGAAGGCCGGTGATTCTCTCCAGGACCTCCGTGTCGTAGTTCCACACGACACGCTGTTCGAACATCCGGTTCCAGTGCCCGGAGATGTCCATCCCCTCGAGGACGGCGACGTCCTTCTCGAAGATCTTCTCGACCTTGTCAATGCCTGGCTTAGGCATCCTCAACCTCCCTGGGATAAGTCCCGAGGAGCCTCTGCATCAGTTCCCACGGGTCCGGCAGCACCTTAGTGAATTCTTTGCTCATGCGCATGCGCAACGTCGTGTAAAGATAGAGGGTATACAGACACGCCAGGAAGACGTCGGGGAGGAAGGGGCTTGAGGACGTCTGGACATCTGCGAAGACTCCCAGCGACTGCCGCGTAGCCTCGGCATAGGCCACAGCCTCTCCCACCCTTTGGTACACCTCCCCAGGCGTCGGGGCGAGGAGCGTGTGCCAATCCACGACGACGAGCCGCAAAGCCCCCGTGCGAGTGCGCGGGTTCCACATCCAGCGTGTCCAAAGCCAGTAGCGTTCAGGAAAGACGTAGTGGAGCGCCTCACCTCCCAAGTCAATCGCTTCTCCTTGGCCCATGGCGCCACCGAGGACCTCGTGGAACTTCGAGAACCTCTCCTCTACCCGGTCCTCTCCATGGAGCAACGCCGTGAGGGCATCCCGGAGCCCGTCGACGCCTGCCGCCTGGACCAGCTGATCGGCCCGCCGCCGCGTTCCGAAGATCTTACGCAGGACCCTGCGCGCCTTCGCACCGTCCAGCACAGAGAGCCCCTCCAGGGAGAGGGTCTCCTGGAACCAGCGGCTCTTGGTCACAAGTCCGTCCAGGAGGCCCCCCAGGGCGTCACGGGGGATCCTGGCAAAGACCTCCCTGGCGAACTCCTCACCTGCCTGGAAGTCCAGGACCTGCTCGTCACGCATCGATTGCACCATGGCCTGCTAGCCTCTCCCCGGGGCCACAGCGGCCTTGCGGACGGCCGCCACGGCCTTCATAGCCGCCGCACCGGCCATGGACATGGTATCGTCCAGGTCCTTGGGCCCTGCCGCGGCCCCCGCCACGAAGATCCCGGGGACGGAGGTCGCCACGGGGTCCACCCCTTCGTGGGGCACCTCGATGAACCCGTACTTGTTCTGCTTCACCCCGAGGATCCGCGCGATCTCGCGCGTCCCCTTGCTGGGCTCCATGCCCACCGAGAGGATCACCATGTCCATGAGGACTTCCATGGGCCTCCCCAGCGTCGTGTCCTCCCCGCGCACGAGGAGCTTGTCGCCTTTCCGGATGATCTCTGTGGCGATGCCCTTGATGTAGTTCACCTTGTACTGCTCCTGGGCGGGCCAGTAGATCTCGTTCTCCCAGTAGCCGTACATGCGCATGTCGATGTAGAAGATGTATACCTTGCAGTTGGGGACCTGCTGGCGGATCTCGATCGCCTGCTTGGAGGCGATGCCGCAACAAACCTTGGAGCAGTACTCGTTGCCGATCTGCCGGTCCCGCGACCCCACGCACTGGATGAAGCAGACGCGCTCGGGTGGGAGGCCGGTGGAAGGCCTCACGAACTTCTTCGCCTTCAGCATCGCCTCAGCATCGGCGAGGGTGATGACATCGGGGTACTCATAGTAGCCGTACACCTGGGTCTCCCGGCCGGGGTCGAAGTGTTGGAACCCCGTGGCTACGATGATGGATCCCACATGGACCGTCTCGGAGGCCCCGTCGCCTGTCCTGGCAAGTGCGACGCGGAAATCCCCAACCTCCCCGTCGCAGGCGACCACACGGGTGGAGAGCTTGACCTCGATGCTGGGATGGGCGGTGACGTCGCGGATGAGCCTGTTCATGACCTCTTCGGCGTCCTGGAACCCGTGGGTGAGCGCTGCATAGCGCTCGAACACCGGGGTCCCTCCGAGGCAGTCCCGCTCCTCCACCAGGACCACCTTCGCGCCGAGGTCTGCAGCGCCCCTTGCGGCCTCCAGCCCCGCCGGCCCTCCGCCGATGACCAGGACTACGTCGCTCGCCATGGTGGACCCCCTCAGGAAACCTGGAGGAAGTGGCGCGCGGGGATCTCCGCTTCCACGTCCTCCCAGGTGAGGTACTCCTTCTCCCCGCGCCTGATGCGCTCCAGATCCTCCTCGAACTCCTGCCACTTCTCCCGCCAGTCAATGCCCATCTTCTCCAGGAGAGGCCTGTAGTCGGCGGCGTGCCAGTGGAGCTGGCAGACGCGGTAGGGGTGTGCGCCCATGGCCAGGGCAGCGAACTGTGCTTCGGACATCACGGGGACCCCTACCTTCCTGTTGTGGACTTGCGCGGCGAACTGGCTCTTGTCGAGCGTAGTCACGCACCCGGTGTCGTGGGTCAAGACGACGTCAGGCTTCGCCTCCTCGATCATGGTCTCGATCTTGCGGCCGACGGCGAAGGACCGGGTGAAGTCCCGCTGCACGAGGATGTGCCGGAACCCGAACCCGCAACAGTCGAACCACGTAGAGTAATCCTTCACCTGCGCCCCAAGGGCCGTGGCCACCGCCGTCACAACTGCCGTCCGCTGGCCTCCGTAGATGTCGGGATCGTAGATCGCGTCCCCCTGGACGAGCTTGTAGTAGTGGCAGGCGGGGTGGACGGTGACGGTGATGGCGCTGCAATCGTAGATCCTCCTTGCTGCGATCTCATGGCGCACCGCGTAGACCCACTCGCTGTAGTGAACGATCTCCTCAGGCATCACGAGCGGCTTCCCAAGCTTGGCCAGGATCTCCCGGACCTGCCTGCGCTGCTCAGCGTGTTTGACGAGCTCCTCCCGGACCTCCTTGTAGTGGCCGTAGCTCGTCCCGCAGTGGATGAGGGGGAAGAAGCCCGTCGCGTATGCTGCAGCGAAATTGCGCACAGCTACCGCTGCCTGGGCAGCGGCATTGGAGGTCGCCGAGGCGTAATAGTTCCACCCGGTGCAGGATGTCTGATCCTTCGGGTCGTCGTAGGCGAGCCCGAGCTTGCGGTGGAGCCAGAAGATGGCCGTTGAATAGCCGGGGATGTGCCCGCACTGGCCGCATGACTTGTGGTGCCAGGTGTGCTGGAGGGGAACCTTCTTGGGCCTCCCATACTTCGTCGGCACCTCCACGTAAGGCTCGGGGACGCGCTGGACGATCCACTCCCCCTCTTCTTCGAGTTCAAAGACCCGCTCGCGGATATCTTCGGGGAGAGGCAGGTCGGGGTCGCGCTGGAACACCCGCTCCTTTCGAGGAATCCCCTCCGCCTGCTTCCCATCACCGTGCATCGCCACACCTCCTCCCAGGAAAACTCCACCCACTCACTCGGCGAGGGCGTACCCCTTCTCCTCCAGCAACTCCTCCATCACGTCCATGAGGATCATATGGAGTCCCTCGTCGACCTCCTTGATCATGTCCATGACCCCGGTCATGTGCCAGATGAGATACAGCTCAGTGAGGGTCTGCTCGCTCACCTCCCAGGCAGTGGTCGTCGTGTGCATCGTCTCCGGCGGCAGGGCCTTCCGCCACAGCTCCAGGTTGTCCGCGGTCTCCTTCGCCACGGGTCCCCAGTCGGGGAAGGCGTCCGCCTGAATCATGTCCGGTGAGACCTGGGTCCCCGTGACCATGATCTTGTAGATGACGCGGCTGTAGCCCTCAAGGGCCTCTTTCGCGGACCGGAGCCCGTTGCGCACCGCTACCTCCCGCATGATGGTGATGAGACCACCAGGGGAGTTCTGGCGTGGGCAGCGGTTGCAGGAGAAGCACTGGGAGCAGTTCCAGATGTCCTCGTTCAACTGGTAGTAGAACAGCTCTACATCCTCCCGGGCGAGGGTCTGGGCAATCTTGCGGGGGCTGAAATCATAGAACCGCGCCGAGGGGCAAGCAGCGACGCAGATACCGCACTCATAGCAGCCATACAGGTAGTCGGGGAAGCGGGGGTCGGATTTCACCTCCTGGAAGAGGCGCTCCTTCTCCTCGTACGGAACGTCGGCGTACCTCTCCAGCTTGGGCGGGGCGTGCAGAGCCATCCCTCACTCCTCCCTCATACAGCCCTCACGGCCTCTTCCTCGATAGCGGCCACGAGGTCCTCCCATCGCGGCACCCCCACGAACCTCCGGTTCGTGCCCACGAGGATCGTCGGCACCGACAGGACGCCCTCCCTCTGGGCTTCCTCTCTTCCGCCCCTGCTGGCCAGGCTGACGACTTGGACCGAGAGGTCCTCCCGCTCCCGGGCGAGGCGGTCAACGAGCTGGATGGCGCTCTTGCAGCTCGTGCAGGTGGGATGGGTGAAGATTTTGATCGAGAGCGCCTTCCCCTTCATGGCGCTTCGTACCCCTCGCAGTGGACGCAACCCTCGAGGTCCCGGTCGGCCATATACCGCTCGTAGACCTTGACGGCCTCCCGGCCGCTGAGCAGGAAGAAGGATTCCTCTTCCCACGCCGATGGGAGGATGCGCACAAGCCACCCCCTCCCGTAGGGGCTGCGGTTGACCAGGTCGGCCTCCTGGCGCAGGGCCGTGTTCACCTCGACTAGCTCCCCGCTCAACGGGGTGCGCACCGGCCCGAGCCACTTACCGCTCTCGACAACCGCCACTGCCTTTCCCCTCTCGTAGAACCGCCTCACAGGCTTGAACGTCACAACCAGGATCCTCCCCGCCGTGGTCTGGGCCATGTCCGTCATGCCCAGCGTGGCCGTCCCGTCGTCCTCCCTGCGCACCCAGAGGTGGTCCTCTACCCGGTAATAGAGGTCGAGGGGGAGCAAGCAGTTCCGGACGACCGCCACTTCGCCCATAGAGCCATGGCTTGACTCAGAAGGCGATGACGGCGTCCGCCTCCAGGGCCATGGCGTTGAACGCCGCCCCACCGATCATCTCCACCCCCTCGATGAGGTCCTCCATCCGCAGGCCGTGGAGGTCCAGGCTGGGCTGGCACACATAGAGTTTGACCCCCAGCTCGAGTGCCTGGTTGATGAAGGAGATGAGCGGGGCCCCTCCTCCCCCCTTCTTGGGGACGATGAGCTTCTCCGGCACGCCCCGCTGCAACAGCGTCGGTCCGTTCATGGTGAAATAGATCCCCACGTCAACGTCCATCGCCGCCGCAGCTGCTGCCAGGTAGAAGGGCGTCGCGCTCCTCTCCGGCATATCCACCCCGTGGGTTTGAACGTAGAGGATCCGCGGCTGTCCGTTGCCTTCCATCCCGTCCTCCTGGTGCATCCTACACGAACAAGGTGACGTCCGCCTCCGAGGCGAAGTCCAGGAAGGTGGTCGCCCCGGCGCACTCCGCACCGTCCACGAGGTCCTCCTGATGGATGCCCATGACGCCCATGGTCGTGGCGCAGGCAAAGAGCTTCACACCGCTCTCCCTGGCGATCTCCAGGAGCTCCTCCACTGTGGGCATGTTGGACTCCCGCATCCATCGCTTCATGATCGCCGTGGCGACGCTGGGCATCCCTGGAAGCGCGCCCACGATGTCTGGCACCTTCACAGGAAGCGAGCGCACAGGAGGAGGCATGGCAGGGTTCCCCACGGGAGACACCTTGAGGTTTTTCAGCCGCTGGCGGTGGAGCAGGTCAAGCCCGTAGAACGTGAAGAAGATCCCCACCTCCCACCCCATGGCCGCCGCCGTTGTCGCCAGGATGAGCGGAGGGTAGGCCATATCCAACGTCCCTTTCGACGCGACGAGGGCCAATCGCCGCTTCTGCTTCACCCTCCCCTCCTCGCCAGTTCTACGCTGGTCCGCTACGAGCTGTTCCGCCATGCTCCCACCCCCCTGCAGATCTCCGGAAAGCCCTTCCCTCAACGCGTGCGGCGGACGAGGAAGCGGAAGACCCCGTCTTCCTCGTGGACCTCCAGGAGCTCGTGTCCCGTCTGTTTCGACCATGCCAGCATGTCTGGCTTGGACCCTGGGTCGGTCGCCAGCATCTCCAGGACCTGCCCTACCGCGAGGGACCTTATGGCCTTGCTGGTCTTGATCACGGGGAGAGGACAGAGGAGGCCACGGCAGTCCAGAACCTGGTCCGGTTTGATCCCGCTTGGAGCCATAGAGGCCCACCCCCTGCGCGTTCCACCTTACGAACAATCTAAGGGAAAGGCCCGGACCTCCACAACCCTCACATGGGGGGGAGAGCATCCCCCTATCGGGGGATAGGAGGCAAAGACGCCTGTGGACCACTCCGCGTGTTGAGGGGGGAGCCCGACCGAGTTGACGTACAAAGCGGAGGCGGACTAGAATGGTGCCAAGTCCTCGGAGGTTCTGGCATGCGCCGACTGATCCTGGGTTGTGCCCTCTTTTTGGTGACCGCCCTGAGTCAACCGGGGGACCTCCTGGCGCACGCAAAGCTTCGGCGCGCCGAGCCGTCCCCCGGGAGCGTGGTGAAGACCGCTCCAGATGTGGTGCGCCTGTGGTTCGCCCTCTCCCCGAACGAAGAGCTGGACCCACAGCGCAGCACCGTGAGCGTGTGGGATCGCCGGGGGAGGCGCGTGGACGACGGCAAAGGAGGTGTTGACCTCGGCGACCTCGACCGCCGGACCATGATTGCGAGGCTCAAACCCATCGGGCCCGGGACCTATACGGTGCGGTGGAAGGCGGTGACGTTCCCGGACCGTGGCGTCTCCCGAGGATCTTTCCACTTTACCGTCGTCCCCTCCAGAGGTCCATGAGGTGCCGGGGATCTTCCGCACAATGCGCGACGGGCGGAGCGTGGCTCGGAGAACGATCCTCCTAGTGCTCCTCCTGGTGGGATTGGGGGGGTGGGCATCCCCCGCCTCCGCCCACGGGGTCCTCGAGCGCTCCGTCCCTCCCCCGAACGCCAGCCTGCCGGCCCCTCCGAGGGAAGTCGTGCTGTGGTTCAACGAGCCGTTCGACCCGGCCTTCAGCGCGGCCACGGTGGTGGACCAATCAGGGAAGCCTGTCTCCAAAGGATTTTCAGCCTCCGAAGACAGGCGACGGATGACGGTGTCTCTGGGCGACCTGCCCAGGGGCATCTATGTCGTAAAGTGGCGCGCTCTCTGGTCCTTTGACGGACACACCACGAGCGGGTTCTTCCTCTTCGCCGTCGGGGAGCAGGCCCCCACGCAGGCTGCCGGAACAGGTGCGCCCGGAAGAGCGCGTGTCCTTGTCCGCTGGCTGGCCTACGCGGCAGCACTCCTCCTGGCAGGGAGCCACATCTTCCTCCTGTTCGTCCTTCGCCCCAGCGGAGGCACCTGGGACATGGAGAGTGCGCTCCGTCCCCTCGCAGTCCTGGCGGGAGTCACACTCCTCCTGAGCACCGCCGCTGAGTTCGCCCTCGCGGCCCTTGAGCTCTTTGAGAATCCCCTGCCCCAACTTCTCTCCGGGGGCATGCTCTGGCCCCTCCTCGGGGGGACGAAGGCGGGGTGGGGGGCCCTCCTCCGCATAGGTGCAGGGGCCCTCCTCTTGCTCCCATCTGCTCCAAATGGGCGGATGGCCCAGGCTGCGGGCCTGATCTGGGTCCTCCTCTTCGCCGGCGCGGCCGCCCTGGCGGGAGGACCTTCTGCCCTGCTCAGCGCGGGAAGCCACAGCCTCCCGCTCCTGCTCACCATCTCCGTCTACCTGCTCCTCATCGTCCTGACGGTGCTGGTCGTCCCGACGATCCTCGGGGAGAGCCTCCCCGACCTCCCATGGATCCCCCTGTTGACATCTGCGGCTCTGCTCGCGGGCTTCACCGTCAGCTCCCACGCTTCGGGGAACGGCATCGTTGCCGCACTCGCCGATTGGATCCACCTCCTTGCGGCCTCCGCGCTCGTCGGGGGATGGGCCTCCTTCCTCCTCGTCCTCTGGCACTGTGCCCCCCGCGAGCGCGTGAGCGCCGCCCGCCTGATCCTCCCACACCTCTCCACCCTCTTCGGGGTGAGCGTCCTCGTCCTCGTCGTGACCGGTCTGTACGCGACCGTGCTCTATCTGCCAGACGTCCAGGCCTTCCTCACCACGCCGTACGGCCGGTTGCTCCTCATCAAACTCCTCCTGGTCTTCGCCATCCTCCTCCTGGGCGCGGCGAACCGGTACGGGCTGATGCCGCAGGTCGCCACGCTGGTTTCCAAAGACCAGGTGCGTGCCTTGCGCCGGCTCCTTGGGAGTATCACCGCGGAGGTCGGCATTGGCGCGCTCATCCTCCTCGCGGTCGCCGCCCTCACCATCACCCCTCCCGCGCGGGTGCGCGGGGAAACCAAGGCCCCGTCTCAGGAAAGGCCTTTGGTCCTCGCAGGCCTGGCTGGAGAGTTCCAGGTACGCCTCGCGGTGACTCCGGCAAGACCCGGGCAAAACCGATTCGAGGTGACGGTTTTGGGACCTGGAGGGAAGCCGCCTCCCCCCGAGGCGCGCACATTCCTTTGGGTCACCAAGCTCGACGAGGCCCTAGACCCTCAACGAATCCCCCTCTCGCCGCAAGAGCCTGGGAGGTATGTCGCGGAGGGAGGACAGCTCGGCCTTCCTGGGTGGTGGCAGGTCGAGGCCGTCGTCCGGCTCCCCGGCTGGCCCGACGCCTCCACCACCTTCCCGCTCCCCCTTGGGGAAGCTCCCCTGAGGGCAACGGACCCAGAGGCGGCGCGCCTCCTCGAGGGCGCCACGCGGGTAATGGCGCAGTTCCCATCGTGGCGTGAGGTCCAGCAGATCACCGACGGGGCTGGCGGAGTGGTGGTCACGTGGTACGAGGCCCAGAAGCCGGACCGGCTGCGATATCGTACTTCCAGCGGGACGGAGGGGATCATCATTGGGTCCACACGCTACCTCCGCACAGGGAGCGGGCCATGGCAGCGGGATACCCTCCCTCAGCCCCTGATCCTCCAAGGCCCTCTCCAGCCCTATGCGCAGGGCGCGGAGGGGATCGTTCGGGGGCGCGAGGTCCCCTGCGGCGAGGAGATGTGCCAGGTGGTGATGTGGGAAGCAGGGAGCGCCAGCTTCGCCGCCTGGATCGGCCAGGGGAGCCATCGTCTCCACCAGCTCCTCATGGTCGCGCCGGCCCATTACATGACACTCCATTCCGTCGTCCCGGCGGCTCAGATCCGCATCGCGCCGCCGGGTTCTCCCTGAGCCGCCCGCGAAAGAGGTTATCGTTCACGTCACCCGGACACGGAGGGAGCTCCAAGTGCTCCTGTCAAGCGTTCAGCGCTTCCACCGGATCTCCCGATAGACCGCAAACTTCTGCCCCCGGTTGTTCGTCAAGACGATCCTGAGGGGACCCTCCTGATCGGCGCGCAGGGGGAAGACGAAGAGGGGGTCGTCGCTGAGGACCGAAGTGAGGGAAAAGGCACTAACAAGCCGCGGGCGGAACCAGCGCCTCCCATAGAAAACCTCCATGGACTGGAGGAAGACCGCTGGCCCTGCGCGGACGAAGGTCCTCCCGTCCTCCAAAAGGCGCAGGCCCGTCCTGGAGGGGTGGGTCGCCTTCACGCGCACCTCGAAGATCTCTCCGGGCCTGATCTCGGGAGACACCCACAGACGCGGCGGTCCGAACCTCGCCGGCGCCTCCTGAAGGGCCTCTGGGCCTGCGCCGACGGTATGGCAACCCCCCACGGCCACGCGGACCATCCTGCTTGTTGCCCACCGCCCATGGCGGGAACACTCCGCCACCACGAAGACGCGGTGGTCGCCGGCGTTCATGCGGAACTGGAAGGAGAGGTGGGGGCGGCCGTTGTGCGGGGAGAAGGCGAAGAAGCCCTTCGTCACCAAAGGATCCTCAAAGGCGTATACCGCCAAACTCCGGATGTAGTGATCGGGTTCCATGGGATGGTCCATCTCCACGGAGATCGGGACATTGGCACCGTCGTGGGCCAGGACGGGCATGCGGACTGCAATGAAGTGCTCGCGCTCCAGCGCCGAGGTGCCGGGCGCATCGAGGAGACGGATGGCAGAGGGGAAGGTTGCGATCATCCCGCTCACCTCGGGAGGTCGTTGAGCGTCACGAGGCCGGAGCGCAGGGCAAAGAGGACCGCCCGGGTCCTGTTGGGCTGATCCAGCTTCTGCAGAATGTTCTTGACGTGGGAGCGCACAGTCTCCAGGGTGACGCCTGTGAGCTCTGCGATCTCCTGATTGCTGTAGCCGCGGGCCATGAGCCGGAGCACCTCGATCTCCCTCGGGGTGAGGGAGCTCCCCTTCAGGGGGACCTCCTCCGTCGTCCTTCGGGCCATAAGCTGCATGAGCCTCCTCGTCACCGCAGGCTGCATGTACACTTCCCCCCCGGCCACGAGGCGGATGGCCCTGCACAACTCCGGGGGAGGGATGTCCTTGAATACGAAACCATCGGTGCCTTCCTGGACGGCCCTGAGGAGGGATTCGTCCGCCTCAAACCCTGTGAGGATGAGAACTTTCGTCGAAGGGACCTTGCGCTTGACTGCCTTGAGCACGGTGATGCCGTCCATATCCGGCATCCTGAGGTCCAGCAGGAGGACGTCCGGACGCTCCCGCAGCGTCGCCTCGATGGCCTCGCGGCCGGTCCTGGCCTCTCCCGCTAGGGAGAGACCCTCCTCCATCTCCAGAACCATGGCCAGGCCGCGCCGGACGATCTCGTGGTCATCTGCGATCAAGACGCGAACGGCGGATTGCTGACGCATGCTAACCTCGGGATCCTCACTTCCACAGATGTCCCCTGCCCCCGCGCGCTGTGGACGGTCAGCGTCCCACCAATGGCCAGCGCCCGCTCCCGCATTCCCGAAAGGCCTATCCCAGGAGGAGTATGCCCGAGGTCGAACCCGGCGCCGTTGTCCCAGATCACCAGCTGGACTACCTGGGAATCGGCGGTGAGGGATACCTTCGCTTGCGTGGCGCGCGCGTGCCGGACCACGTTCGCCAGCGCCTCCTGGGCGATACGGAAGAGGTGCTTGCGGGTGAAGGGGGTGAGTTCCGTCAGGTCCCCCTCGACGGAGATCTCCACCTCAAGGGTCTCGGGCTTCCCAAGATCCTGCAGGTAGGACCTCAGTTCGGAGACGAATTCGCCGGTGGTCATCCCACCGATCCACATATCGAAGATGAGCCCCCGGATCTCCCCCATGGTCTTCGCGCTCAGGCGCAGGACGGAAACGAGCCGCTCGCGCACCGTCTGAAGTTCCGCCGGGATGAGCTTCAGGCAACTCTCGAGGGTGTAGACCGTCCCGAACAAGCACTGGGAGATGGTATCGTGGATGTCCCTGGCGATGCGATTCCGTTCCTCCTGGATCGCAGAGCGCTGGGCACGCTCCACGCACATGCGCGTACTCCAGATCGCCAGGGCAGCCTGGTGCGCCACGGAGGTCAGGAGCGCCAGGGCCTCTTTGCCGTGTGGCTCCCCGTCGGGGGCCTCCACGACGAGGACCCCGACCGGAAGCTCCCGCACGAAGAGGGGGACAACGACCCCGCGTCGCAGGGAGTACCTGGAGAGCGCGGGGTACTCGGACAGGGAGGCGCCGTCGGTGATCTCACGTGGGGTGCGGCTGGAAAGCGCCTGTGCAAGGGGACCCTGGTCCTGGGAGAGCGGGACGCGCAAGGTCGGTGGGATCTCCTCCTCCAGGCCGCTCCGGGAAGCTCCCATCCAGCCTGTCAGGGAGAAGTCCCCGTGATCGACGAGACCCATCAAGGCGCGGGGATAGCCGAGCTCCTCCGTGAGGCTTGTGAGGACGCGGCGCTGGACGTCGTGGACATCTGTCGCTGCCGACTGCAGGGCCACCGCCAGGGCGTGGAGGGAGCGCAGATCCCGGTTCATGCGCTGGAGCGCCGCGGTCTTGCGGATCAGCTCCTTGCGGATCTGCTCCAGGAGAAGCGCGCTGGCCCGTTGATCCTCCAGGAGGGACGTGAAATTCGCGAACAGACCGGCGATGAGGAAGAACCCCGCGATGTGGATGCTCATCAGGGCCAGATCAACATCCCCGCCCCAAACAAGGACATTCCCGGCCATCATCAGGCCATAGCTCAAGCTCATGCCCGCAGCAGCCAGCAGGCCTCCCCGGATGCGGAAGAACAAGCCGGCGGCGAAAAGGGGGCTGAGGGCATAGAGGTAGTACGGGGTGGTCACTCCGCCGCTGAGGGCGATGAGGGCGCCGCAGAAGAGGATGTCCACCCCCAAGAGGAGTGGGTGCTGGACGACAGCCTGATTGAGCCACGGGTGGAACAGAGTGATGACAGTGTTGTAGCCTGCGGCGAGGGGGAACACCCACCGGAAAGGCCAGCCCTCCAGATGCAACCCAGGGAGCACGGCGAGGAGCGGGGGGACCAGGCTGAACCAGCGGTATACGAGGATGTAAACGAACAGATGCCCGCGATGCCCCACCTGCGGAGGCACCGCCCGGATTCTTCGCGCGCGATGAGGGAGGAGCCGCTTCAACCAGTGAGGAAATCCGGAATCCTCCACGAGGGTCCGCAAGGAACCCAGCACATTCTCTCCCCCTGCCGCTGCTTTATCCCAATTTTAGCAGAGTGGGATTCCCTCGTGCAATCTCGGCTTCCACGATCCCCCAATCGGGGGACCCATCCTCCCCTCTTTGAGGGTTGCAGGAGCTCCCCATATCCGGGAAATTATAGTTAGTCTTGCAGTGGGGGAGGGTTCTCAATGGGGTGGAGCGGCCCGAAGGACGAGCAGGAGTACCTGCTGGCCCGCGCCGATGAACTCGTCTGGCAGAAGGCCAGAGAGCTCGGGATCTCCCGCCGGCGCTTCCTCGGCCTCGTAGCTGCGGGAGCGATCACGGTGGCGGGAGGAAGGGTCCTGCATAGACCGCGGGATGCTGCTGCAGCCCCGGCCTCAGCCGAACTCGTCGTCAAGCCCACTCCCCCCGAACTCTTCTACGACTTCGGGAGCAATAAGGAGATGCGTTGGGAAGCCATGTCCAGCCGGGGGTACGTGGTCCCCAACGAGCTCTTCTTCGTGCGGAACCACACCCGGACGCCAAGGATCGACGTGAACACGTGGCGCCTCAGGGTGGAAGGGACGGGTGTCTCCCGGCCTCTCGAGCTCACCTACGACGACATCCTCAACATGCCCGCGGTCTCCGTGGTCCGCTATGTGGAGTGTGCGGGCAACGGGCGCAGTTTCTTCGAACGCGCCTACGGGAAGCGGGCCTCCGGGACGCAGTGGAAGCTGGGGGCGATTGGCGTGGCCGAGTGGACCGGCGTCCCCTTGCGTGAGGTCTTGGAGCGCGCAGGGGTGAAGCGCACGGCCCGGGACGTCATGCCTGAAGGCCTTGATGACCTCCGCGTGCGCCGTCCCATGTCGATCGCGAAGGCGCTGGAACCAGATACCCTGCTCGTCTTCGCCATGAATGGGCAGGTCCTCCCTCCGGACCACGGTTTCCCCGTAAGGATCCTCGTCCCTGGCTGGATCGGCGTTTCCAACATCAAGTGGGTGGGCCGGATCGAGGTCTCCGAGCAACCCCTGTACTCCCCTTGGAACACCGAGAGCTATGTCCTGATCGGCCCGGACTACAAGCCGGAGCCCCCCGCAAAAGGCCCCATCCTGACCTACCAGAATCTCAAGAGCGCGCTCGAACTCCCCTGGGATGGGGAGATTCGCGCCGGCCGCCATTTGATCCGAGGGCGCTCCTGGTCTCCCTTCGGGAAGATCGGAAAGGTCGAGGTCAGCTTGGACCACGGTGCCACCTGGCAGCTGGCGACAATCCGCGGCCCCAACGAAGCCCGTACCTGGGCCAGGTGGGACTTCGTGTGGGACGCCAAGCCGGGGTTCTACGCCATTCGCGTGCGGGCAACGGACGAAAAGGGGAACACCCAGCCCTTCCGGGTGCCCTTCAATGAACAGGGCTACCTCTACAACGCCGTTGTGGGACATCCCATCACGGTGAGGTGAAAGGCTTTGTGTCGCGCCCCGTTCTCGTCCTCGTCCTGTCGCTCGCTATTGCGGGAAGTGGAGGAACCCTCCCCTTGGCCACAGCGGCCTCCAAGCCACAGGTCATCGAGATCTCCCTGAAAGAGTTCGACATCCTCCCCAGGGAAGTCTTGGCCAAGCCGGGAGCGGTCACCTTCGTGGTGAAGAATGTCGGAGCCATTGAGCACGACTTCGTCGTCGAGGATGCCAATGGGAAGGCTGTTGCCAGGATCGCCGTAATCTCCCCAGGGAAGCAGGAGGACGTCCAAGCTGTACTGAGACCCGGCCTCTACACCACCCTCTGCAGCCTCCCAGGGCACAAGGATGCGGGGATGAAGGGCCTCCTGAAAGTCCAGGATTGAACCCCCTGGCCCATCGGATCACAACCGCTGATGGGCTTCGTTGGGCAGCTCCCAAGAGCCTTTGGGGATCGGCTGAAGATGCCCTTCAAGGGGTGACTAGCTGAGAGGCTCGGATCTCGAACTCCTTCTCCAAGCGGTCCAGGCGAGCCACGATCCCCCCATACTCCAGCTCGGAGGAAGGGAGCATAGCAGGACCGAAGAACCCTTGCTTCCGGAGCTCCATGGCCTTCTCCGCCACCCGGTCCCGGACGGCATTCCAGAAGGGGTCGCTGAACAGGTCCACAGGTTGCGTCAGGCGGCCCTCGTGCAAGGAGAACCCCAAGGCCGAGACCATGGGGCAGCAGAAGAAGGTGGAGGCAGGGGTGTTGATGGGAACAGGCATCAGGGGGAGGTTGTGGCTGCCCCGCGTGTCCCCCGCAACGAACTGCCCAAGGGCGAAGGGAGGCCCGAACTCCTCCGTCGCAGGGAAGATCCTCTGGGTGCGCACGATGGCGACTGGATCGTCTTTCCCAACGTAGCGGCCGGCGATGTTCCGGAGGCGCGTCGTGCTCACGGCCGCTGCCTGCTCGCCCGGATATCTCCTGGACCAGATCGACTCGATCACGAACCGGTGGGTGTCCCGGAGCAGGGTCGCGATGTCGTAGAGACGCTCAGGGGCATCCAGGGTGATGATGCGGTCACCCTCCGTGTGGTCCACGTCCATGATGACGAACCGGAAGCCCTCGTGGAGGTCCTGGGAGAGGAGGAGCCCCGAGGAGTACATGGGGTCGGCGAAGGCAAGGTAGAGGGGGAGGTTGAAGGCCCCCGGCTCCGTCTTGTCCGCCGCCAGGACCATGATGGACTCGCTCGGGCGCTCCTGGAACGTCATCTCCGCGCACGCCGGCCCAAGTCCCCGGACGTTCCCGGAGAAGGCGTCCTTCAAGAGATCCTGGCCTGCGCCGTAGAGGCCCTGCTGTTTGGCCTTCTCGCTCCCCGCCTGGAAGGCCTCCCAGACGAGCCCGTGGATGTCCGGGTCCCCTGTCCCGCGCGTGTGGGTCAGGAGGACGGCAATGTCGTCCCCGGTGGAGGAGATGTACCCGTCGATGAACAGCTTGCCCTTCTCCTGCCAGACAACGTCCCTCACCGTTCCGAGGACCTCAGGGCTGGGAGCGGTGTGGCCACCGATGCTCCCGACGTCCGCCTTGATGACGCTCACCGTGATGTTCACCCTCACACCTCCTTGGGAAGGAATCGCCTGAAGTGCTGGAGCTTCTCCTGATACGCCTTCGGCCAGAGGAACCGGCACGCCGCGGCCACGTTGCTCAGGAGGACGTTCCCATCCTGGGGGGTGAAGGCGTACCCCACGACCTCCCGATCCGCGTGGACGTGGAGGGTGGGGATGACCACGACCGTGTGGGTGAGCAGCCTCCCGTGGAATCCATGATCGCGTCCGAAGGAGAAGACCAGGTTCGTTAAAGGTTTGTACGTCACCGCGATGTAGGGATTCCGCACGATGCGCTCCTCCGCCTCATCGAGACCGATCGACCTCCCCAAGCGCAGGTGGAAGTGCAGGACGTGCATGTACTGCGTGTTGATCTGCAGGGCACTGCTGTACAGGGAGAGCTCTGCGCCCAGCGTCTTGAAGAGGTAGTAGGCGTCCCGGGCGTGGTGGGTCCCCCAGGGGGACTGGTGCCCGCTCACCTTGATGGCGGGGACGACGTCCACCTCCTGGCCGACGTCGCTCGCCCTGCGGATGCACAGGAACTTCCCCCATTCCAGGTCGTAGCCCCCTCCGTTCCTGGCGATGCTGTGGACCACAGAGGCGATGCTGTGCGTGTTGCAGCTGAGGACCTGGACGAACGCATCCTCCTCTCCCAGCGCCTCGTCGTTGACCCCGAGGACGTACGGCTTCCCGAAACCGAACTCCGACCCCTGCGCAATGAACCTCCGCTTCCCCCTGTAGGGGAGGTAGAAGCGTTCCTTGTTGCGCAGGCCCACGCCGTCAGGGGAGCAGTCGATGACAACCTTCGCCCGCGCGAGGGCCGCCTCCAGCCCCAGGTAATCTGGCCGAAAGCCCAGCTCCTCGAAGAACCCCGCCTTCGTGCCGTCGACGCACAGCCTCGCCCCGGCCTGCACGAGGGCGGAGAGGGCCGGGCGGTCCTGGAGCCTGGGCGTGTGCTTGTAGACGATCACCTCCTCGAGGTCCAGCTCCCGCTGGAGGGCGCAGAACAACGCCGCCAGAGGCTCGCCGATGGTGCCCGTGCCGACGATGAGAACGGTGTCCATGGAGGATCCCTTCCTTCTCTACCCCCTGCGCCCGTCCACCAGCTCCACCGCCGCCGTGGCGATGTGGCGGGGGGTGATGCCGTACGCCTCCAGGAGCGCCTTCCAGGGTCCCGACTGCCCCATGCAGTCCCCCACGCCGACGCGGCGCATGGGGGTCGGGTGCTCCTCGGACAGCACCTCGGCCACAGCGCTCCCCAAACCGCCTATGACGGTGTGCTCCTCCGCTGTGACCACGGCCCCGGTCTTGCGCGCGCTCTGGAGGATCGCCTGGCGGTCCAGCGGTTTGATCGTAGGGACATCCAGGACCTCTGCGGAGATGCCCTGCTGCTCCAACAAGGCGGCCGCCTCCAGGCACATCCCCACGGTGATCCCGCACCCCACAAGGGTCACATCCTCTCCCTCCCGGAGCACGATGGCCTTCCCGATGCGGAAGGGGCAGGATGCATAGATCTGACGGGCCGCGGGGCGTCCCAGGCGGATGTAAACCGGCCCCTCGTGTTCCGCAGCCGCGAACACCGCCTGTCTTGTCTGCTCCGCGTCGCACGGCACGACCACGGTCATGTTAGGCACAGCGCGCATGACGGCGATGTCGTCGATCGCCTGGTGGGTCGCCCCGTCCTCCCCCACGGTGATTCCTGCGTGGGTGACGACGATCTTCACGTTGGCGTTGGTGTAGGCAACGGATTGGAAGATCTGGTTCAGGGCCCGCTGGGCGGCGAAGATGGCAAAGGTGCTCACGAACGGGACCTTCCCGCAACGGGACAGGCCGGCCGCTACCCCGATCATGTGGGCTTCGCACAAGCCGAGGTTGAAGAAGCGCTCAGGGAAGGTCCGGCCGAACCGCTCGGTATAGGTGGAGTTGGCCACGTCGGCGTCGAGGACGACCACCTCCTCCCGCTGCGCCCCCAGCTCCACGAGCGCGTCTCCATAGGCCTCGCGCGGGGCGATCTCCTTGCCGCCTTCACACAGGACGGGCCTCTCCATCGCGGTCCAGCTCCTTCAGGGCGAGCTCGCGCTGCTGCGGGTCCGGAGGCTTCCCGTGCCAGCCGAGGCGGTCCTCCAGGAAGGAGACCCCCTTCCCCTTCTTCGTACGGGCGACGATCGCCACCGGCTTCCCCTCCGTCCGCCGCGCCTCGTCGAACGCTCCGAGGATCTCCCGGATGCTGTGGCCGTCGATCTCCAGGGCCCTCCACCCAAACGCCTCCCACTTCGCGGTCAAGGGCTCCAGGGCGCAGAGGTCCTCGGTGCGCGCCGACTGCTGGATTCCATTCCTGTCGACGATGGCCACGAGGTTGTCCAGCGCGTAGTGTGCGGCAGACATGGCCGCTTCCCAGACCTGCCCCTCCTGGCACTCCCCATCGCCGAGGAGCACGTAGACTCGGTAGCTGCGCCCATCCAACCGGGCGGCAAGGGCCATTCCCATCCCCACCGAAAGGCCCTGGCCCAGGGACCCTGTAGACATCTCCACCCCTGGGCACTTGAGGACGTCGGGATGACCCTGGAGCCTGGAGCCAAGCTTTCGGAAGGTCCACAGCTCCTCCTCCGGGAAGAAGCCCCGCATGGCCAGGGCAGCGTACAGCGCCGGGCAGCCGTGTCCCTTGGACAGGACGAACCGGTCCCGGTCCGGGTCACTGGGGTGCGCCGGGTCCACCCGGAGCTCGGAGAAGTACAGGACGGCCATGATCTCGGCGATGGAGAGGGCGCTCGTGGCGTGGCCCGAGCGCGCCGCCGCAGTCATCTCAATCGCATACCGTCGGATGCGCCGGGCGACCTCCGAGAGGAAGACGGGATCACGCGTGCTTGGGGAGGAGATCTCGTTGACCAGCGGCTCGCGCATACTCGATCCTCCAGGCGAAGAGCAATTGGCTGAACTCCGCAGGCAGGAGTGACTCCTGCACGCCCTCGAGCACCGCCGTCAACCCGTTGAGGTCGCCGAGACGGCGCAAGAGGGTGAGCGCGGAGGTGACCTCGAGAGGCCCCAGGATCTCGATGGCCTCCATCTCCTGGCCGTTACAGTCGAGGGGGAGGCGGCGCAGGGGGAGGGGCTGCCCGTAGGCGGCGTGGGCAAGGCGGCCGACCAGGGCATTGAACTCCCTGCGCTCGCCGAGGAGCGCCCAGGGGACCTCCAGGGGCTCTACACCCCCGTACGGGGGGATGAGGGAGATGAGCATGTCGGCGTGGGACTTCTGGGGCTCGACGTAGCGTCGGAAGTCATCCAGGCGTCCGAGGATCTCCAGGAGCACCTCCTCCACCCGGTATCCGCGCTCCTCCGCGTCACGCTTGACTTTCCAGCGCAGCTTCAGCTCGGGGTGCGTGTCGAAGTAGACCTTGATGTCCAGGAGGCTCCGGAGCTCAGGGGTGGCGAACGGAAGCAGCCCCTGGAGGATCACGATCTCCCGGGGGGCAACCTCCTCTGGCTCGCCGAAGGTCCCGGTGGTGTGATCGTAGACGGGTTTCCGGATCCTCTGCCCCCCCTTCAACTGGCGGACGTGCTCCGCCACGAGGTCCAGGTCGTTGGCCCTGGGGTTCAGCGGGGTGATCCCGAGGGCCTTCCGCTGCCTGCGGTCGAGGGTATGGTAGTCGTCGAGGTCGATCACGAGGACCCGCTCAGGCCCGAGGAGCCTCCGCACGGCGTGGATGAACGTCGACTTGCCCGCGCCGCTGTCCCCTGCGATACCGACAACAATGGGCTCTCCCCTCACCCTGTCCACCTCCTCACTCCTCCCCGAACGTCACGCCTTCCCACAGCTCCATGGCCTCCCGGAGCTCCGGGCAGGACCGGGCGGCTTCCTCCAGGATCTCCCTTCCCTCCGCCAGGATGTCCCTGCCCTCCCGGTAGGCGGCGGCCACAGCCTCCACCGCCACACGGTTGGCGCGGGCTCCGGCCCGCGACCCCCGCGGGTGCCCGTGGGTACCGCCACCGAACAGGAAGAAGGCATCGACCCCGTAGATGCTCACGAGGTCGGGCACGTGCCACACGTGGATCCCTCCGGAGGCAACGGGGAAGAGGGGCTTCAGCCCGGCCCAGGGCTGGTCGAACAGGAGGCCCCGCTGGGGGTCGGCCGGAACGGAATCTTCCCGCAGGAGGTCGGCGATCCCCCTGACCTCCTGGCGGTCGCCCTCGAGCTTCCCTACCACGGTTCCCGTATGGACGTGATCGCCGCCCATCATGCGCAGCCACTTGGCCACAACCCGGAAGTGGATGCCGTGGTTCTTCGGACGGGTGAACACCGCGTGCATCGCCCGGTGGCAGTGGACCATGAGCCCGAGCTCCTCGGCGCGCCGGCGGAGGGTGGCGAAGGCCGAGAACCCCGCGGTGATGAAGTCCACCATGATGTACCGGGAACCCACCTCTTTGGCGAACTCGGCTCTCTTCAGCATCTCCTCTGTGTCCCCTGCCGTGACGTTGAGCCAGTGGCCTTTGACCTCGCCCGTCTCCTCCTCCGCCCTGCGCACCGCATCCATCACGTAGAGGTAGCGGTCCCGCCACCTGCAGAAGGGCTGGGAGTTGAGGTTCTCGTCGTCCTTGGTGGTGTCCAGGCCGCCGACCAGACACTCGTAGACGACCCTGGCGAACTCCTTGGGTCCTAGGCCGAGCTTGGGCTTGATCGTCCCGCCGAGGAGGGGCCGGTGGTAGACCCGCATGCGGTCCCTCTCCTGGGCGATGCCGGTAGGAGGGCCGGGGAACGTCTTCAGGTAGGCGGTGGGAATACGCATGTCCAGGAGGCGCAGAGCACGCACGGCCTTGAACCCGAAGACGTTCCCCACGATCGAGGACATCACGTTGACGACGCTCCCCTCTTCGAAGAGGTCGATGGGGTAGGCGATGTAAGCCACGTCGCCATCTAATGCGTAGCAGCGGCCTTTGTACCGGTGGAGATCGGTCATCTCCTGGGACCAGACCTCCGTCCAGGTCCCCGTGGACGACTCGGCGGCCACGGCGGCCGCCGCCTCCTCCATGGGAACCCCCGGAGCGGGCTCAATGCGGAAGGCGCAGAGGAGATCCGTCTCCTTGGGCTCGTACCCCGGTTCGTAGTAGGTCCTGCGGTAGGGCTGAACCCCTGCGACGAACTGCTGGCGGACCATCTTCTCCCTCCTTTCCCCTGGGCGCATCAGGGGACCTTCGCCTCCGGCCGGGAGGCCTGGAGCCTGCGCCAGTCAGCCAGGAACCGTTCCAACCCGATCTCGGTGAGGGGGTGCTTGATCATCTGCTGGAGGACGGGGAAGGGCATCGTGACCACCGGGCAACCTGCCCTGGCGGCCTCCAGGACGTGGAGGGGATGGCGGACGCTCGCCGCCAGGACCTGGCAGGAGATCGCCTGCCTCCGGAAGATCTCCACGGTCTCCCGAGCCACGTTCAGGCCGTCCCAGGAGACGTCGTCCATCCTCCCCAGGAAGATGCTCACATAGGTGGCTCCGGCCAGGGCGGCGAGGAGGGCCTGGTTCGCCGAGAAGACCAGGGTGGCGTTGACAGGGATCCCCTCCTCCTTGAGGGAGCGCATCGCCTCCAACCCCGCCGGGGTCGTGGGGATCTTCACCACCACGTGCTCGCTCCACCGCGCGAGAGTCCTCGCCTCCTGCACCATCCCCTCTGGATCCGTGGACGTGACCTCCACGCTGACGGGCCCTGGGAGGATCTCGGCGATGCGCTTGATGTGGCCCTCGGGGTTGTGAACCCCTTCCCGGGCGAGGAGGGTAGGGTTCGTGGTGACCCCGGCGATGACGCCCATCCTTGCGCCCGCCCGGATCTCCTCGAGGTTGGCCGTGTCTAAGAACAGCAGCATCCGTCGTCCTCCTTCCAGGTTGCTCTTGCCGTCTATTCTCCGGCCGGCAGCTGACGGGGGCAACCGTCCCCCGGTGAAATGGGGAGGATCGTCGGTGAACGGCATCTTTCCTCGGGCAAGCGGTCAACGCGGGGGGGTGAGCAGGATCAAGGCAAGTTGACGGTCCCCTGCCGCTGCCCTAGAATTCTAAAAAACGTCGGGGCACCACGGAATGGAGGACCACGCGGGGATCAACCTTAAGGCGCTCGTGGTTGACGATGATGAGATCGGCCGGAAGGAGCTCGCACGGCTCCTCACCCGGCATGGGGTGCGGTGCGTGGACGAGACGGCCACTGCGGCCCAGGCGCTGAGCCTGTTGATGGAGCGCACCTACGACGTGGTCTTCCTGGACATCCAAATGCCCGGCCTCACGGGCATGGAGGCTATCCGGGTGATCAACCGGATGCCCTCACCGCCCTCCGTCGTCTTCGTGACGGCCTACCCCCACTACGCCGTGGAGGCCTTCGAGGAGGCGGCTTTCGACTACCTCCTCAAGCCCGTCTCGGAGGAGCGCCTAGTCCGGACGCTGGAGCGGATTGCCCGCAAGCAGGAGGTGGAGGCACCCTCCCCTACGGACCGGCTCCCCATCGAAGTCGGGGACCGCGTCATCCTCCTGGACGTTTCCGAGATCCGCTACGCCGTTGCCAGGGACGACTACGCCTACGTGGCCACCTACGATGCCACCTACCGCACTTCCTACACCCTTGGAGAGCTCCACCGCCGCCTCGGCCCCTCCAGGTTCCTGCGTGTCCACAGGAGCTTCCTGGTGAACATCGACCACATCCTGGAGATCCACCCGTATTTTAAGGGGACGCTGATCCTGCGCATGGACGACAAGGGAAGGACCGAGATCCCCGTCAGCCGCCGGGAGGCCCCGCGGTTCCGCATGCTCCTCGGATGGTAGGGCCGCCGTGAACCTCGCACCCGCCCGCGTGTGGTTCTCCCCTTTCCCGATGTGGTAGGATGGGATCAGGGGAGGGCCATGGATGAAGCAGGTGATCAGCATCTCCAGGAGGACAGACGTCCCCCGCTTCTACCTGGGGTGGCTCCGTGACGCGCTGAGGAAGGGGGAGGTCACCTACGAGCAGCCAGGGGCCGGACCACGCACCGTCTCACTCCTCCCCGAGCACGTGCATACCCTTGTGTTCTGGTCCAAGGATTACGGCCCCTTCCTCCTAGACGGAGCGCTCCGCGAGGCCCTGAAGCACTATCCTGTCTACTTCCACTTCTCCATCACCGGGATGGGAGGCTCCTTCCTGGAGCCCCTCGTGCCCCCAGCGGAGGTCGCCCTGGAGCAGATGAAAGCCCTCGCGCGCACCTGGGGGCCGGAGCGCATCGAGTGGCGGTTCGATCCCATCCTGCACTGGGAGGTCGATGGGAGGGTTCGGTCCAATGCAGGTGCGTTCGAGAGGCTGGCGACTGCTGTCCGGCGGATCGGCGTGCGGAGGTGCACCTTCTCCTTTGCAACCCTTTACCCGAAGGTCCTGCCGAGGTCCCGCCGGTTCGGGTTCCGGTTCGTCGATCCGGACGAGGAGGAGAAGGCCGCGGTCCTGGAGGAGATGGCGGCCATCGCCTCCTCGCTTGGGATCACCCTGGCCGTCTGCTCCGATTCCAGGTGGAGTGTGATCGATGGGATTCAGAACGCGCGGTGCATCGATGCCTCCCTCCTCGCCCAGTTACACCCCTCCCACGAGCCTGCTCAAGGAGGGAAGGACCGGTCCCAGCGGAAGGAGTGCCTGTGCACGCCCAGCGTGGACATCGGAAGCTACAGGCAAAACTGCCCCCACGGCTGCCTGTACTGCTATGCCAACCCCAAGATCCCCACGCGGCGGGCGCAGAGTCTGGCTGAGGAAGGAGGATTGCAACTCGTCAATCCGTGCGAGGCGCACCCATGCCCTACGACCCCTTCAAGCGAAATAGATGGGCCCGTGGCTTCATCCACTTCCATACAAGGTTCTCGGACGGGTGGGCCAGCGTGCTCCGAGCAGGGGAGATCGCAGTCCGGAATGGCTACGATTTTCTCGTCGTGACCGACCACTTGCGGAATCTGAAGCTGTTTACTCGGAAGACGCTCCAAGAATACATCCTCGCTTGTGATGAGGCGACGCGGAGGTTGGGGATTCCGGTCATCCCAGGAGGGGAGATGGAGGTCCGCTGGAACAACCCGAGGACGTCGGACTTTTCGGAAGGACATACGTTAGCGCTGTGTATCCGACCCCTCGTTGCAGCCGGTGAATTCGACTGGGATACGCCAGAAACCGATCCCTATGCGCACTGGAAAGACTCAGAAGGCCAGGTTGGGACAATTCTGGCCATCCAGGAGAAGCTCCGGGAATACCACCTGCCCCCGCTCGCCAGCCACCAGTTTCAACATAGCACCATCAGCAAGCGACCGGGGGGATCCTCGGATTACAGGTATGACCTGGACCGCTTGGACACAAGTCGGTACTTCGACTTCTTCTACTCCGGGGCAATCGAATTGATCCACGAGATGGAGGACATCGAGCTCGTCAACCAATACTCTGTACCAGACCCGGAGAAGCTCAAGGGCGTCTACAGCAGTTGCGACTTCCATGTTGGGCCTGAGACGACATGGCCGCCGATCGCAAGAGTGGTGGACAGGTTCTGGCTCTCACGCACCTTCTACCGCTGGATCTTTCGGAACGGAGCAAGCCTGCTTCTGCGGTTGAAGGGGAAGGCGGAAGCAGCCCCATTCCCCTCCTTCGCTGAGGAGCAGCTCTCCCATGCGACCTACGTCTACCTCGGTGAGAACCCCTGTACCGAAGAGACCGTACTAGAGGCCCTCCGCGACGGCAGGACGTGCGTGACCCGGGGTTATGCGGAATTCGCCGCATTCGGTCCTCCTCCAAGTTTCACGCGCATCCACCCCGGGCCCATCCAAATTTCCCTCAGCCTGCCGTCTTCCTACTCGGAGCCGCGCCCTAGGAGCGTCATCGTCTTCCGAGACGGCAACGTCGTGCACTGGGAGCCCTACGCGATCGTGAATCCTGCGATCATGTTCACCTATGTGGATCTCCATGCACCACCTGGACTCCACGTGTACCAAGTGTACGTCCCCTCGAAATTCCTCAGCTCTCCGATCCTGGTAGAGCAAAGGGAAAGGAGGAACAGCCATGAGCGTCATAGAGGCGATCCGCACGCGCCGTAGCATTGCCAGGATGAAGCCTGACCCAGTTCCGCGCGAACTCCTGGAGCAATGCCTCGAAGCGGCAGTGTGGGTGCCCAACCACCGACTGACCGAGCCCTGGCAGTTCTTCGTCCTGGAGGGAGAGGCGAAGCGGAGGTTCGCGGAGATCCGCCGGGAATTCCGCCGCACCCAGCTCCCCAACCCCGATAGCCCGGAGGCACAGGCCGCGCTGGAAAAGGTCTACAAGGACACCGTGCAGACCCCCGTGATCATCGTGGTGACCTCCCATGTCACCGGGGATCCAGAGCTGCGCGAGGAAGACTTCTGGTCAACATTCGGGGCGGCGTACGCGTTCATGCTCGCCGCCTGGAGTTATGGCATCGGCACCTACTTCCGCACAGGGGGGCTGCGGGACTACCCGCCGCTCAGGGAGTTCCTGGGCCTCCCAGAGGACCGCCGGATCATCGGGGTTCTCTACGTCGGCTACCCCGCCGAAATCCCCCAGAAGAAGCGGACCCCGGCCTCTGAGAAGACGGTGTGGCTGGGTGGATAGGTCCGGGTCCCGGGCGGGGCGGTCAGGGGAGGCGGATCACAACCTCATCCCCCGGGCGGATGATCCCAGGGCACTCTACCCATCCGACGATCCCACGCCTCCCGAGCGCCACCTGGGGGAACAGCTCCGCGAGGTCGAAGGCGGTTTGGAGGAACTCCTGGATGACCCGCGCTGGCTTCACGCAAGGCTTGTTCTCCCCATAGACGACGAGGACCGCCCCGCCGGGGAAGACGAGGCGGCTGAGCGGGGGGAGATGCGTCAGGTCCGGGATTCCCCGGAGCGCAAGGTTGGCACCGAGCCACTCGGGGCGAAGCCCTTCGACTCCTATGGCAACCGCGATCTCCGCGAGCTCCTCCAAAGAGACTGCGCTGAACTGGCGGTTGTTCCGGATGTCCGTCCCCCGGGCGTACATGCCCTCCCTGCTCCCGGCCTTCTTAGCGATCCCGGCGTGCCGGTCGCCTACGAAGCCTTCCAGGGTTACGTGTGCCTCCGGGACCGGGGCGGTGACGAGCGAATCCCGGTCGAAGCCAACGTACACACCTGCTACCCAGCCTGTAAGGGAAGTGCTCATGGCGGAGAAATTTCCCCGCCCGTCCCGGATCCTCCTCTCGGGGAATACACCGCGCGCGGGGAGAGGCGTGCGTGGCATGATCCCTCACTGTCCAAGCTATAATGGGAAGCAGAATCGTTTTAGGTGGAGGGTGCGATGCCACACTACCGTTACTTGATCGTGGGTGGAAGCATGGCCGGGGATGCTGCGGTGCGGGGGATCCGGGAGGTTGACGCGCATGGGACGATCGGCCTGATCGGCGCCGAACCCCATCCTCCCTACAACCGGCCTCCCCTGTCCAAAGGGCTGTGGAAAGGCCAGCCCGTGGACGACATCTGGCGCGACACAGGGAACCTCGGAGTTGAACTCCATTTGGGGAGGGCCGCCACTTCCCTGGACCCCTCCAAGCGAGAGGTCACCGATGACAAGGGGACCCTCTACACCTTTGAGAAGCTGTTGCTCGCGACCGGCGGGACGCCAAGGGGACTCCCCTCAGGGACGGGATCCAGCGGCAGGGTCATCTACTACCGGACGTACGACGATTACCTGCGGGTGCGGGCCATGGTACAAGAGCGCGACCGTTTCGCCGTGATCGGCGGGGGGTTCATCGGCTCAGAGATGGCAGCGGCGCTGGCGATGAGCGGGAAACAGGTGGTGATGATCCTCATGGAGGAGGGGGTATGCGGTCGCCTCTTCCCTCCCACCCTCGCCCGGTTCGTGACGGAATACTACAGGGAGAGAGGGGTCGAGGTCATGACGGAGGATGCGGTAACTGCCGTGGAGGAACAGGGGGAGAAGACCGTCCTCCGTACACGGGCGGGACGGAGGATCGAGGTGGACGGGGTGGTCGCGGGACTTGGCATCCGGCCGAACACCGGGCTCGCCGAGCAGGCTGGCCTTCCTGTCGACGATGGGGTGATCGTCGATGAGTACCTGAGGGCCGGCCATCCAGACATCTATGCCGCAGGCGACGTAACGAAGTTCTACAACCCTGCCCTGGGCAGGCGCATCCGCGTGGAACACGAGGACAACGCCAACACCATGGGCCAGGTCGCGGGGCGGAATATGGCTGGGGAGACCACTCCCTACCACCACCTCCCGTTCTTCTACTCCGACCTCTTCGACCTCGGGTATGAGGCCGTGGGAGAACTCGATCCCCGGCTTATGACCGTGGAGGACTGGAAGGAGCCGTACCAGGAGGGCGTGGTGTACTACCTCGAGGGCGGCCGCGTGCGCGGCGTCCTCCTGTGGAACGTCTGGGGGCAGCTGGACCGCGCGCGGGAGCTCATCGCGGCGCCAGGCCCGTTCGCGCCAGAGGACCTCAAGGGAAGGATCCCTGCCTGAGATGAGGATGAAGCGCGACCTCCTCACCCTCTTTGGCCTTGTCGGAGCGGCAGCGGCCATCGCCGGGCTTTTCATCGGGGTGGGCCACTCCCTGGTTGTGCTGGCGACGGGCAGGATTGGGGAAGGTGACCTGACCATCACCCGGGGACGCTGGGATTTCGTGATCGTCTCAATCGCCGCGTTCCTCGCGTTCCTCGCCCTGATCCCGGTGCGGACGAAGGGGGACTGGAGAGCGCACGGCATCTATACTGCCTTCATCGTCTCCCTCTTCGCCGAGATGTTCGGGTTCCCGCTGACCGCCTATTTCCTCTCCACGTACTTCGGACTCACCCTCTTCGAGAAGGAGTTCATGCTGTACATGCTCCGGGTGGGGATGCCCATGGGCTCGGTCATTACATTCCTGGGCGTCCTCCTGGTTCTCCTAGGGTGGAGAGAGGTGTATCGGGCGAAGGACCGGCTGGCGACGCAGGGGGTTTACAGGTACCTGCGCCACCCGCAGTACCTGGGGATCCTCCTCATCACCGCCGGATGGCTCGTGCACTGGCCGACCATCCCTGGCCTCGTGATGTGGCCAGTCCTCGTCTTCCTGTACTACCGCCTCTCCGTCCAGGAGGAGCGGGCCCTCGCCGCGAAGTTCGGGGAGGAGTTCCGCACATACGCCGAGCGGACTCCTCGGCTTCTCCCGCTCAGGCTCAGGAAGGAAGCATCAGGAAGGTAAGGGGACGTACAGGATCTGGCTGGGGGGGCAGGACTCGAACCTGCATTAGGGGATCCAAAGTCCCCTGTCCTACCCTTAGACGACCCCCCACTCCTCCCCTATTGTACTACGGAAGAATCCCGTTTGTATTCTTCCGCTCTCGTGTCCACGGACGGGGGGAAGCCTCCGGTGCGCCGCGAGATCTAGGCCAGGGCGATCACCTCGATCTCTACCGCTGCATCGCGGGGGAGGCGGCTGACCTGGACAGTGGCGCGCGCAGGCGGGTTCTCCTTGAAGTATTCCCCGTAGATCTCGTTCATCTGGTTGAAGTGGTTCAGGTCCTTCAGGTAGACCGTAGCTTTGACGACCTTGTCCAGGGAGGATCCGCTCGCCTCCAGGATCGCCTTGATGTTCTCCAGGACCCTCCGGGTCTGGGCCTTCACGTCCTCGCCAACGAGCTGTCCGGTCCGGGGATCGAGGGCCACCTGGCCGGAGACGAACACGAACCCGTTGGCCTTGATCGCCTGGGAGTACGGTCCGATCGCTGCAGGTGCGTCCTCTGTGGTTACTTTCTCCTTCACGGTCTCTCCTCCCCTCTCGGATTCTTGTTCACTCGTAGCGCAAGGCTTCGATGGGATGGAGCTGGCTCGCCCGCCAAGCCGGGTAGACCCCGAAGATCATCCCCACGAGCACGGAGAAGCTGAACGCCAGGACGACGATGGGCAGCACCTGAGCGGCCGTGGGCGTGGCCCGCAGCAGGCGGATGACGATTGCTGCGGACCCTCCGATACCCACCACCATCCCCACGATTCCCCCAACGAGGCTGAGAACAACGGCCTCGATCAGGAACTGCACCAAGATGTCGCTCCGGCGCGCTCCAACGGCTTTCCGGATGCCGATCTCCCGCGTGCGCTCCGTCACCGAGACGAGCATGATGTTCATGATCCCAATCCCTCCCACCACGAGGGAGATGGCGGCAATGCTGGTGAGGGCGATGGTGAGGATGCGGAGGATAGCATCCAGGGAGGAGAGGAGCTGGCTCTGGGTGAGGACGGTGAAATCCTCTGCCTGGTGGAGTCGCTGCAAGACCCTCCTCACCTCGGAGGCGGCGCGGCCTGCTGCGTCCACGCTGTCTGCCTGCACGAACATGAACGAGATGTACTGGATGTCAAAGAGCTGCTGCGCTGTGGTAAGGGGGATGTAGATGCGGTCGTCGAGGTCGATGCCCAGGAGCTGGCCTTTCGGCTCCAGGACGCCGACCACGGTGAACGACCGACCGTTGATGGTGACCTTCTCGCCGAGGGGGTTCCTTCCGAAGCCGAACAGGTCCTCCTTCACCCTCGACCCCAGGACAACAACGCGCTCCCGGCGCGTCAGGTCGGCTTCTGTGAGGAACCTCCCGCTGGACAGGCTCATCCCGCGCACCGGCTGGAGGCTCGGGGTGGTCCCGACGACAACCGTCGTCGTGCTCTCCTTCCCCGCGTAGACGGGAAGGGAGGTCTGGAGGATCGGGGAGACGGCGCGCACAAAGGACGCGTTCCGCTCGACGGCAAGGGCATCCTCGTAGGTGAGGGTGAGACGTCCCTCCTCCGCCGCCACCCCGCCGTGGCGCTCATCCTTGGCCTTCCCGGGGAGGACCCACAGGAGATCCGGGCCGAGGGAACCAAATTCCGCCACCACCTGGTTCCGGGCGGATTGGCCGATGGAGACGAGGGTGATGACGGCAGCGACGCCGATGATCACCCCGAGCATCGTCAGCCCCGCCCGCAGCTTGTTCGCGCGCATGGCGTCGATGGCGACGAAGAAAGCTTCCGCGAAGTCCATGGCGTGTCTCCTAGACGAGGACTTCAACCGCTTGGATGGGACGCTCGATGCGCTCCTCCCCTACGATGAGCCCATCCCGGATATGGACGATGCGCTGGGCGTGCTCTGCCACGTTCCGGTCGTGGGTGACGAGGATGATGGTCATGCCTGCGGCGTTCAGGCGCTGGAGGATCGCCAGCACCTCCTCCCCCGTGCGGCTGTCTAGGTTCCCTGTGGGCTCATCGGCGAGGAGGAGCGAGGGGTTGTTCACCAGGGCACGGGCGATGGCCACGCGCTGCTGCTCCCCTCCAGAGAGCTCCCTTGGGGTGTGGTGGCGTCGCTGGCCCAGGCCAACAGCCTCCAGGGCCTCGGCCGCCCGCCGCGCGCGCTCCTGGCGGGGTACACCTGCGTAGAGGAGGGGGAGCTCCACGTTGCGCTGGGCGGTCATCCTGGGGAGCAGGTGGAATGTCTGGAAGACGAACCCGATGCGCCGGTTGCGGATCTCCGCCAGGGCGTCGTCATTGAGCCTGCTGACATCCTGACCGCTCAACAGGTAGGTCCCGCTGGTGGGCCTGTCGAGGCACCCGATGAGGTTCATCAACGTGGACTTCCCGGATCCCGAGGGTCCCATGATGGCGACGAACTCCCCCGAGGCGACCTCCAGGGAAACCCCACGGAGGGCTGGGACCTCCACACGTCCCAGCGTGTAGACCTTGACGATGTCCCTGAGGATGACTAAGCTCATCGTCCTTCCCGGATGTTCACGCGCTCGCCGTCCCTGAGGTTCTGAAGGCCCCCTACCACCACGCGCTCACCAGCCTGCAGCCCCTCCACCACCTCTACCCTGTCGGTGCCGCGGACTCCTACCCGGATCTTCTTGGACCACACGACACCATCATTGACCACGAACACTTTCGTATTCCCCTCGTCCTCCACGAGGGCATCGAGGGGGATCTGGAGGGCGTCTTCCTTCGACCGGACGATGATGTCCACATCCACGCTCATCCCAGGGAGGAGAGGGGTGGGCCCGGAGAGGTCGATCCGCGCGCGGGCGACGCGTGCCGCTGGCCGGACCTCCACCGCCCGGCCCAGTCGGGTGATCTCCCCCTGGAACGTGCGGCCGGGGAATGCGTCTGCCGTGACCTCCACCCGCTGCCCAGCACGAACCTTCCCGAGGTCCCCCTCGTCGATGTCCGCGTTCACCCACACCTCGCGGAGGTCTGCGAGGGAAAGGAGGGGAACCCCTGGGCTGACCACCTGGCCCACTTCGGCGTTCAGGCGGGTGATCACGCCCTTGAAGGGGGCTGTGACCAGCGCGTCCTGCAGGCGGTTCCGAGCAGCCTTGACGGCCTCCGAGGCCTGGACCACCTGAGCTTCACTGGCTCTGACCGTTGCCATGGCCTGCTGGAGCTGGTACCTCGCCGCCTCAACCCCCGCATTGGCTTGGCGGACCTGGGCAAGGGCTGCCTCCCGTTCCTCCTTGCGGGGGCCCTTCTGGAGGAGGCGGAGCTGGCTGAGGGCGGCATCGTACTGGGCCTTCGCAGCTTCGTACTGCGCCCTGGCCGCGTCGACCTGAGCTTGGCCCACCGCCCCCTCGGCGAGGAGTTGCCGCTGGATCTGGAGCTGGCGTTCCGCTTCCTCCAGGCGCGCCTTGCTGGCCTCCACCGACGCTTCCGCGGCGCGCACCTCCTCAGGGCGCGGGCCGGCCAGGACCTGCTCGTACTGCGCTCTCGCCGCTCTCGCGGCAGCCTCCGCCCGAGCAAGGTTGCTGCGCGCGGCTTCTACGGCCGCACGGGCCTGCTCGAGCTGCCGGCGGCTCACCTCTAGCGCTGCCACGGCTTGGTCCAGTTGGGCGCGGAGGTCCCGGTCTTCGAGGCGGAGGAGGACCATACCCGGCTCCACAGGATCCCCCTCTTGGACGCGGACCTCCACGATACGGCCTGGGATCTTCGCCGAAAGCTCCGCGGAGCGGCTGGCCACCGTCCCCGTCGTGCTCACGATCTCGGTAACCGTGCCCACGGTGACCTCTGCCACAGAAACCTCCTTGAGGTCCCGGCGGAGGCCAATCCCACCCGTCGCCCAGACGATCCCCACAACTGCAGCTGTCGCGATAGCCAAGAGGAGAAGAATCCCCCGCATGATTTCCTCCGAGAAGGCAAGGTTCGTCCCAGGTCCTCCTCTATATAAGTACACGGCCTGGGAAAATGCAAGGTCGGGCGCTCCCGATGGAACCGGGGAACTCCCTCGTCAGCTGGCCCTGTGCACCAGGATCCCCCAGAGGAGATCCGCCTCGCTCACCGTGACGCGGGGGATGGAGAGATGGTCCATCACCGCCCCGCACAGCAAAGCCCCGGCCACGAGGATCTCTGCCCTCCCGGGCTGGATCGCGGGGAGCTTCCGGCGCCCCTCCAAAGGGAGCGCGGCCAGCTCCCGGAGGAGACGTTCGACCTCCTCCCGGGAGAGGGAGGAGCCGTGGACCCTTTCCGGATCGTAGGGGACGATCCGGTGGTGAAAGGCGCTCAGGGCCGTGAGCGTCCCCCCGGTGCCGATGGCTATGGCGGGGCGGAGGGGCGGGACCGCCCGGAGGGCATCGAGGAGGTAGCTCCTCGCGGCCGCGATCTCTTGAGGGGAAGGAGGGTCGCTGGTGAGGAACTCCTCGGTGAGCCTGACCGCCCCGACGGGGATGCTCACCGCGCCGTCGACCTCCTCATCTCCCCAGGCGAGCTCGGTGCTGCCCCCGCCCACGTCGAGGACGAGGACCAGCCCGCTGGACCCTTGGGGGCGAGGGAGGCCGGCTGTAGCGCCGAGGAATCCGAACTTGGCCTCCTCCTCCCCGGTAAGGACCTGGATCTCGATCCCGCGCTCCCGCAGGGGTCCGAGGATCTCCTCCCGGTTGGCTGCCTCCCGGACAGCCTGCGTGGCAATGACGAAGACCTCCTGAGCGCCCTGGGCGTGCGCTTCCCTCAGGAAGGAGTCGATGACCTCAATCGTGCGGGAGACCGCGGCAGGGCTGAGACGCCCGCTCTTGGCGACGCCTTCCCCCAGCCGGGTGATGACCTGAGATCGGTAGACCGGCTGGATCTGCCCCGTGGAGACCTCAGCGACGAGGAGCCGGACTGAGTTCGTGCCGACGTCAATGGCCGCCGCCCGCATCACCGCTTCGGGAGGACTCCTCGAGGAGGGCGAGGAGGCGCGCCTTCAGACCCGCGGGCGCCCGGTCCTTCCTGCAACATGCCTGGATGACCTCCCGGAGGCGCCGCTCGAAATCCGCGTGCTCCTTGCACCGGAGGCATGCGCGCACGTGCTCCTCCACCTCCTGGCAGACCTCTGCCTCCAGCTCGCGGTCGAGCCACGTCCACAGTAGCCGGATCACCTGCTCGCAGTCCACGGCTCCCTTCCCACTTCTCCCTGAGCGCAAAGTGGGAACTACTCCCTGCGCACCCGGCGGTTCTGCATCGCGTACTCCCAGAGCGCCTGACGGAGCTGGCGACGTCCCCGGTGGAGCCTGGACATCACCGTGCCCAAGGGGATGTCCAGGATCTCTGAGATCTCCTTGTAAGAGAACCCCTCAACGTCCGCGAGGATCACGGCCATCCGGAACGGCGCGGGGAGCTGGGCGAGCGCCTCGCGCACGTCCTCGTCCATGACCCGCTCGATGAACGCCTCGGGGTTCCCGGCCTCCCCGAGCTCCTTGCTCTCCCAGGCCCTGCTGTACAGGTAGAACTCCCCGATATCCTCGTGTTCTGTAACCTCGGGCTCCCGCTGGCTCCGTCGGTACCTGTCGATGTAGGTGTTCATCAGAATCTTGAACAACCAGGCCCGAGCGTTCGTCCCCTCCTGGAACCGGTTGAACGACCTCCACGCCCGGAGGAATGTCTCCTGGACGAGATCCTCGGCGTCGCTGCGGTGTCCGGTAAGCCGCAGGGCGGTCCGGTAGAGCGGGTCCAGGTATTCCTCCACCATCGCCTCATAGCGCTCCCTCGTCCCCTTGTCCCTGTCCCGCTCCATCTCTATGAACGATCCCCCTGGAGGATCCATTCCCCCACCGCTCCACTCCATCCTTGCGCCACCCCAGGAAGTGCACCGACGTCCAGGTACCACGGAGGGTCACGAGGCCTTCTATGGGGAGAAGGAAGGTATCGCTGGAGTCCGCAGACAGGGAGGACCTGTGGACTCCTTGGGCTTTTCTTCCTCAGGCACGCCTCACTGGCTCTCGGGGGCGATCCGGAAGCAGGTCCGCCAGGGTCATCTTGTTCAGAACCCCCTCAGCGGCCGTGCGGATCGCCTCCCACACCGGCCGGACACCACACCCTGGCGCGTAGACGCAGGGGACGTCCCCTGCCTGCACGCACTCCCAGGGAGCGAGGGAGCCCTCCAGAACCACAAACGCCTCCCGCAGGGTGATCTCCTCAGGAGGCCGCGCCAAGACGTGGCCGCCGTTGGGTCCGCGCTTGCTGGTCACCAGCCCCGCCCGCCGGAGGGTGACCATGAGCTGGTTCAGGTAGGGAACGGGAAGCCCCTGCCGGCGCGCGATCTCGTGGCTCTGCACGGGACCCTGTCCGTAGTGGATGGCTAAGTCCAGCAAGGCCCTGATCCCATATTCCGCTCGTGTGGAGACCCTCATGATTCCCTCACATCCTTCCCCGGCCCTTGGGGACCCGAGATGCCCTCACTCTCCGTGGACCTCCACGTCCTCTTCCGAGATCTTCCCATCGAGGATGCGGAAGGCCCGGATCACCGGGTTCTGCCGGTCCTGGAGGGAGACGATCACATAGACAGCCTCCGGGTAGAAGGCCTTCTCCACGTCGGTCCTGGAGGGGTAGGCCTGGGAGTGCGTGTGGGAATGGTAGATCCCCACGAGCTCCCAGCCCCTCGCCTCCATCTCTTTGAAGAACTTGAGTTGCTCCGCCGGATCCATGAGGTAGGTGTAGGGGCTGTGGTCCACGTTGGTCGCCCGGTAGACCTCTGCGACGATCCCGTCCTTCCCGGCAAGGAGCCCGCAGCACTCGTTCGGGTATTCTTCCTGGGCGTGCCGGACGATCGCCTCCACTTGATCCTTCCGAAGCCTGATCCCCATCTCGCCTGCCCTCATTTTACCATAAGGGAGGGGCCCTTCTCACAGGTCCCTCCAAAGCGCCGTGCTCAGGTAGCGATCCCCGCCGTCAGGGAAGATCACGACCACGACGCCTTCGGTAAGGGAGCGGGCCACTTCCAGCGCGGCCACCATCGCCGCCCCGGCGGACTGCCCAACGAAGAGCCCCTCCTCCCGGGCAAGGCGCCGCGCCATGGCGTAGGCGTCCTCGGTGCGCACAGGGATCTTCCGGTCGTGGACACGGGGGTCGTAGATGCCTGGGACGATGGCTGTCTCCATGTGTTTGAGCCCCTCAATCCCGTGCAGGGGGCTGTCGGGTTCCACAGCGATCACCTCGATCGCCGGGTTGAACTCCTTGAGCCTGCGCCCTGCGCCCACCAGGGTGCCGCTCGTCCCGATCCCCGCCACGAAGTGGGTCACCCGTCCCCCGGTCTGCTCGAGGATCTCCACGCCGGTGGTGTGGTAGTGGGCCCGCCAGTTCTCCGGGTTGTTGTACTGGTCGGGCATGAAGTAACGGTCCGGGTCCTCCTCGTAGATGCGCCGGGCGACCCGGATGGCGCCGTCGGAGCCCTCCAGGGGATCGGAAAGGATGATCCGTGCCCCGTAGGCGGCGATGATCCGCTTGCGCTCCTCGCTGACGTTCGCGGGGACCACGAGCTCTACCTGGTATCCCTTGATGGCGCCGATCATGGCATAGGCGATCCCGGCGTTCCCGGAGGTAGAGTCCAGGATCACCTTCTCGGGGGTCAGCTGGCCTGACCGCTCACCCTCCTCGATCATCCGCAGGACAGGGCGGTCCTTCACGGACCCGCCTGGGTTGAACCACTCGGCCTTCGCGTAGATCGCTACCCCCTCCCCGAGCCCCCTGGTGATGTGCTCGAGGCGGAGGAGCGGCGTCCTCCCGATGCAGGCCAGGAGGGTCGCGCCCAAACGCTTGGCCTGTTCTGGCGCTTTGGCGTGGAGGGATGGATCGACCGGCCTCCGCATGGTCACTCGTCGAAGAGCACCGTCGCCTCGGGATAGAACCGAACCCTGTGGTCGCGGAGCTTCTCCCGGATGAGCTCCTGGAGCCTTGAGTTCGCCTGGTCCACAGGCGCAGATCCCTCCAATAGCTCCAAGGGGAGGTTCACCCGGAGGGCGCGCCCTGGGATGACGTGCCGGGTGATCCCCGTGGGGAGTTTTGCCCCGTTCTGGGCGATTGCGAGGATCTCCTCCTTGGTGAAGGGCGGGAAGCTGACCAGGGCCTCTGCGCCGCCGTACTCCTGGGAAAGAGCGGCAAGGTCGTCCCCCTGGACCCGGTAGATGCGGGCCGTGTACTTGTAGACCTCCACAACCCTTGCCAGAAGTTCTACGTTGCTTAACAGGTCGGAGGCCTGCCCCACTGTGTAGCTCGCCCCGCCGGGGAGGGTGACCGCGCAGAGGATCTCCCCCCTCCGCAAGTGCGCCTGCGCCTCTTCGGGAGGAACCCGTTCGATCCGCGTCCCCACGGCCCCGGCGATCCTCTCAATGAGCTCGACTCCCGGGATGTCCAGGAGGAGGTGACGCCAGACATCCAGGGTGATCGCGGGGTCGAAGTAGTCCACGATCTGGACCAGTTGGTAAGGGTATCCGAGGTTGCTCAATGCCATGACGCGATTAGCCCCATCCAGCACCACGAGGGGGCCGGGGAGGCGATCCAGAGGCGTGGCGATCGGGGGGTTCTTGAGGAACCCGTCCTGCTGCAAGCGTTCGGAGAGGCGCTCCACACGCTTTGGATCGCACTCCTCGTGGAGGAGGACCCCCCTTCCCTCCACGATGGCCATCCGCGGGAGCCGCACGCCGGGCGGCGAGGTGGTCGTTGTGGTGGCCAGCAGCTCGCGTTCCATGGTCCCTCGCTACTCCCCCGCACCCTTCCGGTGACGGCCCAGGTGGTCGATGAGATCGATCTTCGTCACGATCCCAACGACCCGGCCCTGGTCCACGACAATCGCGGCGTTGGCAGAGGTGAAGACCTCAGCGACTTGCTCGATGGGCGTGTCCGGGCTCACCACGGGAGGAGCGGGATCGACGATGGGTGAGATGGGGTCCTCCAAGTTGTGTCCGCCCTCGAGGAGGTGGTTGAGGAGGTCCACCTCGGTGATGATCCCGACAAGTCCCCCATCCTCCACGACGGGGAGCTGGGAGACGTCGTACTGCTTCATCTTGGCAATGACCGACCCAATGGAGTCTGCAGGGCTCGCCGTGATGAGATCCAGGCGTTTCCCCTGGAGCACGTCCGCCACAACGCCCAGGCCGGATTCCAGGAACCCGTGCTCGCGCATCCAGTCCTCAGAGAAGATCTTGGAGAGGTAGCGGGCGCCCCCGTCTGGGAAGATGACCACGACGCGCTTCCCGGCGCCATGGTCCGGCAACGAACGGAGGTACTTGAGCGCGCCCGCGAGGGCAGCCCCGCTGCTCCCCCCGGCGAAGATCCCCTCCTCCCTGACCAGCCGGCGTGTCATGAGGAAGGCCTCGCGGTCCGTGACCTGGACGACCTGGTCCACGACCGAGAAGTCCATGGTCTCCGGGAGGAAGTCCTCCCCGATCCCCTCGACTTTGTAGGTGTGGGCCTCCCCAAGGCGCCCGGACCTGAAGTATTCGGTGTACACGGAACCGACGGGGTCGACGCCGACCACGGTGAGGGAAGGGTTGCGCTCCTTGAGGAACCGGCCGGCCCCGGAGATGGTCCCCCCAGTCCCCATCCCGGCCACGAGGACATCCACCCTGCCTCCTGTCTGCCTCCAGATCTCCGGCCCCGTCGTCTCATAGTGGGCGAGGGGATTCACCGGGTTTTCGTACTGGCCGGCGTAGAAAGCGTTGGGGGTCTCCTGAGCGATCCGGCGGCTCACGCTGTAGTAGCTCCTGGGGTCCTCCGGGGCGACGGCGGTCGGGGTGATCACGACCCGCGCGCCGAACGCCCGCAGGAGCTGGATCTTCTCCTGGCTCATCTTGTCGGGGAGGACGAAGACCGTCTTGTACCCCCTGACGGCCGCGGCGACGGCCAGCCCCACGCCGGTATTCCCGGAGGTCGCCTCGACGATGGTCCCCCCGGGGCGGAGGATGCCGCGGCGCTCGGCGTCCTCGACCATGGCCAAGCCGATGCGGTCCTTCACCGAACCCCCTGGGTTCAGGAACTCCAGCTTGGCGACAACTTCAGCGCGCACGCCACGCACGACCTTGTGAAGCCGGACGAGGGGGGTGTTCCCGATGACCTCGAGGATGGTGTCGGCGATCTCCTCGATGGGGTCTTCTGGCATCGCCTTCTTTCTCGCGGTCATGACCTCACCCACTCGAACTCCCCTCCGGCCATGGCCGGGATGATGGAGACCTCGTCGCCGTCTGCCAGGGGCGTGTTCCGGCCCTGGAGCTGGCGGATCTCCGTGCCGTTGACGAAGATGTTGATGAAACTCCGGACCTCGCCGGTCTCGTCACAGAGCTGGGAGAGGATCCCAGGGAACCTCCTGTCCAGGGATTCCAGGAGCTCCCCCACAGTTGCGGCATCTACCATGACCTTCGCCTCCCCCCCGGTATACCGGCGGAGGGGGGTTGGGAGATAGACTTGCGCTGGCATCCCTTCACCTCGTCAACGCCTGTTCTAGGTCCTCGATGAGATCATCCGGGTGCTCGATGCCCACGGAAAGGCGGAGCAGGCCCTCGTCGACCTGGAGGGGAGTCCCTGCCAGGGAAGCGTGGGTCATCGACGCGGGATGGTCGATGAGGGACTCCACTCCCCCCAGGCTCTCGGCCAGAAGGATGATCCTCGTCTGTGACGCCGCGCGCCGCGCGGCCTCCTTTCCCCCCTTGACCGTGAACGACACCATCCCGCCGAAGCCGGACATCTGGCGGCAGGCCACAGCGTGCCCGGGATGGTCGGGAAGCCCAGGATAGTAGACTCTCTCGACGCGGGGGTGGGAGCGCAGGAACGCGGCGACCCGGGATGCGTTGGCCTGGTGCCTCTCCATGCGCACGGCCAGGGTCTTGATCCCGCGGAGCACCAGCCAGCAGTCGAAGGGGCCCGGGACAGCGCCCACGGCGTTCTGGTGGAACTTCAGGGTCTCGTAAAGGTCTGCCCTGGACGTGACGACGGCCCCGCCAACGACATCGCTGTGGCCACCCAGGTACTTGGTCGTGGAGTGAATGACGAGGTCTGCGCCCAGGAGGAGGGGTTTCTGGAAGTAGGGGGTCGCGAACGTGTTGTCCACGGCCACCAGCGCACCCCGGCCGTGGGCGACCTCCGCGATGGCCTGGATATCCAGGACCTTGAGGTAGGGGTTCGTAGGGGTTTCGACGAGGACGAGCTTCGTGGAGGGGGTAAATGCCTCCTCCAGATGGTCTAGATCGGTCATGTCCACGAAGGAGATGTCCACCTCGTAGCGCCGAAGGACGCGCACGAAGTAGCGATACGTCCCCCCGTAGACGTCGTTGGGGGCGAGGACACGGTCCCCCGGCGAGAGGAGGTAGCTCACCGCAGCAATGGCAGCCATCCCCGATGCGAAGGCGAGCCCGAACGAACCCTCCTCGAGGGCCGCCAAGCAGCGCTCCAACGCCGTCCGCGTCGGGTTCGCCGTCCTCGCATACGCATATCCTTTGTGGATCCCAGGCGCCTCCTGGGCGTAGGTGGAGGTCTGGTAGATGGGAACAGTCACCGCGCCGGTAGCAGGATCGGGTTCCTGCCCGTGGTGGATCGCTCGAGTCTCGAAACGATAAGGGGATGACATCCCATGCCCAATTGTTGAGGAAATTAGTCTAGATTTACCTAGGGAGATACTAACATGGGGCAAGAGAGGTGTCAAGCTCGGTGTAACATGATTTCTGTCCGTTCCCTTAGCCTCTCTAGGGGCTACCCTGTGGGATGATGAACGTGTGTTATAATGCCAATGGAACTGCGCTGGGTTGCGGAAGTCGTGGTTGGCCCGAAGACCCAGAGCCTTTCATGCGGAGGGGAAATGGGCCTCTTTTACGTACGGGGAAGGCTGAGGGGACCTGGAGGGCTCCAGGAGGAGGTTGATCTCCTGGTAGATACTGGCGCCACGCTGCTCACCCTCCCAAAGGAGCTGGCGGACCGCCTAGGGGTGGTCCCTACGCGTCACCAGCGGGTGGTCACCGCTAGAGGACGTCGGGAGGTTTGGCCAGTCGGGGAGGTGCGTCTAGAGCTGGACGGACAGGAGGTCATCACGCCGTGCTTC
>ERZ511473.134-NODE-134-length-175529-cov-9.206604_pt1 | contig 175529 bp, 177 predicted proteins | sample MGYA00374947_ERZ511473 | MGnify/ENA primary metagenome ERZ511473 (study PRJEB26303, sample SAMN06343854) | sediment metagenome | isolation source: hot spring sediment | place: Canada: British Columbia | collected 2012-09-26 ... | reverse complement strand
TCTCCTGAGGATAGTAAAAACTCCTCTAAGTCCCTATAAGACATGTTCCTTATGTATATCTTTAAAAGTACACATGAAATTAGCTGAGGAAAACTGTATATATGTGGACTCTTCTTATGTGAATACATTGGAAGTGTTTGCCTTGTAACAAAATATGCCACTCTTAAAAACCTCTTGTATCTACCTTCCCTTTTATTCCGTTTAAGATTACAATTATTCCTAAATCTGTTTTGCCTCCTTAAGGTGTACTCAATCATACTTAATTTATACCTTAAGGAGGCTACTTATCTATATCTTTGCAACAGAGCAAATACCTTTAGTAAACCTCTCCTATTTTCATTCACTCCACTTCTGTCATTTCCTAGCTACTAGCTTTCAGGGAATTCCGTGCCTCTCTTAAGTAAGTATCCCTTTTCTATATTTCCAGTAAATCACAAAAGCACTTGCTATAAATACAGATGAATATGTTCCAGTTACAATACCAACAATCATAGCAAAGGCAAAATCATGGATTACCGAACCGCCCAAGAAAAAGAGAGCAAGAAGAACCAAAAACACAGTTATAACTGTAAGAATTGTTCTTGATAGGGTTTGATTTATACTTTCATTAACGATTTGTTTAAATTCCATATTTGTGGATTTCTTTAAATTTTCTCTAATTCTATCAAAAATTATTATTGTGTCGTTTACAGAATATCCAATTATAGTAAGAATTGCAGCAACTATAGTAAGTGTAAACTCCTTATCTGTAATAGAAAGTGCTCCAATTGTTATAAGAACATCGTGAAAAATTGCTATTACAGCACCAAGTGCAAATTCAAATTCAAAACGAATCATCAGATATAACAGTATCCCAACACAACCAAGTAAAACGGATATTATACCCTTTTCTATTAGCTCTCTTCCGACTTTAGGGCCTATGTAATCAATCCTTAAAATATTTACCCTACCCTTTCCAACAGCACTCTCAAAAACTTTTTCTAATTTTCCTTGCAATTCTTGTATTCTTTCAAAAGGCGCTACATCTGGAGAAAACCTAATTAAATACTCATTACTCTGTGCCAGACCAAGCTGTTGTACAGATTCAGCAGAATATCCAGCCGAGCTCAAAATCCTTCTTATATTGTCTGAGTTTATATAATTTGTGAATTTAACGTGAACTTCAGTCCCACCAACAAATTCTACACCCCACCTTGGTCCTTTATGGAAGATAAGAGAAAAAATACCTATAAGAATTAATCCCCAAGAGATAAAAAGAGCTTTCTTCATTTTTCCTACAAAATCAATGTGAGTACCGGGCTTGATTAAATCCAAATTATTAAAACCTCCCTACTCTGTTGCAAAGATATATAAATATCTACCTTAAGGAGGCAAATGTTTCAACTCTCAACAGATTGAAAATCGCTGGCGTAGTAATTCGATTATTCCAGGTAAGATGGAAATTAAAATAATAGCCAAGATAACAAGCTCAAGGTTATCCTTGACAAAAGGAATGTTACCAAAGAAATGGCCTGCAAGGACAAATATAATAACCCATGCAGTACCTCCTGCGATATTATAGAGTGTAAACCGCTTGTAGTTCATGCGTCCTATACCAGCTACGAAGGGTGCGAATGTACGAAGAATCGGGATAAATCGAGCAATAATAATTGTCTTTCCACCATATTTTTCGTAGAACCAGTGTGTGCGCTCCAAGTATTTTTTGTTAAGAAAGAGGGATTTCTCTTTAATAAACACTTTTTGACCCGTAAAGTATCCTATCCAGTAATTTACGTTGTCCCCAGAAATAGCTGCAATACTGAGAAGAATAACTAACAATTTAACGTCCATTAAACCAAGAGCAGAAAATGTACCCACTGCAAAAAGAAGAGAATCTCCAGGAAGAAATGGTGTTACCACAAGTCCGGTTTCGCAAAAGATAATAAGAAAGATAATTGCATATGTCCAAGTGCCATAGTTCGAAATAACAAAATTAAGATATTTGTTGAAATGAAGTAATATGTCTATAATATCTTTTATTAATTCCATATACTCTCATATCCTCTGTTGCAAAGATATGTATAAGTAGCCTCCTTTATGGCTATAGTTTGCTTTGTTGCAAACATCATTTTTCAGGGAGAGAAAAACAAAATGCTGTCACCAAACTTTCTCTTAATCACTGAGTTAATTGTCTCACAAAGCCATCTCTTGCCATAAACCCCCCATCCATTTTGAAACCCTATAGACCATATAAGCCAATATCCTATTCCAACTCTTTATACCCCCTCAACGCCTTATGGGGGGAATAACCCTTATTGGAAGTCCAAATCTCATATTTCCACTGCCATCAAATCCCCCCTCCATTACCTCTATTAAAGACCTAATGGGTGAGTTCTTCTCCAGTTTAAAGAGTCCCCAGGAATTCCCACTAGGACCCCTCCCTACTACCTGAGATACTAAAGCCTGTGTCCTTGTATCCAATAGATACCAAACCTTTATCCACCCCTTCCTCTTCTTTCCACTCCTTCCCTAAAATCCTCTTTATCTCTTTACCACTTATCCTACTTAATGCCCTACAAAACGTTGAATAATTTGGAACTCCCCTTAAACCCAATACCCTGCACATATCCCTAGAGGATAGTAAAAATTCCTCTAAGTCCCTATAAGACATGTTCCTTATGTATATCTTTAAAAGTACACATGAGATTAACTGAGGAAGATTATATATGTGTGGACTCTTCTTGTGTGAGTACATTGGAAGAGTTTGCCTTGTTACAAAAAGTGCCACTCTTAAAAACCTTATATATCTGCCTTCCCTTTTATTCCGTTTAAGATTACAATTACTACTAAATCTCATTTGCCTCCTTAGGGTATAGTGGATCATATTTAATTTATACCTTAAGGAGGCTAATTATACATATCTTTGCAACAGAGCAATATTCATAGATAAATAAAATCTAGCTTATACAGTATACTTTTTCCATAACCATTTTGGCAATCTTTTCCCACGAATACTCTTTAGATGCCAATTCCCTTGCAAAACTGGACATTCGTTGATACCTATACTTGTTTTCTAAGACATACACAATCCCTTCCGCTAAAGCTACTATATCTTTAGATTGAACAACTATACCACTTTTCCCATATACAACCATCTCTGGAAGACCACCCACCTCTGTCACTACTACCGGGATTCCCTTTTTATACGACATAACAACGCTTCCACTTTGAGAAGCATCAACATAAGGAAGCACCGTAACGTGTGTTAAATTAAGATAAGATAAAAAATCAGATAGGGGAATGAATCGGAAGTCAAAAATAATGTCATCTTCAAGCTTTAGTTTAGAAGCAAGATTTATATAGAAATCTGAATCAGTATAACATTTCCCACATACAAACAGTTTTACATTTGGAATTTGTTCTTTCACAAGAGCAAAAGCTTGAATAAGATACTCGAGTCCCTTATAAGGGCGAACAGCACCAAAAAGTGAGACGACTTTACAACCCTTTGTTTTCTTTTCCAGATAAAGTTCTAGATCTCTATTAGGTATAACCTGAGAAAAAATGTAATCAAAATCACCATGAGGAATAACCGTTATCTTTTCAGAACCAACACTGGTATTTTCCAAAACGGTTTCTTTCACGTACTCAGTTAGAGTAATTATATGATCGACGTTATTATAGACCTTTTTATAAAGCCATTTATGCCAAGGTTTTAACTCATGAGGAAAAGGATTGTGTGCTGTATAAATAATTTTAATGCCTATAGCCTTTAATACCTTAAAGAAAAGTAAATCAATTATTGGAATGGCTACCCAGATATAATGAACCAATTTTGGTTTATCTCTTAACAGCCTTATACAAAGAGCAAACAAATTAAATGGATACTCTAGAGCTCGTAACATCCTTCTTATCAACTGCGATTTAAACCATAGATTTAAAAAGCTACTAATTTTAAAAAAGAAGTAGATAGTCTTTACGTTTTCTGGTGGTTTAACCTCCTCATAAGGAAACTTTGTTGTCAGAAACTCTATATTTAACCCTTGATCAGCAAGTGATTTTACATAACAGTAACTGTAATATGTTGAATAACTTGCAGGATCAACAACCACAATTTTATCAATTTCCATATCTATACCAGCCTCACTAGGTATATACAGGTATATACCGCTTTCCTATTACCTAAGATTTGACTATGAAGGAGTGTACCCGGACTTCCTCAAGTTTTATGCTTTTTATTACGCAAATTCCTCATTGAGTATAACTAATTTAAATCTAGGTATCTCAATAGTTCATTGTACATATCTAGATAGCTTTTGGTCATAATCTCTGAGGAAAACCTTGACTTTACAACCTCAAAAGCCCTTCTACCTATTTCTTCTCTAAAAGACTCATTTTCTAAAAGGTATGTTATAGCATCTATTAAAGCTTCACAACTATAAGGTCTTACTAAGAGACCAGTCTCTAAATTTTTAACAATATCCTTTACTCCACCCACCTCTGTAGCTACTATTGCCTTACCCATAGCCATTGCCTCAAGTAAGATCATAGGCGTTCCCTCACGTATGGAAGGCAATACCACCATGTCCAGATCGCTTAGAATTTCTTCTATATCTTCTCTCCTCCCTAGAACAAAAACCCTGTTATTTAGACCGTTGATATTGACATAGTGTTCTACTTCTTTTCTCAAAGGACCATCACCCACTAGAACGAAATACAGGTTCTTTTTTGCCCTATGCATAGCCATAGCTACTTTAAGTAAATAGAGTATCCCTTTTTCAGGACTCAACCGTCCTATAAATCCTATAAGCTTAGATTGATTGTCTAAACCAAGTTCCTTTCTAAGTTTGAACTTTATAAAGCCATTATTAAAAGCTGCCAGACTTATACCATTATGAATTACCTTAATCTTGCCGGGAGGAATACCTTTCTTTATCAAATGAAGGTATATGTGATTTGATACAGCTACCACCCCATCAAAATATCTTAAGATAAAATCATCAATGATTTCGTATAACTTTGTTCTCCAATGTGCACCTGTCCAGCCATGCTTAGTAGATATTAAGATAGATCGCTTTGTCTGGATTTTTTTTAATATAGCTAGAAAAAAATCTGATTTATAGCCGTGTGAATGTATAATGTGTGGTTTAAATTCGTCGCAAACTCTTTTTAACTCTATTAAAGCTTTAAAATCTATTTTCCCTTTTGAAATTATTTTATAAACAGGAACATTCATAGATTTCAGTCTTTTAGAAAAGGAGTCCTTCCCTGACCTTTCAAGACACACTACCCCAACTTCCACCCCATTTTTCATTTGCTCTTTAACCAAGGTAAGAATAACTGTCTCCGCACCATATATATTACTAGTCTCACGAACATGTAAAACCTTCATTACATAAGCTCCCCTTATACTAGAAAAAATTGATAGCCTAGAAACATACTAAAAAAGCACTTCTTAGCGGGTTTTTAAACTGATAAATACAATAATAAGCCAAAAATAGAACGAAAAAAGAGTGGTTAGAGATAGATTTCCTATAACAAAGCAAAGAAACAACCATAAAAAGATAAAATACGCTGTTAAATCCTTTATAGACCAAATTCTCTTAAAGAGATAACCAAAAATAGTGATAAATATAATAAAACCAACTACCCCAGTCTCTGCAAGTACAGCAAGAAATGTATTATGCGCATCACGTGAGAATCCAACACTAAGAATTCCTGTTACATTAGCATAGTAATTATACGCAACCTCGAAGTTTTTAAGCCCTACCCCTAAAGGGAAACTACCCTTTACCATTTCCAAACCCACCTTCCATATATCACTACGCCCAGCAGTCATAGTACGTTCATCTCCTGAGATAAGTGTCTGAAATCTATGGACAACGGCTTCATTTATAACCCCAAAGTAATACCCCGAATAAACAATAGCAATTAAAATTATGACTGCAAGAATCCCTCTCTTTATTAACCTGGAATTTTTAAATGCAAGCAAAAGAGATATTAATAAAGAAAGAGAAATAGCCAACCACATACCTCGACTCTGTGCTTGTATTATTGTATATCCAATAATCATAGCCCCTAAAAAAAATATCAATTTAAAAACCGCAACCCTAGTCCTGTAGAAATAATAAGATATCAATATAAAGGATAAACAAAGGATAAGAGCAAAGTTATTCGGATCAAACTCAGAAAGCGAAATCCTCTGGGTGGTTCTATAGGTCATCCCCCCAAAGAAGGCTACAACCGATGAAACTAAAGCCCCTCCTACAAAACTTAAAGTAAGAATATCCAATTGTCTTTTGTCCTGACAGTAGTTTAAGAACAAAACATATATAGCAAGCATTTGAAGCAATCTTATTCCATAATTAAAAGACCTTGCTGGATCATAAGCCCATAAAGCTGAGAGAAATCCCCAGAGAATAAATGCAAATACAATCTTAGATATGTAATCAAGCTTTATTTTCTCACGAAATACTAAGACTCTGGAAACAAATATTCCAAATAAGAGCCCTCCCACAGCCAAGGTTAAAGCCCTTTCCCCACCTATTAAACGGGTAGTCGGACCCAAAGGAACGAGAAAGCATATTGTAGCCATACCTATTAAAGGGAATCTAAAAATAAGTAAGGCCCCCAATAGACCCACGACCAGGGCAAGTGGCAAAACCCCATAGTCTTCTACCCCTATCATCCCTCCTATAACCCAGGCAAGTGACATTACAGCAAATATGCCAAGGAACAAAAACCCCACCCTGGTATTAATCATCTTTTTAACAATTAAAGCTATATTGCTATGCATGACTGATACACCAATATTTAAATCAAGAACTTTATAATTTCCTTACTGCTCTTTCCATCTCCAAACAAACCAGGTCTATTACGATTATCAGGGTAGAAGGTTCTAACCGCTTTCTTAATCTCGTCAGGATTAATCCCAACCAAACAGTTCCAGCCTGCCTCCACAGTTTCTATCCATTCTGTCTCCTCCCGAAGCGTGATACAGGGAACACCCAGAATGTAGGCTTCCTTTTGCACTCCACCAGAGTCTGTAAGAACAAGTCTGGCGTTTTTCTCAAGATTAAGCATATCGAGATAACCAACCGGGTTAATTACCCGGATATTTGAGTTAACGCAAATACCAAGCTCAGAAAGAGCCTTTTGAGTACGTGGATGAACAGGGAAAACAATGGTTTCTTCTAAAGATGAAAAAGCCTCTATAATAGATTTCAGGTTACAAGGATTATCCACGTTTTCTGCCCGGTGAATGGTAGCAAGCAGGTACCTGCCAGATTCTATTCCCAGAACCTCCAGTATCTTTGATTTCTTCCTTACCCGCTCGATATTTGATAGCAGAACATCACACATAACATCACCAACCAGATAAACCCCTTCCTTTATCCCCTCTCTCGACAGGTTTTCTACAGCGGTTCTTGTAGGACAGAAAAGATATGTAGAGAGATGATCCGTAAGAACCCTGTTTACCTCCTCAGGCATCCTCTTATTAAAGCTTCTAAGACCAGCCTCAACATGGGCAACAGGTATGTGAAGTTTGGCAGCAGCCAGGGCACCTGCCAGGGTTGAGTTTGTATCTCCATATACCATAACTAGATCCGGTTTTTCCTTAAGCAAAACCTCCTCTACCCGTTTTAGCATCTCACCCGTCTGCCATCCATGCGGTCCAGAACCTACAGATAGGTAGTAGTCAGGTTCCCTTAAATCAAGCTCCTCAAAAAAAACCTTAGACATCTCGTAATCGTAGTGCTGTCCTGTGTGAACCAAAATCTCCTTTATATACTCCCTGCCTTCATGCTGGTTATTAAACTCCTCAATAGCCTTCGATACAGCAGAAGCCTTTATAAACTGCGGACGAGCACCAACTACAGTTAGTACCTTCATAGCACCTCCCCAAGTTCTCTGGAAATCTTCTCCTGCTCCCATTCTCTCAGTTCAGGAAACATAGGCAGAGCAAGCGTTTCCCTTGAAGCCCTCTCTGAGTTAGGAAAATCTCCCTCTTTGTAACCAAGGTATGAGAAACACTCCTGCAGATGAAGGGGTAGCGGGTAATAAATACCTGTACCTATCCCCTTTTCTCTTAACCTCCTTTGAACCTGATCCCTCTTTCCACTCCCTTTTATTCTTATAACAAACTGGTTCCAGACATGCCTTGCCACATAACCGGCTACCTCAGGCAACTGAATGCTTCCATTTAAAGAGAGTAAATCCATGTACCTTCTTGCAACCCTTTGTCTTTTATCTATCCACATATCAAGATGGGGAAGCTTTGCCAGTAAAACCGAGGCCTGAACTGCATCCAGCCTGCTGTTAATCCCAACAAACCTGTGATAGTACTTGGGGTTGCTTCCATGAACCCTTAAGATCCTTATTCTTTCAGCAAGCTCTGGGTCATTTGTTGTAACAGCTCCTCCATCACCCCATCCTCCCAGGTTTTTTGTGGGAAAGAAGGAAAAACATCCAAGATGCCCTATTGAACCTACCCTTTTCGGCCCGGAACCTCCCATTAAGCACTCGGCTCCATGAGCCTGGGCTGCATCCTCAATAACGTAGAGGTTATACCTTTTTGCTATCTCCATAATCCTTTCCATGTCAGCGGTCTGACCAAAGAGGTGAACAGGGATTATAGCCTTTACACGACGCCGTTTTGGAAAGTATCCGGGGTTTAAAGGGGAGGTTCTAACATCCGGGGGCTCTATCCAGAGAGCCTCACCATCCCAGTAGCAGCTCTCTTTTATAAGCTCTTCAACCCCGTTAGGGTCAATGTTATAGGTAGCAGGGTCTATATCAACAAAAACAGGTAGGGCAAAAAGCCTTGCAATTGAACCGGCTGTTGCAAAAAACGTATACGGAGTCGTTATTACGGCATCCTCAGGACCCACATCTATTGCCATAAGGGATATTAAAAGGGCATCACTTCCCGAAGCTACACCTATACAGTGTTCTACCCCACAGTACTTTGCAAACTCCTCCTCAAACCTCTTTACGGTATCACCAAGGATAAAAATGGTAGAAAAGATAACCCTCCCAAGCCCCTTTTGGGCCTCATCCCAAAACTGACAAAGTTCAGGCTTTAAATCAAGCGGTGGGATACTACCAACCTCCTCTTTCTTAACCCTTTCCATAAAGGCCTCGGGGGTTAAAACCTCAGGGTTTTGGGAATCATCACCATAGGAATGAGGGCTGTTTGTAACTATGTATCTTATACCCGCTTGCTTTGCAACCTCATACTGAATGGATACACTGTAGTCCATATCCAAACGCGATATAGCAGAAAAGATATTATCTTTATTAAGGGATAAAACACCAAATATCTCAAGCAAATCTTTAAGTTTATTAAAAAATTCCTTTATATTTTTGCTACCAGCAATAACCCTGCAGACCTCAGACACACTGTGCTCTGAAACCCAGGCCTTTATATCTTCCCTTTTACAAAACTCAATTAATTTAAGGGAATTAGATGTGTTTTCTTGGGTAATACCTAAACAATCTAGAAGTATATCTTTATCTATTAGAATAGAACTCATTATATCTCCTTTTAAATTTTATTTTTCGAAAAAAACCTGGTTCTCTATTAACTGCTCTTCGGGAACGTCACGCACAATACGGGCTGGAACACCCATAACCACCTTTCTTGGGGGGATATCCCTTGTAACAACCGAACCCGCTGCCACAAGGGCATCTTCTCCCACCGTAATTCCTGGTAACAGGGTAGCATTTGCCCCTATACGAGCTCCAGGCTTAAGCCAGGGGCCTCTATGGTATCTAAACCTTTCCTCTGTTCTTCCAAGAAAGTTATCGTTGGTAAACGTAACCATGGGCGCTATAAAGCAGAAATCCTCTACCACAGAAAGGGCACATATGTAGGCATTTGTTTCAACCTTACATTTTCTGCCTATCTTTACTCTGTTTTCAACCGCAACTCCCCTTCCAATTATGGTAAAGTCCCCTATCTCTACATTTTCCCTGACCGAAGCAAGGTCAGCAACAAGAACCTGGTTTCCTATAATGCAACCACGGTAGATTACCACCTGAGAGCCTATAAGGGTATTATCACCGATTACCGTATGGGGAAGCCTTCCCTCTTCCGTAACAGCACTCATTTTGGCCCTCATAGGTAGCCTACCTATTACAGTGTTGTCCCCTATTCTAACCCCGTTTCCTATTTCCGTATCGGCATGTATAACGACATTGTGCCCTATAACACACCCATCCCCTATCCTTACATCTTCCTCTATAACCACGTTTTCACCAAGCTTAACCCCTTTTCCCAGAACCGCTGTGGCGTGAATCATCCAAGCAACCTCCTTGCCTTTTCGGGAATCTCTACAGGAATACCCCTGCTATTTAGCGACCTCTGGCATGCATCAAGAAGGTAAAGCGTTAAAAGGCCGTGCCTGCCATCTGCTCTGGGGGTTTTCCCCTCCAAAACGCATTTTACAAAATGCCAAAGCTCCTCAGCCAGCGGTTCCCTAGACGGAAGATTTGGAGATATAACATCCCCGTAACGCACGCTTATAGTGGCGGGAGGAAGCTCTTCTTTTCCTGCCCTCTTTATATCTATACCCTTATCGTAGATTTTAAGCTTCTCCTCAGCCTCCATATCGTCAAAAACCGCCATTTTTTTAGAGCCAACAACGGTAAACCTTCTTACCTTTCTTGGGTCAAGCCAGCTTGTGTGGAAGTTTGCCATCTTTCCATCGGGGAAGAAAAGGTTTCCAAAAACCACATCCTCTATACCGTTTTGAAGGTAATCCTTACCCCTTACAGATACACTTTCAGGAATATCATCCAGAAGGTAAATCGGGATATATATGTCATGAGGGGCAAGACTCCAGAGGACATTTTCATCCTGACGGACTATACCCAGGTTTGATCTCTGAGAGTAAAGATAGTATACCTCTCCAAGGCTTCCCTCCCTTATAAGGACCTTTAGCATCTCAATAGCAGGATGGAAGAGAAGGAGATGACCCACCATGAGAGTAAGTCTCCTGGACTCGGCAATCTCTACAAGTTCTTCCCCCTCCCGGGGATCCAGGGCAAGGGGTTTTTCAACAAAGACATGTTTTCCCGCTAAAAGGGCCTTTTTGGCAAAGTTATAATGGGTTACAGCAGAACTTGCAATAACCAGAGTATCCACACAGGAGAGTAGCTCCCCAAAGTCTTCTGTAAACCTTGTATTCGGATACTGAGATTCAAATGCTAAAAGCCTATTTCTATCGGAGTCGCAAACACAACTCAGTTTCACCCCTCTAAGACCGGAGAGAATCCGAAGATGGTTTTTCCCCCAGTGCCCAATTCCAACAAGTCCTATGTTCATGGTTTTTCTCCTTTAAATTTAAAAAAGCAATGCCTCAGTTTTAAGAAAAACGTAATAGTAAGCAAGCTTCTGGTATTCGTAGATAACCTGCTTTAAATCCCTTCTCTCCTTCCACCAGCTTTTGGGATTAAAAGTATCGTATCTGGATGGCCGGGTAATTATTTTTATGTCCTTACCGGAAACAAACTTAAAGAGCTTGGTGGCTCTTGTGGTGTGAAACTTTGAGGTAACAAGGATTATAGACCTTATATTGTGCTCTTTTAGAAACTCACTTAAGGCCTTAACCTCAGTATATGTGCTGTTAACCCTCTTATCAACTGTAACTACAGCCGAGGCAGGGACACCTAGTTTCATAGCAACACTTTTATTTATCTCATGCCCTTCTGGTATCTTTACGCCAAGCCTTAAAAGCTCATCATAAGCAGGAGGCTTTTCAGATTTGGTAAGTATAATCATGGGAGCGTATCCACCTTTATAAAGGTCAACCGCTTCAAGTATCCTGTCAGGAATGGAACCAGAAAGAACCACAATTGCATCAGCCTTCTCAAGCGGGGATTCAGTTACGAGGTATTCCCCAAAGGATATTAAAACAGGCTCACGGTAATATACAGCTATAAAACCTAAAAACGCAAACAGAAAAACAAAGTAGTGCTTTTTTGACAGCCTTATCACTATACCACCGCAATTAAGATTTAAGAGAGAGGGCTAGCTGATCCTTTGCTTCCTTTACCTTCTTAAAGTTGCCTGCTCCAAGAAGTGAAAGTACCAGGTTAAAGTAGTGCCTTACCCCAAACGGATACAATTTTATAGCCTTAAGAAAAGCGTATCTACCCCTTTTAACATCTCCACTCAAGCAGTATATTACACCAAGGCTGAGATATTTATTACTGAGTGCCTTCTTGTTTAATACAAAATAGCCTTTTTCGTATTTCCGTAACATCAACTCCATCCCCTCAATTACAGCCCTTTGAGTGGTGGTAATCCTCCTTCTATGAACGTAGTACCTAACCAGAGGCTCGCTTAAACACTCAAAGAAGAACTCTTTTGATATACGGATCCACATATCGTAATCCTGGCTACTAAGTAAGTTTTCATCAAACAAACCAACCTTATCAAAGCACTCACGTTTTAAGAGAAGAGTTGATGTGGTTCCTATACAGTTCCCGGAAACCAGTTCCCCATAGAGGTTTCCGCTCTTATACGGTATACGCCTGGATATAACTTTACCACTTTCCCTGTTTACCAGTAAAAACCCCGTATACACTCCCCCAACCCTCTCAGGGCTGGAATAAAGAACCTCTAATTGCCTTTGAAGCTTCTCAGGCAACCACTCATCATCATCATCGAGAAAAGCAATATACCTACCCCTTGAGGCCTTTATCCCCGTGTTTCTTGCAGCAGAGCCACCCCTATTTACCTCATGGCGGATGTATCTTATTCTGGGCTCCCTAAATTCATTTACAACTTCTTTAGCACTGTAATCTGTAGATCCATCATCCACAACTATGATTTCAAAATCCTGAAATGTTTGGTTTAAAACGCTTTCTATTGCCGAGCGAAGAAACCCCGCCCTGTTATATGTTGGTATAACCACGCTTACCTCTGGCATATTTACTCCCTTACCCTAGTTTCATCTACAAGCTCGTATACCCTTACTGGATACCTGCAACCGTTTTCAATATTCTTTTTATTCACGTATTTGCTATCTATTATTACCTCTAGTTCTTTTATGTGCCTGATATAGGTCTGCTCGGTATATCCATCAAGTATCACAAATCTTGGCGGGTTTTTCTGGAAATTGTGCTTTATCCTTTGTGCCTCCTCAACAGGTATTCCGGGCCTGAAAGCAGTTGGGTGGGATAGGTTCATAAACGGCCTTCTTCCAGATTCAAACTCCCAGATTACACCTCCAGACATTACCCTGGCATCGCTATCAGAGCTTGATCTCATATACCCTGAAACCTCTTTTACCACCTCTGGAGACCAGGTACTTGCATACCCAAGGTGCATGGAAGAACCAGATATTGCAAACGAGAGGGCAAAGCTGGATAGGACAGCCGAGACAAGAACAAATCCAAATCCCTCCATTACCCCCTTTTTAAGGTCAATCCGAGAGAAAAGAAACACACCCAGGTAAGCAATAAAAAGCAAGGCAACAAAAAACAGCCCTCTAACAGGATCAGGAATTTTTCCGTAAGTACGGCTAAGGACAAAGAAGGAAAAAACGTAGAGACCCACATAAAAGAGGAAGGCATAGAGCCTTCTCCTTAAAGAAAGCCTCGGGAAAAACCAGATTACGGATAGGGAAAGCACGGTTGCTAGAACGTAGAGACCCATAAAGATGGAGTTAACCCTGATACCACCAATGAATCTGTTATGAACCAGGAATACAGAAGCAAGAACCAACCCCGTGATAAAGACCCTGCCAGAGAGTTTATCAGATAGACCAAGCTCAGATAAGCCATAGACTATAACAAAGGCAAGAAGAATCACAAGAGGGGGCAAAAGCTCCTCAAAGTACTGCATGAAAAAGCCCCTGTAGAGTAACCAGTAGAGGTAAAAAACGGAAAGGGTAAGAAACCAGAGATAAAGTAGTCCTGTAAAGGAAACACTCTTTTTAAAGGCCCCATTTTCTTCCCTTTTCACAAAAAACACGTATCCCAGAACAAAAACTGAGAGAAAAAACCCAACATAGAGAAAGGAATTAAAGAACACGGTAGCAAATACCTCCGAAAGGGTAGAACTCCAGGGTTGATCATTTAGCCTGAATCCCCCCTCACTAGCAGAGTGTGCACTCGCTCCCACCGAAGTAAATATGTTTGAGAGGCTCTTTTTTACAAGGTAGAGAGGGTTTACCGAGCTATCCCAGATCCAGGATACACTTGTAAACTGCATATAGTAGAGCCACATAAAAGCACATACAATGAGGAAACCAGAAAGCACCGCCCCGTAGCTCTTTACAAAGTCCAAAAGCCTGTTTCTATAGTAAATAAGGAAGTATAAGAAGGTAGCAACAAGCATAGCCAGGGCTGATTCCCTTACATAGTAGGCCAGTGAGAAGAAGGCCCCAGCTAAAACCAGAGGAAAAAGGCTCTTTTCACTTCTTACATAAGAGACCACACAGTACATGCCAGCGCAGTTTAGCAAAACGGAGACCGGCTGGGTGTGCACTATAACAGACCAGAGAACAGAGAAGGGAGTAAAGAGGTATATACCTGTGGCAAGAAAGGCAACCCTCCTATCAAACATCTTTCTTGCGATAAGAAAAACAAATAAGGCTATCCCAAGGCTTGCGGTTACAGGTATAAACCTTCCAACGCCGTAGCTTATGCCAAAAACCTTAAGAACAAGGGCTATAATGTATACGTAAAGGGGCTGACGTGAATCGAAATCAAGACCGGGCACAAGCCCATCAAGAGCAAGTCTTCCATCCATAAGGTGGGCCCCCTCATCGGGGTTTATCCACCTTCTCTCCATAAGCCAGAGGCGAAGCAAAAACCCGGAGGCAAGCATAAGCGCAAGCCAGAAGTAATCGTTTGTCTTTAATCTCTTAATTAGGTACATAATATTCTTTCCATCCAAAGTATTCTTTACTTCTCAAACCACCCCTGATGAGGAGGTCTTTTTAAGGACAAAGAAACGAGCTCTAAACTCGTTCCAGACCAGATTCCACAGAAAGGAAAAATCCTTTCTAAAAAACATAAAGAGAATGAGAGTATAAACTCCAAGTCCCGACGGGATAAGAACAGCAAGGGAGAAAACACTTCCCATCCCCTCAGCAAGCAGAAGCTCCTTAAACAATCCGAGCGCAAGCACCAAAAAGGCAGACGATACCGCTGCAGGAAACACAGAGTCCAGAACCGTTTTAAAGTTAAGACCTATAGGTTTTATTGAGATACCCAAAAGCACAAGACTCCCTGCAACAAGAACAAGGCTCATCCCCAGGGCTACCCCGACAATTCCGTAGTGGGAGCCGATAAAAACCGCTGTAAGCAAGAAGGGAACCTGAATCAGGTTGAATTTAAACAAAGCCTCAGGCTTCCCAAGCGCAAATAACACCTGACCTCCGGGAGAGGAAAAAACCCTAAAGAGAACAAAACCTATTATTATCTTTAGCGGTAAAATGGCTTCTCTCCACTTATCACCGTAAACCAGAGGGATAATTAAATCCGCCAAAACCAGAACCTCAACCAGAAGGGGGAAAGAAACAAGGGATGTAACTTTTGTTATTTTTAGGAAAAAGGCTCTGAATCTGTCCAAATCTCCCTGTAGCTTTGAGAAGGTTGGAAAAGCAACCCTTGCCATGGTTCCCACAACGTTATCAAAGGGAAGGTTTGCCACGTTGTAGGCGAAGGTATAAAGACCCAGAGAACGCTCACCAAGCATTCTGCCCACAATCAAATAATCACCGTTTATGCTTAAATACCTGGTTAGATCCGCCCCAAGGTAATTGAACCCGAATCTAAATATATTCTTCCAGTACCTTGTGTTTAACCTGAATCCCGGTCTCCAGGGGTTTAAAACCCAGAATGCAACCGTTTTAAATGGTGAGGTTAAGACATCGGGGATAACAAGACTCCATACACCAAATCCCGAAAAGGCCATTCCTATAGCACATAGCTTTGAGAGCACATTCAAAACAACCTCAACCAGCACTATCTTCTTAAAAGCAAGCTCCTTATTAAGAAGGGCAAGATGGGTACTTCCAAATGACTGCACAAAGAAGGCAATGGCAAAAAGTATAAGGATCGGCTGAACAAGGCTGTTATTGTAAAAGAGGGCTACATAGGGTGATACAGCAACCGCAATAACAGCCAGAACAAACGATACTATCACGTTTAGCCAGAAAGCCGAAGTTGCATACTCGTTAACCTCTTCCTGCTGGTGTATAAGCTTGGCCCCTATCCCCAGGTTACCAAATAGTCTGACCACCTCCCAGGCTATCATGGCGATGGCAACTATACCGAAATCCTCAGGGAAAAGCAGCCTTGCAAGAATAACGTTTGTTACAAACGAAAACCCTCTTAGGGTTACCTGCTGCAGAATTACCCAGAATGCTCCAACCTTTGCCTGCGCACCTAAGCTGTTCATAAATCCACTCCGCTTAAGACCAACATATCACGCGTTATAGAGCCTAATAACCACGTAGTCACGGGGAGATAAAGACCTGGGAAGGTTAATTCTATTGCCAGCAGAGGAGATAACCTCTACCCTTTTGGGCTCACCCCTAAAAGCTATATCCACCTCCTCATCCCTTAAACCCGTGTTTACTACAAGTAGCTCCCTAAACCTCCCATCCCTAGGAGAAACATTTAAACACTCCAGCTCAGGGCTGTAATTTTTTAAACTCAGCTCTGAAATCTGAAATTCCTCCGGTGTTACTAGATTATCAAACCCATACACCCCGCTGGTAAACCTGTACCCTCTGTCTTTAAGGGAAAAGACAAGCTCTAAAAGCCTTTTCCTGGGGAAATCTCTGTTAAAAGAGCTGTAAATTAAGAGGGCCTCTACAAGCTGGGGTATAAACTTATCCTTTACCTGAATCAGATACCTTACAAGGTGACCCTCAAAACAGTACCCAACCGCCCTCTCTATTGCCTGCCACAACCACTTAAGTTCCTCCCTTTTGTACCCGCTTAGAGCAAGCATCTGATAAAGAACAAGCATATCGTATAGGTTGATTATGTGGTAGCTATAGGATTCGTGTCCCAAGGAGAGGTGCCTTGTTACAAAACCGTTTGGCATTAAAAACCTTGGGAACAGGTGTTTTACATGGGGGATCACCCTACCTGCAAATCTGCCAAGTACAATCTTTAAGAGCTCACTTAACGTAGGCAATCCTCTGGACCCTGCGTAAGGGGCCCTATCAAAAGAAAGGTCAGCAATATAGAAGAGCAACCTGTAGAGGCTTGTTGCTGGCTCCTCCTCTAAAACCATCCTGGCTGCCCCAAGACCCCTCTTAATAGCCTCCCTAAACTCCTCTTTTCCAGTCTTACGGTAGAGGCGTATTAGCACACAAAGGGCACTTAGGTGTGTATTTAAACAGAGAGTGTTTGTCTCGGATTTACCAAAGGCCTTTGACCTTCTAACCGGGTATATATAGTCTCCGCCTAGCTCCATAGTATCGTGCAGAAACCAAAGTGTTCCACCACTGAGGGTATCAGTAAGGGAAAGAAGGTAGCTAGCAGCAAGAAGGGCCTTTTCAAGAAAAACCGATTCTCCCGTTTCCTCAAAGTAATCAAGAAGGAGGTGGATACCATCCACATGAAACCTTGTATGGGTTTCCATATCCTCTGACCAGCATCCATGAACCCACCTTCCATCAGGTTGCAGATCCAGTAAAACAGAGTGCGCAATCTCCCACTTTACAGCATCAGCAATTGCCCCAAGGCGCTCTCTCTCAAGATGAACAAGCTTGTAGAGGAAAAGTGCAGCCTGCTGGGAGGGAAACCTTGCGTAGTTACCAATTCCTTCCCTGTACTCATAAACGCTACCGTTTACCATAAACCTCCAGCAATCCAGAAGAGGTGAGATAACAACCCATGGTCCGGTCAGTGTGTACTCCCTGTTTTTTCCCTTAAGAACCTCAAGAAATGGGGAAAGGTCACCAGCAGAAGAAGAGCAGAGCATAAGAAAATCAAAGCTTTCGTTCTCCCTAAGGTCAACCCTAAAGTTTATCCTCTTATCCCCATATTCGGTAAGATAATCCCAGCTCTCACGGAGTATGTGTCTTTTCCTGTTCCAAGACCTAAGAACCGGAAGAGCCGGCATCAAGAAAAACCCCTCTTCAGCTTCAAAAAATAAAGAAGTTTTCCCAGAGGCATCTATACAGTTTACAGAATCGGCTTCTATACTAAGCCTGATGCGAAGGTCCTTATCCGCAAGGAAGGAGATATGGTAGAGCCGCATTTTGTCCTTTAAAAAGAGATCCTCTATTACCCTTACCCTGAAAAAGCCAAGCTCCCTCCCCGAAATACTCCTCCTTAGGAGACCCGAGCTAAAAACCTCCCTTTCGGCAGAGCCAGTGTTACCTATAACCTCCAGAATATCTATTTCCTTTTCTAAAAAAGCATGTTCCTGTATGATAGCACCCCTAGTATTGATTTAGAAAAAGTTCCTTTATCCTCTCCACATTTTCCCTTAGGTTAAATTCTCTTTGCACTATCTCGTATCCCTTTTCCCCCATCAATGCCCTTTCCTCAGGATCGAGTTTCATAATACGGAGTATAGCCTGTGCAAGAGAGCTGCTGTCCCCTGGTGGAACCAGGATACCCGCTCCATCTTTAACCAGCTCCGGAATTCCTGAGATTGAGGTTGATACAACCGGTTTCTTAAGAGCCATAGCCTCCATAAGGGAAACAGGTATTCCATCCATGTCCCCATTTCTGGCAACAACACAGGGAAGTACAAAAAGATCACACTCCCTTAGGTTTTCAAAAACCCTGTGCTGTGGAAGTGCTCCAAGGAAACGGATGTTTTCCCCAAGGCCAAGTCTTAGGGTAAGGGAGTGAAGCTCTTCCCTGAGAGGACCATCTCCCAGTATCTTACAGACAAAATCACTGTAGCCCTTCTCCATAAGGATTCTACAGGCCTCAATAAGATAACGGTGCCCTTTTTTCTCAAGAAGCCTTCCGGTAGAAAAGATTACAAAACCCCTATTTCCCTTTCGCCTGAAACCAGATGCCTGGTAAGGCGATACCTTATCAAGATCCACACCACAGTGGATAACCCTTATCTTATCTACCGCCCTGTTATCACCATCAAAGAACCTTTCTCGTATAAAATCCCTGTTAAATTCAGAGATCGAGATCACAAACCTTGCACGCTCAACCTTCTCTCTTATCAACCTTGGTTTTATAAAGATATCATAGGCATGAACCGTAAAGCTGTAGGGAATACCGGTAATCATTGAAACCAGCATGGCACACTCGGCGGTAGAGCTTGCAAAGTGGGTATGGATACCTCTAACCCCTAGCCTTCTGACAACAAAAGCCAGATAAGAGATACGAAGAAATAGTGAGAGAGACTCCTCATCCATACGACGAACCAGATAAAAAACCCTAAGGTAATGGAAAGGGTTTCTTACAAAGAAGTAGGCATGTGAAAAGAGCAACTTAAAGATCCTAAAGAGTTTGTTTCTATCCTTAAGATAGATTGTATCCCTTACCAATTCTCTGGCTTCTTTGTTAGCAAAGCCTTCCTGCCTGGAAAACGAGACCAAAGCTATATCCACACCCTGCTTCCTTAGCTCCCTTATCTCGTTTACGATAAAGGTCTCAGAGATTACGGGAAAAGAGCTTAAAATGTAACAGATTCTTGACATAGGCTACGCTTTTCTTAAGGGAAATTGATAGAAAGCTGAGATCTCCGTTTCCAGAAACCTTACAAAGAGCAAGGTAAGAAGTCCAACAGGGATCGAAGCAAACAAAAGGTTAAAATCAAATCCCTTGTTGGGAAACAGGATATTAAAGATAAGCTCTATAAGGAAAAGAAGTCCACAGGCCAGAAACACGGTAAAGAAAAAGGATTTCATTGTCTTTCCGAATACATTCAGGAAAAGAAGATAGAGGAAAAATACCATTGGAAAAGAGAAGAAGAAGGAAAAAGCTATCCTGGAAAGAACATTATTCCCAAAGAAACCAAGAGATTTAATGCTATCATAAAGAGCTACCCTGGTGTGCTCCTTACCGTTTACAAAGAGGGTTTCTATCCCTTCCTTATAGGTTGCAACTACATGGTAGAGATTCCCAGGGTTTAAAAAACCATCCCCCGTCCTCAGGTTTACATAAGAGCCCGTAGATCCTGAAAGAGGGGTTCGCACCCTGAGATGAATGTTTCTTTCCTCCTGGCCCAGTGTAAAGTTTCCGTTCCCGGTATCTTTTGAAAAAGACACGATGCGAGCCGGACCCTTTTGGATAGTGTTACCCGGTGCCATCCAGACCTCAACCGTAAGCCTGTTGTTTGGCTTGATTGCGTCATAGAGTTTTTTAGCCGGCCCCTTTGTTTTTAAAACAGTACTATCAAGCACCTCTAGACCATTAGGATTAAGCCATCTTACCCTGGATGGATCCTGGATTGTAAGGTCAAGGGGAGCACCAAACCCTGAGCTATCGTAAACGGTTTTACCCCCTCCCTCCTTAAAATCGTAAAAAGCAACAAGGCCCTCTCTTACCCTTAAGCCAGTCCCAAGAGGTGCAGGGCCTGCTTTGAAGTTGGTATAGATTTCGTCTCCTGAGAGATCACGGTTATAGATGGCTACAAGATATATTTGTCCTATCCAGGGCCGGTCAAGAGTTGCCTCGTTTGCTACCTGAAAGGTAAAATCGGGAGCCCAGTTTCTTAGGTCAACGTACCTTATGGGAAAAAGGGAAACACCTAAGAAAACCACAGAATAGATTCCCACAACAACAGACAAAATGGTAACTGATCCCTTCACCTTGAACCAGCCTGTTCTAAAAACCCGAAAGACATTTTCATAGTACTGCCTTGCCAAGATAGCCCCAAGGAAACTACCACCTGCGTTCATAAACACATCGGAAAGCTCTGAATCACGGGGTAAAAACAACTGATAGCTCTCTATTGCAAAGCTAAAGAAAGCCCCAAGAATAACGCATAAAAAAACCTTTTTATAATCCCCAAGGGAGCTGTTTCCAAGAAGCAAAAAAGACAAAAAACCAAACGGAATAAAAAGCATTATGTTTAAGGTAAAATCTCCAATGGCAACCCTGTAGAAGCTCTCAAGCAACTCATAGTGGCCCTGTGGATAAAAAGAGAAATCAAACGGCCTCATGGTAAGTATGAGAACGTAGAGGAGGTAAATTGTCAGCATAAGAATCCCCGGTTTTAAACCAATCTTTTTCTGCATCGTATTGGATTTTCCTCTAAAGCCCTTTTGCTATAGCTTGTAAACGTTTCCAAGACCTGCACCGTTTACGGCGTTTCTTGTATCAAGCACAAGCCTTGCCTTCTTTGCTATGTAATCCCACTTATACACGCTGTGATCAGTGTGGATAAGGACGCAATCGGATGCCTCAAGAACCTCATCAGTTATCTCAAGAGAAGACCATCTTTTCCCGAGAAAATCAAATTCCGGCACATAAGGGTCATTGTATACAACCTCCCCTCCTTTCTCCAGGATAAGCTTTATTATCTCAAGAACTGGGGATTCACGTATATCCCCTATATCCTTTTTATAAGCTACACCCAGGATAAGAATCCTTGCCCCCTTAATAGATTTTCCAACCTCGTTTAGGGTCTCAAAAAGACGATATACCACATACTCTGGCATCTTGCTGTTTATCTCATCGGCAAGCTCTATAAAACGGGTACGGAAATTAAAAAGCTTTGCCTTCCACGAGAGGTAAAGGGGGTCAACGGGGATACAGTGTCCTCCTATACCCGGTCCCGGATAAAAGGGCATAAAGCCAAACGGCTTTGTTGCCGCTGCGTTTATTACCTCCCATACATCTATACCCATTCTGTGGCAGAGTTGTGCAACCTCGTTTACAAGCGCAATGTTTACAGCACGAAACGTGTTCTCAAGTAGCTTTACCGCCTCAGCTGTTGCAGGAGACGATACAGGAACAACCCTATCCACAATCCTGCTGTAAAGCTCTACGGCCCGCTCCGTACACCTTCTGGTTACGCCACCTACAACCTTTGGGGTGTTTTTTACGTTAAAGCTCTTGTTTCCAGGATCTATCCTCTCGGGAGAGAATGCAAGACAGAAATCTTCTCCAACCCTTAAACCCGTTTCCTCAAATATGGATTTAAGCACCTCCTCCGTTGTTCCCGGATAGGTAGTGCTCTCTAGAACTACAAGCATTCCCCTCCGGAGATGACCCGCAACATCGTTTGCAGCAGATATTATGTAGGAGATATCGGGCTCCCTTGTTTTGCTAAGGGGCGTTGGCACGCATATTATAACGTTTTCCGTATCCGAGATGAGGGAAACATCCGTTGTGGGGTAAAAACAATCCAGGGCATCCCTAATCTCCTTGTTCGTTATATCCTCAATATACGACCTTCCACCCTCAAGCATCTTTACCTTATCCGGGTTTTTATCGATACCTATAACCCTTATTCCCTTCCCGGCAAAGGCAAGGGCAAGGGGAAGCCCAACATAGCCAAGACCAACTATAGAGACAGCACCTATGGAATTTCCCTGCATAACTATCCCTCCTTTTTTCTTACCCTGGTTAACAAAACAGAAAGCACAATCAGGGGTGTAAATAAGGCAAGCTCTAAAAGCACTGCCATAAGGTTATGGATACTAAACATACTGGTTATAAAAGTTGCTGATGCAGAGTCCCTTTGTATATCCAGAAAGAGTAAAAGCGGTGAGATGTAGTAATCGCTTGTAAACGGCCAGAGAGCGGCAAGCCCATATGGGAATGAGGAATCGTAACTTAACAGATCCAGAAGAATGTGGGAGAAGTAAAGGGAGAAAAACAAAAGGGAGTTTCTCAGGAAACTCCCACCCTTAAGATAGAAGACAAAACCCATTAACAGAGCAAACGCAACGGAGAAGCCAACACTATGGCTTATTCCGTGATGAAAATAATTTGGCTTACCTAGTAGAAAACCAGGCAGGAAATCAACATCCGGTAAGTTCGAGGAGACACAGCACAGAAGTAGCTTTTTCCAGGAAGTGGTGTTACTTGAGGAGGCAAAACGGTATATGATGTAACCACCAAGTGTGTGGGCAACTGGAGAAGGCATAATGGCCTACTCTATAAAATCACGAATTACGTAGATTGGTTTACCCTGAATTTCGTAGTACATTCTCGTTTGCATCTCGGCAATTAGCCCAAAACCTATAAACTGAACCCCCAGTATCAAGAGCAAAACACCCAGCAAAAGAAGGGGCCTATCTGCAAGCGGTTGCCCGTAGAGAAACTTAACCATAGAGAGATAGAAGCACATAACAAAACCAAGGCTGAAAGAACCAAGCCCTAAAAGCCCAAACACCTGAATGGGGCGTGTAAGGAAGGACAGTAAAAACTTAATCGTTATAAGGTCAAGTATAACCTTTATGGTCCTTGACAGACCGTACTTTGAGTTTCCGTACTTCCTTGGATGATGATTAACCTTAACCTCCGTAATTCTTGCCCCCCTGGCACTTGCAAGGGCAGGTATAAACCTGTGCATATCACCGTACAACTTCAGGTTTTTAACTACATCCGCTCTATAGGCTTTAAGGGAACAACCCGAATCATGCAATCTAACCCCCGTTATAAGGCCAATAAGCCAGTTGGCTATCTGTGAGGGAATCTTCCTTGAGAGAAAGTTATCCTGTCTGCTAGCTCTCCACCCGCTTACTATGTCGTATCCTTCCTCTATCTTCTCAAGGAGTAGAGGAATATCCTTTGGGTCATTCTGCAGGTCACCATCCATGGTTATAACAACATCTCCAATGGCGTAATCAAAACCTGCGGATATAGCAGCGGTCTGTCCAAAATTTCTTGTAAAACGTATAATCTTTATCCTGTTATCCGACATTTTAAGCCTGGAGAGAACCTCAAAGGTTCTATCGGTGCTTCCGTCGTCAACAAATATGATCTCAGCCTCCCTGTTTATACCGCCCAGAGCCTCGCTCAAAAAAGAATGCAACCTCTCTACGTTTTTCTCCTCATTGTAAAGAGGAATCACAATTGAAATATCTTTACTTTTAAGCTTTTGATATACCTGCATTTTATCCTTAAATAGTTTAGATTGTCTGTAAATCTCTCCCCAGAGCTCCGCCTTCTCACTTACAGACTACACCTGCGAGGGAAAAAGTAAATTAGACTATTGTTGTAATTTAGAAAGGAAAAAAGTTTTACCAGAATCAGAAAATAAGACATTTGATTAAATAGCATTGTATCAGACACGGTTTTTTTTGTATATTCCATAGATTGTGGTTCCAACAGGCAAAGGGATTCCCCGTTTTATCAACCAGTTCTCAGCTCTAAGCAGGTTATAGAAGGTTTCATTTAAGAACCGTGGCAATGGGACATAGTGAACCTCTGGCTCGGATTCCCCCCGCTTTAGTAGTCTCTGTACTGCAACCGGCAGAAACAGGGAAAATACCCAGAACCCTGTCTCCATACACGAAAAATCTGAAAGCCTTTCCCTTAGCATCCCCTTATCGTAACGCCTGAAGTGGTTTAGGGCTCTGTCATGGGAACTGTAGAGGAAATTAAAAGCAGGCACGGTAAATACGAAAGCCCCTCCGTGCTTAAGTACACGGTAGATCTCGTTTATAGCTGAGATATCATCCTCTATATGCTCCAACACATCAAAAGCTACAACCAGATCAAAAAAACCATCGGGATAGGGTAACTTACATGCACTTGCCAGCTTTTTTTCAACAACCAGCCCATCTGGTATCAGGGCTAAAGCGTTTGGGTCTATATCTACTACGTAGACCTTCCCAAACCCGCTTATCACCGAGAGATCATCCCCTATGCCCGCTCCCAGGTTTAATATTCTTCTGAAGCCCCTAGCCCCTTTAACCTTCTCAAGCAGGACAGATATAAGGTCCCTTTTTGCCTTAAACCAGAAGAAATCGTTTGTAGCTCCAGCTTGATAATCTCTGTAGTCCATATTATTTTAATTAGCCAAAACCATACCCTGTGAGGGCATTTTGTATATAGAGTTACACGCAGATGACTTCGGAGCAACCCCTAGTGTAAACAAAAACATACTATCTGCATGGTATGCAGGCGCCCTAGATGGAGTAAGCGTAATTGCAAACGGTGAGGGAATATACGAAGCAGCAAAGGAAATAAAAACCGATATTAACCGCCCTCTCAGGCTAGCAGTTCACCTGAACCTAAGCGAGGGACGCCCGCTTGTTGACACCCAGCTTGTAAAACTGCTTGTGGATAAAGACGGTTACTTTCTCCACAGCTTTTTGGGGATCTGGACCTTATGGCACTCCTGTTCCAAGCTCCAAAGACAAGAGCTACTGGAACAGGTTAAAGCTGAATGGCGTGAGCAGATCAGAAGGGTAATTGATTTATTCTTTCCACGCCCGGTTACTAGGGTAGATGGGCATATACATATACACATGCTACCTTTTCTTTTTCCGGTTGCGGTAGAGCTTGCAAGAGAATTTAACATACCCGAAATACGGATCTCAAGAGAAATCTACCATTTAAGCTTTAAAGATAGCCTTGGTTTTCATTTTGTCCTAAACAACTTTAAGCACTTGCTTTTAAACGTCCTTGCCGGACCAGCCAGAAAAATAGCCAAAGACCTGGTTAGCCCGGATGCAGTAGCAGGTATCCTCTACAGTGGACATATGACCTACGAGACGACACTGGCTGCGGTTAAAGCTGCAAAGAAAGCAAAGCTAAACTGGCTTGAGCTTATATTTCATCCTGGCCGGGCAACCCCGCTAGAAGCAAACCGCTGGAAGGGGAAGCAGGCCTTCCTTGCCAGGTTTTATAGGGCTTACCACCGTGACGTTGAAAGAGACACCCTAATACGGATAGCCAAAGAAGGTCTTTTTTAGTCTATCTGTTTTCCAGAGCAGTAACACCCATTTCCTTGGGTGTATCAAACCCATAGGCTTCCCTTACGATGTAGAGGGGCCTTTCTTTAACCTCATTGTATATCCGCCCAATGTACTCACCTATGATTCCAAGGCTTATAAGCTGTATACCACCCATAAACAGAATACTTACTATAAGGGAGGCATACCCGGGAACATCAATGCCCAGAACCAGGGTGTGAACTATGATAAAAGCAGCATAGAGAAAAGAAACCAGTGCTATTGCAAAACCTATGTACGTCCACATCCGAAGAGGTATGGTACTAAAAGAGGTAATCCCCTCAAGGGCAAAATTCCACAAACGCCAGTAACTCCATTTTGTGGTTCCCCTCTTACGTGTGTTTAAATCGTATACAACAAAATCCTGCTTAAAACCAACCCAGGCAAAAAGCCCCTTCATAAAACGGTTGTGTTCAGGAAGCTTCCTAAGAACCTCTAGCACCCGCTTATCAAGTAAACAGAAATCCCCTATCTTATCGTGGTTTGGTATGTTTGCAAGCCAGCCCAGCACCCTGTAGAAGATACGGGTGGTTATGCGTTTAAATAAACCCTCCACCTTGCGTGTCCGTCGAACCGCAAACACTATATCGCAACCGTCATACCATTTTGAAATCAGCTCCTTAATCACATCGGGTGGATGTTGAAGGTCAGCATCAATGGTAACAACTGCATCCCCAGTTGCGTAATCTATCCCGGCCGATAAAGCCACCTCTTTCCCAAAATTCCTGGAGAAATCAACCACCTTTACCCTCGGGTCCCTCTGGTGTAATGCAATCAGGTAAGTAAGGGTGTTATCCCGGCTCCCATCATTAACGCAGATCATCTCCCAAGGAAGCCCGATGTCGTTAAGAACCCTTGATACACTCTCATAAAATGGAGAAACATTCTCTGCCTCGTTATACATGGGAACCACAAGCGATATCTTTGCCATCCTGTTTCTCCTTATATCATAACCCTCAGTACCCTTTTATACGGTATATTAGAAACTCGGTTGGTCTTTTTGAGTAACTGTAGATAAGCTCCCAGTTTTTAACCGGTTTTTTCTCTATCAGACCCCTGCCCTCATGGTATTCGAAGAACCCTTTAAGGGCTGCAGGGTTATTGTAGTTTTCCCTATGTAATACAATCACATTTACATTCCTTTCCCTAAGAAACGCACTAAAGACCTCCATATTCTCCTCATCTAAGGGCAAAACATTTCCCGATGTGGGAACAAGCTTACCCTTAAAACCAGCATACCACAGATACCCCCAGTAGTGATTTGTAGGGCCAAGGAGAACAAAATCCTCTTTCCCTACGTTTTCCCTTAACCAGTTAAATAGCTCCACCTGATCATCTGAAAGCACTATATTTGCAGAATGAAGGGGAGAGCTTACCTTCTTTGTTGCCATATAGTATCCGGCAAAGAGTATCAAAACGGCCATCAAAACGTATGGAACCTTTGGAAGAAGCCTTATTGAGCTCCTGCTTAACCTACTGTCAAGGTATCTTATTGTCTCTATAACCCCCAAAGAAGAATATATAACCATAAAGGGTATTATGGGGGTAACATACCTAACCACAGGAAGAACCTGATATATCCAGGCAAAGGGTATAAAGAATACAAGCACCACTGCAATCGTATAGATTGTCCTTTTCTTTCTTATCTCGGATATAAGCCCTATCAGAAAGAAAAAGAACAGGATAAGGCTAAAATACATCCTTCCCTTAGGGATTATTAATAAGTTCAGACCGTTTACAAGCAGCTTAAACTCACCTATTGCCCCACCTATTATCCTTTTTACAATCTCCTCAAAGGAATGGGTTTGAAGGTACGAATGCAGTGTGGGCATATTGCTAACCGTATTGTAGGTATGCTCACTCCAGTTTACCGAAAGCAGGTACTTTGAGAACTCACCAAAACTGTCCAACCAGAAAACATGAGGGTTTATCCCCTCATAGAATGGGCTACTGTAAACTATAACGTTTCTTAATATCAAGGGAGAAGCAGAAAGCAGGAAGAAAAGGAAAAACAGCCAGAAGTATAAGTTCTTTAAAATCCTTAGCCTAAATATGATGAGGTTTGAGATTACAAATACGGGAATCATTGAGATTGCAGGTCCCTTTGTCATATAGGCAAGTCCGGTTGAGATTCCAGCAAGTATCCAGAGCCTGTTGCTGTCTAATCCCTTAACCATGAAGAACCAGCTAAGAAGCAAAAAAAGCATAAGCAAAGGCTCAACAGTAACATTGGATGAACGCACAAGAAAAGCAATGTTAAAAACCATAAGAAACGATGATAAGAAGGCAACGCTTTGCCCAAAGAGGTTTTTCGTTACAAAGAACAGAACAACAACAAACAAAAGCCCTATAAAAAGTGATAAGAGCTTTGCCTCCGTAAAAAAGGAGAGATCCCTTGATGCAAAGGTAGAAAGCAAAAGCAATGGAAGAGGATGCTGTTCTGCTATCTTGAACTTACCGGTAAGGCACATGGGAAGAAACCCGCTAACTCCTCCATTTTCCTTTATAAAAAGTGCTCCCTCCAGGTAAGAGCCTGTATCCTCAAAAGCGGGATCTCTGGCCTTATTAAGAAAGTCCAAACCCACTATCAGGAAAACAGCCACTACCAGAACAAGAAAAAAAGCGGTAATTAAATGCCTTTTACCGTATACCATACAAAACCCTCCAGATACTGTATTTATAAACACTCAACGCTACAGGGTACGGTAAAACTAGGTCAAAGCCTTTTTGACCCCGAAACCTTCTGATATATAGACAACACCACCAGGTAAGGAGGCTACAATCATCAAAACACGAAAAACAATCGCAACCGTTAAAGCCTCCTGTACAGACATGCCAAGCTGGGAGAGGAAATAAACGTAGGCTCCTTCCTGAATACCCAGACCACCCACGGATATAGGAACCATTATGAGAAAGTTGATCAGCGGAACCAGTATAAACAGATGAAGTACGGATACACCAACACCTAAAGATAAAGAGAGAACATAAATCATAAATATAGCAAGCACATGATTAACAAGCGCTACAGAGAAGGCCTTAAACAGAGAAGCCCTTTTGGCCTTGTATCCCACCATGGAATCGTAGAACCTCACCAGAAAATTCCACAAGAAATTTAACCTAAAAAGGGTCAGGATACCCTTTGCCCTTCCTACAGGTACCCTGTCAAAAAAAGGCAAGAACAGGGTAAGCAAAAGCACAGCCAGTATAACCCAGAGAGCACCCCTATACCCCTCAACCGACTGAACCTGAACACGGGGATAGTACATAAGAATCAAAAGGGAAGTAAGGGCTACCAGAGAAAGGGAAAAAAGCCCGATTATTCTGTCAACAACGACAGAAGACATAACATCGGGCGTGTTTGAATTGTGTTTTGAGGCAACATAGACCTTGATAATATCGGGAGCAACACTGGATGGAAGGAAGGTGCTCCAGAAGCTGCTTAGAAAGTATATCTTTACTATTTCAAACAGGGAAATCTTTATATCCTTTGCTTTAAGGAGAATAGCCCACCTGTAGGACATAACCAATCTGTCAAGAAGCAACCAAAGAAGAGCAATAAGCACATATCCGAGTTTTATGCTTGGTACCAGCTCCAGAACCTTTTGGAAATCCACTTTGACCACGATAAAAAAGATAAGCAATGCACTTACGGATAGCCTAAGCAGAAAAAAGAGCTTTTTTTTGTTTATCATAAACTACCCCTGTAACAAACTGCGTCCAAACCTTATGTAGTTTAGCAAAAACCTATCCCTAAATATCCTAAAAAGAGACTTTCTACCTTCTCCAGGTAGCCTGAATATAAGATCATCTGAAAGGATGCGCACAATCCTAAAGGGATCGTCACCGCATCTGTTTGTCCTTTTTCCGGGAAGTATACCCCAGAAGTTTGTCAGATAACCCGCTCTCTTTGACTCCTCAACTGCAATCTTACTTCCCTCCCACCATGGATAGCAGAAGTGATTTACGGTCTTACCAAGCCTGCTCTCAATCGCACGCTTGGATTGAACCAGCTCAGTGTATATACCCTCTCTAAGCTCATCCTCACCCTCAAAACAACCACGATCCCCGTAATTTTGCCTGTATTCATAAATTATTTTTTTTAGCTTTCCCCGCCAGCCACTATCCCTGAAAAATTCCCTTCCACCGTTTAAGCTCACATACTCAATACACCTGTTACGAAGTTCCTCATCATCAAGGTACCTTCTCTTTCCCGAAAACCTTGAAGCACAACCGTAAATTGGGGTTCCAAGCTGAATCTGTCTAAAAACGTTTTCAACCCCATCCTTTTTAAAGATGGGTACGTTTAGATTCATTGCAAACGAATCAAAAAAGGGATGGAAGAAGTCCTCTACCCTAGAGGAAACAAAAACAAGACCGTGATACATGGAGTGAGATTGAAAGTCCACTATCCCGCTTTCATGCATTTCCCTAACCTCACACCAACTGCAGAGCTTCTCTTTATCCCCCTTGATGCTACCGTCCACTATCCTACCGCTATTCTCCCCACCATCACGTACCAAACCAGCTATCAGAAAACAAACTGCACGAAACCCGTATTTTCTCAAAAGCGGATAGGCAACGGTTCTAAGGCTTCTCCAGCCATCATCAAACGTAAGAACAACGGACCTCTCGGGTATTGCCCTCTCTCCGATAACGCACTCATAGAGTTCATCTGCCACAAGTGTCTGGTAGCCATTCCTGTATAGAAACTCAAGTTGCTCTTCAAATCTGTCCTGCTCCACTGAATGCAAGGTAAATACCGGAACCTGACCTCTTAACGTTTTTGGATTTCGTTCAAGAACAAACTCTGGATAAAACCCCCTAATAAGAGCAAAAAGCTCTGGGAAATTCTTTAAATAGCTCCTTTTTAGTTTTCTGTAGATACTGGACATTAAAGGTTCTGCCTTCACCTTCCTCTAGTAATGCAATAACTTCTTTGCATTCTTATAGTATATTTTCTCCAATACCTCATCGGGAAGATAAAGCCCGTATATTTTCCATCTGCCAAAGCTATGAATCTTTGAGAAAGGGTAGTCAAAATACTCATCAGAGGTCTCTAAGAACCTGAAATGATCCCTGTAGTCACCTTCACGTGGGTTGCCGTCCGTTCCAAAAAGGATCCTATCCTGATACCTTATGAAGAACTCCCTTGCCGTATAGGGTTGTCTTCCAAGCTCTGGAACCTGCGCTGAAAGATCCACATAGAGATTAGGATACTTATCCAGAAGGGACCCCAGATAGCCAAGGTTCTCAGCCAGCATCAACATGTGAGCACCGATAAACACAGTGTCTGGATGCTTCCTTAGGACATTCTCAAATTGCTTAATTATCTCCTCCTTACGGGGAAAAATCGGTTTATAAAAACCTGTAAAATCCCCAAGCTGTAGCTGTTCAAAGCGTTCGTTAAACCTGTCTATCGGAAGGAAAAACGCATCAGGGTCAGCTATATGAATTAAAACAGGGATTCCAAGCTCTCCAGCCTTGGCCCAGAGAGGGTCAAGGCGCGGGTCATCTACCGGAATTACCTTTCCAGAGCTATCCCTTGTCATAAGGCCAAGCCTTTTCCATATCTTAAGCCCACCGGCTCCCATCTTTACAGCTTCTTCAAGGTCATTGACTGCCTTTGGGAAAAAGGAATCCTTAATGGTTCCATCAGGAAACACCACCTGATAGAAAAGGATAAACTTATCTGAATACCCGTTCTTATAGCTCTCCATTTTGGGTCTAAAATCGTTGGGACCACCATCAAGATCAACTACCACCTCAACCCCGCAGTTATCCATAATCCTTGAGACCTCTTCCGGACTCAGCTTCTCTATCCAGTAGGTCTGATGGGTGTGTACGTTTATAACAGGGTACCTTGCCCTAATAACCTCGTGATTTGCCAAAACAAGCGTGGATCTCGGTTTGTAATCACTAAGGAAAAGCTCCTTTCCGAGAAGGACATACCAGAACTTTTTAAACTCATCTGGTTTTAAAAACGTGTTTTCCGGATATCTCTTATCAATATAAGAGGTATAAGCAAGAGCAACATAAGCGATAATTAAAGGAAGGAAAAGAATCTTTACATACCTTCTACTGTAGAGAAAAACCGAAAGAAGAACCAGAAGGAAACCAGCGGTTATGGTGTAGAGTTGATAGGACAGGACCTTAGCTTCAGTAATAGGATGGAGTACCTCAACATGTTTTATGTATCTTGCAACAAAATCCGGGCTAAAAACGATCCCAACTACTATAAGAAAGCCTCCTCCGGCTATAAGGAAGGCCAGTAAAAGTCTTTTTTTCATTTTCCTCTCCTGTATGACCCCAGCTCAAAGTAGAGCTCTTCAAGCCTCCTAACGCAGAGGTCAATATCGTACTTTTTGCTTTCTTCTCTCGCCCTTATTCCCAGTTGCCTGGCCTCATCCTCATTTCTAAGCAGGTATATGATTCTCTCGGAAAGAGCCTCTGGGTCTTGTGGTGGAACAAGAAAACCAGTCTCCCCATCTTTAAGGATCTCTTTAACCCCTCCAACCCCGGTTGCAATAACAGGCTTTCCCATCGCCATTGCCTCAAGTATTGCGATACCAAATCCCTCGGTTACAGAAGGCAGAACCTTTATATCAAAGACAGAAAGAACCCTTGGGACATCCTCTCTATACCCAGCAAATATAACGTTTTTCTCCACCCCTAAGGCACGGGTAAGGGCCTCAAGCTCTCCTCTAAGGGGACCATCACCAACTATAAGGAAAACAACTCTTGGAAAAGCCTCAAGCACAGCAGGTATCGACTTAATAAGGTACTCTACTCCCTTTTCCTTTCTCAGCTTAGATAGGGTTCCAACAACCTTAAATTCCGGCTCTATACCCAGGCGTTTTTTTTCTTCCTCTATTTCCCGATTTGAAGGCACCCTAAACTGCTCGAAGGAAATACCATTGTGCATAACAATTACACGGTCCTTTGGGATTCTTCTCTTTTTAATACAGGAGGCTCTAACGGACTCTGACACCGCAATTGCCCTATCGGTAAACCTGCCAAGAACCATATCAGCTATATTCTGATACCAAGGATAGTTTGTGTCATTATCGTGTGCATGCACAATTACTGGAACACCGGTTAAAAGCCCTGCAATCCTTCCAAACGTTGATGCCCCATAAGCCTGTAGGTGCATTACATCAATCCTTTCTTCCCTGACGATATTTACAAGATCCAAAAGGGTAAACGGGTTAAACTTTCCCCTTTCCAGAAACCTTATTTTAACGCCAAGTTTCTCAAACTCCTTTTTAAATTTCCTTCCTATCTCATCTTCCCTTCGCAATATACAGACAACTACATTTACCCTGTCCCTATTAAAACGTGGAACCCAAAGGGAAAACAATCGTCCCACCCCGTGCAGGGTATTGCCAAAGCCAAGATGGTCGTTTGCCAACAATACGTTAATCCTTGACATCTAAAGTTATAACCTCTAACTAATACCTTCTGGACATACCGTTTGTGTTTTTTATAAGGAAATTCCCGATTGCAAGGTAATCCAGGTGCCCCTGTTTAAAAGCCCTTATTGCATCCCCTGGAGTGCAAACGATTGGTTCTTCGTGCATATTAAAGCTCGTATTTATGATGCTTGGAAGCCCTGTTATCTTTCTGTACTCCTCAAGAATCCTATAGTAGCTGGGATTGGTTTCCTTATCTATAATCTGGGGCCTTGCAGTGTTATCAACATGTACAACAGCAGGACAGTGCTTTCTCATCCACTCGGTGCAGTTAAAAGTAATGGTCATAAACTTTGCGGTGTATTCAGCACCCTCTACATTCGTATAACACTGTTCCACATACTCCTTTAAGGTTACAGGGGCAAAAGGCATAAACTCTGTTCTCTTTAGTTTCTTATTTAGCCAGTCGTTTACACTCGGGTCAGTGGGCTGGTAGAGTATTGATCTGTTTCCAAGGGCCCTTGGTCCATACTCCATTCTGCCTGCAAACCTTGCAACAACATAGCCATCGGATAGGAGCTGTGCAATCCTTGGCTCAATGTCTCTAACGTACTCAGCACTTAACCCTTCCTTATCTATCTCCCTTTTTATATCCTCATCACTGTACTCTGGACCCAGATATACATCCCTTAATCGGTAGGGAACAACCTCCTTTCCATTGGTTGCCCCTAACTCATTGGCCAAACCAAAAGCCGCCCCCACAGCAAGCCCCTCATCCCCCATACCCGGATGAATAAAGACAGACTCAATTTCCTCAAGCTCGTGTATCTTTTGATTTAGCTTAACGTTTGCAAACACACCACCTGCTAAAGCAACGTTTCTGTAACCTGTTTTGTTTACCCAGTACCTAACATACTGACAGCATATCTCCTCAAGTACCACCTGCATACTGGCAGCAAGGTCTTCTATTTTAAATGATGAGGGAAGAGCGTTTTTTATACCCCGAATTGCAGACCAGTAAAAGAGCCTGCCCTTATTTACTATCCTGCCCTCCTCATATGAGATAAACCGTTTTAGCAAATCCACATATATGGGTTTTCCGTATGCAGCAAGGCCCGTAATCTTTCCCTCATGCTTATGCGCTTTAAAGCCACAGATATGGGTTATATAGGCATAGTAGTTACCTACGGAGTCAAAGCTATCAATGTCACAGAGCTTCTCAAACCTCCCATCTTTTACCTTATAAACATGGGATGAAGAGTTATCACCTGCACCATCCATTGTGATGACGGTACACTCACTCATACCGCTTGTAAAATAAGCAGAGCATGCATGGGCAAAGTGGTGGTCAACAAATTTTACAGGACAGGTAAGCCCAAAATTCTTTCTCAGTATCCCGGTTATCAAACCTCTCCTGTTCCTTGTCAACAGAGATTTAATAGCATAGTAAGATTTCCTCAATACGGGTTTTGCCCCCAGAACCAGAGGAACCACTGAGGACACCGAAAGCAGGGTCTCTTTTAAAAACCCTTCATCCTTTTTAAACCAGCCATCATAGGGAAGGGCCCTAGGTCTGAAAAAAAGATTCTCTGTGGCTACTGCCACTGCATCCACCTCTTCTGGCCCCACCCCAGCAATATCCAGAACACACCTAATAGATTCCCAGGGAAATCCCCATGCCATTTTTTGCCGATTAAGTCGCTCTTCATTAACAGCACTAACCACTATACCATCCTTAATCAGTGCTGCCCCACTTGTCATGCTATCTGCAATTCCCAAAATAACCATATTTTACTACCTCCAAATTCATTAAAATAAAACCTTCTCCATATACGGCCTAACAACTAGGCTAGCCTATTAAAGGGTTACCAACCCCTGCTCCAAATACCATCTGGCTGTCTCTCTTAGACCCTCTTCATCCGAGTACCTAGGGGTAAAGCCAAGGAGTGTTCTCATCTTTTCGGTGTTAAACGAACGGTCCTTTGTAAAGAATGCAACTCGTCTCCTGTAAATAGGGGGGTCTATACCAAGAGGACGACAGATAAGCTCACAGAGAGCACCTGCTACAAACAAAGGCAGTATTGGTATTCTTACGAATCTAACCTTAACATTATAGAAATCAGCAATAACAGAGACCATTTTCCTAAATGTAATAGCCTCCTTGCTACCGCATATAAAAACATCCCCAAGTGCCTTTGGATGCACGGCTGCTAGGACCAAAAAATCGGTTAGGTCATCAACATGCACAAGATGATAGAGATGGTTACCACTCCCTATAGATGGAACCCATCCCTTAGAGACGAGCTTAAAAAGCTTAAGAAGCCTTTTGTCCCCAGGACCGTAGATAGCACATGGTCTAACAACGGTTAACGGCAGACCCTGTTTTTCTGAAAAATCCCTTATCCAAAGTTCTGCATCAGCCTTTGTCTTCTGATACGTATCCCCGGGCTTAAAGGGATAGCTTTCATCAGCGGGGGGGTTCTCTATGTGACCGTGAACCCCAACCGTAGAGACGTGGATAAAGCGCTTTAGGGATCCCTCACCCAGAGCAGCCCTTGCAAGAAGCTGTGTTCCAAGAACATGAACCCTATAATAACCCTCATCCGAAAGCTTTGCTTCACGGTAAGCCGCTGCCATATGAAAAACGTAGCTAACCCCCTTGACCGACTCTTTTACCACCTCCTCATTAAACACATCGCCAATAATCCACTTTATTGGCAGGTCTCTAAACTGCTCCAGATTGGAGCTTGGGCGCGCAATAGCAACCACATCCAGATCGAGAGCTATAAGCTTTCTAACCAGAACCGAGCCTGTAAAACCACTTGCCCCCGTTACCAGAACACGGGTTCCGGGAGGAAATTTATATTCTATCATTTACCTCTCCTGATGCTGTTATTTATTAATCCTGGCCTTTAGAATAAGCATGTATCCACTCTCAAAGAAGAGAAGTGAGTCAAGTTTTGAGAAGAAAAGAACTACCGGGTAGAGGAGAGAGTAGATTCTAAATAGACTTTTATACTTTTTTAAATCGTTTCCGGTAACAAGAACACCTTTTTTAGATTCTTCCCCTCTTGAATCCTTTAACACCCCATAGGCAAAGGTAATTAAGGTATCAATAAACTCGGAAAAAAACTTGGAATAGGTTTTATGGGAAATAACCGTAAACCTATTACCCAAAAGCGTTTTGATACCTTCAACAGTATACCCTGGGCGTACATGCCCGTGCTTCTCATCGGTCTGCCCTATAAGGAGACGAAAGCGTCTTAGCAAACCGTTTTTAATATGGGGAACATTAATTATAAGCTCTGCTCCGGGTTTCATTATCCTAAATAGCTCATCCACAAACTCCCTGTCTGTGGTAATATGCTCAAGGAAATCAACAATAACCACCCTGTCAAATTCATTATCTTTAAACGGCGTATAACGACCATCTATCTGAAACACATCCGTTTTTACTAGCTCCCTTATAGAAGAAACCGCCTTTTCTTCCAAGTCGGCACTTTTCCAGAACCCACCTTTCTGTCTCAGAAAGTAGCTTATAACCCCGTTGTCAGAGCCTATATCCAAGCAAACCAGAGAGTCTGTATCTCCAAGTAGAGACAATATCTCTTTTAGCTTCTGTTGCTTGAGTACGGATCTGTTAAACAGAGCAATCGGCCAGTTCTTAGCAAACGTATCCATACTAACACCCTATAGAGAAACATTTCTTTGTTTCCTCAATCTCTCTGCGAATTCTCTCCTTACCCCAGTTTAACTCCCTGGCCATAATAAGGGCACAACTCTCAAGCGCTTTATCTCCTGGATTACCAGATGAGCCAATCCCGGTGCGTCTGAAAACCACATCCGAGAGCTTTTGGGCCATCTCCTCACGTACGCCGTAAACAACCTCAGCTTTAATTGTATCTAAAGCCCCCTCAACGGTGTTTGCCATATCTGGGTTGTCATTTATGTACTTTAAAACCTGATCGTATTTTGAGCCATAGTTATATATCAGATGACGCATGATTTCCTGGCTTAAGAAACCTACTTTTTTACCCGTCTCCCGGGAAAGAAACTCACCAAAATCCTCAATACATCCTCCGTAAATGGGCGTTAAGGCAGTGAGGCATCCGGGTGGGGTCTTTCCAAGTTTTTTAAATACAAGGTCTATAACCTCTTTGGCAACAGCCCTTGCAGTTGTGTATTTTACGCCAACAACGGATAACAACCCCTCAATACCCTCGCCCCTGGCATGATCCCAGATCCTGTACCTTTCAGCCAGCTTGATATCACCGTTTATACCTATCTCATCCACCGGAACAAGACCACGGTGAATGAACGAGACGTCTTTTAGACTAACGGAAGCATAAGGGTAAACCTCGTTTATCTCATTTACAAAACTCTCAATATCCTCTTCGCTTATATTTAAGCCATCCGGGCTGCCCTCATAGGGAGAGTAAACAGTGCCAATTAGAGAGCAGTTACGCCATGGGGTAATAAAGAGCAAACGTGCTTTCCGGTTTATAAGGGAGTTATTGTTTTTGAACCTGGATCTAAGACCAACCCCATAGTCTGGAATTATCTGGCGATTTAAAACCAGGTTCATAGCCTTTGAAAGAAAAATCTTTGGTTTTTTAGCCTTAGAACCCAGAAGATTTAAAACACACCCTACCCATGGGCCGGATGTATTTACAACAACTCTTGCACGTATATCCAGTCTTTCACCTCCCAGCCTATCTATAGCCCTTACCCCCTGTATCCGATTTCCATAACTTAGAAACCCAACTACCTCCACATAGTTGGCTATCTGGGCCCCTTTCTCCTCAGCTGATCTAAGAACAGAGATTAGAAGACGCTCCGAATTATACATCTGGCAATCATACCAGATTGCACCACCTGTAAGCCCCCTTTCATCCACACCGGGAAAAAGCCTAAGACACTCTTCCCTTGAGATAACCCTTCCTCTTGGAATCTGTTTTTTAGGGTCTTTAATCATACGGTTTCTATCAAATCCAATAAGGTCATTTACAGCAAGTGCCAGGGACATAACCTCCCTACCATAAACAGAGTGACCGTAGGTGGGGATGAGAAAAGGAAGGGGGTGCACAAGATGTGGAGCAACACTCATCAGAATGGATCTTTCCCGTATTGACTGACGCATACGGTAGAAGTCAGCCTGCTGTAAGTACCTAAGTCCTCCATGAATAATCTTCATGGTATTGGAAGATGTTGCGGAACCAAAATCTCCCTTATCCACTATAGCAACTGAGAGCCCTCTTAAGGAAGCATCGAGAGCAATCCAGGCCCCGTGTATCCCTGCTCCTATAACAAGGACATCGTACTCATTTTCCGATAGCCCAACTAAATCCCTTTTCATGTTTGCCTGCTAACTACCCTTTTTGAGGCAAGGTTTTTTTCAAGCCAATCATAAAGACCGTAAAGCTCTTTCTTAAAGCACTCATAATTGTATTTCTCCTCTATAAGCTTTTTCCCTGCCTCTCCAAGCTTCACCCTTAAACCTTCATTCTGAATCAACTTTAACATGCCGCTTGAAAACTCTTCTGGAGAGGGAGCAACGAGTAGAGCAACCCCTTCATCCAGTACCTGGGTATGGGTTAGAAGCTTTGTTGCCAGAATGGCTTTTCCAGAGTGAAGGTAAGAATATATCTTCATAGGGGTATTTCCACCCTTAATACGGGGTGATACCAGAATATCGGCTTGAGATAGATACTTGCCGAGGATATCCAGTGGTTTCGGACCGATAAAATGAACCCTCTTCTCTATACCAAGGAAAAGACTCTTCTCCTTATACTTCTTTATATCCGAAGGATTGCCTCCAATTATAACAAGGTCTGCCTTATCCGTTTTTTTAAGAACAAGAGCAAAGCTCTCAAGCAGTAGGTCAATACCCTGATAAGTCTCCAGATTCCCAACATACATAACAACAAGACCACCTATTCCAAGCTCCTTTTTTAAATCCAGTTGAGCGCTATTCTCCTCACCGTTAAGAAGAGAGACATCACGCAGAACGGTAACTTTCCTAGGATTGTATTTCTCAACAACCACAGCAAGAAAATCACACACCGGGACGACTGCCTCTGCATTTCTTACGGCAATCTTTTCAAAAAGCTCTAAAAACGGGCTAATAAAGGAACATAGAGGGTACTTTTCAATAAGCTGTTGGGAAAGCGAAGAGTCCATATCATAAACGTAAGGAATGCCAAAGAGGAACTTTAGAACAAGAGCCATAAAAACCGACTCCTCTACAGCATGAACTACATCATATTGTTTTCTTAAAACAAGCGAAAAGGCTTTTAAAAAAACAAAGAAATCACAAAACAGCTTTTTCCAGGAAAAGCCCGGACGAATATTTCGAATAAATGGAGGACTGAAAATGCGATGTACTTCTATGCTTTCGTACTCAGGTGCCAGAGGTGTTTTTCCCTCATGATAGGTAACAAGGTCAATAGAATAACCTCGCTTGGAGAGGCTTCTTAAAAGCAAATCAACGGCAATAGGGGTTCCCCTATCTTGATAAAATGGATGGGGAGCCAGGAATAAAACCCTCATTTATGTCCTTCCCCTTTTCTAACCAGCTTTAGAATAACAGGAGAGCCTAAAAACCTTGTTAACCCGATAAAACGACAAACGCTCTCGGAGAGAAGGGAAAACCCTTTTGAGTTTACAATACGGTGAAGGACCATGGGTAGAAAGAACTCAGGGTATCGCTCAGCAAGGGTAAAGCCGTAGAGTTTAAAGACCTCCAGCAATTCCCTTTCACGGAATAAAGTATATGGACGGGTGTTTCCTTCCAAGCTCTTTTTGATCCTGAAAAGAAAAGGAGCAATAAGATTCAGGCTTTGTTTAGAGGGATAGTCAACGATAACGGCCTGCTTTGAAACCCTTGTCAACTCCTTTATAAGGAGCCTCCAGCTTCTTACGTGAGGTAGAAGCCTGAGGCTTATAACCACATCAAATGCTCTATCAGGAAAGGGAATATCTAATATATTTCCGGTTACAAACTCACACTGATCCCTATCCAAAAAACCTTTAATTCTGGCCTTACATACTTCGGCACTTCCGAGAACACAAACCCTATAACCCTTTTGAATTAAGGGACCGGTCAGCTGTCCATGCCCTCCACCAACATCGAGAACACGTGCAAACGGATATTGAACTAGCATATTTAGAACTGCCTCCTCCTGAACCTTTAAAAACCAAGCACCAACCTCTCCGGAGAAACGCCTTGCATAATCCTCGGAGGAAGTTTCTATGTCAGCTGTTTCAGGATAATGTGAATGTGCAGACAATTGCATCGTAAAACCCTCTATCAGAGGTAATCGGTTCGGTTAACCAAAAACCTCTTACCCTCCAGTATCCCTCCAATTATTCCTATTAAAAGCAGCGTGGTACAGAACACAAGAAACGATAAAGCCAGTGCCTCCTTCTCTGAAACCTCAAAGGGCTTTAGCAGTACAAGCAAAACCCCCTCCCTGATTCCCAAACCGGAAAAGGATACAGGAAACATGGTTGCAAGGACCACAGCAGACCTAATCCATCCAATCGTAACAAAAGAGAGTTCCAGCTTAAGAGATGCCGCCAGTACATAGTAGATAAACACACCAAACAACTGAGCAACCAAGGAGATAGAGACAACAAGCAAGATAAAGCCCGGAGAGAGATGTCGATACCGGCTTAACGATAAATATAAACTTCTAAATCTCTTGGAAACTAGAGATACCTTCTCCCACCTCTTATTAAAAATGACTTTTCTAGAGAAAAACCCAGCACATCCAAGAAAAAGTCCTCCAATAAACGCAATTATGGATACCGTCGTTAGATTTGAAAAATCAAACAACCAGAAAAACCCTCCAATTACACACAGGGTAACCGTAGCAACCACCCTATCAAATACAATAGATACGAGAATCCCTACCCTACTATCACTTAAACCAGAGAGCTTATAGAAACGAACCACCCCACCTGTTAAATTACCCCCCGGGAGGAAAAGCCCGTAGAAAACTGCAGATAGATTGATACCAAAAAGATCAAAAGTGGAGATGTTTATCTTCTGTTTTTCGGTTAAAAGCCTTAACCTGTATGCCAGAACAAGCTGTAGGAGAATGGATGCCAAGAAAGCAGAAAATACAAAACCCACGTTAACGGAGAGAAGCGAATCAATAACCCTTGATATGGGTATCTTTTTTAAAAGATAAAAAAGAATACCTAAAGCAACAGCCACTCTTAACAGAAAAAACAAAACCCCTTTTACACCCATTAAACTCCCAATAAGCAAGAGACTACTGAATAAATATAGAGCTTCCCCTCATAAACGGCGTTCTCTTATAACCCACCAGTTCCAGTAAAGACGGAGCAATATCTATTATATCAACTTCTCTTCTATTAACCCTGTAGGTGTTATCTAAAATCATGATAAAGCCTTTTTCTGATTCAGAGCAGGGAAGATAACCGTGGCTTCCCCTGTGTACGGGATTAAAAATACGGCTCCTCTGTTGCCAATCCGAAATACCAAGGAAAAGGTTTGCAAGAGGTTGATAGTAATCGTGAGGGAAAAATATATAGCCGGGTTTTGCCATAAAGTAGAGCTCACCATATGCCTTATCCTCAAATTTTACATTGTATCTGTGCATATCCCTGTAGGACAGAACAGTTCCACTTTCCATGCTGTGGAGCATATCGGTAATCTTATTACGTGCCCTATCGGTGTGAAACCAAAACCTAGCCATGGGAACCTCTATATAGAAATCGTATTCATCCTCAGACAGATCCAGACCCCCTAGCTTCTTCCTTATATCTATTACACCCTTTACGTATTCCTGTCCGTGGTCTGATAATAGAATTAAGATAACACCTTTGGTCTTGCATTTTTTGTAGAGTCTCTCGACAAAGTTATCTACCTTTGTGTAGAAGCCCTTCATCCTGCTGGGATTATCCAGATTCCAGTGTTGCAGTATATCAAGTGCATATAATTCCAGAAACTCCAGCCTATAGCTTCCCGAACACACTCTATAGAGCAAACTATCCAGATCTTTAATCTTCTTGTTAAATACGTAAATGCTCTCCTCTCTACCAAGTACGCTAAATATGGACTCCACACCACCGATCCTAAACAGGATCTCTTTTGATTTCTCACGTCTTGTGTATTTAAACCTCTTTAAATCAAATGCCCTTCGCCTTCTATAGGGAATCGCAGCCAGATCAAAAGACTGATTAAAGAAATGAACAACACACTGAAAGGTGGTTGTTACAATATCGGGCACCCTGTCCAGGATACCATCCAGGAAAGAGGCGTTTAATCTGGGTTTTAGTTTGACCTGCCATATACCGTGCTCATGCGGATAAACACCGGTAATCAAACTCGGAACCAGCTCCACACTTGGAAGGGTTTTTATCTTTGCCCAAGGATAAGAACCAAAAAGGTTGGCAACATAAGGGAAATTATCGGGACTTATCCTCCTAAGATCCATCCCGGGTATATAGCAAACAAATAACCTTGTGGTTTTTAAACTCTTCATAACTAAAGAAAGAAAAGCTATTAATGTTCTAATCAGATAAAAGATATGCGTCCGCCACTCAGCTACAGAAAACTACCCCTAATGGCTACCCTAGATTGTATTTTACCGAGATTTAAATTCAAGCAGACTTTGGTAATAGTTTAGATGGCAAAAAAAGATTTAAACATATACGTATTCTTACTTTTGTATTAGGCAGATCCTAAAACCCCGCTACCAAAGACAGAGTTACTATCTGAGCAGGGATTATTCAAATGGCTTCTTTCCACCGTATCCAAGCCCTCCAAGGACGCCATCAACCATCATGGCCCTTAAAAGAGGCCAGGAAAGTTCCCCTGCTAATACGGAACAGAGGTGAACAGAGCTCAACCGCTCAGCACCGGGCTCAGGGGGAATACGACCAACAAATCTCCCACGATAGTAGATACTTACCGCTTCAGGCCTTATCATATCAATTTTTTCCCCAACAACACCCAATCCCTCAACAAGGTCAATCTCAACCTCAGAACCAATTCCGGTTTTAGAGAGTCCGTTCTTTAAGAAACCCTCAAGTGCCTGCTCTGTTCCAAGCTCCTCTGCCACCCCACACCAGTACCAGTAGGTGTTTAGAAAGCTTAAAACCCTTTGCCACCTGTACCTAAGTCTCAGCTTCTCCATAAAATAGAGCATGTGTTTTAGGAGAAAGGATACCACCCTGCCAGTTTTTGGCCACCTAAAAACGAGCACATAAGCTATATAACCCAGAAGCCATAGCCTAAGCCTACATAATGGCAGTACAGAGATAACATCCGGATGACGATAGCCCATTAGAACATCAGCCCTTCCCTCCTCATACTTCCGCCTAAGAGAACGGTTAAGGTTTGAAGTCTCATGATGGTAGCCTACGGCATCAGGAGCAAAGAAAAAAGGGATACCCGATTTAATAAGCCTTAAACCAAGCTCACTGTCCTCCTGACACCAGAAAGCCGGGTCAAAACCCCCAATCCGTGAGAAAAGAGCGGATTCAATGGAGAAGTTTCCACTAAGTAAGTCCCTATACGTGTAGCGGTGACCAATCCGATGCATGGCAGAAAACATATTCTCCCAGCTAACCAGCATACATATGCTAAAAAAACCTTTCTTCCCCCTAAATACAGGTGGGCAGTAACCTATTACCACATGCCCTGGTTTAAGCCTGTGAGCGCGCACATGTGCCTCAACAAGGGTTTGTGTTGGCTCAACATCGTCATCAAGAAATATCAGGAGATCCCCTTTTGCCAGAGCCGCACCACGGTTACGCGCAACAGCTGGACCACCCCCTGGTTGTTCAACCACAGTAAGGGAAAAAGGGGTAGAGAGTTTTCTTAACGCATCCACCGTATCATCCATGCAGCCATCAGCTACAACGATAACCTCAAAGTCTGCAGAAGGATAGCTCTGATTGCAGAGCGCAGAGACATTTTTAACCACTAACGCACTTCTGTTGTGTGTCGGGATGACCACACTGACTTTCATAAAACTCTCTTTTTCCCGTTTCTTGAGTTTAGAGCCCTACGGGAGTGCAGGTATGCCCACGGTCCCATAGCACAGCCTTTAAGCTCAGCCAGAACAACTTCTGGAGGAACACTTCCAGGTCGTCTTAGAAACGAGCGCACAAGATGGCGCAGTTGATAACGAAAGAACCAGTTCCAGCCAGCCTTAATAACGTTTAAAAACTCACCCTCAACCAGCGCACTGCGTGTCCAGAAGGCATACACACCAACACCGTAACCGTACATGGTTTTTACTAACTCCTCCAATGTGCGTCTGTGTCTGTGCCAGCTCAGGGCTGCCGGCTCATATACAATACGGTATCCGTAGGCAAGAATCCTTGAGAACATCTCGGTATCCCCACCCGAGAAGGTGGGGGTTCCGGCATCAAGGGCCTCATCAAAAGGGCCAACACATTTAAGCACACTGCGGCGAAGGGCCATGTTAACACCTGCTCCCACCCTGCTTCCCGCTGCCAGCGGATTGATATTAGAGCTATCAAAGACCATTCGTCTAAACCCCTTCCCAAAGGAGCTGTAGTGCTCAAACCACTCCTGTGCCTCAGTTTCCAACTCAAGTGGCATGGTTAAACCCGTAACACACATAACTCTTGGGTCATCAAAGTTAAGAAGAAGGGCCTGGAGCCACCCGCGGTCTGCAACAGCATCATCATCACAAAACGCAACTATCTCATACCTTGCCTCACGCAGTGCCCTATTACGAGCAACGTTTAAACCGGCTCTATCCTCACGTATATAACGAATCTTTCTGTAGCCCTGTATAAGCCTATACGTTGCATCGGTTGAGGGACAGTTATCAACCACAACAAGCTCATGTCCCTCATCAACTATATCTATCAGAGCCTCTATACAGCGTTTTAGGTCTTCGGTTCTATCCCTGGTACATACAGCAACCGTTGCCCTTGGCAGGGGAAAATTTTTTCTGCGAACCTCATCCCATCCCAGGTAACTGTGAAGTAGATTTTCCCAAAAAGGCCAGTCAACAGAGCTCATAATAGCCTCATGTATTTCACTACGCCCCACACATCCGTCTGTAACAGGTACAAACACCTTTCCAACAGGCCTTCCGTTTAACCTGATAAGAACAAGTGCACGACTGTAGCGCTCAAGCCCTGTAATCTTATCCGGGGGGTTTTCAAACTCTATATCCAAAACTGCAGTTGCCATACCTACCTTCCTGCAACATCTTCATTCCCGTTACATACAGACCAGACGGGATTTAGCGAAACTATACCCGATGCATGAGGGAGCCTTTTGCCAACCACATCAATCCCGTGCATCTGCCAGTGGTAATCGTAAACATAGTCCCAATCAGGGGGGTAAAGACCTAAATTCAGATAGTAGCGTCCAGGAAGCAGCGGAAGCTCTGGAATAGAGCAGAAGATACTTCCCTGCTTACCAAGGGAACCAAAGGCTTCTCTAAAGGATGGGATATGTGTTTCAAAGCACTTTGTGTTTCCCTCATCGTATATACCCAGAATAAGAGCGAGATCACCAACCGGGTTTACGATCCTGTATTTAAGCTCAACCGTTAATCCTTCTCCGCTACCTAAACCACTTATAGCTCTTCCCCGTGTATCGTAGAAGCAAACATCGGTGATAACAGCCTCATGTGTACCAAGGCGCTTACCCTGTTTACCCGCCAATACAGCTTGCTCTTCCACCTTTCCAAAAACCCTTGCCTTCTGTCTCTCCGTTCGCTCGCGCATAAGCTCATTGTAGCAATCTATAGCACTTTGTGGATCACCTATCATGACCATCCTGCCCTCTTCAAGAACCACTACCTCATCACAGAGGTTTTTAACCTGATCAATGCTATGGGATGTAAAAACCAGGGTCTTACCTGCGTTTTTAAAAGCCCTAAACCTCTCAAGACACTTTTGCTGAAACCTAAGGTCACCAACCGCTAGAACCTCATCAACAACGAGGATATCAGGATCAAAGTGAATGGCAACAGAAAAGGCAAGCCTCAAGTACATACCACTTGAGTACGTTCTAACCGGCTGGTCAATAAACTCTCCTAACTCGGAAAACTCCACAATCTCTTCCTCAAGCATCTTAGCCTGACGGCTGGTAAGACCATTTAGGATACCTGCTGTAAGCAGGTTTTCCCGACCCGTCATATCTGGGTGAAAACCTGTGCCAAGCTCAAGAAGGCTTCCAATACGACCAAACCGCTTAATGTGTCCTCTGGTAGGGTAACTAACCCCGCTTATCAACCGAAGAAGGGTACTTTTACCAGCCCCATTATGCCCGATGATACCAAGAACCTGACCCTGTCTAACGGAAAAACTGATATCCCGTAGAGCCCAGACGGTGTGCTTTTTGCTTTCTCTCCCAAGAAGGGACTGCACCAGCAACTCTCTAATCGTGAGTGGACGATTGCGCTGTACAGAAAAGCTTTTAGATACGGACTCTAAAATCAGAACCTTTGACATTTTCAGATGTAGTCAACGATTTCGTGTAGTTTCTTTCTGTAAAAAACATAACCAACCACACAGCTAAGCAAAGAGAGCACAGAAGCAATAAAGATGGCTCCCCACTCAGGAGCCCTACCAAAAAAGATAACTGCCCTGTAGCTCTGAATTAAAACCGCTACCGGATTCAGATTATACAAAAAGCGGTAACCCTCGGTAATTACACCCGGGCTGTAGAAAACAGGGGTTAGATAGAATAGAAGCATGACAAAAACACTCACTATATACTGTATATCACGATAAAAAACATTAAGGGTGGCAACAAAAAGGCTCAATCCCCATATAAGCACCACGTTTACAACAAGAAGCAGGGGCAAAAGCAGAAAGTAGGGGGTAAGAGGTTTATCATAGAATGCAACAATCATAATAACCAGTACGGGTAGAACCACAAGGAAAAGAAGGAGGTTTGAGAGTGTATTTACCCCAACGAGTATGCAGGGGGAAAAACCTGGTTTCTTTATAAGGTCTCTATTGCTGAGAAAAAGGCTACCTGCTGAGTTTAAACAGCTACTAAACCAGGTCCAGGGCAGCAGAGCCGTAAAAACAAAGGCAGGATAAGCGTCTATACCCAGGGGAATAACACGTTGAAAGAGAAAAACCAAGACAAGGAGCTGAGCCAGAGGAAGAAGAAGCGACCAGAGAATCCCTAACACGGATCCCTTATAACGCAGGGTAAAGTCACGCTTTACAAGATGCCATAGCAAATCCAGCTGATGGGAGAGAAATCCCCTGTAGTATCTAAAACCCCTAAAGACAAGGGACAGATACCCTGTCTTTCCTACGTCAGCTAACCCGTCTGCTTTGATAGCCATTGAATCTAGGATCTCAGCTTTCTAATCTCTATAAGCTTCCTTATCTTTTTAAAAAGATTTACCCCTCCAAAAGAAAGAGCAAGATAGAAGTAGGTCCTTACGTTATACGGGTTCAGAATGAGCGCCCTAAGAAGACACCTTATCCCCCTTTTCATATCTCCCATAAGGCAGAAGAGAACACCCATAGCAAGGTACCTGCTACCGTAGTAGTCCCTATCAAGGTCAAGCAGGCTGATACCGTACTTACTCAACATGTCATCAAAGCCCTTTGACACTATATAGGGGTCGTTTGAAAGCCTCTTTTCATGGATATGGTACCTGACTAGAGCCTCTTCTATAAAGTCAAACTTAAAGTACTTAGAAATCCTTATCCACAAATCGTGGTCTACCCCATAGGATATACCCTCATCAAACAGGCCAACCCTATCTATACATTCCCTTCTTAAAAGAACGGTAGATGGTGTACCCACCTCGTTTTTAACGAGAAGCTCACCGTAAAGATCTCCTCTCTTTGAAGGGAGCCTTTTTCCTATTACCCTCTTTGTGTGGGCATCAACTATGTAAAAACCGGTATAAACACAGCCTATATCTGATGAGGCACTTTCCATAAACTCTACCTGCTTTCTCAGCTTATCTGGCAACCACTCATCGTCATCATCTAAAAACGCAACAAACTCAGCCCTAGGATCCAACTTCATTAAGCCCGCATTCCTAGCACCAGCCTCTCCTCTATTGCTCTCAAGGCATACGTATCTTATCCTTCTATCACCAAAGCTGCCTACAATCTCTCCTGTGTTGTCCCCTGATGCATCATCAACCACTATCAACTCAAAATCCTCAAATGTCTGGTTTAACACACTTGAAATCGCCGAGTGGAGAAAACCAGGACGTCTGTAAGTTGGAAGTATTATACTAACCCTTGGCATTTAGTATAATTATACTCCCAAAACAGAAACACTTTTATACTTAATCAGCAGGAATAGAATTTGACACACCAACCCCAAAGTACTTAAACCCAAGCCTCTCCAGTTTCTTTGGATCATAGAGGTTTCTGCCATCAAAGATAACAGGAATCCTCATAATCTTCTTTAACGTATCAAAATCAGGCTGTCTGTACTCGTTCCACTCCGTATGTATAACAAGGGCATGAGCATCTACACAGGCATCGTAATTTGACTCTGCATACCTTACCTTGTCCCCAAAGTACTCACGTGCCCTTCCCATGGCCACAGGGTCATGCACAACAACCTCTGCTCCGTGTGAAATGAGCCTGTTTACTATAAATAGAGAGGGCGCCTCCCTTATATCATCTGTCTTTGGCTTAAAGGAAAGCCCCCACACACCTATCCTCTTTCCGCTTAAATTGCCCTTAAAGAATGTCTTTATCTTATTCCAGAAGATCTCCCTCTGATTGGTGTTAACCTCATCCGTAGCCTTACAGATCTTTAACTCATACCCCATTCGCTCCGCAGTCTTTATAAGAGCCTTTACATCCTTGGGAAAGCATGAACCTCCATAACCTATTCCCGGGAAAAGAAAAGAGCGTCCTATTCTGCTGTCAGCCCCTATTATCAGCCTTATCTCCGAAACGTCTGCCCCCACAAGCTCGCAGAGATTTGCCATCTCGTTCATAAAAGAGATCCTCGTTGCAAGCATGGCATTTGCAGCGTACTTTGCAAGCTCAGCAGACCTTATAGACGCTATTATTGCCCTATCACCCGACCTCATAAAAGGCGAGTAAAGCTCCTTTAATATGCCCGCAACAGATGGCTTATCGGCACCTATTACAACCCTATCAGGCTTCATAAAATCCTCTACCGCTGCCCCCTCTTTTAGGAACTCTGGGTTCGACGCAACATCGAACTCAATATCGGTAACACTGCGTATCACTTCCCTTACCTTTTCGGTAGTTCCAACAGGAACGGTACTCTTTGTAACAACAATCTTGTAGTCGTTCATGCTTTTCCCTATAGAACGGGCAACATCCAAAACAGCACTCACATCAGCTGAACCATCACCATCAGGTGGTGTACCCACAGCAATAAAGATTATAAAAGACCTCTGCACAGCCTCTGAGAGATTGGTCGTAAAGTGGAGTCGTCCTTCCTTCAGGTTCTTTTGAACAAGGTCATCAAGTCCTGGTTCAAAAAAAGGCACTATTCCCTGTGAGAGGCTTCTTATCTTTACCTCATCTATATCAACGCATATAACGTTGTTTCCACTTTCGGCAAGACATGCTCCTGTAACAAGCCCAACGTATCCCGTTCCCACAACACATATATTCATCTTCCAAAACCTCCTCTACTCATAAAAATCACTCAACCGTTACGCTCTTTGCAAGGTTTCTGGGCTGGTCTATATCGCATCCCCTGTTTCTTGCTATGTAGTAAGCTAAAAGCTGCAAGGGGACTGTATAGAGGATAGGGGTTAGAAGATCATTTGACTTTGGGACATAAAAAACGTGGTCAACCTTGCTTCTAAGGTATCTATCCCCCAGGGTTGTAAGTGCTATTACGGTTCCTTCCCTTGCCTTTACCTCCTCGACATTACCAAGCATCTTCTCGTAGATAGAGTTTCTCGGTACAAGTGCAACAACTACCATATCCTCATCTATAAGGGCTATTGGACCGTGCTTCATCTCCCCTCCTGCATATCCCTCTGCATGAATATAGGAGATCTCCTTTAACTTTAAAGCCCCCTCTAAAGCCACAGGATAGGTAACACCTCTTCCAAGGAAAAGAAAGTTCTTCCTCTCCCAGTAGAGGTTTGCCAGGTTCTCAATCTCTGATTCCCTCTCAATTACCTTCTCTATACTTTCGGGGATTTTCTTAAGTTCGGATATAAATTTACAGAAAAGAATATCAGATACCAATCCCCTTACCCTTCCCAGGAAAAGAGCAAACATATATAGTGCTACAAGCTGAGAAGTAAAAGCCTTTGTTGAAGCAACCCCTATCTCAGGACCTGCATGGGTGTAGATCACGCCATCTGCTTCCCTTGTAGCACTGCTCTCTACAACGTTACAAATAGTTAAAACCTTGGAGCCTTCTGCCTTGGCCTTCCTCATGGCTCCCAGGGTATCAGCGGTCTCTCCAGACTGTGTTATACCTATCGTCAAGGTCCTGTTATCAATTAAAGGAGACCTGTATCTGAACTCAGATGCCAGATCCACCTCAACAGGAATCCGGGCTAAAGATTCTATCATAAACTTACCGATAAGTGAAGCATGCCAGGAAGTTCCACAGGCAACCAGATAGATTCTAGACATATTTAGGATCTCATCCCTTGAGAGATTAAGATCCCTCCACTCAGGGCCATACTTACCATCCACAAGTGTTATCCCGCTCCAGGTATTCCTTATAGCCTGAGGTTGCTCATGTATCTCTTTAAGCATGAAGTGCGGATAGCCGTTTTTTTCGGCAAGATCAGCATCCCAGGTTACATGGTATGTGCTTTTTTGTTTCCTGCACCCGCTTTCGACATCAAAAACCTCTAAACCGTTTTTATCAAGTACCGCAATCTCGTTATCGTCTAAAAAGATTGCATCTCTTGTATACCGAAGCAAGGGTGTAACATCTGAAGCAACAAAGTACTCTCCCCTGCCGCACCCTATAACCAGAGGACTGGATCTCCTTGCTACAACCATCTTATCAGGGTTAAGGTTGCTTATAACAGCAAGGGCAAAGGTTCCCTTTATCTCACCCAGTGCCCTTAAAACAGCATCCCTGAGATCCTTGCACTCCACCAGGTATTTTTCGATAAGATGAGATACAACCTCTGTATCGGTTTGAGAAGAGAAAACGTGCCCTTCAGAAGCAAGGGCGTCCCTAAGCAGGGCATGATTCTCTATTATCCCATTGTGAACAACAACCACCTTGCCTGAGCAGTCACAGTGAGGGTGTGCGTTGATCTCAGTTGGCCTCCCATGTGTGGCCCAACGCGTATGACCTATTCCAATAGTGCTTCTATACTCCTGTCCGTTAATCTTGGACTCAAGATTCGATAACTTACCAACGGTCTTTTTTACAACGATCCCTCCGTTCTCATAAAATGCAATACCTGCTGAATCATATCCCCTGTACTCAAGCCTTTTAAGCCCCTCTAGAAGAATGGGTATAGCATTTCTATCTCCAATATATCCTACTATTCCACACATAGTGATACCTCCAAAATAGGGAATTTCTCCCCCAGATGCATATGATTAATCACGCTCAGAAAGAAACAGCCTCTTTTTCAACAAAACAGCTTGAAAATCCCGATATTACCTTTGCCATGGTTTTACGTGGTATCCAGACCTCACCGCTGAGCAAAGCACGCACCGATTTTAAGAACTCAGAGGAATCAGCATTCTTAAGTATATAACCCAGGGCACCAGCACATAAGGCCTTAATAACTTTTTCCTCATCGTATTTCGAGAAAAGCAAAAGAACCTTAAGGGAAGGTAACTCCTTTTTTATTAACCTTAGGATTTTTATAAGATCCAGTTTTTTCATATCCGCATCGAGCAGAAGTAGCTCAGCCTCAATCCTTGCTGAGATGAGCCTCTGAAGCTCCTTGGACTTAGAAACAAGGGCTACAATCTTTATATCCCTACAGGGTTTTAAGATCCTGCAAATTGCTTCCCTATCCAGGGCATACTCACATGCAACTATCAACCTGTGTTCCTTACATTCGGTTAGCAATGTCTATCTCCAAAGCCGAAAAAAGCATCCGCTACTCACCCCCAAGGTGAATCCTTCAAGACAAAAACAACCAAGTGACGTTTATATTTAACCCTAAAAAACAACCCCAGTTCAATTGGACTTTGGTTGAATTAACCCCTTACAGGAAGTATTGATACCCCTATACTCTCTAACTTTAGTCTATAAGATAGTGGGTTAAGCTAGCTTATAAACCCGTTTCGGAAGCCATAGAGTATGAGTTCAGACCTGTTTTTTACAGAGAGTTTCTTAAATATCTTATACAGATGAAACTTAACCGTTTTTTCACTTAAAAACAGGTCCTGGGCTATAGCCTTGTTGCTATATCCCTTTAAAACCAGCTTTACAATCTTTGCCTCGGTTTCGGTAAGGTTATAAACCTGATCATTCCCCTTACCCCTGCCCCGCTTCTTGGGTGGTGATGAGAAGGTATCCAGAACCTTTGACATCATCTTTCTCTCAAGCCACAACTCACCATCACTTACAACCCTTACCGCTTTAAGAAGCTGGGAGGCATCGGCATTTTTTGATAGATATCCCCTTACACCAGAACGAATAGCGTTTATTATGCTGCTTTCACTGTAGTTATCGCTTACAATAAGAATCACCTTTGCAGCTTTGTTCTTCTTAAGAAGCTGAAGAACCTTTTTAAAGTTTAACCCCTGTAGCTCTACATCGAGCAAGAGGATATCGAATTTTAATTCCTCACAGGTTTGAACCAGATCCAAAAGATTGGATACCCTCGATACAACCTGGATATCCTTTTGCCCTTCAAATATCTTGCAGATTCCCTCCCTTAAAAGGGGATAGTAACAGGCTACAACAACCTTTATAACTTCCTCACCCTTGCCACCCTTCTTGACCGTAGCAACACTGCTTTTAAGTTCGGACATTTAACATACCTCCAAATTCACTAAATGGGTTCTATATCAAGCACATCAATTTCCACACAGACGGACCTCTTGATTAAATCTATTGAGAGCACCACCTTATGCTTGGCTTTCTTATCAACAATCCTGCCAACAATTCCCTGTAGAGGTCCACTTTTTATAACCACCTCCCTTCCCTTATCAAAGTAGGGATAGGGATCATACTTTAGTTTGCTCTCAACAAGAACCTTTACAGACTCAATCTGCTCCTTTGGAATGGGAACGGGGGTACCATTACAACCAACAACCTTTAAAACCCCTCTCGTATAGATAACCTTGTATATATCTTCCTTCCTTATATTGACGAACAGATACGAGGGAAAAAGGGGAACACTAATTAATTTCTTGCGATCCTTCCACTGTGATACAACCTCTCTTAAGGGGAGAAAGGTTCTAACACCACGTACTCTAAGGTTTATCTCAGCCACCTTCTCGTGTCTGCTTTTGGTATAAACAGCATACCACAGATCCTGCTCCCCAAGTTCCTCATATGAATTGTTTATTATAACGCTTTTAGCTAAAACACTCATATTTCAATTACAACCAAAAATCAAACTAAAGTTAAGTTAATTAAAACCCTAAATAATACTAAAGTCAATTAGACTTCAGTTAGTCTGTATTTATAACTTTGGTTATAATCTCTTAACCTTAAAGAACTTTCCGGGAAGCTGAACAACTAGGCCCTTTAACTCCATAGAGAGAAGAAGAGAAAGCACCCTTGCTGGCTCAAGACCACTTAGTTTAACAACGTCATCAACATGAACAGTCCCATCTGAAAGCAACATATACAATGTCTTCTCTTCCCCGGATAGAGAATCAGGAAAAACCTTCTTTTCATCAGATCGAATACCCTCTTTACTTCTTAAGGCCCTAAATGCCTCTATCTCTTCAAGTATATCGTCTACCGACTCAACAAGCTTTGCCCCTTTCTTTATCAATCGATTGCACCCAGCACTCAATTTGCTAAATATGTTTCCTGGCACAGCAAATACATCTCTTCCCTGTTCCAGGGCAAAAAATGCAGTAATAAGAGAGCCGCTTCTGTCTGAAGCCTGAACCACAACCACACCCAGAGAAAGCCCACTTATTATACGGTTTCTCCTCGGGAAGTTAACGGAGTCAGGAGGTGTTCCAAGGGGAAACTCAGATACTACAGCTCCCTGAGTTAAAATCCGCTCATATAGCTTTTTGTTCTCAGGGGGATAAACCACATCCAGACCAGAACCAAGAACAGCTATGGTTCTTCCTCCCCTCTTTAGGGCACTTAAATGAGCTAGAGAATCAACTCCCCTTGCAAGACCACTTACAACGGTAATCCCAAGCTCAGCAACCTCCCCGGAGAGCTTCTCAGCAACGGATCTGCCATAGTGATCAGGATTCCTTGTTCCAACGATTGCAAGGGAAAGCTCATCATCAGCGCAGTAGTTCCCCTTTACGTAAAGCAGGGGAGGAGGGTTGTAAATACCGGTAAGGTTTCTTGGGTAACAAGGGTCTGTAAAAGGCAAAATCTTTATTCCAAGCCTCTCTATCCTGTTAACCTCTTTCTCAACGCCTTCCCAGTCAGAAAACTCTTTTATAGCCTTTACCGTCCTATCCCCTACTCCCTCGACGTTTTTAAGGCTGAAGGTATCTGCACTGAAAACCTCTTTTGGATTCCCAAATCTCGAAATTAGTGCCTTAAACAAAACATCCCCTATACCGTTTACCATTCGAAGCGCAATCCAGTACTTCCAGTCTTTCATAACAGAAGAAGTTTTAACCCCAGTTACGGTAAAGAGTCAAGTGGATTGGATTTAAGGGTTTACCCGGGTTAGATGCTCCCTAAAAAGCCTTCCCTGATAGGTGTTTTTCTTCTCAAGCTCCTCTTCTATGCCCTTTAGTATCTCAGTGTGGGTCTTATTCCATAGCGGAGCTATGAGAAGCTCTCTTGGAGTATCTGTAAAAAGCCTTTCAATAACAATATCCGGGGAGAGCCGTTCAAGAAAACGTGAAATGAAATCCAGGTACTCTTCGTAGCTGAAAAGATGAAAGGGCTCCTTTGCGTAAAGCCTTGCAAGGGGTGTATTCCGTACTATATGAAGGTTGTGAACCTTTAGGAAATCAATCCCCAATCTCGATACCTCATCAGCCATTGCAAGCATCTCATCCTCGGTTTCAGTTGGAAACCCAACTATGATGTGTGCCCCTATGTATATTCCCCTTCCCCTGGTTAACTCAATTGCATCAACAACTGACTGATAATTGTGACCTCTGTTTACAAAGCTTAGGGTTTTATCATAGATAGATTCAATACCGTACTCAACCGTTACGAACCAATCTCTGGCCAGTTCCTCAAGCAAATCAAGCTTTTCCTCATCTATACAGTCAGAACGTGTCCCTATCGCAATACCAATTACATCACTATAGCTTAGAGCTTCCCTGTAGAGCCTTTCAAGACGTTCAACGCTTTCGTATGTATTGGTATAAGCCTGAAAGTAAACGATAAATTTTTCGGCTTTAAAACGTCTTCTAAGGTACTCCATACCGGTTGTAATCTGGTAATCCAGAGAATAACGGGAACGAGCATAGGGAGGAACAAAACTATCGTTGTTACAGTAAATACAACCTCCTCTGGTAATTCTGCCGTCTCTATTTGGACACGTAAACCCTACATCCACAGATACCTTCTGAACCCTGCAACCAAACTTCCTCTTAAGGAAGCTGCTATATGAATTGTAACGTTTACCCATATTTTTATAGTCTAACCCAAACCACTTGAAGGAAAAAGTAATCTCAGGTTATATAATAAAAGCTCTCTAGCCTTGAACATCCTCCCCATACACACCCGCAGGGTGGATCTTAAAAAACAAAAGAGGGTTTAAGCAATTTATTGGATACCATGCAGTGCATAACAGCCGGCTATTTTCTAGCAGGGGAGAGTCCTGTTTTTCCCTCAAAGAACTTCCTGTTTTTTTCTATAAAATGCTTCCACTTATCCGGAAGCTCATCCTCGTGGTATATGGCATCAACCGGGCATGGGTCCACACACGCACCGCAATCTATGCACTCGTCAGGGTGGATATAAAGCTGGTCATCACCCTCGTATATGCAATCTACAGGGCAGGCCTCCACACAGGATTTATCCTTAACCCCTATACAGGGTTCTGCAATGACATAGGCCATAATATACCTCCTTCTGTAAATGTTTATAAAATACCCTACACGCTATACCGATTCAAGAACCACTAGAGAAGGCCCTAAAAGGGATCAATCACTTTGCCTCTTCTCCAGAAGCCGGTTTGGATTCCTTTTCCCCTGGCAAACCAGCATCAGGCCTTCCCTCAGTAGTGGATAGATCCTCTTTATTTACAACAGCGGCACTATCCTCTACACCCACATCCTTAACAACGGATGACTTAACCCCTTTTGCTGAGAAGTATCCAAGGGAAAGGGAAGTTAGTATAAACAAAACAGCAAGAAACCTTGTAACCTTTGTAAGAAATGGAACAGCTCCACTTGCACCAAATATCGACTGACTGGTTCCACCAAACATCGTTCCCAAATCATCACCTTTTCCCGGCTGTAGAAGAACGGTTATAATAAGAAGTATGCTTACAATGATATGAATACCCTTGATAATAACTACTATTATATCCACGTTAACCTATCCTCCCTGCTAACCTGACTATTCTTGCAAAAGACTCCGCTTTAAGGCTTGCTCCACCAACTAGAACCCCATCTATATTTGGAGGGGAAAGTATATCCTCTATATTCTCCGGTGTTACACTACCCCCGTAAAGAACCCTTATCTTACCCCCAATTCCCTCAAACACCCTATCCAGCACATTTCTTATAAACAAATGAACCTCTTCAGCTTCATAAGGGGTAGCACTCCTTCCGGTTCCAATTGCCCAGACAGGCTCATAGGCAATAACAATAGAGTCAGAGCTAAAGAGCTCTACCCCATCCAGTCCCCTCTCCAATTGACCCCTGATAACCTCCATTGTTTTTCCACTCTCCCTCTGCTCAAGAGTCTCACCAACACAGAGTATGGGAATAAGGCCAGCTTTTATTGAAGCAGCCACCTTTCTTTTAACCATCTCATCTGTCTCACCAAGAACAGCCCTTCTCTCCGAGTGTCCAACTATTACCCACTTACAACCGGCATCAATAAGCATATACGGAGAAATCTCTCCTGTAAATGCCCCGGCTTCTTCCCAGAAGACATTCTGGGCACAGAGCCCTATGTTTGTATTGGATATTACACCGTAAACAACATCAAGAGATGTATAAGGAGGGGCAACTGCAATATCAACATAAGAGACATCACCAACAAGCTCTGCAATACCCCTTGCAAGCTCGTATGCCTCTTTTCTTAACATGTTCATCTTCCAGTTTCCAACAATAAGCCTCTTTCTCATCACTTAAATCTCTTCTCCAATGCCTCGATTGCAGGCAGTTTTTTGCCCTGAAGAAACTCTAGGGATGCCTGCCCGCCCATGGAGATATGGGTAATACCACTTGAAAGACCCCCTCTTTTTAGAGCAGAAATGGTATCCCATCCGGTAACAACACTAAAAGCCCCTGAGGCAGCTACAGCCTCAGCAACCCTAACGGTTCCTCTCCCAAAATCTCCCTTTTCATAGATACCAAGTGGTCCGTTCCAGAAAACGGTTTTTGCCTTAAGAACCCTGGAAGAGAAATCCTCTACTGTCTTTGGTCCTATATCAACCACCATGGCGTCCCCGGGAATTGTCTTTACAGAACCAGTAAAAGAGTAAGCATAGGTATTAAGATCCCCCTTTATAAGAACCACATCCTCTGGGAGCACAAGCCTTACCTTTCTTACATCCGCAGAGGAAACAAGCTTCATTGCACTGTAAAGAGCAATAGGATCAAAAAAAGACCTACCCACCTCTCCACCAAGTGCTTTAATAAATGCATTTGCCACAGCTCCACCAACCAGTATGGTATCGACCCTATCGAGCAAACTCTCCATAACTGGGATCTTTTCAGATGCGTTTCTGCCACCAAAGATGGCAACAAAGGGCCTGGGAGGGTCTTTGAGCAAACGTGAGAGGTTTTCTATCTCCTTCTTGAAATTGAATCCAACACATACGGTTTGAACAAATTCCAAAATACCTACAACCGAGGAATGAGCACGATGAGAAACAGAAAATGCTTCATTTACATAAACATCCGCTATGGAGGCAAGCCTTTTTGCAAATCGAGGATCATTTTCCTCTTCTCCCCTGTGAAACCTGAGGTTTTCAAGAAGCATAACGCTCCCAGGGAGAAGGTCACTGGCAAGCTTCTTTACAGCATCCCCAACACAGTCCTCCGGAAAAAAAATCTCGCGGTCAAGAATCTCTGAAAGCTTCCTTCCCACCGGCTCCAGTGAAAACCTTGGGTTTACCTTGCCCATTGGCCTTCCAAGATGAGAGGCAACTATAACCTTTGCCCTTTCCTTGATGGCGTATTCTATTGTTGGGATGACAGCACGTATCCGTGTATCATCCAGAATATCTCCCCCCTTTGTTACCGGAACGTTAAAGTCAACCCTTATAAAAACCCTCTTTTCCCTTATGTCTACCTCGTCTATAGAAACAAGCCTCATTGGCATTTCTCTCTAATGTATCTATCAAGTCTTCTGATACCCTCTTCTATGCTCTCAACAGAGGTTGCATAGGAAAACCTTAGGTATCCTTCTCCACCCTCTCCAAAATCAATCCCAGGGGTTATTGCAACATGAACCTTCTCAAGTATGTCAAAAGCCAGTTCACAGGAACTATAACCTAACCTTTTTGCATTAACAAAGACGTAAAAAGCACCCCTGGGTTCATAACCTATCTGGAACCCAAGTTCCCTTAGCCCATCAACCATCCTCTTTCGTCTATCACCAAAGACTCTTACCATTTCCTGTTTCTGTAATTGGGCTTCTTCCAAAGCCCTGATTCCAGCCCTCTGCACAAATGAGTTAGGAGAAATAAAAAGGTTTTGTTGCAACTTCTGTATTGGACGAACAAACTCTTCTGGAGCAATTAAGTACCCAAGCCTCCATCCGGTCATTGAATAGAGTTTGGAGAAGCCATTAACCACAAAAGCCCTATCTGTAAACTCAAGTATAGAATGAGACTCACCTTCATAGACAAGACCATGGTATATCTCATCAGAAATCACATATAAGCCAAGCTCAGCAACACTCCTTATTACCTCAGGCTCAAGCACCACCCCGGTAGGGTTAGATGGTGAATTTATAATAACTGCCCTTGTCCTACTTGAGATTGCCTTTTTTATCCTAGTTACATCGATCTGGAATCCCTCTTCTTCATATATTCTTACACGTTTTGGCACACCACCCGCTATTCTTATGATCTGTGGATAGCATGCGTAATGAGGGTCTGTAATTACTATTTCATCATCCCTATCGATTAGGGAAAGCATAACAAGGAAAAGGGCAGGAGAGCTCCCCATGGTTACAATTACCCTCTCAGGGGAAACATCTACGCCGTAAACTTCCCTATAGTGGGTTGCAATAGCATATCTGAGCTCGGGGATACCCAAACTATGGGTATACTTTGTGTACCCTCTCTTTATAGACTCCATAGCTTCCCTACACACTCCCTCAGGAGTAGGAAGATCAGGTTCTCCAACTTCAAAGTGAATAACCCTCCCACCTTGAGCCTCAATCTCTTTGGCCCGCTCCAGAACCTCCATTACATAGAAAGGGGATATCTCACTGACAAGCCTAGACGGCATACCTTTTATTCTAAGTAAAAAGCAAGAAATTGTCTAGAAGAGCCACATATGATATATTTTACTTATATACCCCTCCCTATGGGGGTGGGTATATAAAAACCCATGCTGAAATGGAGGCTACAAGAGATTGAAAGAAAAGGAAAGAATAGTAAAAAGGTTAAAAAGCATTGAAGGACATATAAGGGGCATACAGAGAATGATAGAAGAGGATAAATACTGTATAGACGTTATTAAACAACTCCTTGCAGTAAAGAGCGCACTTGATAAGGTAAATACCCTTATACTTAAACACCACCTGGAAAACTGTGTAACCAAAGCTATAAGGTCAAATAAAAACACAAAAAGAGAGCAGGTGATATCAGAGCTCCTGGATGTGTTTGAAACATCCGGAAAGATGTAGGAGAGAAAAAGATGATGAGATGGAAAAGAGTTGAACTGCCAATTAGAGGGATGAGCTGTGCAAGCTGCGTAAATGCTGTTGAATCCGGTATCAAAGGGCTAGATGGAGTTTTAGAGGTAAATGTAAACCTTGCAACACAGAGAGCAACCGTTACCTTTGATCCTGAAAAGATAACACCTAAAAACATCATAAAAGCTATTAAGGAAACAGGATACGATGTTGGCACACAGAAAGTAAGCATTCCCATACAGGGTATGCACTGTGCCTCCTGTGTAGAGGCTATCGAGAGTGCACTTAGAGAGCTAGAGGGAGTTATACACGTAGATGTTAACCTTGCAGCAGAGAAGGCCTCAATAGAGTTTATTCCTGAAATTACACCCCTTTTAGAGATAAAATCCAAGATAAAGGATACAGGTTACACTCCGATTGAGATAGAAAAAGAATATGAAGACCTGGAGAAAAGGGAAATACAGGATCTAAAAAAGAGGTTTATATTCAGTGCCGTAGTGGGAGCCATTGTGTTTGCAGGTAGTATGGGAAGCCAATCTTTATGGATACCAGACATACTTACAAATTGGGTCACGCTCTTTATCCTTACAACGCCTGTTCAACTCTGGGCTGGATGGCAGTTTTATAAAGGGGCATGGTCTGCACTAAAACACAGACGTGCTGATATGAACACACTCATAGCCCTGGGAACAACCGCAGCTTACTTATACAGTGTTATTGCAACCTTCTTTCCCGGTTTTTTTAAATCAGAGAGCCTAAGGCCCGCTGTTTACTATGACACATCGGCAATGATCATATCCCTCATACTGCTCGGGAGGCTCCTTGAGAAAAGAGCAAGAAGTCAAACAGGAGAGGCAATAAGGAAGCTAATAAGCCTTCAGCCAAAAACCGCAAGGGTAATAAGAGATGGCGAGGAAAAAGACATACCGGTAGAAGAGGTAAAGGTGGGGGATATAGTCGTTGTAAGACCCGGAGAGAAGATTCCGGTTGATGGAATCGTTATCGAAGGACACTCAAGCGTTGATGAATCAATGATAACAGGAGAGCCAATACCCTCAGAGAAAAAGCCTGGGGACCGGGTAATAGGGGCAACCATAAACACAACGGGCACTTTTAAACTTAGGGCTACCAACGTAGGGGAAGAAACTCTTCTTTCCCAGATAGTAAAGCTCGTTGAAGAAGCTCAATCATCTAAAGCCCCAATCCAGAGGATCGCTGATAAGATAGCTGCATACTTCGTCCCGGTTGTTATTGGCATAGCAGTTCTAACCTTTATAGTATGGAGCACATTCGGTCCGGAACCCGCATTCACACATGCTCTTTTAAACTTCATAGCCGTTCTTATAATTGCCTGCCCCTGTGCATTGGGACTTGCAACCCCTACTGCAGTTATTGTTGGAACCGGCAAAGGCGCGGAAAACGGCATACTCATTAAAAGCGGAAAAGCCCTAGAGACAGCCCAGAGAATAACAACTGTTGTCTTTGATAAGACAGGAACGCTTACAGAGGGAAAACTCGAAGTTGCCGATATAATACCAAACGAGGGTTTTTCTAGGGAAAAGATACTTGCCCTTTCGGCAAGCGCAGAGAAGGCCTCTGAACACCCAATTGGTAAGGCAATAGTTGAGGCTGCTAAAGAAGAAGGTATTCCCTTAGAGGAGCCAGATAGCTTTAGCATTGAACCAGGTGGGGGAGTTCATGCCACAATAAGAGGGATCAGAGTGCTTATAGGGAGCAAAAAGTTTATGGATAGCGGTAGGATCGATATAGCTGAGGAGCTGGGCTATAGAGCCGGGGAGCTTGCAGAGGAAGGGAAAACTCCGGTGTTTGTAGCAGTAGAGGATAAGGTAATCGGCATGCTTGCCCTCTCTGATAGGATCAAGCCCTACTGTAGAGAGGTAGTAGAAGCCCTAAAGAGGCTAAACATAGAAGTTGTTATGATTACAGGAGACAATAACCGCACGGCAAAAGCCATAGCCAGACAGGTTGGTATAGAGAGAATACTTGCAGAGGTAAAGCCTCAGGAAAAGGCAAACGAGATAAAGAGGCTTCAAAGTGAAGGTAAGGTAGTTGCCATGGTAGGAGATGGAATAAACGATGCACCTGCACTTGCCCAGGCAGATATAGGGATAGCAATAGGAGCTGGAACCGATATAGCCGTAGAAGCAGGAGATATAGTACTTATAGGTGATGACTTAAGAGGTGTTGTAACAGCAATAGAGCTAAGCAGGGAAACGATGAAAACAATAAAACAAAACTTCTTCTGGGCGTTTTTCTACAATGCTTTGCTCATACCGGTTGCTGCTGGTGTTCTTTATCCATTCACAGGGATTCTCTTAAATCCGGTTCTTGCTGCTGGGGCAATGGCTTTAAGCTCTGTTTCTGTGGTAACAAACAGTTTAAGGCTAAAGAGGTTTAAACCAAAGACCCTTATTCCTAAAGAGATGGTTCCTTACAGACAGGAACAACCGCTACTTGGCAAAAAAGTTACCACAAACCCCTCAAAACAACAGTAACAGGGAGGTTATAATATGGCAAGGGACCCTGTATGTGGAATGGAAGTAGATGAGAAAAAGGCTGCTGCAACATCCGAATACAAAGGCAGAGTTTACTACTTCTGTGCCAAGGGATGCAAAATCGCCTTTGATAAATCCCCTGAGAAGTACATAAGGAAAGACGAAAAAGAAGAAGAAAAGGATTGAGTTTCCTTGGTTGCTTGCAATACCCCTGGTTAATGGGTATAGTAAGTTACCAACCTTAACAGAGCAAAAGGAAGAGAGGATAACAATGGCTCAGGTTTGCAGAGTGTGTGGGAAAAAGCCAATTTCTGGTCACAATGTAAGTCACGCAAACAACAGAACCAAAAGGCGCTGGAATGTGAACCTAAGAAGGGTAAAAATACGCCTTGAAAGCGGGGAAGTAAGAAGGATAAGGGTATGTACAGGATGCATTAAATCCGGCAGGATTCAGAAGGCAGCGTAGCTTTCTTCCTTTCCAAATACCTTTTCCAGTTTTTTCTTAAAAAGCTCACGTTTTAATCTGCTCAGTCTGTCTATAAAGAGTATGCCATCGAGATGGTCTATCTCGTGCTGAAATGCTCGGGCAAGAAGCCCTGTTCCTTCTATCTCAACCGGTTTTCCTTTCCTGTCCAGGCCCCTAACAACCACCCTTGCTTTTCTCCTGACCTCACTTACAAACCCTGGTATGCTCAAACACCCCTCCTCCCCTATTTGCTCTCCCTCCGCTAGAACAATCTCAGGATTTACAAGCTCGATAAGCCCAGGAGAATTCTCTTCCCTGGGAGAGATGTCAACAACAATAACCCTAAGGTTAACCCCAACCTGAGGTGCCGCCAATCCTATACCCGGAGCATCATACATTGTCTCAGCCATATCATCAAGAAGCTTCTCAATCCGCTTATCGATTTTCTCAACCGGTACTGACTTTTTCCTTAACCTTGGGTCAGGATAGGTAAGTATCTTTAGTACAGCCATAGCTAATTAAAAGACTATACAAAAGAAAAAGGTTGTCAACAAAAGGATAAGCACCATTTAGAGCAAAGGTGCACAGGGAATCTAATCCGTTTTGGTTTCGTTTAACCTTTTTATCAATTCCTTACTTGGTCTAAAATGAGGAAGGACTTTTGCCTTTACTTCAACTGTTTCACCGGTTCTTGGGTTCCTACCGCTGTAGGGTTTATAGCTCTTTGTGAAGAAGCTACCAAATCCCCTTATCTCTATCCTTCCCCCATTCTGAAGCACACTGGTCATATGCTCTATAATCGTATCCACAATCTGCTCAGATTGATGGATTTGAAGATTAAATCTGGCTGCCAGTTCCTTCTCAAGCTCTGATCTCTTCATCTTAAGACCTCTTAAGGACTTAATCTGAGATTCAATCCTAGTAAACTTCCCAGTGTTTGTCAAGAGTTACGGTTCTTCAGAGGGGTTTCTGGTGTGGAGTTGACAATCTCAAACTCAACAAATATGCTTTAAAAAAGCAAATCTTTATGGAGTAAGGTATGGGAAGACTTGAAAGGCTGTTAAATAAAGCTGATAGCTTTAAAGAAGCTGGAAGATACGAAGACGCACTTAAAGAACTGAGAAAGGCACTTAAGATAGCCCCCCATGATCCTGACGTATACCTGTCATTTGCTCTAACGTATGATGCAATGGGAGAATTTGAAGCCTCTGTTGCTTACTTTAAGAAAGCGGTTGAGCTAGACCCTGATGACTCATACATATGGACACAGTTTGGGATAACACTTGCACGTATGGGGCGATATAGCGATGCACTCTCTGTTTTTCAAAAGGCACTCGCAATAGAGCCAAAGTACATCGTAGCAAGATGGAACCTGGCCCTAACCTACAGGGCACTTGGATGCTATGAGGATGCCCTTGCTGAACTTCAAACCTGCATCCACCTGGACCCCGACTCAGAGTATATAAAGGATGAGATACACTACCAGCTAGGTCTTTGCTACTTTGATATGGGATGGACGCTGGAGGCGCTAAGAGAATTTAAAAAGCATGTTGAGCTCTTTCCAGAAGACGTATGGGCCCACCTATCAATAGGTAACTGCTACCTAGACCTTGGATGGACAGATGAGTCCATAAACAAGTACAAGGAAATAATAAATGCCTATCCCGGCTTTATTCCAGCCTACAACTCCCTGGCGGTATCTCTTGCTGAGAAGGGATGGTATGATGAGGCCCTTGAGGTCCTTAGAAAAGCGCTTGAGATCGCCCCGGAGGATGAGTCAATAAAGGATAATATCGACTACATACAGTCCCTAAAGGACGATGAAGACGGCTTTAAGGGGATGCTTTTACTTACCTTAATACTTCAGTTTCTTAAAAAGAGACAAATCTCAAAGGATTAGCCCGGATACTTCCTCTTACCCTGCTCCTCTAGAAGCGGCATGATATATACACTCTTTGCCACTGGATAAGGAATTCGGTACTCGTTTTCGTCTATCTCAATAACAAATACCCCATCCGCATCATATCTCCTTTTTACCCTAACCTTTTTTTGGGGAAACATACCGATAGAGGCAAGGTACTTTAAAACACCCGGGTCGTCATCATTTACCCAGATAACGATACCAGAGCTTCCCGGTTTTGCCTCTGCCAGAGAAAGCCCAGAAGGCTCTGAAAGAACCCCATCTTTAGTAGGGATCGGGTGTCCATGAGGGTCAACCCTTGGCTCACCAAGGATCTCCTCCAGTTGCTCGGTCATATCTTCGCTAATAACATGCTCAAGTCTTTCTGCCTCATCATGAACCTTATCCCAACCAAGGCCAGCTTCCTCGGCAAGAAAGAGCTCCCAGAGCCTGTGAGAGCGTATAACCTTTAAGGCCCTTTCCCTACCGCTTTCGGTTAAAATCAGTCTCCCGGTTTTATCTCTTTCAACAAGCCCCATGTTCTCAAGTTTTGCAATCACGTTTAGAGCTGAGGAAAGAGAAACACCAAGCTTCCTTGATAGCTCCGATGGAGAGACTGCTCCCCTTTCCCTCTGAATGTGGTAAGCATGCTTTAGGTAGTCCTCAATAGTTGCCATTAGATGAGCACGACGCTGCTTTAACCACCTTGGTATGATACCTCTTCTTGGTGAAACAAACATCGCCATAAGAAACAAACAGGTAGAGACAAGAACCATTGTAGGCCCTGAAGCAACATTTAGATAAAATGACATGTAAAGCCCACTTATGGCAGAAAACACCCCAAAGAGGGTTGCAAGAACCATCATGGTAGATAGCCTCTTTACAAGAAGAAACGCAGTAGCCCCAGGAGTTATAAGCATAGCTACAACAAGCACTATACCAACTGTCTGAAGAGAAGCAACAATCGTTAAAGATAGCAAGAACATAAGAAGGTAGTGAAGCAACTTAACAGGAAGACCAATGGCAGATGCCATGGTGGGGTCAAATGACCAGAGCATAAGCTCTTTAAAGAGAAGAAAAACCACAAGAAGCACCACAACACCTGTTAGAGCAGTAATTACAAGATCACCCGTTGAGACCCCAAGCACATTACCAAAGAGTATGTGGTAGAGATCAACACTTTTGCTTCGTATTATACTCATAAGGAGTATCCCGAGAGCAAAGGCTCCTGTAAACATAATACCTATTGCCGCATCTTCCTTTATGCGGGCATTACGCTCAACAAATCCGATACCAAGTGCTGTAAGAACACCGGTTATAACAGCACCCAAGAAGAAACTTGTACCTATCATATATGCAAAAGCAACCCCCGGTAATACAGCATGGGATATGGCATCTCCAAGAAGTGCCCATCTCTTAACAAGCAGATAACAACTCAGGATACTGCATATAAGACCGACCATTATAGCAGCAAGAAATGCCCGCTGCATAAACTCATATTGAAAAGGTGCAACAAGGTACTCAAACAATACACTCATTTCCCCACCACCATCCTCTGACCAAGTGATTCCAAAATAGCAAGACGCCCTCCATAGGTCTTTCTAAGGAGTTCAGGGGTAAAAACCTCTCTTGCAGGGCCGTAGGCTATTAGTCTTTGATTTATTAAAATTAGCGAATCGTAGTAATTTATAGCGTTTCCAAGGTCATGGTTTACAACCAAAACCGTCTTACCCTCACTTTTAAGCTCCCTCAGAAGAGAGAATATTGCCTGTTCCGTAGCGGCATCCACACCTACAAAGGGCTCATCAAGAAGAAGTATTTGAGCTTCCTGTGCCAGTGCCCTTGCCAGAAACACACGCTGTTGCTGTCCACCAGAAAGCTCTCCAATCTGGCGGTCTTTGTAATCGCTCATTTCTACCTGCTTAAGGCAGCGATCAACTACCTCGTAGTCCACTTTTCTTGGCCTTCTAATCCACCCTATATGGGGATACCTCCCCATCATAACCACATCCGAAACAACGATTGGATAATCCCAATCGACAAGCTCTTTCTGTGGAACGTAAGCCATCAGCCTTCTGCTCTTTTCCACAGAGTTGCCAAAGATCAAAATTCTTCCCCTATCAAGGGGTATCAGCTTCATTATCGCTTTAAGAAGAGTTGTCTTTCCGGCACCATTTGGACCCACAATACCAACTACCTGTCCTGGTGGTATATCAAGGGTAACCCCGATTATTGCGGGTTTGGTATCGTATGATACCGTTACGTTCTCCAGACTGATTGCATACTGTTTGTAAGACTCCGTATCCATACCCAGTTCTCTATTTTTTTCCGACATCTTCCACCCCTCCAAGTGCCTGAACTATAGACAAAACATTGGACCTCATCATGCCTATGTAGGTATCAGCTCCACTTCCAGGAGGGCCAAGGGAATCTCCATAGAGTTTCCTTCCAACCTTTACCCCGGCTTCCCTTGCAACCCTTTCCATGAGCTTTGGGTTAACCGTTGTTTCTATGAAAACCGCTGGAACCCTCTCCCTTCTGATTGCATCAATAAGCTGTGCTATCTCCTGTGCTGATGGTTCGTCTTCTGTGCTTATACCCCATATGGTTCCGACCACCTTAAATCCGTATCTCTGCCCAAAGTATCTGAATGCATCGTGTGTGGTAACAAGCTTTCTCCTTTCAGGAGGAATTGTTTCTACCTGCTCAAAAATCCACTTATCGAGTTTCTCAAGCTCTAAAAGATAACCCGCGGCATTTTCCCTGTATACTTGCTCGCCCTCTGGATCAAATTCAACCAAGGCATCGCGTATATTTCTTACATAACCCATGGCCTTTGTAACATCCATCCACAGATGTGGATCAGGATCACCTCTTTCATCCCTTATCGGTTCGAGGCCATCGGTTACAGCAACATAGGGCCTTGTTCCACCGGCATTTTTAAGTAACTTCTCAAGCCACTTCTCGAGCCCCAATCCGTTAAAAAAGACTATATCGGATTCTGCTATCTTCTTTATATCACCAGGAACCGGTTCATAGGTATGAGGGTCCCCTCCAATCGGCAAAAGGCTTATAACCTCAAGTCTCTCTCCAGCCACCTGAGTTACCATATCGCCTATTATGTTTACAGTTGCAAGGGCTATCTTTTTGTTTCCCTTAACCCCTTCCCTCCCTGTATCTGAAAGACAGGAAACAAAAGCAAAGAGAACAAGTAAGGAAAAACCTTTTAAGACCCTTTTAAAAACACACTCTTTATACAACTTATCCAGACCTCCTGGTAAAAGATTCCATCCCCTAGGGAACAGTTAGGAAAAACGTAAAAGCCGTTAAGAGAGAAGTCTCTTTTCCCGCATTGCGTGTATATAGGTCTCTGCTAACCCCAAAAATCAGAGTAAGCACCTTATTTACAGGGGAAGTAAAACCCAGAGTCAGGCCAAATGCTGAAATACCTTTCCCATCGTAGGGTTTTTCAAGTGAATAATGGGCTTCAAAAACGGGTTGAAACCCTGGGAAGATAAAGTAGCCAAACCCAATATCTGCAACAAAACCCACATTCTCTGTTTCGATAAAGGAAACCACGAAATCCGCATCCATTGAGAATGCCTCGGTAAAATCAGCTGTAAGTACTAAACCTAGAACCTCAAATACCCATCCGGAGTCATTACTGGTAGGAAAGGTAACACCCCCCTGGTAAGCAAGAGAAAAAGGAACATTGCCGTAGTTTTCAAGGAATCTAAACTTTACCCCTGTTCCTATATCACCAAACCCTGTTTTCCCATCCATCTGATCAGAATCCTCAAAATCGAGGTATCCAATGTTTACCCCAACCTCAAGGTTTTTAAGAACACCAAAAGTAACCCTGTTTGAAGCAGAAAACCTAAGTGCACTGTCCTTGCCACCTATCAGTCCAAAAGAAGGCTCAACCTCCAGATGTCTTGGTGGAACCGTATCCACACTTGGAACTATAACCTTGGAATTAGATATACCATCCACTGCCATGGCCTTTTTATGCTCCATAAAAAGCAGAGCAACCACAAAAGGTATCAAAAATCCCCGAGTATAGAGGTTCTGGATTCTCATTATACGGTTTCTCCTCTAAGACTGCATCCTTTAATATCACCGCCCCTTGCTAACCTGACTAACATAGATATCCTTTGCCACGCTTACCGGCAAACGGTGTTCAGAGGAACCAACCCTAATAAATATGTCTCCTCCAAAAGGGGTTTTATCCCTTACATTAACACTTACCCCGGGGAAAAGCCCAAGTTCAGCCATGTAGCGGAGCTTGTCCGAATCCGTATCGCTTACACAGTTTATAACCACCGTATCACCAACCTCTGTATCAGCCAGAGACAAAGTCTCCTTAAACCCCTCAATCCTTCCATCCTTTGTAGGTATTGGGTCCCCGTGCGGGTCGGTCTTTGGATATCCCAAAACACAGTCTATTCTGTCAAGGATCTCATCCGAAATTACATGCTCAAGTTTTTCCGCCTCAACATGGACCTTATCCCACTCAAGCCCCAGAATCTCATTTAGAAACAGCTCAACAAGACGATGACGTCTTATAACCTTAAGGGCCATTTGCTCACCCTTAGCCGTTAAAACAACGCCGTGATAGGATATGTGCTTAAGGAGTTTTTTCCTGGCAAGCTTCTTTATCATTGCCGTAACGGTTGCGTTTGAAAGCCCAAGCTTCTCTGCAATCGCAGATGTTGTTACCCTTCCCTGTCTTCTTTGAAGCTTGTAGATCGCCTTTAGGTAATCTTCTACGGTAGGGCTAATTATTTGGTTCATCTAAACTTTTTTTTAGTAATATTTAAATTAATTTTTAGATGCGTCTAAATTATAGAAAGAAAAGAAGGAAATGTCAAGGTGAGAAAGTAAATCTCTAAAGCCTTAAGTTATCAGTCCCCTGCTTCCCTATACTCTGTCTTGTAAATCTCTATAAAGCTTAGGAAAACAACCAGAACAACAGGGCCAAGTATTATTCCTGAAAATCCAAAGGCCTTAACGCTTCCAAGTATGCTTAAGAAGAGAAACAACGTGGGCAGCTTTACCCTGCCCCCTATGATCAGGGGTTTTAGTATATTGTCAACAGAGCTTACAACAAGTCCCCCGAGAAGAAGAAGCACCGTTCCCTTTAAGAACTCCCCACTAACAAGCAGATACACTCCAACAGGAAACCACACAAAGGCAGAACCTCCTATTGGCAGCAGGGAAAAGACGAAGGTAATAACCCCTCCAAGCACCGCAAATGAGATACCAAGTGCCCAGAATATTATTCCGGTTATAAAACCCTGCACCGCTGCAGTAGCAATGATTCCAAGTATGACAGCGTTTAGGATATCGTAGAAACGGTCAAAGATCCTGTTTTTCTGTTCCTCAGTCATCGGGATCAGGTATTTTAGCTCTTCGTAGAGTTTTCTACCGTCTCTGAAGAAAAAAAACATGGCAAAGATCATCACAATAAAACTCAGTATAATGCTTGTAAGGTTTTTTGCTCCCTGTTGAACCTGATCAAAAATATACCTGCTTATCGTTCCAACGGCGGTCAGTATAATCTGCTCGAGTTTTAGTTCTCCCACGTTAAACCTCCTCTCAATCTCTTCCAGCACAGTTACAGGTATAAGCTCCTTTAGATGCTCAATCATTGACCTAAGCTTTACAAGCTCAAGCTTGTCCCTTAGAGACTGATAGGCATCAAACATCTCAACTGCAAGCGTTGTGATAACTATAACCACGGGAACAACAAGAACAAGGGTTGAAAGTAGCGTCATCAAAAGAGAAGACACCCCTACCCTGTTTCTCATAAACCTGGTTAGGCGTTCATGAACCGGATAAAGAATGAGGGAGATAATTGCAGCCCAGAAGAGGGAGAATATAAACGGCTTAATTATCTGATAGAAGAGATAGATGAGAAAAATAAAGATCCCAAAGAAGAACCACGAGAAAATCTGCTTTCGTGTCATGTTTTATACCTCGATTCAGGCAAATAAAACCCTTCTATCCATTTTAATTTACACCTCCGTCCTTCTCAATGTTTAGAGAGCAGAAAAGATTTACAAAGTAAAAGCAGAAAAAAAGGCAACCTGACAGGTAAGAAAGAAAATACCCAAAAAGCCTATACTATCTCTCCTAATACCCTTTGCACCATGGTTAACAAATCACCCGAAGAGAAGGGTTTTTGGATAAAATGCTTATTAGCCAAATTCCCAATATTAACCCTATCTGCATAACCAGAAATGTAGATTACCCCTATATCGGGAAATAACCTCCTTGCATACTCTTCTATTTCACCAGAATCCATATCCGGTAAAACCACATCGGTAATTAGGAGGTTAAATGTTATTTTTTGGCCCTCCATAAGAATACAGGCATCCTTTCCCCTTCCAGCCTCAAACACCTTGAACCCCTTTTCCTCCAATACCTCAGCGATGTAGTGCCTAACGGCCGTATCATCCTCAACAACCAAGATGGTTGCTTCCACACCCGTTTCCGGTGCATGCAACACAGCCAACCCTTCCGAGGTTACAGATGGGCTCCTATCTTCTGTGTCCTGCTGTCCGGATGCGGGAAAGTAGATTATAAAAGCCGTTCCTTTACCCGGTTCACTTCTGACCTCTATATGGCCTCTCATCTGCTTTACTATTCCATAAACGGTTGAAAGCCCAAGCCCTGTGCCCTGCTTCTTTGTGGTAAAGTAAGGCTCAAATATATGGGGTAAAACTTCTTTTGGAATTCCGCAACCTGTATCCCTTACCTCAAGCACCACATACTCTCCCGAATTCAAATCCATATACCTTCTCGGTAGGCAAACATTTCTTGTAACAAACGTTAGACTGCCACCTTTTGGCATAGCTTCCCTTGCATTAACAGAAAGATTCATTATGATCTGCTCAATATGTCCACGGTCAGAAAGTATGTTCTTTAGAGATGGCTCAAGAAGGGTTACAATCTTTATGTCTTCTCCCACTATCCTTCCTAACATCTTTAGCATATCCGAGATAACTGTATTCAGATTAACCAGTTCATACCTTATAACACTTTTCCTGCTAAAAGCCAGCAGTTGAGAGGTAAGCCATGAGGCACTGTCCACAGCCTTTTTTATTTCAAGCACATAGTTGTAAACTCTATTGTCTTTTTCCAGCTTGCTTAGGATAAGCTCAGAATAACCTCCTATTACCGTAAGTATGTTGTTAAAATCGTGTGCCACCCCACCTGCAAGCCTGCCTATTGACTCAAGTTTTGAAACGTGTTGCGTATAAAGCTCAAGTTGCCTTTTTTCAGTAACATCACTTGTTATAACAATTAAACTAGAAACCTCTTTGCAGTCAGCGTTGTAAAGGGGCATAAAGATTGAGTTAACAAAACGGAGGTTTCCCTTAAGTGTTAGAACCTGATACTCGTATTGAAGATGTGGTTTGGCCAGTCTTTCACTAAAAGCTGCCTTTACGCTCTCTTCTATAAACTTACGAAGTCCATCCCTGTACTCAGGAACAACAAAATCGTATATCGGTCTCCCAACAACCTGCTCCTTACTGTCTGCTTCAAGCATGAAAAGACCAGGTGTGTTTATCTCCAAAACTATACCCTCTTTTGAGATTATCCTTATACACTCGGGAAGAAAGTCGGCCAGGTTTCCCAGAGAATCCAGCATACTCACTTTAAGTAATTTTAGTGCTTTTAAATCATATTATCAATACATTGAAACGGCATCAGAATAATTTGACTTTACTACACGTTATGACTAAAATTTGGAATGGTAAGTTTTATGGGAGATATTCGCTGTAATCTATCAAAGATACTCGGAGAAAGAAGAATCACTCAGAGAAAGCTTTCAGAGATAAGTGGGCTTTCTCTCTACACCATAAACAAGCTTTACAACGAAAGATGGGAAGGGATAGGAAGAAAAACACTTGTCAAGCTATGCGAAACACTTGGCGTTCAGGTAGGAGAGCTCTTTGAGTATGTAAGCGAAACGGATCAGAAGGGCTTAAGAAAACCCCTCCTAGCTAAGGGGAAACAAGAAAACTCAACACCCAAAATAGGTTAGAAAAAAGCTTACTCTTTCCAGAACACCTAAGGAAGCTTATAAGAGGTGTTTTAATTCAGCAAAAAGTGGGTATAATTACCCTTCCAGTTTGTGGAAGGAAATCCTAGTTTTTTTGTTGATATGTCTTGTTTTTACAGCCACACTGGCGGTGATAGCCTGGTGGATTGGCAAACAGTAAATCATTTTTTTATGGAATGAGCTTTGAGAATATGGGATATCCCTCCGGAGATTCTATGCAACAAGCACCTGCTTGGAGAAGACAGGGAGCTTCATGCAATCTGGGCGATACTTACCGGAAATAAACAAGGATACTCAAAACACCCCGAAACCAGAAGGTGGATAGGAAAGCTAAAAGCGCTTTTTCTCAGGCACAAGCAGCTTGCTGAGGAAATGCAAAAAAGGGGATACAAGCACAAAAGCCCACTTGAAAAGAAGCTTGCAACAGGCTCTGGTAAACAGAAGAAGCTGCTTGACCCTATTGAAAGGCAAATAGAAATACTAAAGAGCAAACAATGCAAATGCCCTTTGAGATAATCCTAAGCTTGATTAAGTTCCTTGGCGGGTTAGCTCTGGTAATAAAAGGAGCTGATCTTCTTATAAGCGGAGCCTCCGGTCTTGCACGCAGAATAGGTATTCCGGATGCCATAATAGGTTTAACCCTTGTTGCCTTTGGAACATCGCTTCCGGAATTTACAATAAACATAAAGGCAAGCCTTAAAGACGCCTCAGAGATAACCCTTGGAAACGTTATAGGCTCAAACATAGCAAACATACTCCTTATCCTTGGTATATCAGGATTGATAAGGCCTCTCTCAATACATCTAACATTTGTTAAGAAGGAGATACCTCTTAACTTCTTAAGTACCCTGATTCTCTTTGCAATGGTAAGCGACACCGTTCTTGACGGAAACGGGATAGCACTTATATCCCGTTCAGAAGGGCTTGTCCTGGTAACCACATTTGTAGGATACATATACTTCCTTACCGCCTTTCTTGAAAGACAGGTCTTTAAAGACGGCAAACAGCTTGGCTACCTCAAAGGCAGCATCCTTATAATCATAGGGCTTTTAGGTCTTATAATGGGCTCTGAATGGACTGTCTCAGGTGGGGTTGAGCTTGCTACGTTCCTTGGAATCAGCCAGATGATAATTGGTCTTTTCCTGATAGCGGTGGGAACATCACTTCCGGAACTTGCAACCTCTATAGTTGCAGCCTATAAAGGGAATTCAGATATAGCTGTAGGTAATATCCTGGGTTCAAATATATTTAACGTATCTTTTATACTGGGAGCGAGTGCGCTTATAAACTCTATCCCTGTACCCACAAACGTGTTTAAGGATATGATGATGCTTTTTGTAGCAACCTTTCTGTTTTTTATCTCAAACTACCTGGGTAGGAAATACACCATATCCAAAGCTGAAAGCATAACCTTTCTTGTTATCTACATACTATATGCAGCTTACTCCTGGTATCTTGAGGTTCAGGGCTAAGTTTGGAATGCTATCACAGTTGTTTTCTGCTCTGCATTTAAGAATGGTAAACCCACCTGTAAGAAGAAGTGCCTGGATCTTCCAGAACTAATGACCTAGGTAAGGCAGATTAAAGGAGGACTCTATTTCTTATGCAGGATCCTCGTATAGTGTTTTTCTGCCCTTTTTCTCTGTGCATAAACAAACCTTTTTAAAAGGTTAATGCCCTGCTCGGATACAGGCTTAATCTCAAGATACCCACTTTCTACTGCATGTTTGAAAATCCTCTCTCCTCTTGCAGACCTTATAACAAGCATTGTCCACCCAGACAGCCCTATACCTCCTGCTGAAATATCTGCATGCTCTGCGCTAAAGTCTGCACAGTACCCACACTGAGGTCTCTGATACGCCTTTGCTTCAGCAAGTGGGGCCTCCATTCTCTCCCCACCCTTCAGCTCTATAATTAGCTTCCCCTTAATGTTTATCTTAACAACCTCTTCAGGTTTAATTCCAAGCTTCTCATAAAGGTACTCACGAATAAATCCATCAAACACAAACGTCCCCGCGCAAAAAAGCCCTATGGTTAGTTGTACAGACTCTACGTACTGCTTAAGGTATCTCTTTTGCCTCTCTACATTTTTCTCTCCTCTCTCAGCGGTTATAAAGCCTGTATCTGAGCCCAATGCTGTTGCGTATGCGGAAATCTCACATGGTACTCCAACAAGAGCAAGCTTCCTTAACCCGTACCTGTCAACTGCCTCCTTAAGAGCCATAGGTGTTGCACAGTAGGTATACCAAGACTTAGCAGTCCTTGTAAGCTCATCTGCACTCGTTACAACCCTTGGTACAGGATTAAGCCACAACTTATCTGATGGGCCAGCTACGGCCGCACCGTCTATCAAACCCTTATGAAAGGCACACCTAAGAATCTCCGTTACTGCTCCACCATCCTGTGCATTTGAAACAGTTGCTGGATTTGTGCTCCTTCCAATATACACAAACCTTTTGACACCAAAGGGCTCGTACTCGTTCCTTTTCCTGCCAAAAACCCAGAAATCCATTTCCTCCGCCTTTATAGGCTTCATATAAGCTGTTCCCAGCCTTCCACAGGCATTCGCACATACATCACACCCAATCGAATTGAAACACATATCATCCTCACCAGCTGGCAGGACAAGTACCAGCATATCGTAGAAAAACCTCTAATTCCCGTAGGGAATTGAAACTGGGTTTTTAAACCTAGTTGATAAAAGGAGGTATTGAAGATGAGAAAGTTGGCGGTTGCGTTAATAAGCTGTTTTATATTGGTTTTGATATTTTCTGGCCAAGTTATAGCGGGAGGTAAGTATTCCCACTGTACCACAATTCAAGACGGTTTGTATGCTTCAGATGGAAGCGAGATTGTTTTAGGCTATGATGAATGGGGCTATAATTATCAGGCTCACATGTTTAAAGGTCCTTATTGCTACTATGATAGACACTATGATCCAGATAATCCTGACTGGAACGACATTTATTGTGATATTTATCTTATTATGAAGTGGAATGATGCTTGGTTGAGCAATAAAGACTGTGATGGTGATGGTTCTTTAGACCGCCATTATGGATTTGATTCCTATATAGGATCAGGGGCATGGTTGACCAATCATATGTCTGGCACATACATTGATGATTACGGGAACGAGTGCAATTGGACCTACTTTGTTAAGATTGTTGTTGTTCCTGAAGATGCAATTAAAAAGGAGGGATATTGGTATACGCCAGATGGAGAGGAAATAGGCCCTGTGATTTGGGAGCAATTCGCTATAGTTCAGGAAGTTTCCAACGATCCTTGTGTAGGAGAACATGGTGTTCTATACCTGAGTCCGGTTGGTCCTGGCTTTGGCAAATTTAAATAATGCCTAGATTCGCTCTGAGGTTTAAGTAGTAATAAGTAGCAAATTGATTAACTATATATAGGTACGGAGAAGCAATAATTAGTTCCTCTGAGCTTCTCAATTTCGACCTCTAATTAGGTGAAAACTGAAAAGGTTCAATGAAACATAACTTCTACAAGCCAGGTTGCTTCGAAAAAGCTTAGTTCTCTAGATGGGACTTTTCTACATCCTGTTTATTTGCTTTATCCTTATCATCTGTTTCTTCGTTTTCTGGCAATATTTTCTCCAACTCCTCAAGCAACATTTCTACAGATTTATCCGGAATATTTCCCAAAAGATCCTCAACCAGATTTGAAACAGGCCATTTAAAAGATTTTTTCTTCATATATTGGTTCATAACCTCCTGCAATAGATAATTTAATTGCAAACTTTACCTAGATATGGGGTAAAGCGTAAGGCATTGCACGGTGCCAACAGTTGCTAGCTACTGTTATCTATCCTAGCTTACCAAGGGTTGCTGTTTGTAAGATACTAAAGATATCTTCTCCTTCTTTTAACTTGTTAAGTAGAGTTTGAAATAAATTACCTTCAGGATAATTTGTTTTCTCTTGTAGCATTAACAATCTTGCTAACAAGAGTAGAAATTTCACATTATATTCTCCGTATTTATTGAGTTCTTTAAATCGTTCAAGTGTTTCTTTATCATAATTTAGTATTTCCTTAAGCTCAAGGTTGTTTCTTTCTTCTTCAGTTATTGGGTTTATTTCTTCCCAAATTCTTTTGAGTTCCTCTATAAATTTCTCTGTTAGAGATTTTTCCTGAAACATCTTTATCAATATATCAACAGTCCAGTGTATATGTTTTGGGGTTCTTATATTTGACCATTTACCATTTTTCAATTTTTGTCTGTATCTTATCAAGATATCTGCCGGTCCTTTCTTACCTTTGTATATTGCCAAAATAAATTTATCGTTTACTTCTATAACACTTATCGGGATCCTCTTTTCTCCTTGGCTTTTGAAAGTCATAAAATCCTTAGGTTCTTTTTCTGGAATTTCCATTTCTTGACCATTTTACGCTAAACTTGTATTTTTTATATTCTTTCTCATTCTCCGGTTTCCTGAAGACAAAAATGTGTTCATGTCCTATAAGATAAAATTCATATTCTTTAGCACGCCACCTCTCTCTTGTGGTTTTCATATTCCACTGAAGCTTGATAATATCTTCTTTCAAGATAAAACCTGCATCCAAAAAAGCCTCCATAACCCTGAACGCAATGGGTATATAATGTTTGTGCTTCCTTGTATCCCCTATAAGAATCGCACAGATCTTATTTGGCTTTAATACCCTGAACGACTCTTCTGCTACTTTCCTCATCTCCCCCAAGTACTCTTCAAAAGGAAGTTGAGATAGATCATCCTCAAGCCTTTTGCCCTTAGTATATGAAATTATGCTTGCATATGGAGGATGTGTAGCAATAAGATCAATGCTTTCGTCCTCTATCTTATCCAGATTCCTTGCATCTCCCCAATAAGTTAGAATCTCTGGTTCTCTGTATTCCGGGAAAAGAGGATTGTAGAAGAAATTCAAACGATCCCTTGCAACCATCACAGCATCAAGGTTAATATCAACACCAATTGCATTCCTCTCTAATAGTTTAGCTTCAACAAGAGTAGTTCCGCTTCCCATCATTTGATCCAGAACCCAATCACCCTTCTGAGTGTACTTTAGGATAAGATTTCTTGGAATATAAGGAGACCAGTTTCCCCTGTAGTTTCCCTGATGTGTTGCCCAATCTCCCCTGTCAGGAAAACTCCATACAGTCGTTCTCTCAGGAACATAATCATCCGGTGGAGTATAGGACTTTATATCCCATACCTTTTGAAGCTTTATCTCCACATCCTCAATAACTACTGAATTCCTCCCTTTAATGAACTCCAGATAATCCTCATGGGTTACCTCTTTCATAGAGATGTATTTCCTGGCTAAATTGGCTCCTTGCATACTTTTTTCCTTCCCTGTTAAAACAGCCTGTATGTAATTTCTAGACTTACCCTTTCTTTATCTTAACTGTCCGTAAAATTCTAAACTATGTAACGCTAGGATCTCAAGTATGGAAAATATTTGCTGTTACTCACTAAAGTAAAAAGAGATAAGGAGTTTAAGATTATTAGTGTTTGCTTGTGATTCGACAGGGTTTAGAGAGGATGTAGAAGGGTTTTATTATGCTCTAAGGAATGGGAGAAGGTGGTGGATAAAGGATGATTCCACAGCTATTTTTCCCTTTCTGCTTCTATATCAAATAACCCAAGCAGTTCTTCAACGCTTTTTTCCCATAGCAATTTCCGTAGCAATGAAAAATAAGAGAGCCAGGAATATTACATAACTCCCTGAAATTATTGGCGCGCCCGGAGGGATTTGAACCCCCGACCTTCGGATTCGTAGTCCGGCGCTCTATCCAGTCTGAGCTACGGGCGCATAATCAGTGGCGGAGAGGGTGGGATTCGAACCCACGAGAGGGTTTTACCCCTCTCCTCGCTTAGCAGGCGAGTGCCTTCGACCACTCGGCCACCTCTCCTGACACACTAACCTAGAAAAAAATAACCAAACCCTAAAAGGGTGTCAACCTGCAAACACTCAAGGGTAGCTCTTTCCCCTAATCTTTGCCCTTTTTAAGGTATACTTTACGGAGTTCCCATCTGATATATGCTCATGATATATAAGCCCTACACCTTTTGCATACACGTCCCTAAACCAGAATCTATTGTTTTTGGGAATCGTTACAACTACCAGATTATCAAACTTACCGGCAGGTGTAACAAATGTTTCCTTTGTTAAATACCTCTGAACAGCTGGAGTATAGAAGCTTTTTGCATCTCCATTAACCGATACAAACACATCACCGAAAGGATCAACGCGTAAACCCACATCCCTGAGACCAAAGAAGGTATCAAAAACCGACCATCCATCCTGGGAAACGTATAAGACTGAGTACGTCTCCTCCCTTACCTCACCTCCGGATTCCACTTTGTATGTCCAAGAATTACCCTTATCTAGAGGAAAGAAATCAAACATACTCATGTTTTCATATACCCTGAGTGCATCTGTATAGGCCGGAACCTGCCCTATTCCGCTGTTTACGGTAACGGGTGGTAGCCATATATCCTCAATAAATCTTATCTTTGTTTTTCTTACATCCACGGGAAAAATCTTTGCAACCAAATAAGGAAGGTACCCTTTACCCAGGTACTCTGAACCAGATGTATACGGCTTTAAGGCAAACCTTACCTCCACCAGAGCATCTTCTTTTACCTCAACCGCCTTTATTCTTACCACACCACCCACTTTTGTTGAAGGAACTATAACCAGAACCACCTCCCTGCTGAAATCTACAGAGGGAATCTCCCCCTCTATGCCCAGTTTGTCCCAAATATGTTTAAACTCCTTCTCCTCTCTAATAACCATATTGCCTGAGGAAACAGGTTTTCCCGAAACCCCATACGAGATTAAAGAAACCCCGATATCACCGGAAACCAGAGAGCAGATAAATCCAAGAAGGAAAAATAGCTTTGGAAACATATTAACCTAAGTATATATCCAAAAACCAAATCAGTAACGGGGTTGATTCTTTTAAATACCTATCAAAACTCAATTACGGCCTTTTTCATTCCGTTTTTCTGGGCAGAAATCACCTTAAAACCAGATTCTGTATAGAGTTTCTCAAGCTCGAAATCATCTTCAAACTCACTTACAAGGAGCCTAAAGCCCTTTTCCTTTGCCAGCTCAATACACATATTGATGAGCTTCTCCTCCAAGCCCCTTTTTTGCCATGGCTTTCCAACCGCTATAGAGAGCTCAGCCCTGTCGAGATTGGGATAAAAAACAACCCTTCCCAAACCCACTATGCTGCTTCTACCCTGTTCTTCTGTAAGTGCTACTACAACCATATCACGGTCATAGTCAACCTGGGTATACCTGACAGGGTTTAAAAGCTTAACGAAACCGGAAGCCCCTCCTAGGCTGGACAGACCTGCAATAAACTCCCTTAGAAGGTTTTCATCCCCGGGTCTTACAGGACGAATAAAAACAGGTGTTCCATCATGAAGCCTCCAATGGGTTTCGTAACGATAAGGATAGGGGCTTATTACCATATGCTCGGGTGAGCGCATCTTTGTAGGCCTTAACAAGACCCTCGCATCCAGAGCAACTATACGCTTCTCACCCGCAAACAGAGGATTTATATCTACTTCTGATATCTCCGGGAAATCTGAAACAAGATGGGAAAAGCGAATCAGTATCTCCTCTAAAAGCCCTAAGTTCACCGGTGGTCTGTTTCGAAACCCCTTTAGCAGCTTATATACTTTGGTCTCCTCCATAAGACGCCTTGCCAGGGTTGAGTTAAGAGGGGGAAGAGCTATTGCCCTATCTCTTATAATCTCTGTCATTATTCCCCCCATACCAAAAAGGATTACGGGTCCAAAAATAGGGTCCTGTTTGCTTCCAAGAATAACCTCATAACCTTGCTCCTTTACCATACCCTGCACCGTAACCCCGAGAATCTCTGCATCAGGCTTATATCTTCTGGCGTTTTGAACTATGCTTCTATAAGCAGCAATAACCTCCTGTTCTGAAGCAAGGTTTAGAACAACTCCACCTGCTTCAGTCTTGTGTGTGATATCAGGGGAGTAGACCTTTAATACAACGGGAAAACCAAGTTTCCTTGCAACAGATGCTGCCTCTTCAGGGGATGTAGCAACAACGGTTTTATTTACGGGGATACCGTAGTTCTCAAGAATCTCTTTTGATACAAACTCTGAAAGCACAACCGGTTTCCCATCAGCCAGGTACTCCTCTATGATATCCCGCACCCTTTCCCTGTTTAAGCCAAGCTCCACGTGTAGTTCCCTCGGAGCCTCCTCGAGAAGCTTCAGGTTATGGGTGTGGTGATACATGTACACAAAAGTATTAACCGCTTCCTCAGGCGTCTCATAGGTTGGGATATTGGCCTTATTTAACAGGGTTATTCCCTCTTCAACCTCGGGACCACCCATCCAGACAGCAAAAATAGGTATGGATATTTTCCCTTTACCTGCCATCTCGGAAATAACACGTGCAACATCCGTTGGACTGGTTACTGCCTGTGGGGTAAGCATTACCACTAACCCGTCTATCTCCCCGGACTCTACACATACACTTACCGCATCCCTGTATCTCTTCGGGGTTGCATCGCCTAATATATCAACTGGATTTCTCTTGCTCCAGTGAGGAGGCAAAACTGAGCCAAGTTTTTTTATGGTGTCTTCAGAAAGCTCGGCAGGTTTATACCCCCAATCCTCAAGTGCATCTGCGGCTATAACCCCTGGCCCTCCTGCGTTTGTCACTATACACAGACGTGGCCCCTTGGGTCGCGGTTGCTTTGCAAGAGCCTCAGCACAGTCAAATAGTTCCTTTATGGTTTTAACCCTTACAATGCCTGCTCGCTTGAAAGCAGCACTGTAGACATCATCTTCACCAGCCATAGCACCCGTATGAGAGGCAGCAGCCTGCGCACCAGACTGGCTTCTTCCCGACTTTACAACAACCACAGGCTTTATCTGAGCAACAGAGCGGGCTGCACTCATAAACTTTCGTGCGTTTGTCAGTGATTCAATATAGAGTATGATACTCGTTACATCCTCGGCTCCGCTAAGGTAGTCTATAACATCCCCAAAATCAACATCCGCCATAGACCCCAGACTGATAAGATAGCTAAAACCTATGCCTTCCTTAAAAGACTTATCAAGAATAGCGGTAAGAAGCGCTCCACTCTGGGAGATAAAGGCAAGACTCCCAGGAAGAGCCATTCTGTGTGAGAAACTGGCATTTAACCCTATACTCGGTCTTATAACACCAAGACAGTTAGGCCCAATTATTCTTATACCCGCTTCTTTTGCCTCACGTAGTATCTGCTCCTCAATTCTCTTTCCCTTTTCACCCGTTTCTTTACCTCCCGCTGATATCACAACAACACCCAGAATACCCTTTCTGGCACATTCCCTTATAACCATGGGAACAACGTCTATAGGGGTTACAACCACAGCAAGATCCACTGTCCCTTCAATATCCGAAACAGATCCATATGATTCCCTTCCCAGAACGGTTTTGTACTTTGGATTTACCGGATATATTGGCCCCTTAAAACCACCCTTTAGCAGATTGCGAAATATTATGTAGCCAAGGCTACCCTCGTTGTTACTTGCTCCAACCACAGCAATTGATCCAGGGTTTAGAATCTTATCAAGGTTCTTTGCACTCATATCGCCACCTACCTCCAATCAATTAAAACCGGTTGAAGCTTCTTAAATGCTCATCGGAACCGGGTTTTTAAAACCCTAGTAAACAGGAATAGAAAGCTTTTTCTGAGGAACGCAAATCCCCTTTATAGACTCAACCAGTAACGTTAACGAAAATAAAGGATACCAGTATGGAAAGAAATTACAAAAAACCCGCCACAAAGGAATGGAGTGGGACCAGGGGTTTTGCCATTTGAGAAAGTCTTTAGAGGCACCCAGAAGGTTAGAGTGTTGGTTTGATGTTCTGATTCATGCTAAAAAAGTTTGTGGGATCGTATCTGTTCTTTACCTCAACCAGACGATTCCACGTATCCTCCGGGTAAGCTTCCCTAACACGGGCTTCCCCTTCGTCACTCAGGAAATTTACGTAAACCCCCTTTGCAAAAGGCTTTGTTTCCTCAAAGAAATCCCTTGCCCATGTAATACAGCCACTGTCCTGCTCCGCTTCCTCCCAACGTGCGTGTATATTCAGTATAAAGGGGGCGGTGCGAAAGGCATAGGCAGTTTCAGTTGCAGAAACACGGCTTGGAGCTCCCTCCATGTGTGGGATAAAAACCTCACAACTTGGAGTTGGGAATCTGCCTGCAAAAGAGAGGATACTCTCTATACACTTATCGCTTAAATCCTCAAGGTGATGAGACTTCCAGTAGTTTCTTGCAAAATGAGAATTCAAGGCATCAAACCCCGTTTGCCAATCTCTCCATGGAATCATACCCATCATGGAACCATAAGGGGTAGCAAACTGCTCAAGAGGTTTTATCAACCTCTCACCCTCTTTACCTTCCCCTAGATACACAAAAGGTACTGCTACAATAAGTCTTCCGTGAACCTCTTCGGGTAAAAAAGGTAAGGGTGGTGCATGCCTTATAACCATCCACACGGTCATATCATCTGGCAGGCTTCTTACATAGTCTCTGTGAAACTGAATGTAGTCTTTTGCATTTTCAAAAGAGTGAACGATTATACCAGCAAAAACCTCTGTGCCTATATGAGCACACCTAAACTCAAGCGATGTAACAACCCCAAAGTTTCCCCCACCACCGCGTATTGCCCAGAAAAGGTCTGGGTTCTCTTCACCACTTGCACTGAGCAACTCACCGTCTGCTGTAACCAGATCAGCCGAGAGAAGATTGTCAACTGAAAGACCGTACTTACGGCTGATCCAGCCAAATCCTCCTCCGAGGGTTAGTCCCCCTACTCCAGTGTGGGATACTATCCCCGCAGGGACTGCCAAACCGTATGCCTGTGTTTCCTGATCCATATCGCTTAACAAACACCCTCCATCTACCCGAACTGTTTTCTTTTCCTTATCTACCCTTGCAGAACGCATAAGCGAGAGATCAATCATAACACCACCTTCACAAACTGCGTTTCCTGCAACGTTGTGACCACCTCCCTTTACAGATACAAGCAACTGATTGCCACGGGCAAAGTTAACAGCCTGGATTACATCCCTGTTCCCCTTGCATCTTATTATAGCTTCAGGCCTGCGCTCTATCATTCCATTCCAAACCTTCCTTGACTCCTCATAGTTATCCTCTCCGGGAAGAATAACCTGACCCTGAATGCTGTTCCTTAACTCCTTTATCCTGTCCCTGTTTTTAAAAACATCACTGTACCTTAAATACCCCATAATTATCCTAAACCTCCCTATAAATCTATACCCCTATCTAAACTGTTACTGGATTTATTTTCAAGGACAAATGTCTCATTTACCAGAAGACACTGTGTGGAGGCGTCTTTCTAAAGAAGTGCGTTCTCCAAACCTTCTCTATTTAGAACAACTATAGAGCGTCTCTTACACACAATGAGCTCAAGAGAGGTAAGCCTTGAGAGAGCCCTTGTAAGGGTTCTCCTTGATATACCCAACATCTCGGCAAATCCTTCTTGATTCAGGTTAATGTCTATTAGAATTCCCTCGGGCGTTTTCTCTCCCCACGAATCGCAAAGGGTTAAAAGCAACTCAACAACACGCAGATAAGAGCTCCTAAAAACCGTGTTACAGAAAGAGCTCTCAATATCGTAAAGCTCTTTGCTAAGCTCCTTTGATATGTTCAGATAAATGCTTTTGTTTTTCTCCAGGAAATCCAAGAAGGTTTTTCTCTCAAGGAAATATACACAGGTTGATTGAACTGCTTCTGCTGTTAGCATGTAACGCCGGTTCAGAAGAAAGGCCTTAAGCTCAAAGACATCTCCAGAGGAAGCAAACTTAAACACAAACACCTGCCCTTCCGGTGATGAACTCCAGAGCTTTACACGTCCGGAGCCAATGCAGTAAATACCCTGTGGATATTCCCCTTCAGAAAATATAAGAGCACCTGAAGCATAAAACCTCTTTTGTTTCCTTGCATCAAGAGAAATGAGAGAGGAATCGCAAAGACCTGAGAATATAGATATATCTTTTAAGCTTTTTAAAGAAAGCCCTTTTTGGTAAATACCCAAAACCTTTTCTCCACATGGAGCTATTCCCTAGGATTATAACACAGTTTGTCCCGATTAATCAAAATACGCTCTTAGGATATACTGCTGAATCATTCTCTGGGTATTAAAAAAGGAGCCGTTTATAGCTATGGCGTAACGCATTACATCCACAAATCTTTCCCTATCGTTGTAAAAAAGCGGGATTACCGTTTTTTCAAGCTTGTTGTAAAGCTCTTTGGCATCGGACAATGAATCGGAATTTCCTTTTGAATCACAACCTATAGACCATCCGGTTATACCTTCTATATGCCCCTCAATCCACCAACCATCAAGAATGCTAAGGCTTGGAACACCGTTTAGGGCTGCTTTCATACCACTGGTTCCTGAAGCCTCTAGGGGAGGTTTAGGAGTATTTAGCCATACATCAACCCCCGGTATAATCGTCTTGGCAAGCTCCATGTCGTAGTTTTCAAGATAAACAATCTTAATCTCCTCCCTTAACTGGTTTCTTGCCTGAAATATACGCCTGATTATCTCTTTACCCCCTGCGTCCCTAGGATGAGCTTTGCCTGCAAAGATAAACTGCAGCTTGCCTGTATTGTGATGTATACTCCTAAGACGAGCAATGTCTGTAAATATAAGGTCTCCCCGTTTGTATGCAGTTGCGCGCCTTGCAAAGCCAACGGTAAGGACGTCTAGATCTAAACCTGCATTGGTTTCACGGTTTACATACTCAATTAAGTGCTTTTTTGCCTCTAAATGAGCCTGCCATATCTCATCCTTAGGAATGGAGACGGCATACCTCAGATTAAAGTTATCCAGCCTCCAGCCGGGAATGTACTTATCATAGAGCCTGCTAAAGGGCTCTGATACCCATGTTGTTGCATGAACACCGTTTGTAATGGCATCTATCTCATAACCGTCAAATAGCAGTTTTGAAACCTCGCTGTGCCTTCTTGCAACCCCGTTTACGTATTTGCTTAACCTAAGGGCAATATAGGTCATGTTAAAAAGCCCTTCGTAAAAAAAGATATCTTCCATTCCAAAGATATCCTGACGACCAAGAACCTGTTTTACCAGTTCCAAAGGAAACTTATCATGTCCTGCAGGAACTGGTGTGTGTGTGGTAAACACACACATCTCCCTTACAACCTCTGCATCCCTTCTAAGGATAAAACTCCTTTTGTTCCTACGTGCCTCCTCATCCATAAGTTCAAGGACAAGAAGGCTTGAATGCCCCTCATTCATGTGAAACCGTTTTATATCCCTATATCCAAGAGCACGAAGCATCCTTACCCCACCGATTCCCAGTATAACCTCCTGGCAGAGCCTGTATCTCTCATCACCTCCGTAAAGAAAGTGGGTTAGGGTTCTATCCCAGTCGGAATTTTCTGGAAGATCAGAATCAAGAAAATAAACCGGAACCCTAAAACCACCTACTCCAACAACATCATATTTCCAGGAACGAACCAAAACGCTTCTTCCCTCCACATTTACAGAAACCCTCTCGGGTAACTCCTCCAGAAAGTCATCCACAGACCACTCAACTGGCTCCTCAATCTGCTCACCGTTTTCACCAAGCCTTTGAAAGAAATACCCCTTACGATGAAGAAGGGTAACAGCTACCATGGGAATCCTAAGGTCTGCTGCAGAACGGATGGTATCACCTGCAAGGATACCAAGCCCGCCACTGTATGTAGGGATCCCACCTTCAACAGCTATTTCCATGGAAAAATAGGCAATCAATCGCTTGTAATCTTCCAACTTCCCTAGTTACCTTTGGTGCGTTTTCTCTCCCCAAAACCGCATTTAATAAAAAATCTCCCATCAACTGTTCTTCTGTATCCCAGATTAAAGGAGCATGCGTTTGTTGCTTGTCTCATATCCCATCTAACCACACAGAAAGGACGACCAACAGGGCAAAAAAGTGGCTTTATCCAGAAGGTATCCTTATCGTGCTTTATAGAAACCAGACCCTGAACGTATCTCACCTAACGCCTCTCCTTTATAATTATACAACCAGCTCCCTCATAAACCCTGCAGTCTCCTCAGGAAGAGCCGTGTTTATGTATATACCGGAGCCAATCTCAAAACCAGCCATTGTGGTTAACCTAGGGATAATCTGAATGTGCCAGAGGTAGTAGTTTTTGTTTTCGTCATCAACGGGAGCGGTGTGAATTACGTAGTTAAAGTCAGGGTTGTTTAAGGCCTTGTAGAGCTTAAGCAATGTAGTCTTTAAAACACCGGCAAGGTTCGGTATGTCCTCATCGGGAACATTACCAAATGAAGACAGATGCCTTTTGGGGGCAATCCACGTCTCGAAGGGGGAACGAGAGGCAAAAGGGTGAAACACTATAAACTTATCGGTTTCCATAACCACCCTTTTCCCCAATGCCTTTTCCTCACGTATCATATCACATAGAAGGCACCTGCCGGTATCATCATAGTAGACTGTTGCAACCTCAAACCTCCTTCTTATGTGCATTGGAACCACAGGGGTTGCAACAAGCTGTGAATGCGGGTGCTCAAGGGATGTTCCCGCCGATTTTCCGTGGTTCTTAAAGATAATTATAAGCTTTATAAGAGGGTCTTTTTTTAAAGCGTTATACCTTTCCCTGTAGGCAAAAAGTATATCCTCCACTTCTCTGTCTTCCATGAGCGGGATAAGCCTGTTGTGAACTGGGCTCTCTATAATCACTTCATGTATACCTACCCCATCCATCTTTCGAAATATCTTTCCCTCTTCCCTTCTCTCTACTGTTCCCCTGCGAACAAGGGCTGGGTACTTGTTTCTTACAACCCTTACACGCCAACCCGAGCTGTTTTTCCTTCCCGAATCCCGATAGGCAAATACCTCTGGAGGTGTTTGTGCCTCATTACCCGGACAGAAGGGGCAGGAGCTTAAAAAGGGTGGAACTTCCTCCTCTTTCCTGACCGTAGCAAAATCGTGGGGCCTTTTTGCCCTTTCGGTTGCAATAATTACCCACTCCTTTGTTATGGGATCCTGCCTAAGCTCTGGCATAACCGCTCTTTCTCCTTATATATCCCCAGAAATAAAAAGTCAATTCACAACTACTCACTGTCGTTGCTATCGCTGGTTCCTCCCCTCTTCATGTAGGGTTTCCCCATCATGGGCATGGTCTTTATCTTTTTAAAATTCTCAGGACCTATAGCCTTTCTTATAGCCGATAGCGCATCAATTGACATATTTGCTATCTCAAGGTTAATGTCATTTGCCCTTTTTATCTCAGACTTCACCTTTAGAGGATCAAAATCGGGATCACGGAGCATATCCATTATCTTCATGTGAGAAACCCTGAAATCAGCCTCCTTCCGAACCATAGGATATAGATACTGCTCCTTAATATTAGAAAGCTCCTTTTTCTGCTCTTCCGTAAGATTAAGCCCCTCAGCCTTCATAAGGGTGCGACGAACCATTGAACTGTAAAGCATGGTGTGTTGCATACCGCTTATCATTCTTGTCTGCTTTTTAGGCTCCATGCTCTGGGCAAAGCAAATGGCCGTAGAGGCAAAAAGCAGAACGAATGAGACAATAAGCTTATTTTTTAACATTTTACCAGCTACCTCCTTGTTTTGGGTTTTTTCTGAATGTATAAACTCGTTTTCCTGTAATCAGTTTCAAAGGATTAAGATAACATATTACATATTAAACCCCGTGAATAAGAAACACAAGGATTTGTAACCTAAAATAACCCCTTGCATTTATTATAGGTGAACGGATATGGTACATTTCTTGCTATTATTTACACATACACAATCACCCCAAAACCATAGGGAGGTAAGATGGATAAGATAAACAAGGTAAAGACTAAAGACTTTGAAGAGGAGGTTCTTAATGCTAAGGAGCCTGTACTTGTGGATTTCTACGCAACCTGGTGTCCACCTTGTAAGATGCTCTCCCCTATACTTGAAGAACTTGCGGAGGAATTTAAAGACAAGATAAAGTTTGTAAAGGTCGATGTTGATGAGGAATACTCTCTTGCGGAAAGATACGGTATAAGGGGAGTTCCAACCCTTATGCTTTTTAAAGACGGAATCGTTAAAGACGTAGTAGTCGGGCTAATCCCAAAGGGTGCCCTGAAATCCAGGGTAAAACAGATAGCGGGTGTATGAGGGAAGCCCGGATATGGAAGAGAAAAAAGAGCAAGGGGCCGAAACCCAAATTACAGAGCTAAAAGAAATCGTTCAAAGACACAAAGTCTGCTGGGAAGTTTTGCCAGAATATACAATAGACGCATCCGGAAAGAAAGTTCAAATTGGATTTGACCTTATCCTTACAGGAATAATTGAACCCCATCACGGTGAAGAAACCATCATGGTTCCAGGTTGCAGTGAATGTATAAGGGTGCTTGAAGATTTAAGAAAGATTGCGGACTGGATTATCCCAAAGGGAGAGGGGTGTAGCTGTAGATGGGAGATTCAAACCCTTGAGAACATGGTTCAGTTCGCTTCGGCCCGCAGGTTCAGAGAGGATATGGTTATCAAAATAAGGGTTCTTCACTGCCAGCAAACAGAAGAAGATTGTCTTAAAAAGATGGAGCAGGCCCTTAAATCAATTGGAGCACAAAAGGTAAGCTGGAAGGAAATAAGGAACCAAAATCCAGATGGAGGGAAAAATCGATGAGCAACAAAAGACTGGTTGTGGTAGGAGGAAATGCAGCAGGGCTAAGTGCAGCAAGCTATGTAAAGCGGAGAAAACCAGAGATTGAGGTTATCGTATTTGAGAAATCCCCTTATGCCTCCTATGGCTCATGTGGCCTTCCCTACTACGTTGAGGGAATCGTTAGAGATCCAATGGAGCTTATTGCCATACCGCTTAAAGCACTGAGGGAAAAAAGGGGATTAGATGTAAGGGTTATGCATGAGGTTACAGAGATAGAGCTAAAAAGGCGATCAGTAAGGGTAGCAAACCTTGAAAACGGAAAGGATTTTGAGCTCTCCTTTGACTGGCTTGTAATCTCTACGGGGGCGATCCCTTTGGTGCCTTCTTTTATGGAGAAGAATATCCCGGGTGTCTTCACACTCAGAACGCTTGAAGATGGAATAAAACTAGAGCGCTTCATAGAGGAGAGAAAGCCAAGCAGGGTCACCGTTGTTGGCGGAGGTTACATAGGAATGGAGATGGCCGAGGCGTTCTCAGTAAGAGGTTTTGAGGTTACGGTTATAGAAAGGTTACCGCGTGTGCTTCCAAACTTTGATCCGGAAATCTCCGAGAAGGTTCAAAAAAAACTTACAGAGAAAGGGGTAAGGCTTATCCTGGGAGATGGGGTTAAGGCTGTAGAAGGAGATAAAATCGTAAGGAGGATAATAACTGAAAGAGAAGTTGTCGAAACGGATCTGGTTCTTCTGGGGATCGGGATAAAACCAAATGTGGAACTGGCAAAAAAAGCAGGAGTTGAAATCGGAAATACGGGAGCAATAAAGGTTAATCAGAGGATGCAAACCGGTGTTGAGGGTGTATATGCATGTGGAGACTGTGCAGAGAGCTTTCACAGGATCCTAAACAGAAATGTCTGGATTCCCCTGGGTGATACCGCAAACAAACAGGGAAGGGTTGCCGGGGCAAACATATCGGGAGAAGATGTACTTTTTCCGGGTGTAATAGGAAGCGCAGCTACCAAGGTTTTTGAACTCGAGGTTGCAAGAACCGGACTCGGAGAGGAAGAGGCAGGAAACGAAGGGTTTGGCAAAGAGATAACTCAGATCGAGGCAGGAACCAGAGCACATTACTATCCTGGAAGAAAACCCATTCTCATAAAGCTGATCACGGAGAAAGGGACAAAAAGACTCCTTGGAGCACAGGCTGTAGGAGAGGAAGGGGTTGCAAAAAGAGTAGATGTATTTGCAACCGCTATATGGGCAGGGATGAGCGTTGAAGAGCTTGCCTGGGTTGATCTAACCTATGTCCCGCCAGTTGCACCGGTATGGGACCCAATACTTATTGCAGCTCAGGTGGGAATGAAATCCTGAGTGAAACGCTTAAGGGTATCCCCTTACAAGCATAACCCCAAGGGCAACAATAAGTAGGGCTATAACAAAGTTGATTCTTCCAAGCCAGGATGCTATACGCCTGAATCTCAAGCTTTCCTTGGAGGCAGGATCTCTAAGAGAAAACCCTGTTGCCTTTGGGCCAACCCAGAAATCATGTACAGCGCTTATAACAAGTGTAGAAATCACAAGAACGAGCTTGTGAAGAAGTATTTCCCCGAATTCACCCTGAAATATCCTTCCACTCTGGAGGTCAGAGATGCCGTATCCACGATACAACAGATTAAAGACTCCACTTACTATAAGGAGCAGTAGAGAAACCCACCCAAGCAAACGAAAACGAATCCCCACTTTGTGAAGAACCTCTGTGTATATCTCTCTGTACTCGCTCCTGCGCAGAATAGGGATAACAACGAGGATTATAAAAACCATTCCTCCAATCCAGATGGCGGCTGAAACTATATGTACCCACACGGAAAAGATATAAAGGCCATGCATAGCAGAAGTTTCTTATGAGCTTATCCAACCGCCTTTCTTTGTCAAGCAGAAATAACCATAATTTTTGTTTGATTTTCTGACATCTGACAGCTTTTATTTACCCTTTTATTCAAAAGCCTTACGTAACCTATTGATATAACACTCCATTTTTTTAAAGTTCTTTTGGCACGCAAATTGAGAGTTAAAAGGCTTAGAAAACAAAGAAAAAGGATAGAGAATATGCTAACAGAGTTATCGGTAGAAGAAAAAAACCATGTAAAGGTCTGGAGTGGTATAAGTCAGAAAGCCCGTGGCCAGCTGGTTACCATATCCCTCAACCAGAGGTTCTGTAAAGGATGCGAGATATGTGTTGAGATATGTCCCAATAAGTGCCTCGAGATGGAAAACTCCTACCCGGTTGTAAAAGACATAAACCTATGCAGCAAATGCATGCTTTGTGAGCTCGAGTGTCCCGATTTCGCACTCACAGTAGGGTAGATGGAGGACCATATGGAGAAGATAAGATTCCTTCAGGGGAACGAGGCCTGTGCTGAAGGGGCTTTATATGCAGGATGCAACTTCTTTGCAGGATACCCAATAAGCCCCTCAAGTGAGATAGCCGAGTACATGGCCTATGAGCTGCCTCGAAGAAAAGGGGTCTTTATTGAGATGGAGGATGAGATAGCATCCATGGGTGCTGTAATTGGGGCATCCCTTGCGGGAGCAAAGGCAATGACAGCAACAAGTGGCCCTGGATTCTCACTCAAACAGGAACACATAGGATTTGCCTGCATGGCCGAGGTTCCATGTGTCATAGTAAATGTGATGAGGGGAGGACCAAGCACAGGTGCTCCAACCGGTCCAGCCCAAGGAGATGTTATGCAGGCACGCTGGGGAACCCACGGAGACCATCCTGCAATTGCCATTGTTCCCTCAACCGTTGAAGAGTGCTTCCACGAAACGGTAAGGGCCTTTAACCTTGCCGAGAAGTACAGAACCCCAGTTATACTTCTGCTCGACGAGGTAGTAGGCCATATGAGGGAGAAGATAAGAATACCAAAACCGGGAGAGATTGAGATTGTAAACAGAAAAAAACCTCTTGATCCTCCGGATAGATACCTCCCATATAAACCGGAAACGGATGGAGTACCAAGGATTGCAAATTTTGGTGAAGGCTACAGGTTCCACGTAACCGGCCTTGACCACGACTGGAGCGGGTTTCCAACAAGCGATCCAGAGAAGATAAAGGAACTTGTAGCAAGGCTTGTAAGAAAGGTAGAGGATAGGGTTGAAGAGATAGCAAGGTATGAGGAACTGATGCTTGATGATGCTGAGATTGTAATAGTTGCATACGGCTCCGTTGCAAGATCAGCAAAATACGCTCTAAAGAGGGCAAGGGCTCAGGGCAAAAGGGTGGGGTTGCTTAAACTAAACACGGTATGGCCATTTCCTAAAAAACACATAAGCCAGATAGCCCAAGGCGTAAGAAAGATTCTGGTTCCGGAGATGAACATGGGGCAGATAGTAATAGAGGTAGAAAGGGCTGCCTTGGGGAAGGCAGAGGTTATTCCAATAAACAGGGTAGATACAGAGCTAATAACCCCTGAGGAGATACTGGATAATATATAAGGAGGGAAGCCATGGGTTTTGATTACGGAAGATACCTAAGAAACGACAAGATGCCTCACATATGGTGTCCGGGATGTGGAAATGGAATAGCTATGAAATCACTTATAAGGGCTATAGACTCAGTAGGCCTAAAGAAGGAAGAAACGGTCATTGTCTCAGGAATAGGTTGCTCCGGAAGAATCTCAGGATACCTGGACTTTAATACCCTGCACACAACCCATGGAAGACCTCTTACGTTTGCTACAGGAATAAAGCTTGCCAATCCTGAACTCAACGTAATAGTTGTATCAGGTGATGGGGACTGTGCAGCAATTGGGGGTAACCACTTCATTCATGCCTGCCGAAGGAACATAGATATGACGCTTATAATCCTGAATAACTTTATCTACGGAATGACAGGTGGACAGCACTCACCCACAACACCCCCTAACTCCTATGCAACAACGACACCCTATAAAAACATAGACCCCCAGTTTGACCTCTCAAGGCTTGCCATTGCAGCTGGTGCAACATTTGTCGCAAGGGAGACAACCTACAATGTGTTTGGTCTTGATAAGGTAATATCTGAGGCACTAAGACACAAGGGCTTCTCTGTAGTTGAGGTAATAGTTGGATGCCCTGTTTACTACGGAAGGAAAAACGGGTTTAAGTCAGCCTACTCCCTTCTTGAATGGCAGAGAAAAAACGCCGTACGCATAGAAAGAGCCCAGAAGATGTCACCACAGGAACTCGAGGGCAAGATTATAACCGGGATACTCCACCGCAAAGAGGCTCCGGAGTACACACAACTCTACTACGCTCTCACAAAGAGCTTTGAAAAACCAGTTGAGAAACCAAATCTGGAGATGGAGTAATCTGGCAATGTCACGATACGAAATAAGGCTTAGTGGTTCTGGGGGGCAGGGACTTATACTTGCCGGGTTAATACTGGCCGAAGCTGCAGCCCTTTACGATGGGAGAAATGCTATCCAGAGCCAGTCATACGGACCAGAATCTCGTGGGGGAGCAAGTAGCTCGGTGGTAATAATAAGCGATGAGGAAATAGACTATCCAAAGGCAACAAGGGTTGATGTTCTGCTTGCACTTACACAAGAGGCTGTAAACAAATACGCCAAAAGCATAAAAGAAGGCGGCATACTCATAGTGGATGAAGCAATAAAGGAAGTACCGGAGGGAGAATACAAGATTTTTAGACTGCCCATAATAAACACTGCAAAGACAAAGATAGGTAGAGCAGTTGTAGCAAACATCGTTGCCCTTGGGGTTATAATTGGCATCACAGGGATAGTATCGGTTGATTCCGTAAAGAAGGCTCTTTTCTCAAGGGTACCACGGGGGACAGAAGAGCTAAACTTTAGAGCCCTTGAAGCTGGGGTAGAGCTTACAAAAGATATAAGCAGGGAAGTACAAAGTATGCCTTCGGCTCCAGCTAACCAGCCCTAATACCCAAGAAAAACCGAAACTGCCTTCTCAGCTATCTGCACTACCCATTTTGGATAGATACCCAGAAGCACAACTCCTGCTGCACATACACCTATGCTCAGGTAGAGGTCAAAGGGGATAGAAACCCTAGCTTCTTCCTTACCTTCATCTATATACATCTTACGTGCCAAGTTAAGATAGTAGAAAAGAGCAACAACGGTTAGAAGTGCACCAAGAAATACAAGGAAAACGTATCCGGCATCTATAGCAGCCAGAAATATATAGAGCTTTGCCCAGAAACCGATTACAAAGGGAATGCCACCAAGTGAGAGCAAAAACACAAGCATAGCAAGGGCAAGAAAAGGAGAGCGATGATTTAGATTCCTATAGGCATCCAAATCATCGCTTCCAGTGCTTCTGTGAACAACCTCGGCAACCAGGAATGCACCCATATTTGAAAACAGATATGCGATAAAGTAGAAGACGCTCATTGTAAGCCCAAGTTGCGAGCCACTTGCAAGACCAAGGAGAATGTAACCAACATGGGCAATACCGGAGTAAGCAAGAAGTCTCTTAACATTACGCTGGGGAAGTGCAAGAAGGTTTCCAACAATCATTGTCAGTGCAGAAAGCCACACAGCATAGAGTGTCCATACAGAGGATAAAGCCTCCAGCGCCTCAAAGAAGAACCTAAAGATTATACCGAACCCGGCTACCTTTGGAGCAACGGAAAGAAACGCAACAAAAGGTGTTGGAGCACCTTCATAGGTATCTGGAACCCAGAACTGAAATGGAAAGGCTGCAATCTTAAAACCAAAACCTGCAAACAAAACAGCAAGAGCAATCACACCAAGAGGCTCACCCATACTTACAGGAGAATCCCCTGGTATCCACCTTGTAGTTCCAGCTGTTGCAAGAAACAAACCTATACCTAAAAGCAAAAGAGAAGAAGAAACCGTTCCAAAGAGAAAGACCTTTAAAGCTCCTTCCACGCTCTTTGGATTCCTCTTATCGAAACCAGAAAGCACGTATAGAGGAACACTCATTAACTCAAAGCCAACAAAAAGCAACAACAACTCCCTTGCGGAAACAGCTATCATCATACCTATCAGCGAGAGGATAAGAAGGAAGTAGTACTCCCCTTCTCTTCTTCCAAGTCTAAGCTCCGAATGGGTTATAGAACCCATAACCGTAAGCCCAGCAGCCAGAAGGAAGATTCTCTTTAAGGAAATGGAAAAAGGGTCATTTATAAACGTTTCAAAAAAGCTTCCATAGTGGATGTTTAAAAAGCTTAATCCCATAGCGGCAACCAACGATAAAAGCACAAAGACACCTAGTATCTTCTTCTTCCGGGAGGGAAGAAAAAGATCCATAAAGAAAACCCCAAGTGCTCCACAAACAAGGACGATTTCCAGGGTAATTGGTTTAAGCATCTTTAGCTTCCTCGGTAAACTTTCTTTTTACGCAATAAAACCTTTATCTAAGAACCTTCCCCAGGAACTCCACAGTTGCAACATCAATAGGGTCAAGCAGTAGTTTTGGATAAAGACCCATAACAACCAGAATAGCAGAGAGAAGCAAAAGGGCTATCCACTCAACCCCGCTTGCATCCACTATATGCTCTTTCTTCTCAAAAGGGCCAAAAAAGATCCACTTTAATACCCTGAGCACATACACAGCAGTGATAAAAGCACCAAAAACCGCTGGGACAAGCCACCAGGAGTACTTCGATTTCCAAGCCCCCATGAAAACAAGCACTTCAGCAACAAAACCACTAAGCCCTGGAAGCCCAAGAGATGTAAGCCCTCCGATGGCAAAGAAGGTAGCAATACCAGGCATACACCTTGCAAATCCACCCATCTTAAGGATTTCCCTTGTGTGTGCCTTCTCGTAAACAAGACCTACCAGAGCAAAGAGAAGTCCTGTCATAATCCCATGGGAAAACATCTGAAAAACAGAGCCGTTTATCCCCATCTCATTAAGTGTTGCAGCACCAAGCATCACTATACCCATATGCGATACAGAGGAATAAGCAACCACATACTTAAGGTCTCTCTGCCACATGGCTCCAAACGCCCCATATACTATGTTCACTATGGCGATTGTACCTATAACTGGGGAGAAAACATGTGCTGCTTCCGGAAGCAGTCCCATTCCTATACGTATAATTCCATAGGCACCAAGCTTCATAAGAACCCCTGCATGCATCATAGAGGTAGCCGTAGGGGCTGCAGCATGACCATCAGGAGACCAAGTATGAATAGGCCAAACACCTGCAAGCGTTCCAAAGCCCACGTAAAACAACAAAAAAAGCCAGTTCTGAAGATGAGAGGGAATCTCAACTCCGTAGAGGGCCTGATAATCAAATGTTCCAGCTCCGGAGATGCTATAGATACCAAGGATCCCAACCAGTATAAAAGCAGAACCAAAAAGCAAGTAGAGGGTAAGCTTCATAGCACCATACTCCTTACCTCCAACACCCATCTCACGAATGGCCGTCTTAAAAGGCCCCTTTGGAGGTATGGTGGTTGAAGAACCCCATACCCCTATAAGGAGATACATTGGGAGGACTGCAAGCTCGTAAAAAAGAAAAAAGATAAAAAGGTCAAGTGTTACAAACACACCGAAAACACCCGTAACAAGAAGGAGAAGAAGTATATAGAACTCCTTGCTCCTTAAAGGAATAGTCCATGAAGCAAAGACACCAGCAACCAGGATAAACGCGGTAAGAAGAACGAGAACAAGACTTATACCGTCAACCCCAACGTGGTAAGAAATACCAAGAGCAGGAATCAGGGGATAGCGTTCAACAAACTGAAAACCTCCCAGTGAAGGATCATAGTAAGCAAACACATAGAGACTCCCCAGTAAGGATAGAAGGGCAAAGAAAAGGGATGTAAGTCTTATTGCGTAATACCACCTCTGAGGCTCAATTAAAAGCAATATAGCCCCAACAAAGGGGGATAGCACAATGAGGGAGAGAACCGGAAACGTTTCAATACCCATTGTTAACTTCTCCAATCCCTTTTAAGTTTATTTCCTATCAAACCAAAAACCCCAGGCTCAAAGCACACCAAATGCAAGCCAGATAAAAAGCACTATCGCCACTACTATGCCGTAGAGATAGTCCTGGATACGTCCGGTCTGAATGCCTCTTAGGTACTGAGAAAGCCCTAAAGTAACCCACGAAACCAGGTTTACAAGACCATCCACTATATACCTGTCAAACCAACCACAGATAAAAGAGAGCCCGTCCAAAACCCTTCTGTATAACCACTCATAAAGGGAATCTATCCAGAACCCTCTCTCCAGAACGTATCTAACAGATAAGGCTCTTTCTTCTACAAACAGGTTCTTCAAAAACCCTTTTTCATAAACCAGCCAGGCACACAGGATACCAAAGAGTGAAAGCCCAAGGGAGATGTAGGGAACATAAGAGGTATGATGAAACTCCTTTTGGGTATCCCCAATAAAATCAAAGAACCATACCTTAAGAAAACCCGATGCAATGGCAAACACACCAAGAACCCACATTGGAAGGGTCATAACAAGGGGAGATTCTTCCGGTTTTTTTCCAACATCACGTTTCCCAAAGAAGGCTACAAATAAAACGCGAAACATATAAAAGGCTGTAAGAAACGCGGTAAAAACAAGTATGATGAACGGGATTTTAAACTCACCATGGTACATCCAGATCAAGATCTCATCTTTTGAAAAATAACCTGAAAAAGGGAAAATTCCCGAAAGAGCAAGCGCTCCCACAAGAAAAAGTAAGGAAGTTTGGGGCATTCTTTTAGAGAGCCCACCCATCTCCCATATGTTGTTTGTGTGAAGTGTGTGTATCACACTTCCTGCTGCCAGAAAGAGAAGCGACTTAAAAAAGGCATGGGTAAAGAGGTGGAAGAAACCAAGACTAGCCTCACCAGCACCAGCAACAGCCATCATGTAACCTATCTGTGAAACCGTAGAGTATGCCAGAACACGTTTTATATCATCCTGTACAAGGGCAATTGCAGCTCCGATAAAAGCGGTGATACAACCTATCCACATAATTACAGGAAGAACAGGGTAGACCAGCTCAAACACAGGGAAAAGCCTTATCACAAGATATACCCCTGCTACAACCATCGTGGCTGCATGAATAAGGGCTGAAACCGGTGTAGGTCCTTCCATGGCATCTGGAAGCCAAACATGAAGTGGAAACTGTGCACTCTTTCCAACCGCTCCCCAGAACACAAGGAGAAGAGATACCAGTAAATACACCTTGGAAACCTCTGAAGCCTTTGAATAAAGCTCTGGCAGTAGAAAAGTACCTGTGGCTCCCCAGATAAGGATCATACCTATTGCAAATCCCACATCACCAAACCGGGTTATCCAAAAGGCCTTGACCGCAGCACGTGCAGCCTGTGGCCTCTGGTACCAGAAACCTATTAGCAGGTAAGAGCAGAGCCCTACCAGTTCCCAGAAAACATAAATCTGAAGAAGGCTATAAGAGATAACAAACCCCTGCATGGAGAAGGCAAAAAGAGAATGAAAGGTATAGTAACGTCCAAAACTCAAAGGTTCTTCTTCACTCATATACCCCAGGGAGTAAATCTGAACCATTAATGCAACCACCGAAACGACAAAGAGCATAATAACCGCGATGGGGTCTAAAAAGAAACCAAAATGCACAGGGGGAAATATCTTTGCAGGAATCCACTCAAAGACAAACTCCAATTTTGCCCTTTCCAGCAAGAGCAAAAGTGATGCAAGAGTGGATATAAATACAGAACCTATGCTGATCCCGGATGACCATACCCTATTCCTTCTTACAGGTAATACCAAACCATTTACCGTAAAGGAGATAAGGGGTGGAATAAAAACAGCAAAGAGAAGAAAAAGCTCCATTGTCTCTATCCCTTCATCAAGCTGATCTCATCCGCTTCAACCGTTCCCCTTATTCTCTCAAGCAGGAGAAAGAGAGCAAGCCCAACAGCCACCTCAGCAACAGTAACCGCTATAGCAAAGAGAACCACAATCTGCCCTGAAAGAACCCCGTGAGCCAGACCAATTGCAACAAGTGAGAGGTTTGCAGCGTTAAACATAAGCTCAATTCCCATGATAACGGCAACGAGATGGCGTCTGCTTAGCACTCCAAAAAGACCTATAGAAAAAACCAAAAACGCCACCCAGAGCGTGATATAGAAGCTCATGTTTCCTCCTCATCACGACGTGCAAGAACCAAAGCCCCAACTATTGCGGCAAGAAGAAGAAGCGAGAGTACCTCAAAGGGCAACAACCACTTCCTAAATATAGACTCCGCAAGCTCCTTTGAAACCCCAAACTTAGGGGATGGAAAAGAAAGGGCAAGGGACCTGATCCTAGGAGATGACCATGTAAAGTAGGTAAGCGCAAAGAACACAGAAGAAGAGGCAAGAAGTGCAGGGATAACAGAGCGATGTGTTTCTTCAAGCCTCTCCATCCTTACCCTCTCCGTAAGGAGTATTACAAAGATTATGAGCGTAATAACACCACCTGCATAGAGAAGTATCTGAATACCAGCAAGTAACTCGGCTCCAAGAAATATGTAAAAAAACGCTGTAAATACAAGCGCTAACGCAAGGAAAATCGCGCTTCTAAAAAGGTGCCTTGACAGAACAACAAGCAAAGAGAACGACACAAGACCAATGCCAAGAACAATCGGTATAAGCAACTCCCAGCTCATTTTCCAACCACCTCTCTCTTTTCCTCCGCTTCTCTTTCCGGCTCGTGTAACTTCTGTAGTTTAAGACCCCTAGCCCAGGCAGCAGGATAGAGCTTCTCATTTGCCATAAGCTTTTCCTTGTTCAAGATAAGGTCTTCCCTTCTTGTAACCGGAGTCTCCATACCGTACACCATCACAATTGCATCTGTTGGACACACCTGAACACACAACTCACACTGAATACAGGCTTGAAGGTCCAGAATAAAGCTCTTTGCCCATCCACGTCCACTGTGTTTTTCCATCTCAACTGTTATCACGTTGGAGGGGCAAATCCGTTCACACAACTTGCACCCGATACAGTTCTCCTCCCCCGTCCCCTTATCCGTTGTAAGAGCAAAGGTTCCTCCACGCCATCGCTCAGGTATGGGCCTTCTTGTTGCAGGATACTGAACGGTTACAGGTCTTCTAAAGAGATTTTTCATCGTCAACCAAAGGGAAAGAAAGGTTGCCTTTAGCAAAGTAACACTGCTTATCTTCTTGGTATCCATACAACCACACCTCTAGGGGTTATAGTTTAAACTAGCCCACAAACCAGCAATAAGCAGATTTAAGAGACCAAGAGGCGTAAGGAACTTCCAGTTCAGCAACATCATCTGATCAATTCTGAGCCTTAAGAAACTCCAGCGAATCCATAGAATACCCACAAACACAGCAAGGGTTTTAATCGCCACCCAGACTCCTCCCTGAAATAATGGGCCATCTGGACCACCGAGAAAGAGAATGCTTGTAAGAAGGGAAACAGCAAGCAGATGAACGTACTCACCCAGATAGAAGTAAGCAAACTTCATCCCAGAATACTCCACACTAAAACCTGCAACTAGCTCGGATTCCGCTTCAGGAAGGTCAAATGGGATACGATTGCCCTCAGCAAGAGCTGAGAGAAGAAAAACAAGAATTGAGACCTGACCTACAAAAGGAAAGAATACAAACCACCCCCCCTTTTGAGCCTCAACTATATCCTTAAAGTCAAGGGAACCAACAAGTACCGCAGGAACGAGAAGGGAAAGAACTAGGGGGATCTCATAGGCCACCATCTGTGCTGCCGTTCTCAGAGCCGAGATAAGCGCATACTTATTATTGGAAGACCAGCCTGCCACAAAAACACCCACCACAATTAAGGAACCGAAAGCACTAAAGTAAAGGAGTCCTAGGTCTATGTTTACAAGAACCCAGTTTGATGTAAAAGTCAGAAACGCAAAGCCAAGAAAGCTTATCACAACAACCCATACCGGAGCCAGGTTAAAGAGCAACCTATCAGCCTTAAGTGGGATTAGGTCTTCTTTAGCAAGCAGCTTCAGGCCATCTGCAATGGGTTGAAGCCATCCATGAGGACGACCTACCCAGTAAGGGCCTATACGGGATTGGAGGCGTCCGCTAAACTTCCTCTCAAACCAGGTAAGGTACGCAACAACACCAAGAACAGAGCCTAGCAATACGATTCCCTGTGCAAAGCCTTCTAAAAAACTCATCTGTCTACATCTCCAAATACCGGATCCAAGGAGCCCAGTATAGCAACGGCGTCAGCAACAAGGTGTCCCGGCAATATATGTGGTATAAGAGCTATATTTGAAAAGGAAGGAGACCTTACCTTGACCCTGTATGGCTTTGAAGAGCCATCTGAAACCACATACATCCCCAGCTCGCCCCGAGGAGACTCTACAGCAACATAAACGTCTTTTTTGGGAGGCTTAAGAAGGGTTGCACTCTTTAGAGGCTTCCTGGAATGAATTGGCCCTTCGGGAAGTCCCTCAATGGCCTGTCGAACTATGCGTATGGACTCAACTATCTCCTCTACACGAACACTGTAGCGGTCATAAACATCTCCTTCCTTACCTACCGGGACCCCAAACTCAAACTCCGGATAGCTGAGGTAAGGTTTGTTTTTACGCAAATCGTACTTAATCCCAGACCCCCTTAGTACAGGCCCGGATGCACCCACCTCTCTTGCAAGCCAAGGTGGCACAATACCAATCCCTTTTGTTCTTTCCAGAAAAACAGGGTTTGCATCAAGAGCCTCTCGGTACTCTCCTACCCGATTCTCAATGTAGCTAAGTGTTTCTATAACCTCTTTATCAAATCCGGGATAAACATCATACCTCACACCACCTATCTGGTTCATGTTTGTGTGGAATCGGGTTCCGGTAAGAGATTCCATGAGATCAAGAATCCTCTCCCTTTCCCGAAAACAGTAAAGAAACAAAGTGGCTCCACCCCCAAGAGCCCCTCCGAGATCAAGCCCAAACGTACCAAGCCAAACCAGATGCGATGCTATCCTTTGAAGCTCAGCTACCACTATTCTCAGATAACTTGCACGTCTTGGCACCTCTATCTCAGCAAGCCTCTCAACAGCAAGGACAAAGGCCAGTGAATTCGAGGTCGGAGAAAGGTAATCATCCCGTTCATATACTGGCGGTAACATATCGTAGTCAAGTGTTTCAGAGAGCTTCTCGACACCGCGATGCAGATACCCTATATGAGGAACAACCTTTACTATGGTTTCTCCCCGCAGGTGAAGCTGAAGCCTAAAGACACCGTGTGTAGAGGGATGTTGTGGTCCCATATTGAGGGCAAGCTCTCCGAATTCACGCTCAACTACCCTTTCTTCCATGCCTCGTACTCCTTACGTGAGGGTCTGTAGGGAAGTCGCGGAGTATCCATTGGATAGTCTTTTCTCAACGGGTGCCCCTCCCAGTCCTCAGGCAACAGGATACGGCAAAGGTTTGGGTGCCCCAGGAACCTAACACCAAACAGGTCATAAACCTCTCTCTCATGCCACTCCGCCCCCCTATAGATGGGCACAATGGATTGAACAACAGGATTCTCTATCTCCACCTTCACCTTCCATACCCTGTCCTCGTTTCTTTCAAGGGAACGGACACTGTAGACAACATCTATAGAGTCTCCATAGTCCACAGCCGTAATGTACGTTAAAAAGTCAAAGCCCCCCTCCTTTAGCCCACGGGCAAACTCCAAAACCTCATTTGGCGGAATATAGGTTCCCTCCCTCGGCAAATCACCGGTTTTAACTGGCCTTACCTTAGATGCCCGTTGTTCCTGTGGTTCTGAAACCACATTTAGATGTGGCCTTGACTTTCCCTCAGAGATCAGCCTCTGAAGCTCTATTATGCCGTCCATAAACGCCTCAGGAGTTGGGGGACATCCGGGAACGTAAACATCCACAGGGATAACCCAATCAACACCGGGAACAACACTGTATATGTGCCTGTAGTGGTCTCCTGAGATAGCACAGCTTCCGGTTGCAATTACCCACTTGGGGAAGGGCATCTGGTCGTAGAGTCTTTTTATGCGCTCGGCCATCTTTACGGTAACGGTTCCAGCAATTATCATCAGATCAGCCTGTCTTGGTGAGGCTCTTGTTATAACACCAAAGCGGTCAAGATCAAAGCGTGATGCAAAAGTCGCCATCATCTCTATTGCACAGCAGGCAAGACCGAAGGTAAGAGGCCAGAGGCTAGATTTTTCCGCCCAGGAAAAAACCCTTTCCACAGAGGTAATGAGTATATTTAGCCCCGGAAACCTTATAAGTTCCCCAAGGTCCTCAATTCCCAGACGGGGTTTACCCTTATCTAGAGTCTCTCCCATTTAAGATCCCCCTTCTTAAGTGCATAGAGCCAGCCCAGAAAAAGCAGAGAAAGAAAAACCAGCATCTCTAAAAAGGCAAAAAGACCAAGCTTCGATAGAGAGAGAACCCAGGGAAATAGAAAAGCTACCTCTACATCAAACAGTATAAAAACAAGGGCTATAAGATAAAAGGAGACGGGAAGGCGAACCCATGCATCACCAACAGGAACCTCCCCACACTCATAAGGCTCCCGTCTTGACTGGTTTTCATCCACCACCCTGTATCTTAACACCCTGGCAAGAACAAGGCTACCAACAGCAAACACAGATACTATCAGAAAGAAGATAAAAAGGTTTACATAAGGAAGGGCTTTATAATCCATCGGAAACAACCTGGGTCCTTGTGGAACTGGATTTTATATTAAGCAAAGTATATGCCAAAAAAAAACAAAAAAAAACCCTTTGTTTTTACCGGGAAATCGGTTAACTATGTGTCCTATAATAAGACATCTGACACTTTACGGATAGAGACTGTCAGGTATTAATCTGCTTAACCTCTGGATACAGGGGAAAAACCCTTACTTTACTCACCCAGGACACTTCCTTCTTCCCTACTCTCAAGGCATGCTTGAATGCGCAGGTTTGGCTGGAGCCTTAAGAATGTTTTATCACAGTCCCTTACAAGCTCCCTGGTATAGTTAAATACCTCAATGGCAACCGCCTCTGAGCCTTCAGAGCTCTTCCACTTTAGATACCTCTCCTTTATATCCGACCAATCATTGCAGAGCCAACCCCTTGGAACTATCCGGGAAACGAACTCATTTAGTATAAGCTCCTCGTTATCAAGCTCAATGCCATCAAGGTATATGTACATCTTCGCACACTTTGGAATAGACTCAAGGCACTTCCTCTTTACCTCATCCCACCTACCTTCCTTTATATCATCTTCTGCTTCGTATACATTCCTTATAGCATCAAAAAGGTTAACTGCCATTAGGTCTAAAAGGCTTCCCATACACTCACCGCGCGATTCTGCTTCCATCTTAAACTCTTTATCCATACCCGGTTCCGAGTACACCTCTGGGTCTTTGGGGTCAGCCTTTGCAAACGGAGCAAGGATACGTCTAAAGGTATCTATTCCAACCCTGTCAACAAACTCAAAGAACTGCTCTCCCTCCCCTCTATTGCCCTTCCAGAAATCAACAACCGCCTGTACAAACAGGTGAGCACTCTTTGCAGGAACCTTCCCTATTACCTGTCCGTATCTTTCCATCTGCTTAAAGGGGTTACCACCCACCATAACAACGTAGTGAGGAGCAAGTTTTCCATCGACCTTTGATGAAGCCCCATAAAAACCTATATCACCTATATGGTGCTGCCCACAGCTGTTAGGGCAACCCGATATATTTATGCGGAGCCCCGCAAGGTCATCTATTCTACTCCCAATGTACTCAGCAAGGTTGTAGGGGTGTGTTACAGCGAGTTTGCAGGAATATGCCCCTGGACATGACACTATCTCACGCATGGGTTCGGTTACCCCTCCAATAAACCCTCCATCTTTAAGCTCTCTGTAGACATCAAAGAGAAACTCCTCCCTGACCCAGGGAATAAGGATCTTCTGGTGGGGGGTTATCCTCACATAACCGGCCCCGTAAAGCTCGCAGAGACGCGATACAAACCTAAACTCCTCAGGTTTTAGGTTGCCTATCGGAGGTTTTACATACACGCCAAAAAAGCCCTCCTGTTTCTGTTTAAAGGTGTATTTCGAAAGAAACGTGTTGTAGAGCTGATCCGAGTTATCCGGTTTATAGCTTGGGGATTGCAAACGCCCCCTGTTCTCACTGCCTCCCTCCCTGCCGCTCTTTAAGGGAGCAGGCTTTGGGAAACCCTCTACATAGCGCTCAAGGTCCTCTTGTACGGATCTAAGTCTCTTAACCCTTTCAAACTCCTCCATAACAAGCTCCTTAAACCTCTCAAAGCCGAGCCGTGCTATAAGGAACTTGATCCTTGCCTTGTTCCTGTTTTTTCGCTCCTCCGTTCCGTATTCGTGGAATATCCTTATTATGGATTCCGCAAGCTGATAGAACTCATAAACGGAGACAAAATCAACCAGCTCCTTTGCATAGAACGGGATAGCACCCAGACCACCACCCACATAAACCTTAAACCCGTACACATCTCCTCCATTCCTTCTTACCCTGGCAACTGCACCAATGTCGTGAATCCTTACCATAGCATGGTCGTCTTCACACTCAGAGAAGGCTATTTTAAACTTTCTTGGCAGTGTTGTGGTAAGAGGGTGTCTTAAGAAGTACCTGGCCGTGTATATAGCATAGGGAAGGACATCAAAAGCCTCCTTCGGACAGATCCCTGAAAGGTAAGATGAGGTTACATTTCTTACCGTGTTTCCACAGGCCTCTCTGGTTGTTATACCAACCTTTGCAAGCTCTCTAAGAACCGAAGGAACGTTTTCTAGCTTAACATAGTGTAGCTGTATGTCCTGCCTGGTTGTAAGATGTCCGTGTCCTGAGCCGGCAAACCTCTCAACCACATCGGCTATTGTAGTGAGCTGCTCAGAGGTTATAAAACCACCCGGAATCTTTATCCTCTGCATGTGCGTTCCCTCATCATGGTGCCTCACACCATAGGTTCCAAAAAGAAGTCTGTATGACCTAAACCTTTCCGGATGTATCTTCCCGTTTAGAAGCTTTTTTATCAACCTCTCGTACTCGTCTATCTCCTCGAAGACATCCACTCCCCTGTTAATATCTAACTGTTCCCATATCATGGACCTTTGATTACCTCCCCTTTTTGTTAAATCCAGCCTGAGTTAATAGGCAAACTTCATGCCACCAACTCAGAAAACAACAAAATCACCAGAAACTGGAAAGGTTTTAACGGAGATACACTTCTTAAAAACACTACAGACTGTTTCTAAAGTACGCAAACTGGTACAGATGTAACCACTGAAACGCATCAACCGCTATACTTTTTTGGTACGTAGACGCAGTAAGGCTCAGATTCCATATAATCACCCGTTAAAGCAAAGGCCCTTGCCCTTGAGCCTCCGCATATGTGTTTAAACTCACAGACACCACACTTTCCCTTGAGCCTTGAGTAGTCCCTTAGTTCTCTAAAAAGGGAAGAGTACCTGTAGATATCAACTATGCTCTTTTGTCTTACGTTCCCAGCAGATATAGGGAGGAATCCACTTGGAAAGACCTCTCCGGTGTGGGATATAAACACAAACCCTTTTCCATCGTTTATCCCAAGAGGTGCCCTTCCTATAGAGTCGGTTGCGTTTTTTACACCCCCGGGATTTAGGTGTCCACCTGATTCCTTTCTCCTTCTTTGAATAACCACCCTCCTGTAGTGGGGAGCCTCTGTGGATTTTATATCATAGGGCATTATTTTTGACAGGTCATACATTATGTGAAATGCGGTTTCGTATTCCTCGGGAGATATCTCATCCTCCTTTCTTCCCCTCCCGGTAGGGACAAGAAAGAAGACACTCCAGAGGACGATACCGAAATTCTTTATGAGGAAAGCAATGTTAATAAGGTCTTTAAAATTGTTTCTAGTAACGGTTGTATTTATCTGAAGTGGAATCCCCTCCTGAACACAGTCCCACATAGCCTTCATCGTCCACCTAAAGCTCCCCCTTACCTTTCTGAAGGAATCGTGTATATCAGGACAGGAGCCATCAAGGCTTATTGCTATTCTGGATACCCCCGCTTCTTTAAACCTTCTTATAGCCTCTTTCGTTAGAAGGGGGGTAGCACTTGGGGAAACCGTTGTTCGAAGCCCCTTTTTAACGCTGTAGGCCACAAGCTCGTATATATCCTCCCGCTTCACAGGGTCACCACCTGTAAGAACCAAAAGAGGCGAATCAAACCTGCTTATCTCATCTATAAGACGATACCCCTCTTCAGTTGAAAGCTCACTTGGGTCTCGCCAAGGCCTTGCCTCCGCTCTACAGTGAATACAGGCCAAATCACATGCCTGGGTTACCTCCCAAATGACAATAAAAGGTGAGGATGAGAAATCAAACTTGCTTCTTTTAACCTCAACCATATATAGTGCTCCTTCTTCTATCAGTTTCAATAATCTTACCTAGCAATCTGCGTACCAGGAACCAATCTCTCTTTAAAGTGGCTTTCCATAACTTAAGATATCTTTTAACAGTTCTATATAGTTTATCCGCAAGAGCTTATCTGCTCCTACCCATACGTATCCGTCTTTATCAACTAGGATGGAGTTAACCTCGTTACTTTCAAATCCCTCAAGCAATCCGTATTTCTTCCAAACTCCTCTCTCAACCTCAGCAAGCAAACCCAAACCCCATGTAGCAACAATCAATCTACCATCAGGTAGCTCACCTATATCCTTTAGATTCATATTAAAACCCTCTTTGTAGAAACGCTCATCCAAACTGTGATCTCTTTTAACCTCAACTATAGCATCAGGAAAACCCAGTACGAGATTTCCTTTCCTGTTGATAAGAACTTTTCTTATATATCCGTATTTTCTAGGTACAGACACCACTAACTCCTGAGTTTCTAAACGCAAAATCCCATAATCATATCCCCCTGATAGCCCAGCGAACAAAATTTCCTCCCCATTACAAGTTAAGTCCAATATGGATCCACGGTAAATCCTTTCAAGCTCTCTAGACCTCATATCGAACTTCCATATGCCCCTCTTGTTTCCTCTATTGGCTCCTATGTATATGTAGTTGCCGTATTTGGCTAAAAAATCAAAATACGTCCCATTAAAGTTCACCGAAAACATGTATTGCCATACTCCATCCCTGTAGGCTATAACACTTCCACTTAAGGTAGCAAAAAAGACCCCATCCGCATCTACACATCCACTTGTAAAGGGGCTTGGCTTTATACTTAACACGCTAAAATCCCTAATGGAGAAGATCTGTTTAAAGGATTGCTCTAAAGCACTCCATTTGTAAATGTTATATCCGGAAAACGCATATAATCCCTCTTTTCCCCCGATAAGGTGGGCATACCTTATTTCCCACATGCTTTGATTAAAACCTTCCTGCTTTCCCAAAAAGACCTTTTTAAACCTAGAAAGACTTGGGTTTTTAAAAGCATACTTAAACCCTTCAAAGAAGCTTATATAAAACTCTTTTTTTTCCTTTAACCTTTTCTGTGCTAGCTTATAAGTACCGGTTGCTTTAAGAAGAGCAATGAGTAGAAAAACTATAAAGAAAACAAAGGTAACATAGACTGTAAATGCTCTTAGCGTACGCACTTTACTAATTTGCTATTAAGTACAAAAGTAGTTTCCTTAAAAAAAGGAGCTCATCTCTACTTAGCCCATCACCTATGCCTGTAATGCACTTATCTGTTTTTATCCTCAACTGATTGTATGAACCTATTCCTATACTAAGCCCTCTCCCAACCATCTTCTCTACAGATAAATCCTCAATCTCCTCCTTCTTAAAAACACCCAGTAACCTTTTAAAGAAAGTATACCGTCTTTTTATCACTACCAGACCGTCACCACTGAGTTCCACTATATCCGTTTTTCTTAACTGCAAGAAACCCACCGTCTGAAAAAATAAACCTGCAAACACAAACACAAAACCGGTCAAGATAGAGGAGAAACCACCTTCTGGTATAAGGATTAACCTAATTCCAACCCCCTCAAAAACAAACATCACCACCGTAATAATCATAGCAACGTAGTTGAACTTATGTGGAACCTTAACAACCTGCTTTTTCACATAAGGGAAAAAGCCTATTCTAGTTTGCCCAATCTCCCTCATAAGAGATTCCAAGTCCTGTGGAAGCTCTCTTTTAATAACAGGGACATCAAGGGAATCTGGATTTCTCTCGACCCTGTGTCCATCTATTACCTCAACAGCCTTAATGCTCATCCTACTTGATAGACTCTCTAAAAACCTCCTTGCTTCCTCTTCACTACCAAAGGGGAAGTAAGGCAACTCTATATTTGGACTTTTAGGTTTTATGCCAACAACCCATATATCCGAAGCATTATTTACGAGCAATACCTGTTTTTTCATCTCCACACTCTCTATATCATTAAAAGAGCCTTCTGTTACCTTTTTCTCTGCAAATAAAATACCTCTTTCTATCCTGTATGTTTTTTTTAGAAAATCCAAAAGGAACTTTTCTCTGTAAAGCAGATAGTACACCCCTGATAGGAAAACCGCAATTCCTATAATCAGTGTAATAAAATCGAATAAAAAAGGTATGCCCCTGATAAAGAAAAGCCAAATACCTATTAGTAATATTGAGAAGATAAGGAAGAAAACCCCAAACAGCTTTGTTCTATATAATGAGACAAACCTGCTTTCTGAATCCTCTACAATACTCTGTGGGGAGAGAATCCTCATATAAGAAAATTTTTAATACGCTTGATAAAATGTGCAACATATACAAAACGGGTTTTGTCAGATGTAAGAATTTCTGACAGAAAAAAAACCGAAAAGGTGTTAAAAAACTAAAGTATATATACTACACCACTTATGGCATAAAATTTGCAAGCAAGCTTTAAAAGGAGTGGTCTAACCACTAAAAGGTTAAGAGGCTAGAACCCGTGAATTCCCAGAGCCAAAGAGGCAAAAGCCTTTTTATAAGAAAGAGAAGGGAGGCTTTTAAGCAATACATAGACACAAAACGCCTTAAGCTAACAAAGCAAAGAAGCATCATATTTGAAGAGTTCTTCAGTTACCCAGGTTACCATGTAACCGCAGAAGAGCTTTATGAGAGGGTAAAGAGGCGATGTCCAAAGATAGGCTATGCAACAGTATATAGAACCCTAAAGCTCTTTAAAGAGTGCAACCTTGCCTTTGAAAGAAACTTTGGAGAGGGGAAGATCAGATACGAACCAGTTAGGTTTGAGGGCGAACACCACGATCACCTAATATGCATAGGATGTGGAAGGATAGAGGAGTTCGAAAACGAACAGGTAGAGTACCATGCAAAAGAGGTGGCAAGAGAAAGGGGGTTTGAGGTTACAAACCACAAAGTAGAGCTCTACGGTTACTGCTCAACATGCAGGGAAAGGACCCAAAAGAGATAAGAGAAAGAACCTGTATAAAAGAGGCTATTTTAGAGATGCTTGCCAGGCACAACACAATGAGCCTTGCCACCTCAAGAGATAACTGTCCCTTTGCCTCCTCTCTTTTTTACGCAAACAACGGGTTTACCATCTATTTCCTCTCAAGTCCAAGATCCCAGCACTCAATTAACATATACCGGAACCCTCAGGTTGCTATAACGATCAACAAAGACTACACGGAGTGGAGAGAAATTAAGGGGCTACAGATAAGGGGAAAAGCCTACACTGTTCCGAAGGAAGAGATACCCATAGCGGTTAGGGTTTACTCAGAGAAGTACCCGTTCTTTAAACTGCTTCCCTTAGAATCAAACCTGGCCTTAAGGCTTGCAGGGGTTGAGTTTTTTAAGGTTGTTCCCGAGGTTGTAAGGCTTATAAACAACGAAATGGGTTTTGGATACAAGGTCGAGCTAAGAATCGAGTAAACAGCTAGGGATTGTATCTAAATACCTCCATCCCCAACTTCTTAATCATAGCCAAATCCATCTCGGGTTCCTGCCCTGGCGTTGTAAGGTAGTTTCCGGTTATAAGGGCATTTGCACCAGCAAAGAGAGCTAGAGGTTGAAGATCCTTAAGAACAACCTCCCTTCCACCCGCACAAACTATTATCTTATCAGGAAGAATCAGTCTAAAAAGCGCTACACTCTTTACCGCCTCAAGCGGCGCAAGCAGCGAAGCACCTTCCAGGGCAGTACCCGGTCTTGGGTTAAGAAGGTTTATGGGAACTATATCAGGGTTTACCTCCTTAAGCTCAAAAGCAAACTCTATTCTCTGCTCAATGGATTCTCCCATCCCGAGAATCCCACCGGAGCAGAGTTCCATACCGCTTTCCTTGACCAAATGCGCTGTTCTAACCCGCTCTTCATAAGTGTGGGTCGTACATATCCTGGGGAAGAAACTCCTTGCCGTCTCCAGGTTATGGTTATAACGGCTTACCCCGGCGGAATAGAGAAGACGGGCCTGTTCCCTGGTTAATATCCCGAGTGAACACCCAACGCTAAGGGAGGTGTGAGTGCGTATAAGCGAAACCGCATCCAGTACCATTTTAAACGTTTTGCTATCAGGCCCCCTTCCACTGGCCACAATACAGAACTCAGAGGCTCCGTTTTTCTCAGCCCTCTTAGCGGCCTCCAGTATGGCATGAGGCTCAAGCATGGGATGGGAGGCAATGGGAAATCTAGCTCGAGCTGACTGAGCACAAAAGGCACAGTCTTCAGGGCATGCCCCCGTTTTTGCACTTACAATGCTGCAAAGGTATACCCCTTTACCCCGATATTCCCTTAGGACCCTGTTGGAAAGATAAAGAAGTTGAGGTAAACACTCCTCCTCAAGAAAAGCCAGCTTACATGCCTCTTCAAAGGTAATCTGATCTCGATAGGTAAGGAGCTTCTCTTCAACAACCCTAAGTATCTCTCTACCCATTCCCTACCTGCTTAGACTAACCGTTGTTTGAACGTAAAACCAATTCATCTGATCCTCTCTGTCAAATACAACCTCAACCCCTTTTCCTCCAAAGAGGTGTGAGTAACCCATATCAAAGGACAGGTACTTAACAGGCTTTAACGTAAGGGTAAAATCAAGCTCTCCACCCAGATTCCTTCTTACCTCTTCTCCATCAACAGGTGTAAAGAAAACGTAACCAAATGCCTTGTTGTTAAAAGCCCCTGAACCACCTATCCAGAACTCATCATCTGAGGCCAGTCTGAAAAGATGTCCATCAACCGAAAAACTAATCATCCTGTGTAACTCAAGAATAAGCTGGAGATAGTAATCCTCCAGATTGCTAAATGCTATAGCATCCATATACCCATACCACTTGTGGTTTGTAGGAACAACGTTAAAAAAGGTTCCGTGATCCGAATCAGAAGGATTACCGTCCCCAGAGGCATAAGCTACCCCCAGCCTAAGCCAAGGTTTAAAGAGCAAAGTAGGCAACTGATACCCTATCTCCCCGATAAAACCAACTGCTTTCTGATCAAGCTCACCGAATTTACCGGTTTGAACTGCAAACCAACCCACCATATCCAGCTCACCGGGACCAAAACCGTATACCCCCAAAACACTTACTCCAGTAGAATTGATCTTCAGGCTACCACCTGCAACCGTCTTTGCAGGGGTACGGTTATCAAAATAGAAAACGTTAAAAACTCTAAGCTCAGTACCTTTAACAAAAACGTCTTTTTTTAACGTAAACGCCCCACCAAAAACAAAAACGCTATCCAGCCACTCGTATCCATCATCGAAATCAACTCCACCTTTAAGAACGTTTGCCCCAAACAGACTAAGGTTGAACAAGTCATTCTCGTACCCAATCATACCCCCATCGTACCTTCTTCCCACATTTACCCAGTCCCAGTTGCCAACAAGCCTCTCAGAGAGCCTTGTCCTTTTTACCAGGTCAAACTTGGGTTCACCGTAAAAAACCTCTCCTCCTTCCTCTATACCCATACGTCCTGCCTTTAAGAAAAAACCTGTATAAGGAACGTTATTTATCTGAAAACTAAGCTCTACAAGTTGAAGGTCTCCAGGGTCGTCGTCGTTACCGCTTGCGGTAAAATAGAGGGGACCAGGTCCAAATGCTCCATTTTCAGGAAGGTTTAATCCCTTTATCCCCTGAATCATTGCGTGTATATAGAGGTCTTTCCAAAACACATCAAAAAAACCCCGGGCCCTTACGAGAAAGAAATCGAAGGTATTATCTGTCTCTACCCCTTTCTTCTCAAACGTATCCCAAAGCTCGTTTCTAAGCCTTACGTTAACACCGCTTCTTGTGTGTTCCCTAAAGAAGCCCTCTAAATCTCCCTCACCAAGAACCGGAGAAATCCCTATAAAGTTAAGGAGCAAAAAAAACGTAAAGGAGAAAGAAAGAACTCTCATCCTCCCCCTCCTTCAATTAGCTCTCTGCCAACAAACTCTTTTAAGAACTCCACCATAACCCTATAGAAAGGGCACGGTCCCATGTGTTTAACCCTTTTAAAGAAGCCATCCACAAAGCCTGAGAGATGCTCCTTTAAAAAGCTCCTATATGCCTCCTCTACAACCTCCCTACCTTCCGGACACTCTGCCAGAGCCCTCTTAAGGGAGAGGAAAGAGGCAAACTCAAGCTCATAGGATATGGAATCAGGAGACTCACCACTTCTTGGGGAAAGGCCAAATGCAGAGTAAAAAGCAGAGAGCCTTGGAATCACATCAAAGCTTAGGTTGTAAGAACTCTCACATAGAGGAACCGTACCCTTTAGGAAAAGTCGTGAGTACTCCCTCCTTATATCATCGGTGTTAAGCAAAGGTAGAATCTCTTTTATGTAACCGTAAAAGAACCTATCCAGATGGGGAAAATCAAGAAGCTCGTTGGCGATAGAACCTATATCCTCTATAACATCTATATCAGGATAGGTAAACCCCTTACTCAGTATTCTGTATATGTCAGCTTTTACAAGGCTCTGTGTTCTTTCTTCCGGTTTCATGCTATCTCTCAACAAAAAGCTCTACCCATGGCGCATACTGTTTTCTTGCACCAACGTTTTTATCCGAGCCATTCCAAACTGCAAAGGCAACAAAGGTCTTTTCGTATATTGGGGCATCGTTTACGTCATCTGAGACCAAAGGTCTTGCTATTATAACCTTCCACGAGCCATTTTTCCATCTTCCCCACCCCCTTGCGTTTTGCTTGGGTTGGGTGGTAAAGGTACCAAAGCCCTCTGCCATTGCCTCTTCCACAGGCTCCTTTCTATCGAGTATCGCAACAGGGTTTCTTGCATATATACCAGGCATGTAGTTTATTGCCTCCGGTGTTTTAAAGTGCATAACGCTTGGCTCCTGAGGGAACTCTCCCTCTGCATAGATTGGCCTTTCAGGGAAGAAGTATAAATCCACCCAGTAGTTTGGATGAAGCGTTTGAACGTCTCTGTATCCCTTCTCTATATCATCCTGCCATATAGCCTTCCAGTGTATTATCTGAACCCTTCCGTTTTTGTTTCCCATCATAAATGCCGGAAGGTTTTTGGGATCAAGCGGAAGCTGAATGGCAACCTGATCAGTAAACTTGTCAACATCAACCACCGCATCCCTTGTTTCATCCTTCCACTCAAGAAGAAAGGCAATCCACTCCCCATTGTGCACTGATCTCACATCAATATAGGGGATTGAGATCTTATCGAGAAATGGGGGAATCATGTTTTGAGGGAGAAGTTTTACCCTTGTTACGGGTGCCTTTTCCCATATACTGCTTTCCACATCCCTTAAGGGAACCTCCTTAACCTTTACAGACCTTATGGAGTTTTGCTGCGCGTAAGAGTAGCCGATAAAAGAAAGCACTCCTATCAGCAAAAGTAAAATACCCCGTCTTAGCATGGTCTCCTGTGACCTCCTTAGGGTATATTGTGTCTATAAGTGCCGTTCTTCTTATCAAAATACGGCCTTATGTAAACAGGTTCGTTAAAAGGAACCCTTGCTAAAAGCTCTCCCCTGTTATCAAAACCCAACGCATACTCTCTTTCTACCTTAAACGAGTGTATTATCCTGTTTGTACTGCCAAAAAGCATAAACACAGCAAGCAGCTCCTTATCGTTCTTTGCATTCCTGTAGGTCTCTATAGCATTATCCACCCCTGGACCAAACATCTGATACAGAAACTCCCTTGGAACATGTACAGGAGGTATATAGTAAACATTGGGCTCAAGCCCAAATTGTGGGTAGAGGGGTAAGGCAACCTTCTTGTAATACACAAGAAAGTCAATGGGGTTGTCCTTGCGGGGTGAATCCGGTTTGCTTAAAAACCCCTGAAGACGGATCTTTCCAATGCAGGTGGTTACACACCTTGGCTGTTCTCCCTTCTCTATCAACGGATAACACCCTATGCACTTCTCTGAAATCCTAGTTACCAGGTTAAAAAACGTCTTCTTGTAGGGACAGGCCCTTACACACTCACGGTAACCTCTGCATCTTGACTGATCTATAAGCACTATCCCGTCTTCTTTTCTCTTGTATATGGCCTTTCTCGGACAAGCTGCAAGGCACGCAGGGTATGTACAGTGGTTGCAAATCCTTGCAAGATAGAACATCCATACCTTATGGATACCGGAGAAGAAATCCCCCCTCTCTACTATCTCAGAGCACTCATCCTCCCCTATATTAGGATAGGAGTAATCCTCTTCCCTGGGTAACCAGCCAAGAACCCTCTCTCCCTGTGGAGCAGCCTCAAAAACCGTTTTGCCGGTGTATGTACCATCCTTATCCCAAGACTGCCCGTTTAGCCTCTTTAGGATGTTTAAATCCCACCTGAGCGGGTACCCTCCGTAAGGTTTTGTTTCAACGTTATTCCAAAACATAACCTCCTGTCCCTTTCCAGAGGTCCAGGTCGTTTTACAGGCAACAGAGCAAGTCTGACAGGCAATGCACTTGTTTATATCAAAAACATACGCAATCTGTTTATCTGGCCTACTCTCAGCATACGGGTAGCCCATCTCCCTTTTTATCTGCCAGTTTTTAACCTTTGAAACCAGCCAACTTGTTACGGACATGCCAGATACACCTCCTTTATGAAAGCTTTACAAAGCTACCCCTAAGATAGCCCTTAAAATCCTCATCCTCGTAGGTTGGTCTTATTTTAAGCTCAACAGGTCTCCAAACCCTCTTGCCGTTAATGCCCCCTGGCTCTGCAAACTCAACCTTTACAAAAGCCTCCCTGGGAGCACCTGTTGGACAGTGAACATCAGGGGCAAAGCCCTTCTTTACAAGCTGACCAAATAGCTCTTTCCTCACAAGGGAGTCGGTCATAAGGGTGGGCTTTAACCACCCACGTGTACAGCTCTGGTGGGAACCAAATCGAAACAGGGACTGGTACCCAGTAAGTGGGTTCTTTGCAAGCCCGGTCGGGTTTTCCCTGGCACCACGGACGGTTCCAAAAGTGGCGGCATAAACGTTGTGCCACATCCTTAATACACCCCTTGGGGTCCCGGGGTAATACCTTATACGACACATAAGGCGGGCAACCCTGTACTCCTCCTTCCTGCCTTCCCAGTTCCTAAAGGGTCTGTCTTCAGGATCGGCATCAATGTAGGCGTAGTCACCATCCTCAAGCCCCAGCTCCTTTGCATCTAGAGGGTTTATATCAACATACATCTCCGTTATATAGGGCATCCTCTTATCATGTCTGTATATGTCCCCAAACGGGCCAAACCATATGGCAACAACGTCTGTATCAACAGGGGTGGTATGTGCACCGTGTCTGTACTTGGGTGTGTGGAATATAAACCTGTATTTTTTGCTCTTTACGGTAAGGGGATGAGTTGTATTCTTTACCTCTTCCCAAGGTTTTACAACGTTCCTTCCCTGACGCGTATCCGTATCCAGTTTGTTTAGCGGTACACCCCACCTATCAGGTGTCTCAGGTCTTATAGCTGGATGAGGCTTTGATACAATGACATTTGGTTCATAGAAAGTTGAGTCAACCGGTTCTCTGTAAACCGGGAGGTTCTCCCCTGAGATGATAAACTCGTCTTCATCCCTGTAGAACTCCAAACGACCGCTCTTTGTATACCAGGGCTTTTCTTCCTCAACCTGCTCATAGCCAACAAACTTTGGATACGTCCTTGAGAGAAGAAGTGCAGGGATACCCTTTTTAGCCTTTTCCTCCAGTTCCACCACACTGTAGCCCTTTGTTGATGTGCTTGTATCGAATATCCTCTGAAGGTAAACTTCTGGTTTCCCGTCAAAAACGAATTTGAAGTAGTCTTTAAAGCGACTATCTCCCGTAAGATCACCTAGAGCCTTTGAGATTCCAGCTATAACCTCTATATCACCCCTTGTGTTAAATATTCTCCTAAGCGGGGTTCTTGGAAAGATATAGAGAAACGGGTTTGTAACAGATATTGTAGAGTCCGGAGATTTAAACTCAGCCCATGAATCCACAGGAAAAACTATATCAGCATACTCACAGGAAGCTGTCCACCACCAGTCAAGAACACCTATAAACTCAACCTTAGGGAAGATGTTCATCACGCTCTCGTAATGTCCTTTTGCGTTTCCTATAAGGGAGTTGGAGTTTGAAACCAGTATAGACTTTGTAGGTGTTGGCATATGGGTTTTTCCAGTAAGAACCTTCTCCCCAACCCTAAGAATCTTATCCCCATCGTTAAAGTAGTGAACGGACTCAGCCGTAAAATAGGGCTTAACGTCAACAGGCCCTGCCTCATCGAGCTGTATATTGAAGGGATTCTCAGCAATGTAGGTGGGAAGACCGCTAAAGAATGCAGCACGGTAGTTACCTGCATAGCTTCCCACGTTAGCACTTACTTTACCTATGTTTTTGGTAAGCGCAGCAAGGAAGAATATAGCTCTGTCCTTAAGGTCATTGTTAAAGAACTGGTTTGGTCCCATACCAGCCGCAAACAGTGTATCTCCAGAGTGCTTTGCAATCTCTCTTGCTATGTGAACTATTCCCTCTTTCGGTGCCCAAGTAATCTCTTCTACCGTCTCAGGGCTAAAGTTCTCAAGTACATAGTGCCTTAGAAGCTCAAAAACAGGGGCTACCTCAACCTCCTTACCGTCTTTAAGCTTGAGCAAAAACCTGCCCTCAAGTGCAGGAGAGAGGTTCTTTTTTAGAAGCTCGTTTCCGTAGTCATCTCTTGTTATAACAACCGGCTTTTTTGATTTCTCATCCCAGACAACAAAGTCGCTCCACTCGTTCCTTATCTCCTCAGGGACAATCGGGGTTGCCTGATTTAGGGGCGAAGGTGGCCTTTCACCTTTCTTTAGAATACTTATGTAGTTTTTTAAATCACCTGGCCTGTATCCCTCTATAATATCTTCTGGTTTTAATAGCTTTAGGCTATCCATTCTAACGAGGAAGGGAAGGTCAGTATACTTCTTTAAGTAATCTGCATCGTATAACCCTTCCTTTAAAATCACGTGTGAGAAACCCAAAGCAAGAGCAGGGGTTGTACCGGGTCTTACTATAAGAACGTTATCAGCCTTATTGCACGTTGCGCTGTACTCACATGCGATAACGGTTATCTTTGCGCCTTTTATTCTCGATTCGGTAATCCAGTGGGAATCAGGCATCTTTGTGGTAATCCAGTTCATTCCCCAGATAACTATGTGTCCTGACCTATCTGCACAGACAAGGTCCCAGTCTACGGTTTGCTGTCCGGTAACCATTGGGTGTCCTGGAGGTAAATCCGTGTGCCAGGAGTAGTTATCCCAACCCCTTGCCCCCTTAGCCTCACCGGGCTCAACGTCTCTTATCTTTGAGTCAAGAAGCGCAAGTGCATTTGCAAGCCTGTACTGAGCAAAGATCCTTATTGCACCCAGTGCAGGCATCCCTCCTCTGAACTTAAGGGTTTGAACCCCTGCCCCACCTGTTGCCTCTACCATAAGAGGGTCATAGCCCTGAGCAAGCAACCTCCTTTTTCCCTCCTCTCCGCTGTAGGCCCTTGCTATGTTTTCAAGGGTTCTTGCCGTAATGTTAAATGCTTCATCCCAGGATATCTTTACAAATGCCTCTTTTCCCCTTCCCTTAAGGTACCCAGAAGGGGGTCTACCATCTTCATCCCGGGGAAAGCCATCTCTTACCCACTTTAAAAACCCCTCCCTTACAACAGGGTACTTTATGCGCCTGTCCCCGTATATCCTCCTTACAAGGGCAAGCCCCTTCTGACAGCACCTTGGCTCCCACCTCGGAGAGGCAGTGTTACCGTATATATCATCAGCCTTTGAAAACCCGTAAGATGGGGCTATACGGACAACGACATTGTTTTTAACATGCGCTTTTAAGAGGCAGTTGTGGGTATCGTTGGGAGCACATAAAAAGGAGAACTCGCTATCATATCTCCAGAGATCCTTAAAAACCTTTTCCCATCCCCGGTTAGGATAAAAGGCAAGCGGGTTCTCAACGTCCACAGGATCAAAGAAGGTAAACATCTCCCCAAACACCTTTGAGCCAAAAAATAGCCCTCCCAAACCTCCTAATCCAAGCTTGAGGAAACTCCTTCGTCCCAAGCTCATAACCCTATACCTCGCTTCTGGTTTTTTCTACCCATAAAAATCTGGCAATATACGTGCCATATCCTTTGATATAAGGAAACCCTTTTTTGAGTGAACGCTCACTATAGGAACTATGTCGTGTTATAAGACACAAAATAAGCTAAAAGTTGTTTTACCCACCATTATTTAAGGCAAAATGTATCTTGTCAGAAATTAAGACATCTGACATACTTTTTATAGCCAAACACTCAGTAATCACTGCTTTAGCCTCTTTGGTATGTAATTTGCAAAAACCAATGAAGGAACACAAATACAGAGGGGGGTAGAGAGAATGTTATCTGATCAGTTTACACAGATATTTAGAGAGGAACATCGAAAGATAAGGGATACCCTTTTAGATTTGATCCAGGCCTTTAAGGAAAAAGATAGAGCCCGCATAGAGAACCTCTTAAACCAAGCAGCGGTTCTAACCGGACCCCACTTTAGATACGAAGAAGAAGCGCTCTACCCGGCCCTAACCGAAATATTTGGGGAAGAATACATAGAGAAGCTTCTTGGAGACCATGACCAGGCAATAGGGATAGCAAAGAGGCTTGTTGAACTTGCCAGGAAGGAGCAACTAACTGAAGAGGATGTGGCTGAGGCTGTTAGTCTTATAAGAAAGGTCTTACCACACGTAAGTGATTGTGATGGTCTCTCAATCATGACGGAGAAGCTGTCAGAAGATAAGATAAAGTCCATACTGGATACGCGTGAAAGCTCTTTAAAGGCAGGCTTGGATTTGATAAAATGGGCAGAGAGCATACGAAACCGCCCAAGTAGGCTACCACAACAGTAGAAACACTTTGTAGATGTTTGAACTATCTAGACGATACATCAAAACGGGGTTTGTTTTTTTTGTTATCGGACTTGCAATTGGGCTTTTTATGATTGTGGACAAACACGTCTTTTACAGGTGGCCAAACACCCAACTCATTACAGCTCATGTCCACGTCCTGCTCATAGGGTTTGTTGTATCCCTTATAATGGGTGTTGCTATTTGGATGTTTCCAAGACCCTCACCTGATACAAGGTACAGCCCTTTGCTTGCCGAAATAACGTACTGGCTTCTGACGCTTGGGACATCTGTTCGCTTTGCAGGTGAGGTTATCTCATCCTACCATCTGTCAAGAGCAATTGATACTTTAATAGTAACGGGTAGCATATCCCAGGCTCTTGCCGGGGTTCTGTTTGTATACAACATGTGGTCTCGTGTGAGACCTGTGGGAAAACAGAGATGAAGCCAAACCCTTATAAAAACCAACTTACCACCCTGAAGAGAAAAGGCAGTTCAGATACCGAAGCAAGGATAAGGAATGCTGCTCTAAACCTCTTTACCAAAAAGGGGATCAAGGGAACAACCACAAGAGAGATAGCAACAAAGGCAGGAATTGCTGAGGGAACAATATACAAACACTTTAAAAGCAAGGAGGAGCTTGCTGTAAAGCTTTTTCTACACTGCATGGATGCATTTACAACCGAGCTCTTAGAGAGCATAAGAGAGCTTACCGACCCGAGAGATAAAATTGCAGTGCTTATAAAGTCGTTTTTTTATTTTGCAAAAAGGGAGCCAAAGATATACTCCTATATAATGGTGGTTCACCACACCGAGCTCGGAAAGGTTCTAAAGCAGATAGAGCCGAAGCCAAAAGACGTCTTTAGTCAGGTAATAAGGGAAGGGATACAAAGTGGATACTTTAGAAAGATGGATGAGAACCTTGCGGCTGCCCTTGTAATAGGTATGATGACAAGGGTAATTCTCTTTTACGAGAGGGGACTTATAACAACGAGCTATACGGAATTGATATCAGAGGTTGTAGAAGCTGCGTTTAGGGTGCTAAATGAGACCAAAAGTGAATATAATATATAAGAGGAGGTGATAAAACAATGGCATACGTTATTGCCGAACCCTGTATAGGGGTAAAAGATAGATCCTGTGTAGATGCCTGTCCAGTAGATTGTATATACGAAGGTGAAGATCAACTCTATATAAACCCAGATGAATGTATAGATTGTGGAGCTTGTGTTGACCCATGTCCGGTGGATGCAATCTTTCATGAAGATGACCTGCCAGAGCAGTGGAAGTGGTACAAAGAGAAAAACGCTAATTTCTTCAAGGATAAAACCGGCCTTTCCCCAGCACAGGGAAAGGTAAAGAGATAATGGGCAAGCTCAATGCAACATCAAAACCACCCAAAGATAAGCAGAGGGAGGGGAATTTTACTCTCGGTATACAGTGGCGGGCTGGTACTTATCCTCTTTACAGGAATCACCTCGGGAATCCTTGTTTACTATGGAGTGCTTAACAGAAACGTCCATATAGGTCTTGGGGTTTTTGTTATCTCTATGGCTATCTTATACCACATCCTTAATTCATCAATTTCATCCCTTAACCTTTTATCCGTTCTTCTTCTTATAGGTACCCTCTGGAGCGGTTTCTCAAACATAGAGTCCAAAAAGGGAAGCAACCTTCATATAGTCGCTTCGGTTCTGGCGGTTGTTGTGTCAGCATTTACCTGCATTGTAAACCTTCGTTATTACATAAGACAACTTTACGGGGGAAAAGGATGAACCAAAGCTATGCATACATCCAAGATATACTGAAAGAGGTTGGTGAGATAAGAGAAAACAGCATTGTGAGCCGAACCATATACAACGATGAGCGGGTAAAGGTTGTACTCTTTAGCTTTTCCAAGGGGCAAGAGCTTTCAGAACACAGATCCTCCATGCCAGCCATAGTACATATATTACAAGGAGAAGCCACTTTAACCCTGGGAAAAGACACCAAAGATGCCAAAGAAGGTAGCTGGGTATATATGCCTCCTGGACTTCCACACAGTGTAGAGGCAAAGAGCCAGCTTGTAATGCTACTTACCCTCATCAAATAATCACGGATCTACCTTGCGATAAGGAGCTTTATCCCTGCTACCGTAAGCGTAAGAGCAAGTGCCTTCTGAAGAACTGGCACCTTAAATCTGTGAGAAGCAAGAAAAGAACCAATGTACCCACCTATCACAACGGCTACTGCAAAAACACCTATATCGACCGTATAGGGAAGTGAGAAACCAAACTTTACAAACCTTGCACTAAGCCCGCTTAAGGAGTTAATAAAGATAAAAGCAGAGGAAACAGCTGCTGTTTTTTTTGGGTCTGCCCACCTAAGAAATATCAGCAAAGGGCTTAAGAAAACACCACCACCTATCCCAGTAATACCGCTTACAAACCCTATTAAGAGACCAAGAATAAGCCCACCGTGGAAGGGAACTCTGTTTCTGTAGTTATGCTGGGGTGCAAACTCAAGAAACAACCTTACCGCACTTAACAAAAGGGCTGTTCCAAGAATTAGGGAAAAAACAGTCTTTTCAACCCTTATGTACCCTCCAACAAACGAGGCAGGAATCGAGGTAATGACAAAAGGCAAAAGGATAGAGGGATCAAAGTGACCACTTCTTCTGAAGTTTAAAAACGCTATGGATGAAACCATAAGGTTCAGGCTAAGCCCGGTAGTGGATATGAAGTCTGGATCACCGTGAAGGAATGTAAGAACCGCAATATAGCCTGAGCCCCCACCGTGTCCAACCATGGAATACAAAAGAGCCACCAGAAAAATAAGCGGTGTGGCATACACGGTGCTGGAATCGGTCTCCATACTACCTCTTCCTTCCCCTGGTTTTACCGAGGGTATCCTCTATCCAGGTTAGGGCTGCAATAGCTGATGGAAAACCAACGGTGGTAATAGCAAGTAGAGCTACATGCAGTATCTCCTCTTTAGAGATACCCAGTTCGAGAGCCCTTTTTGTATGTGAGTGTACGGCCCCTTCCAGACGAGCACCTATTGCCATTCCAAGCTTTACAAGCCTTCTGGTCTTTTCATCCAAAGGGCCAGACTCATGACACTTCTCCCCAAGCCTCTCGTAAGACTCCCATACCTCAGGATACCTCTTTATAAACCTCTGAAGTGGTTGTGGAAGCTTATTCTTTTTGCTCATATCCCTAAATCTCCTAATAGCTTTTTTAACCTAACCACCACTTACAGGGGGTATTATGGCAAGTGTATCCCCTCCTCTTAAAGAGGCCTCCCTTAGGGCGTACTCCTCATTAAGTGCGATAAAAGAGCAATCAAGGATATCTGCAATTTGAGGATACTTTGCCTTAAGACTCTTAATCAAAGACTCAACACTTGAGCCCTCAGGTAACGATAGAACAAACTCCCCCTCTCCCAAAGCATCCCTTATTGATGCAAATACCTTTACCCTAACCCTTATATCACCCATTACACTAACCCCCTATGTTTCTTATAAACACCTTCTTTGGGTCCTCAACCCCACTTAAAACAGGGTTCCACCTTGGCTTCATATAAACCACCCTCCTTATGACCTCCTCTATCTCCCCATCTGAAGCACCACCCCTTAAGAGCCCAAAGATATCTACCTCAAGAGACGAAAACAAACACGGCCTAAGTGTCCCCCTTGCCGTAAGCCTAAGCCTTGAACAACCAGAACAAAAAGGTTCAGATATAGGGGTTATAAACCCTATAACCCCTCCCCCCTCAATCCCATAACGACTTGCAACACCCTCACTCTTAATAGGAAACAACCTGTACCTCTCCTCTATCCTCCTTCGTATATCCAAAAGAGGAATAAAAGCATCCCCACTCCAACCACCCCCACAAAGAGGCATAAACTCTATAAACCTAACCTCAATACCCCTTACCCTCCCAAACTCAATAATCCTAAAAACCTCAGAATCACTAAGACCACTTAAGATAACCGTATTTATCTTAACCCTAAGACCCTCCCCTAAAGCCCTATCTATACCCTCTATTACCTTCCCTAAATCCCCTCCCCTTGTAATCACCCTGAATCGTTCAGGATCCAGACTATCCAAAGACACATTAACCCCATCAAGCCCAGAGCGCTTTAGCTCCCCTGCAAGCCCACTAAGAAACACCCCATTTGTGGTAATAGAGAGATCCTCTAGACCATCTATCCCCCTTAGAGAGGCAATAAAATCCACTACACCCCTCCTAACAAGAGGCTCCCCACCTGTAACCTTTATCCTCCTTACCCCAAGCCCAACAGCTACCCTAGAAAACCTTACCATCTCCTCAAACGTTAGTATCCTATCCCTCTCAAAAAGCCTTATGCCATCGGGGGGCATGCAGTAAACACACCTCAGATTGCAACGGTCGGTAACAGAAATCCTAAGGTAATTTACCACCCTCCCAAAACGATCAGAAAGATAACTGCTGGCTCTTTTGCCCCCCGACTCTAGCTTATCCATCTTGCCTCCCTAGAAGTACAGCTGGAGTTGGGTTCTAAACACATTTTCATCTATCTCCACCCCATCCGTATCTTTATCCCTTATGAAAGAGTAGCTAAGCTGAACCTCGCAATCTCTACTTTGTGTAGATTGCAAAGTTCATGCCATAAGTAGATTAATCGGATACAACCAAACTCACAGTATCGCCTTACTCAAAAAGTGTCCTTTGTCTTAAAATCAGACAAAATCTAATAAGGAAGCAGAAGGGAAAGAAGATAGCTAACCCCCGAGGTTACAAGTAGCCAAGTACCAAAAAGGGAAGCAACGAATGCAGTGGTTTCAAGCTCTTTCTGGTAGGCTCTAGCGGCAAGCCGATTACCAATAGCCCAGTAAGGTCCTGAAAGGATAATGTTAACAAAGAGCACAATAGACTCGAAAGAAGCACTGGTTACATAGAACCTCTTTGCAAGGATGGGAATATTAAAAAGAGCACTGTAGAGAAGACCTGAGAAAACAAATAGAACAGCTATAGCCCTTACCAGATTAAGGGCTCTTGAAGGGGCTTCCTCTTCACCCTCTGTTAACTTAAAAACCACTATCTGAATGCCCATAAAGAGGAGTATAGGGAGGAAAAGTATAAGGGATATGGTGATGTCTCTAGAGCTAAAAAGGGAGAAGTTCTTAAGGGCTATGGTAACACCTATAGAGCTTAGAAGACCTGCAAACAAACCAACACCAAAGCCAAACTTTAGGGACTCTTTTCTGAGTACATCTAAACCCTCATTTGCCTCAGCAAAGGACATTCTACAGTCTGGACATGTCTTTAAGTGTTCCTTGAGAAAAGCCTGCTCCACCTTTGACAGGCTGTTTGTTGCCCACTTTGAGTAGAGCTCTTCAGTATACTCACACATAACCTTCTTCCCCCTTCTCACCAAGAGATTATCCATAGCAACAGGTATGCCAGGGAAACTGGCTAAGTCCTTACAATAGGTTCTTTAATCCAAGAAAGATATAAGGTTGTCAGATGTCAAATTATCTGACAAACATTTACACATAATCCTCTAAAACCCTAAAAACGTCTTTGTATATGCTCCATGGATCCTTCCAATAGCGCTGAATCACTATCCTATTACTTCCAGCCCTTTCAACAAAGTCCCCTATTCTTATGTTTACCACCCCATTTGAGACCCAGAGCTGTAAGAAGCTATCCTTATCAGAGCCAGCCTCAACAAGCACAGCACTTCCCATATGATATACCCCCTCTTCTTTAACGATCCCGTTAGGAAATACCCTCATCTTTTTTACCAGCTTGTTCTCCCATCCCTTTAGCACACTCTGCAGCAACTTTAGATCCTCTTTACTTGACAACCTGAGGTTTGTAATCTCACGCCTTTCCTCATCCATATCAAATAACCCCAGATAACCCCTTTAAACGAGAAACACAGAGTAAACCTTTATATAACCCAAGAACTATAATCATAAAGAGAAAAGCCCTCTTGTCAACTGTCCAAGTGGGAAAAATTACCACTTGAAACAAACCTCTAACCTTTGATATAATCGCCCTTAAGGGAGTAAGAGCCATGTTAGATTTAAATCCTGTTTTTTCCCTACAAGCCCAAGACTTTGAAAGTATATCGAGGATATGCCTTCAGCACCTATCTCACCTTCCCATTTTTCTCTTCATAGTGCTTGCTGCCGCATTCGTTCTTATGCCGCTTCTCTCTTTTGCCTCCGTATACCTTATAAACAGGCTAAGTGCATCCCGTTTTGCAAACAAGGGAATGGGCTTTGGATGCGCAAACTGTGGTGAATCTGTAGAGGTAGACTGGGAATTCTGCCCCAAGTGTGGAGCCGAGGTATACCTACCCACACATCCTATTATTCCGAACGAGGTAGCCATAATAGAGGGCAAGCCAGAACTCTCTGCATCCATGCCGAGTTTCTTCCAGCTAACCAAGACGAAGAAAGAAGCCCTGGTTTCCGATACGAAAAAGACAAGCTCAGACTGATAAAAGCTTTACCCTCTTTGCTCTATTGGAACGTAGTCGCGCTTGTCGTATCCGATGTACACCTGGCGAGGACGAACGATCTTTGTATCCTTGTCAAGAAGCATCTCCTCCCACTGGGCAAGCCACCCGGAGGTTCTGGGGATGGCAAACAGCACGGGGAACATCTCCACGGGAAAACCAAGGCTCTGGTAAATTAAGCCAGTGTAGAAATCCACATTCGGATAAAGCCTGCGCTTTATAAAGTACTCATCGTCAAGGGCAATCCTTTCGACCTCAAGTGCAATCTCAAGTAATGGGTTAAGTCCCGTAACCTCAAACACCTTATACGCAGTCTGCTTTATAATCTTTGCCCTGGGGTCGTATGCCTTGTAGATACGATGCCCAAACCCCATAAGCCTTACCTCACCTGCCTTTACCCTCTTGATAAAAGCAGGCACCTTGTCCTTTGAGCCAATCTCCATAAGCATACGAAGGGCAGCCTCATTCGCCCCCCCATGAAGCGGTCCGTAGAGTGCAGCAATTCCAGCAGCCACAGCGGAATACGGATCAACCAGAGAGCTACCCACAGCGCGCACAGCATTTGCGCTGCAGTTCTGCTCATGGTCTGCATGGAGTATAAAAAGTATATCAAGCGCCCTCTCTATAACCGGATTTGGCTGGTACTTAAGCTCTGTCATCTTAAAGATCATGTTCAGGAAGTTTCCCGTGTAGCTTAAATCATTGTCCGGATACACGTAGGGAAGGCCTCTGCTGTGGCGGTATGCAAATGCAGCTATGGTTGGCATCTTTGCAATTAGCCTGTGAATCTGCTTTCTGCGTGTATTCTCATCGAAGATGTTTTTAGCCTCCGGATAAAAGGTGGATAAGGCTCCAACGGTTCCAAGAAGCATACCCATGGGGTGGGCATCATGTCGAAACCCATCCATAAACTTCTTTATGTTTTCGTGGATAAAAGTATGATGTGTTATGTCATAAACCCAGGACTCATACTCGCTCTTTGTAGGCAACTCACCGTGGAGGAGAAGGTATGCAACCTCCAGATAGTTACTCTTTTCCGCAAGCTGCTCAATCGGGTATCCCCTGTAGCGAAGTATACCCTTTTCACCGTCTATAAAGGTTATCCTGCTCTTACAGGAAGCGGTATTCTCCAGAGCAGGGTCATAACTCATAAGACCAAAGTCATCCTCAGATACCTTTATCTGCCTAAGATCCATTGCCCTGATCGTTCCCTGCGTTATAGGGATCTCGTAACTCTTTCCAGTCCTGTTATCTATAACCGTTAGGCTCTCTTTCGACATGCTCTTATCCCCTCCTTTTTATTTCTAGGTTACCAATTATAACATCTACTTGGCAAATTACATGCCATAGAAGAAAGCACAAACAACTCTAATCTTTTTTCTTCTCTTTGTGTCCTCCACCCCTTAGGATCCAGAAAGCATGAAGCACCCAGGGAAAAAGTGCATCCATAGATTCTGATGCCCCCCTTGAACTGCCTGGAAGATTTATAATAAGGGTTTTTCCCCTTACCCCCGCTATCTCCCTTGAAAGCATAGCATAAGGGGTTCTCTGGAAGCCGTAAATCCTTGCAGCCTCTGGAATCCCGGGCACCTCCCTTTCAATTACCGTCTTTGTAGCATCAACGGTTACATCCCTTGGACCTAGCCCTGTTCCTCCTGTAGTTATTACCAAATCCACCTTCTCCTCATCTGAAAGCCTTATAAGCTCCCTTCTTACGATGTCAAAATCGTCAGGGAAGATCCTGTACTCTGTAACATCAACAGGTTCCTTCTTTAGCTTCTCAACTATCGTCTTTCCGGCCCTATCCTCCTTTTTACCCTGGGATACACTGTCAGAGAAAACCAGTACAGCAGCCCTAAGAGGAGGGGTAAAGCTTTCCTTCCAGTCCCCCTTGCCCCCTCTTTTCTCAATTAACCTAACGGATTTAATCTCAAGCGAATCATCAAGAGGTTTTAGCATATCGTAGACTGTCAAAGCGGCAACCGAAGCGGCACAGAGAGCCTCCATCTCTACCCCCGTTTTCCATATTGCCTTTACCCTTGTTTTTATAACTATCTCCCCACCCATAAACTCAAAATCTACCGAGATAAAGTCAAGTGGAACCGGATGGCAAAGAGGGATAAGCTCAGACGTTTTCTTTGCAGCAAGGATACCCGCCGTGCGGGCTACCTCAACCACATTTCCCTTGGGAACCTGACCGCTTCTTACAGCCTCTATTGTTTCCTCTCTGGCCGTAATAGAGGCAGAGGCAGTAGCCTCTCTAAGTGAGTTTAGCTTATCACTTACATCAATCATCTCTAAGATTCCTCCATAAAGTTTTTAACCTGGCCAAATCCTCCCTTGTATTAACATTAAAGAAAAGAACCTCAGGGTCTCCAAACCTTTTTATCTCTTCCTCTTAAAGAAATCTTATCCTAAAATTGCCTCCCTCTATAAAGAGATAAAGTGAGAGGCTCTTCCCTTCGTAAACCCAATCCCTTATAAAGGGAACAACTCCCTTTGAGTAAACCGCAATAAGAGGCTCCAACCCCCTACTCCACCTGGGGATAACAGCATCAAAGCCACATGCCATCTCCTTTAGATACCCAAGGAAGTCCACCGTAACAAGCGGAGTATCCACTGATGTAACAACCCCGTATTGCCCCTTCATCTCCTGCAACCCGCTTAGAAGCCCAATCATTGGCCCCTTGCCTCTTTCCATATCGAAAACAAAACGTACATCCTTTAAGGAAAGCTCCTCTCTATCTCCCAGAACAACCAGTACCTCCTCAGTAACCCTTCTTAGTCGCTCTATGGATATATCAAGAAGGGTCTTCCCAAAGAGCCTTATAAAGCGCTTGTCACCTCCCATCCTTTTTGATTTTCCCCCTGCAAGTACTATTCCAGAAAACATGGAAAGAACCCCAAATAGGGTAATCTCTTTATAGTATTTAAACAATAGGTATAATAAAACCCAAAAGATGAGTGAGGGCTCACCACATAGAAAGTGTCCGATTATCTGACATCTTACAACCTATAGCTAGGCAAAAGGCAAATAAACAAATAATCTTTGAGATGGCATATAAATTGCAAAAACAATACAAAAGCAAAAAGGAGGAATCAGATGAAAACTCTGGTTAGCATGATAGCTGGAATACTTCTTGTTACCCTTCTACCCTTTGGACCTGTCTTGGGTGAGGAGCTACACCAGAAAGGACAAGAGGTATTTCAATCCAAAGGCTGCGTTGCATGCCACACGATAGGTGGAGGAAGGCTTGTAGGCCCTGATCTAAAGGGGGTAACCCAGAGAAGGGAAGAGGGGTGGCTTAGAAAATGGCTAAAGGACCCAGATACCATGATTCAAACAGACCCGATAGCAAAGGAAATGCTTAAAGAGTACCTGGTTCCAATGCCAAACCAGGGACTAACCGATGAGGATATAGATGCACTTATAAGCTACTTTAAACACGAGGACAGCAAGCAAAACAACAACAAAAAGGAGGAGTAGAGATGGGCAAGTGGAAAAAACTGGGTATAGGGGGACTGGGGATAGTGGTTACACTTAGCCTCCTTTTCTTTTTCACAGGAACCCTGCAAACAAAAAGCCAGCAGGGTAAACTCCCAAAGGGGGCAGAAGAGATTGCAAGGGCCCGTGGGCTGAGCCCACAGGATATAGAGGCCGCCCTTAAAACATACGTTCCCACCGGGAAATACGACGAGTACATAATGTTTTCCTCAGGTGGTCACTCAGGTCAGATACTTGTAATAGGTGTACCCTCAATGAGGCTTCTTAAGGTTATAGGGGTTTTTACCCCTGAGCCATGGCAGGGTTTTGGCTTTGGCTCCAAAGAGTCAGGAGATATCCTAAAGGCTGGCTACATGCCTGTTGGAAAGGACAGAACTCTTACCTGGGCAGATGTACACCACCCTGCACTGAGCGAGACGAACGGAGACTATGATGGTCAGTACCTGTTTACAAACGATAAAGCTAACTCAAGAATAGCAGTTATTGATCTAAGGGATTTTGAAACAAAGCAGATTGTAAAAACACCAAACATGATTTCAGACCACGGAGCTACCTTTGTAACACCCAACACAGAATACGTTATTGAAGGAGGTCAGTATGCAGCCCCCATTCCCTTCTCAAACTACGCACCACTGGAAGAGTATAAGGAAAAATACCGGGGGTTAATCACCTTCCACGCATTTGACAGAAAAAAGGGAAGAATAGATGAGAGCAGGTCATTTCAGATAGAGCTACCCCCCTACTGGCAGGACCTCTGTGATGCTGGAAAGAAAGAAAGCTATGGATGGGCCTTCTGTAACTCACTTAATACAGAGATGGCAACGGGTGGTATAGAAGAGGGGAAACCCCCAATAGAGGCAGGTGCCTCTCAAAGGGATATGGACTATCTCCACGTTATAAATTGGAAAAAGGCTGAAGAGGTGGTCAGGGCAGGCAAGGTAAAGGAGATCTCTGGTATTAAGGTCATACCACTTGAAACCGCTGTTTCAGAGGGCATCCTCTACTTTATTCCGGAGCCAAAGAGCCCACACGGGGTGGATGTGGCTCCCCGCGGAGACTACATTGTTGTTTCCGGAAAGCTTGATACCCATACCACCATATACAGCTTTAAGAAGATACAGAACGCAATTAAGGCCAAAAACTTCGAAGGAAAAGACCCCTACGGTGTACCAATCCTAAACTTTAATGACGTGGTAGAGGCTCAGGTAGAGATAGGGCTTGGACCACTTCATACCCAGTTTGACGATAAGGGAAATGCCTATACCAGTGTGTTTATAGAAAGCACGATAGCCAAATGGACACTTGGAGAACCCTACAATCCAAAGGAAAAGGCGTGGAAGCTGGTTGAGAAGATACCTGTTCACTACAACGTAGGACACCTTGTTTGTGCCGAGGGTGACACTGTCTCCCCAGATGGCAAGTACTGTGTTTCGCTAAACAAGTGGTCAATAGACAGATTCACCCCCGTTGGACCGCTTCACCCTCAAAACTTCCAGCTTATAGACATAACGGGAGAGAAGATGCAGCTTCTCTACGACATGCCAATAGGGATAGGAGAACCACACTACGTTCAGATGATAAAGGCTGATAAGCTAAGCCCATGGCTAGTATATCCAGAGGTTGGGTTTAACCCAGCAACAATGAGCAAAAGCGATACCGCACCCCTTCCAGGAAAGGAAAAGATAGAGAGAAAGGGCGATACTGTAGAGGTCTGGATGACAGCTATAAGGAGTCACTTTAACCCTGAGAGGATAAAGGTAAAAGAGGGTGATAAGGTGGTTCTTCACATAACAAACATAGAGCGTGCAAGGGATGCAACACACGGATTTGCAATTGATGGATACAACATAAACCTAAGCCTTGAACCGGGAGAAACAAGCACCGTTGAGTTTGTTGCAGACAAACCTGGAGTGTATCCGTTCTACTGCACAGAGTTCTGCTCCGCACTTCACCTCGAGATGGCAGGTTACCTGCTTGTAGAACCAAAGAAGTAAAACAGTATGCCCTGCCCCCTCTGGGGCAGGGCAAAACCCAACTTCATAAGTAAGGAGGGAGCCAGATATGAGGAAGCTAAATTTATTTTCTGTTTTGCTTCTCTTCCTAATTACAACCACGACAGGATTTTCCCAGAACGGATACAGGGAAAGTGCCCTTTCGTGGCAAAAGCAGGCAAAAGATACAAGGAAAGCGGTGGTAGGTGTTTTAGAGGAGCTTGAGAAGATTGGAGATAAGGGAAACCCTGATGCCAAAGGTCTTATAGAGGATACCAAAAAATGGCTTGAAGAGGGAGATAATGCCCTTTCCAAAGCAGATAAGGAGATGGAGAAGGAGGACTACGAGAAGGCATCCTATGACTACAATATGGCCTGGCAGTACTATGTAAAGGCAGCAACGGCTGGGCTGAACGCAAAGAGGGTGCTTACAGGGCAGTAAGGAAAGCCAATTTAAATAAAACTTAGGAGTTTATATCATGCAGGAAAGAAGGGAGAGCATAGTTACATCCTGGATTCCGGGGCCAATACTTGATAGAAAGAGAAGGATAGTGGTTGCGGTCCTCTCTGTAATGGCTATTGTCTTTCTTGGGTTATCCTTCATGTTTCCATACTGGAAGGTAACCCTTAAAGCACCTCAGTATCCACAGGGACTCCACGTATACGTTTACCTAAACAGGGTTGAAGGAGATACCTTTGAGGTAGACCTCTTAAACCACTACATAGGTATGAAGAAGCTGGAAGAGGCTGCAAAACTGGAGCGCTCGCTTGCACTCTACATAGTAACCCTTATCTCACTCTTTACACTGTTTTTCGTTTTCTCAGGCAAGAAGGTTATGAGCCTCTTTGCAATACCCGCCCTCATCTTTCCAATAGGGTTCCTCCTAGACCTTTTTTACTGGCTCTACAGGTTTGGGCATGACCTAGACCCCCATGCCCCGATAAGGTTTAAACCCTTTACCCCAACCCTTATAGGGGAGGGAAAGATAGGTCAGTTTGCCACCATAGGAACACTGGGGCTGGGCTTTTACCTGGCAATGATTTCGTTTATCCTTGTAGTTATTGCCCTAATCTTGAGGTTTACGGTTTGCAACGCATGTCCATACAAAGAAAAGTGCTCACTTGTCTGTCCACACTTGTTCTTGTGGCCACCTCGGCAGCATCAGGAGGAGAAGCGTTAGCAAAAACGCTTTTTGTCTCCCCCGGTGGGCCCTTCTACTCTATCCAGGAAGCTGTAAAGAGAGCAGAGAGCGGAGACACAGTAGTGGTTAGAGGCGGAACCTATAGAGAACACGTCGTTTTGGATAAAACACTGAAGCTAATAGGAGAGGGTAGACCTGTTATTGACGGTGAGGGCAGGGGAACCGTGGTACTTATAAAGGCCCCACGGTGCACACTAAGGGGATTTAAGATAACACAAACGGGAAGCAGCCTTACAACAGAGGACTCTGCCATACTTCTTGATTCCGCAGAAGAGAGCACAGTTGAGGACAACCACCTAGAAGATGTGCTTTTTGGGATATACCTTAAGAACTCCCCCCGCACCCTGGTTCGCAATAACGTGGTGGTAGGGAAAAAACTCGATATGCCAAACAGAGGGGATGGGATACGGCTCTGGTATAGCTCTGAAACCAGGATAGAGAACAACTTTATTACCCAGACAAGGGATCTTGTAATATGGTTCTCAAGTAAAACCCTCATTGTGGGAAATACCGTGGAAAAGGGAAGATACGGACTCCACTATATGTACAGTAACGATAACACCTTTGAAGACAACGTTTTTAGAGAAAACCTGGTGGGTGGTTTTCTCATGTACAGCAGGGATATACGGTTCTACCACAACGTATTTGCCCACAACCAGGGCCTTGCAAGTGGATACGGGATAGGATTTAAAGACCTAGACAATGTGGTGGCCGAAGAGAACCTTTTTGTGGATAACAGGGTTGGGCTTTATCTGGATAACTCCCCTCATCTTATAGATTCCTGGAATGAGATCAGAAGAAACGTAATAGCCTTTAACGACATAGGAGCATCGCTTATGCCCTCAATAGAGAGGAACATCTTCTTTGAGAACAGCTTCATCGAAAACACAGAGCAGATTGAGGTAAGGGGTGGAGGAACCCTTTCTGGAAACAGGTGGTATGTAAACGGAAGGGGAAACCACTGGAGCGATTACGTGGGTTACGATGACAATGGCGACGGTATAGGAGACATACCTTATCTGGCAGAGAGCCTGTTTGAGAGCATAATAGACAAGTATCCAAACCTGAGAGTGTTTATCTTCAGCCCGGTATCACAGGCAATAGAGTTTGCATCAAAGACCTTTCCCGTAATGAAACCCGAGCCCAAGGTGGTGGATAAATACCCCCTAGTAAAACCCATTATTCCGGATATCTTTAAGGCAAGAAAAGGTGGATTCTCTGGAAGTTTTTTAACCGTCTCAATTATCCTGGTAGCCTTTCCCCTGGGGTTTTACACCTACCTCATCAGATACGGAAGGAGAAGATCAGGTTACAGATGATTACAGTAAGGGAAGTAACAAAGCGATTTAAGGATATAAAGGCTGTAGATTGTGTATCCTTTAACGTGAAAAAAGGGGAGGCGGTTGCACTGCTTGGAGCAAATGGGGCCGGGAAAAGCACACTGATAAAATGCATTCTTGGACTTCTAAGCTTTGAAGGGGAGATAACCCTAAACGGGCTTAACGTAGAGAAGAACTCGAAAGAGGCAAAATCACTTATAGGCTATGTTCCACAGGAGCCCGTTTTCTACGATATGAGGGCTTTGGATATACTTGAGTTCTTCGGTGCCATACGCGGGGTTGATATGGGAAGGATTGAAGAGATTGTAAACCTTGTTGGACTAAGAGAGCACATTCTAAAACAAAGCTCTGCGCTTTCAGGAGGCATGAAACAGAGGCTATCCTTTGCCATTGCCCTTATTTCCAACCCCCCTATCCTTGTGCTTGATGAACCCACCTCAAATCTGGATGCTCATGCAAGGGCTGAGTTCTTAAAGCTTATAAGGGAACTTAAACTACAGGGAAAAACCGTGCTTTTCTCTTCCCACAGGCTTGATGAGGTAGAGTTTCTTGCAGACAGGGTGGTTGTTATGAAATCGGGAAAGGTTGTCATGGAGAGCAAACCCAATGTGCTTGCAGAAACGCTGGGACTTAAGGTCAGGATGTATATAAAGGTGCCAGTACCCTGGATTGAAACAGCAACAGACATACTTAAGAGAGAGGGCTTTGATGCAGTTACCCTAAACGAAAACACCCTTCTTTTAGAGGTTACCTCACGTGAAAAAACTATCCCCTTAAAGAAGCTCCTATTTGCAGAGATACCTGTAGAGGACCTTGGCATTGAAGAGCCCTCTATGGAGAGGATTATGCAAGAGGTTCAAGGAGATGGAATTTAAAAACGTCCTTCTTATCATGCAAAAAGAGGTAAGAGAAGCCCTTAAGAACAGATGGTTTATCATCTACACGGTCTGCTTCTCCATTCTTGCCCTGCTTCTTCTGTTTTTTTCCTACTCGAGAGAAGAGATACTGGGTGTTTCAGGGTTTGGAAGAACGGCCGCAAGTCTTATTAACCTTGTTCTGCTCTTTGTCCCTCTTGTATCCCTTGTAACGGGGGCAATAAGCATCTCAAACGAAAGGGAAAACGGAACCCTTTTCTATCTGCTCTCCCACCCGGTAGAAAGGTCTGAGGTGTTTACCGGAAAGTTCCTTGGGCTCCTGGTCTCGATATGGGTATCCATATGCCTTGGATTCGGTCTCTCAGGAATTGTGGTAGGAATAAAGGGGGGAAGCCTTGGTGCATCAAAATACCTCCTTACAACACTTCTTTCCCTGCTTCTTGCCGCATCCCTTCTCAGTATCGGCTTTATAGTCTCTGTGCTCTCAAAGAAGGCAGCAAAATCGATTGGTATCTCGGTTTTTCTCTGGCTTTTTTTCCTTGTGTTCAGTGACCTTGGCATAATGGGAACAACCATTGTAATGGATCTGGGAATAAAATCAGTTTTTGTACTTGCACTTCTTAACCCAACGGAGGTGTTTAAGATAGCAGCGGTACTAAACATGAGCCCAAGGTTTGAAGTTCTTGGTCCCGTTGGCGTATATGCACTTAGAAGCTTTGGAAGGGATGGTACATTTTACCTGCTCTTCTCCGCAATGATTCTCTGGACAGTTATTCCAATTGTAATAGGTTTCCTTGCATTTACCCTTTTAAAAAAAGAATAACCTACCCCCTCTTTACACGGAGGTTAACATGAATAAGTTGATAACTCTCCTTCTTCTTCTCCTTCTTTCCTGTAAAGGGGAATCGGAGATAAGGCCTGTAGAGATCCACTATGGGGAAGATACCTGTGAGAGGTGCAGGATGATAATTACCCAGAAGGAGTTTTCTGCCCAGTATATCCTTGTAGATGGCAGGGCAAAGATATTTGATGACATAGGGTGCATGGTTCATTCCCTGGAGAAGGAGGGGAAAAAAGTAGCAGCAGTATTTGTAAGGGATTACCACTCAGGTGAGTGGATAGATGGGAAAGAGGCATTCTATATAGGAAGCCATACCATAAAATCACCCATGGGATATGGGGTTATTGCTACCAGGGATAGAGAGCGTGCAGAGCAAACCGCACGCCAGAAGGGTGCAAAAGTCTTTAAAGGGCTAGAAGAGGTAAAGCCCTGGGTGCTTGAGCAAAGGTAGGCACTCTACCTAGCCACATTCCCCACCCTTAGATACGTTAACGCCAAGCCCCCTCTCTTTCAATTTCCTGTTCAGTTTATCGAAATCACAGTTAACAACCCAGAGGTAAAATACACCGGCTTCCTTTCCCGAAACAAAGGAAAGAACCCTCTCAGAACACATCTGAAAGACCTTTATTACCTCAAGCACATCCGCTTCCTTATCGTGTAGAAGAACCTTAACCCTAAGCGGTTCCTTCGATAAACCAAGGAGGTTCAGAAACCCATCGAGAATATCGGTAACGGTTAAGATTCCAACCAGCCTTCCATCCCTTGAGATAACCGGGAGCGCATTAAACTTCTTATCGCGTATGATACGTGCGGCCTTCTCCAAGGTTGTATCCTCAGATACCGTAATGGGCCTTTGTGTCATTACATCTGCTACCTTAAGCTCAGGACGGAAAAGGGCTAACCTTAGGTCTCTGTCCGTAACTATACCTATAAGCCTGCCATCCCTAACCACCGGAAACTGACGAAAGCCGTGTTTCCTGAGCAGGTAAAAAGCATCTCTTACATTTTCTTCCGGTTCTATGGTTACCGGATCAGGGGTCATACAGTTTCTAACAAGCATCTTCTCTGCACCTCCCTTAGTTTTTACTCCAAGGGATGTGCAAAAAGGATGCCACACACAACCCCTTCTTATTACTTGTAAACGAAAACCGGCAAAATGTAGCATGTAAGAAAATCTGACAGGAAAACTCAGTTATCGTCTTTTTTATAAGTAGATGGCCTGCTACCCTGTAGCCAGGAAAGGAGGTCTATAAAATCACTACACTTCTCCCTGAACTCACCGTAACACATACAAACACTACCCATATAGTACATACACCTGCGACACATCTCCGGAATAATTCCCCTATCCCACTTCAAGGAAGGCCCGCTCTTAGAATGGCCAAAGGACATACCAAAGCTGTACACATACCTGAAATTCGACTCTGACTGCTCATCATACCTACACCACACACACATCTGCCCACCCACCTCTCTTCTGACACCCTGGTAGAATGGACACATATTCATTCCCTGTTTTGCATGCCACCTGGCAACACAGAAAGGACGGCTGATCGGACACCAAAGGGGCTTTATCCAGAATAGCGATTTATCCTCTCTTGGAGACATCCGATACCGTATATGCAGCATAAATACAATGATACCACTTTTAGAGTGCTTTTTACACCGTAAATTTTTACACTGTAAAAAACATTCTACAGAAGTCTCTTTATATCCTTTATAAGCTCTTTGGGATCAAACTCGGTACCCTTGTAGTGCTTTCTTATTCTTCCTTCTCTATCCACCAGGGTTATCCTGTCCCTGTGGGTTATAAGATAGCTTAACTCGCCCCTCTCATCATAGCTCATAGGCCCCCTTATAGCCTCCATCCCTGCAACCTCTATTGTGGAGTAAACAGCATTTTCATCACCCGTTACAAAGAGCCAGTTCTTTAGATCAAGGTTCATCATCCTGGCATGGTGTTTTAACACCTCAGGGGTATCCCTCAGAGGGTCAAGAGTTATCGAGACAAAATAAACCCTGTCCTCAAGGTTATTTTCCCTAAGGACTTTCTTAAAGGCATTCATCTTAGCGCTTATTATGTGGCATATGTCAGGGCAATGGGTGTATATGTAACTTACAACAACTACATTGCCCCTAAGCTGGGAAAACCTAAACTCATTTCCGTTGTGGTCAACAAGTAACGTATCGGGAAACTCACCCTTTATGGGAAGTTTGGAACTACAGGCAATGAAAAAAAGAAGCAAAATAAATACTATCCTCTTCATATCTCCTCCAGATAGTTATCTTGGTAAAGGCACGGGAAGGCTTGGACTATACGCAGGTGAACCAAAAGGCGAAATCTCCAGAACCTGCTTCAAAACTGGTGTATAAGCAATGATTATTAACACCACAGCAATACCTATCCACACCTTCCAATTGTCAAGAAACCTAGGTGCCTCAGCCTCAGTTTGATAAGCTTCCGTTACCGGCAAGGTAAAAGACATCTCCTTAGAGCTTCTTCCCACAAACAATGTACCTAAAAACACCACAAAGAAAAGGAGAGAGCTTGCATAGAGAATAACCCCACCCAGAGCAGATACTTTCTCAAGATGCTCAACAACTGGTGGAAAGCTATACGTTGATAACCCCAGGTCTGTTCTTCTTGGAACCCCCATTCTTCCAGCAGCCATGTTTGCAAACGAGAAGATAAGCATTCCGATAAGCCAGGTATAAGACTGCACAAGTGCCAATCGCCTACCGAAAAGCTCCCTTCCGGAGAGCTTGGGAAGAATAAGGTAGGTAAGTCCCATAAAGGTAAGTGTTACAGCAGAGCCAACTGTGAGGTGAAAGTGACCAAATATAAAAGAGGTGTTATGAACAACCATGTTTAGATTGTAGGATGCATTTACTATCCCGCTTATGCCACCGAATATAAAAAGAATCATGGCAGAGATAAAGGCGGCAAAAACGGGCTCTCCATAGGGAAGCTTTGCCCACCATCCAAAAAGACCACTTCCCCCTCTACTCTTTCCAGCATACTCAAGAGAAGCTGCCAGATTAAAGGCTGTTAAAAGACTTGGAAAGGCCACAAGGAAGGTAAAAAACGCATGAAGGGCCTTCCAGTTGCTTCCGATTCCCGGATCAGCAAACTGGTGGTGTGTTCCAACGGGGATAGAAAACAGTATAAAAAGCATAAAGGCAAGCCTTGCCATGGGATCACTGTAGAGCTTACCACCCGCTATCCTTGGCATAATTGTGTACCAGGCCAGATAAGCCGGAAGAAGCCAGAAGTAAACAAGTGGATGTCCAAAGTACCAGAAAAGGGTTCTTGCAAGAAGTGGGTTTGTTTCCTTTACCCAGCCGAGAGACCAAGGTATAAGCAGAAAGAGAACCTCCGCCGCAACACCTATGGTTGCAATAAACCACACTATATAGGTGGTGGCTGTAGCTATAAACATAAGAGGCACTCTGGCCTCGGGATTCTCTCTTCTCCAGGCAAGGTAGGTTCTTAGGACAACAAGGGCAGCAATCCAGGAGCCTATAACCACCAGCGTAAGACCTATGTAAAAGCTCGGGTGTGCCATAAGGGGAGGGTAAAAGGTATAGAGCACACTTGCCCTTCCCGTAAGGATTGGTACCGCAGCAAGAACGGTTCCAGCAAGAAGGACTACAAAACCAAACCATGCAAGGGCATAACTCCTGAGCGGTCTCTTTAGAGAGGTTTCGGTGGTTAAATAGAGAAAGCCCGCTATAAAAAAGGTGGTAAACACAAGTGCATTAAGGACTCCATGAAGGGTTAATCCCTGGTAGTAATCATACTTTGCCCATATACCCGCCCTGGCCAGAGATTGCCTCAAACCAAAGAAAAGACCAACAAACAGGGCAGCAAATCCAACATACCAGTGCCAAAGTGTTAAAGACCTTATCTTTCCCATGTTCAGCTCTCCTCCCTTACTGAATAACGTTTATCTTTGCATACATACCCTGATGGCCTATGCCACAGTACTCATGACACACCATTAGATACTCACCGGGTCTCTCAAACGTTGTCTGAACCCTTCCCACAACACCCGGTATCGCCATTATGTTTATGTTCTTCTCTGGAATCTTTATACCGTGTACAACATCCCCACTCGTTACAAAGAAGGTTACCTTTGAACCAGCAGGTATGGTGATCTCGTTTTTTCCAGTTCCCATATCGAAATACCACATCCTTGCCACAACCTGAACTTCATAGGTTTTTGGAGCGGTCTCTATAAATGCCCCCTTACTAAACGGCCTTGTTACAACCTCGCAGGTAGGAACCTTTACGCCCCAGACAAAGTTGGCATAGGCTATAGCAAGTATAAAAGCCCCAAGCAGTATTCCCCCAACGATCATGGCAAACTTCTCAAAAGGGTCTATCCTCATATCTTATCTACCTCCTGCCAGGTTTATCAGATACACGGAAAACCACATAAAGGCAAAGACGATTATCATTAGCAGAAAGAAAGCAACTGCTCCTACCGGTTTAAAATCCTTATTCTCCATGGTTACCTCCTGTCTTTTGGTCTCTTAGAACCTAAAGCCAACCCTCCCTCCAAATGTGGCAAAAGCACCGTTGTCTCTGTCCACCCAGTTAAAGCGACCTTCTGCACCCACAAAGACCCTCTCCGTTAGGTTAATATCAACTCCCCCACCCATATGGAGGCCAAGCTCAGCATTTCCCTGACCGGATGGAAAACCCCTCTCCCTTAGGGGATCAGGCTGAGGAGCTATGCCACCCACAACATCACCCGGATCACTATCGTTTAGGAATATATCTATTCCAGGACCGGCAACCACAAACGGTTGGATAATGGGAGAGGCAAGAAGCTTGTACTTAAGCCCAAGAACTATGGTAACGGTAGTAAGGTCAACGTTTACCTGGGTGGGAAGCGCTCCAGGCACCAGTGCATTTACAGTTGGCTCAAATGTAAAATCATCGTCGTTTTTTGCAAGCCCGATGTTAACCAAACCCAAAAGCCTGCCAGGTCCAATCTCAAGAAGAGGGATACCGATTTCACCTGCAAGATACCATCCTGCATCGGTTTTAAATGGCCCAACCTGTGATCCCACAATTAGTGCAAATTCCCCTCCCATACTCTCTTTAGAAATCCCCGTACCCTCCCATATCAGGAAAGAAACCAAGCCAAAGATGGCAACAAAGAGAACCCTTACCCTTTTCATCACTCTCCAGACCTCCTTTCGGTTTTTGGGCCCTCTTGGTATGCAATAAAAATGCCATATAAAAAGGTATATATACTTGCAGGTAAAAACCTTTACCATCTTGTCAGGCAAGGTGTCAGATGTCAAAAAATCTGACATCCAAATGGCCTTATTGTAGGCTAACCTGAATTCAGATATGCTTTGGGGAACACAGCACCTGTTTAACCCAACGAGGTAGCATGTACGGCTGGGAAAACACAGTCTTTCAGGTCTTTACAGTAGCACTCCTTACAGACCTTGCAACGGGCCTTGGGGTATTGCCCTTTGTGTTTGTGAAAAACAACATGTCAAAGAGATGGCAGGGAATAGCTTCGGCCGTTGCGGGTGGAATGATGATCTCTGCCTCTGTATTTAGCCTTGCAAACGAAGCAATAGTGCACGGAAGCGTTTTAGAAGCTGTAGCAGGGATGCTTGCAGGGGCACTTTTCTTCACACAGGTTGCAAACAGACTGGAAAACAACAACTGGCAGATTGGAAACCTAAGCGCATCTGACTCCAAACAGGCAGTACTAATACTTACCGCAATGTTCATACACAGCATCCCAGAGGGGGTAGCAATAGGGGTAGGATATGCAACAGGGGACTTAAGGTTTGGAATCCTTCTTGCACTGGCAATAGCCGTTCACAACATCCCTGAGGGGATAGCTGTTACCCTGCCCCTCTACACCAGAGGTATATCCCTGTGGAAGTGTGCGTGGTTTGCAATCCTTACAAGCGTTCCACAACCTGTCCTTGCGGTTCCGTCCTTTCTGCTTGTATCGGTGTTTAAGGTTCTTCTTCCCTTCGGGCTTGGGTTTGCAGGTGGTGCAATGATTTACCTGGTGGTATCGGAACTCATACCAAACAGCCTCTCCGGGTGCTCAAAAGAGGAAACCGCTTGGGGAGTCATGGTAGGGCTTGTTCTCATGCTGCTTATCACCTCAGGATTGGGTTTTTAAGCAAAAGAGCTAGCCTTTTTCGTGTCTGCTAAGGGTAACAAAAGCCCCCAGTATATCGGATGTGGTTATGATTCCACACAGCTTGCCGTCTTTTGAGATAACCGGAAGCCCATTTATCCTGTGTCTTAGAAGAAGGGCTGCGGCTTCTTCAACAGGGGTATCCTCGGAAACGGTTATAACCTCCATCGTCATTATATCACCCACACTGAGTTTCCCTTTAAGCCTGTAAACCTCTTCAAGCGAGGGTTCAGGGTGTTCCAGGGATGTTTTACCAAAGTCCTTCTCGGCCACAATACCAACCAGTACCCCATCCTTTACAACAGGCAGCTGTCTTATCCTGTACTTCCTAAGCAGTAAGAATGCATCCTTTATACTCATCTCAGGTTCCACGGTTATTACGTTTCTCTTCATCCAGTGTTTTACAAGCACCTTGCACCTTCCTCTTTACTTTCTGAGGATCTCAGACACCGTTAGAGATGAAACAGGGGAAATGGAAGAGGTACATTTCAGCATCCCTGGCTCAAGAAACTTAACTATGCTTTCGTAGCTTTCTGTCTCCACTATATAGATAATCTTGTGGGAACCGTGCTCTACATACACATCCTTTAACTTGAGCCCATCAACGTTCTCATTTATAAATACCTTCCTAAACCCTCCTATGTCCTTTGGACAATCCTGGGGGTTATGTGTTTGTGTTATTAAAAACAACATGATTTCCCTCCTTGCACTGTACTAAAAAACCTTTGAAGTACTGCTCAGAACAGAAGCAAGATTGGAAAGCTCTGTAGCAACAACCACCACTATATCGTCAACCGATACGATGCCAACAAGCTTTTCTCCCCTAACAACTGGAACCCTTCTTATTGAGTTCCTGGCAAGAACCTCCAGTATGTCAAAAACATCCTCGTCTTCATCCACCGTAACCAGCTCCCTGCTTATCGGTTTTCTTAGCATAAGCTCTCCTACCGTCATCTCCTCTGGATTCTTACGGTCAGCCACAGCAGAAACCACAATATCCCTATCAGTTATTATGCCTATGGGCCTTCTCTCTTCATCAACAACAACCACCGAACCCACATCCTCATTCCTCATAAGGATAGCAGCCTCCGTTACCGGGATAAAAGGGGAAACCGTTACAACCTCTGTTCTCATGATCTCCTTTGCACACATTGTTCTCTTTCCCTTCATAACCCTCTATACCTCCGGGCATCTACTTAGTGCTTTTGCAATTAGCATACCGTTTAACCCACGTATACAATATCCTGTGATTACTGAGATTTTACACAAGATGGTTTAAAGGCAGTCAAGTGTCCCGTGTCTGGTGTCAGAATATAGGACACCCCTAAGGCAGGCATCAAAGAAAGCGTTTGCTTACCACTTCGCAGAGCGTATGTGTTAAGACCTCATCCAGATTCCCTTCGGTATCAACCGATATAAGAACCCGGGAAGGAAGTTCAGAGGGGTTTTCAAATTCTTCTTTAAACCTCTCAAAGATTTCAACCCTTCCATCGGATACAGCCCTGCCTTCAATCTCTCTCTCAATTAGCCTTTTTCTTATAGCCTCATCAGAGGCCTTAGTTTCAATAAAATAAACCGGTACCTTAAGTAAGTCTGCCTCACTGATAACACGCTTTCTGAAATGAGCCTTCGAAAAACTTGCATCGAGTATAACCGCACCTCCGGATTCCACTATCCTCTTTCCTCTCTCCAGAAGCTCACTGTAGGTACGCTCGGTTATATCCCTTGAGTATATACCCTCTCCAAATCCACTGTACACCCTCTCAGTCGGAGCTATCCCCATAATCTCTTTTCTTATGCTATCCGAAGAGATAACAGCACACGAAAGCTCTTTAGAGAGCGCAGTTGCAAGCGTTGTTTTTCCGGTTCCTATAATGCCAAAGATAACGAAGAAAACAGGCATAGAGCCACAAACCGCATAGTTAAGTGCAAGCCTGAAATAATCTTTTGCCCTCTCCTTTGCCTTCTTTCTCTCTTCTTCTGAGACCTCCTTGTCCTCACCTCGAAAACTCTCTACCTTGCCCCTAACGTAGGCCCTGTAGCACTTGTAGAATTCAATCACATCAAATATGGTCTCATCGTTCATCCTTCTTGATATCTCGGAAACAACGATTTTGGAAAGCTCTCTGTATCCGTTATAGTCCAGGTCCATGGAAAGAAAAGCCACATCAGAGGCAACATCTATATACCTAAACCTTTCGTTGAACTCTATACAGTCGTAAATACAGATACCTTCTGGATTTAAATTTATGTGCTCCAGGTGAAGGTCCCCATGACAATCCTTTATAAACCCCCTTTTTACCCTCTCCTCAAATACACTGGATCTCTTCTCAAAGAAAAGGTCGTTATAGAGCCTTAGGGCATAGAAGGCAGCCTTTGAGATCGTATCCCCAATAAAACACTCAGTCTGGGTAAAGTTCTCATCAACGTTAAACCTTATCTTATCGGGTTTTCCGAACCCGCTTATATACTCATTTGACCTCTGACCCCCGTAGAACTCAACCAGCTTGTCTACAACCCTTATAAAATCCTCCTCCTTAACCCTGCCTTTAGAAAGGAGGTTCTTGAGAAAGTACTCTTCCGGTAATTCTTTCATCTTTACAGCATACTCCACAACCCTCTTTCCCCTACCGAAGGTAAGGCCCCCGTCAAGCTCGGATATTTCCTCAACCCCCAGGTATATATCACACAGCCGTCTGTTTAGCTCAACCTCTTTTTCACAGTAGTACCTTCTCTTCTCAAGGGTTGAGAAATCCAGAAACCCAAAATCCACCGGCTTCTTTACCTTATACACATAGGGAGATGCTATAAATACATGAGACACATGAGTCTGTATATGCCTTACCTGCCTTGGCCTGTGTGGATAAGAAGAAGGGTTTTTTAGAAATTCAATAAGTCTGAAGGATTCATCAGCCATTATACCCTCCTGTTAAGGATTTAGAACAAGAACAGAGCAGGGAGAATCCGAGATGACCTTTTCCGTAACGCTTCCAAGAACAAGCCTCTTTACACCTTTTCTCCCGTGTGTGCTCATAGATATGAGGTCTATATCATGGGTCAGGGCATAGTCTATTATACCAAGATACGGATTTGTTGCGTAAACCACATCGGTTCTGATATCAACCCCTTCTCCCTTCTCAATGCTTACCCTATCGACCCTCCTTCTGAGTTCCTCAGCGGATAGCTCTTTTAAATCCCTTATCACACTGTGAGGGAAATCGTATTCATACATATGCAAACTGAGAACATATAAAACGTGCAAAACCGCATTTAAAGTCTTTGCAAACTCCATAGTATAACCAAGTACCGAATTCAACCTCTCAGATATATCAAGTGGAACGAGTATGTTTCTTATGCACTCTTCTCCCTTACCATTCCTCCTTTTGGCAACAAATACAGGTATTTTTGACCTTCTTAAAACCTTAATTGTTGTGCTTCCAACAAGCACGGTGTTAACAAGACCCCTTCCCCGTTTGCCCATAACTATAAGGTCAACCCCGTTGTCAGTAGCATACTTTAGGATCTCTTTATCCGGCTCGTTCCTGCACACGTATCCCTTAAAAGAAATACCCTGTGCCTTTAGCTCCTCTCCAATTGAGGCAAACTCCTTATTGTAATCCTCTTCCACCCTGTCCAGAATGCCGTAGATATCTATCTGCGGATGTTTCCTCAGGTACTCGTACAGGAGCCTTCTTGTAAGCACAACCACATGGATTCCAAGGATCTCCGAGCCAAATCTCCTTGCCAGGAAAACCGCATGGTTAAGAGCTGCTTTTGCCTCCTCTGAACCATCATATGCCCAGAGAATCTTTTCTATCTTAATCAAGGCCTTCTCCTAGGATACAACCAAGCTCACTGTGAGATGGCTGTCTGAGATTTTATGGCCAGAACCGGGCATGGAGCCTCATTTATAACCTTTTCAGCCACACTGCCAAGAATAAGTCCCAATATTCCCTTTCTCCCGTGAGTGGGCATAACGATAAGGTCAATACCTTCCTGCCCTGCAAACTCCACAACTGAGTGCCATGCACTGAGAGAGAAAGAAACCCTTTCCTGAAAGTCTAAAGAGCGGTATTCTTCCCCTACCTCCTCAATATAGGCTCTGAGTTTTATAAGAGCATGTCTTTCAAGTGACTCTATAATACTTGGTGGGGAAAGCTCATAGTGATGACGAAGCTCTACCACATGCAGGAGATAGACTGTTGGGCAATTAAATTTAAGAGCTAGATCAGAGGCAATCTTTAAAGAAGCCCGTGTTACTTCTGATAAATCTGTGGGAACAAGAATCTTCCTTACCTCTACATTCTCCCCGTATCCCTCCCTTCTCCTTACGGCCAGAACGGGAATCCTTACCGTCCTTAAAACCTTTATCGTGTTACTCCCAAGAAGAATCCTGTCCTTAATCCCCAAACCCCTTTTTCCCATAACTATTAAATCAACGCCTTCCTCTTCTGAAACCCTTATTATCTCCTCATAGGGAATACCGGCCTCAACACGTATAACCCTTCTATCGCCTGAAATCCCGATTTCACTCAAAGCACGAACCATTCTCTCATATTCCTTCCTCTCAATTACCAACTGTGTAGAGATAAGCTCTCTCTGTACTTCGGGAGGAACCCCGAGCATGGCAAAGTCCACAGGCTCAATAACGCTTAAAGCAACCACAACGGAGTTATACCTGTCTGCAATTAGCCTCACATACTTAAGGGCTTCACCTGACTCATCAGAGCCATCCGTTGCCCAGAGAATCTTATTAAAGTGCATAAACCACCTCCCAAACCACCTATCCCACCGGGTTTAAGGTTATCACAGGGCAATGAGCTTCCTGAACAACCCTTTCGGTAACACTGCCTATAAAATCGCTTTTAAACTTTCTTCCTCCATAGGTTGTGATTACAATCAGGTCTATGTCTTCGGTAGCAGAGAAATCAACTATGCCTGTATAGGCGTTTCTTGCCACCTCTACGTGGGTTTTTATATCCGCTTCTCCACTGAGTTTAGCCCTTCCAAGATTTTCAAGAATGCCCTTGTGGGAATAAAGCTTCATCCCCTCAGTTATCTCTGGCGGGAATCTGTACTCCCCTATCTCAACAACGTTTAGAACGTAAACAACTGCTTTAAACTTTTCCGACAGCCAAAGTGCAAACTCGAGATTTCTGTGCTTATGGTGAGACAGATCCATCGGGACAAGTATCTTACGTATATCCAGTTTATCCTTCGCCTTTCCAACCGTAAGAACTGGGCACTTAGAACCCCTTATAACCTTTAGCGAGGTGCTACCAAGGGGTCCCGCTTTGACCTTTCCTCTGCCCAGAGCAATAAGCCCTACCTTTTCCCTATCTGAAACCTCAAGAATCTCCTTATGGGGTATACCTGTGGAAACAATTATCTTAAAGCTTATTCCCCTTGCCCTCATCTCACCCTCAATGTCCTTTAACCTCTTCTCTTCTGTCTCTCTTACCCCCTTAGTCCAGTCCTCAAATCTTTTCTTCTCCTCTGATGAAAAACCCTCCACAACCTCAGGGTAATCCGGTATGACACACAGACCAACGACACCGGCATTAAGTCTCCTTGCAAAAAGCTCTACATACTTTAACGCCTCAAGTGAATCCTCAGAGCCATCCGTTGCCCAGAGAATCTTCTCAATCATTAGCTCCTCCTTACCCTGTTCTTAACTTGAAACAAAACATCTGCAAAGGAGCCCTGCTATTAAACATTTGGCTCCACCCTCTCGATTATGTTTGCTATATCAGCCAGTTCCTTACCCAAAAGACGAACAATATCATCAACGGTAATAATACCTACTAATTTCCCCTCCGAATCCACAACAGGGAACCTCCTTACCCCCTTTCCCTTCATGTACTCAAGAGCCTCAATAAGCCCCATATCCTCCCTAAGGGTGAGTATGTTGCTGCTTATTACATCGTCAACATAGATCTGGGCTGGGTTTAGATCCTCGTTTATTACCCTTATAACAATATCTCTGTCGGTTACTATACCTATAGGCTTTCTCTCTTTATCAACAACCACCACACTACCCACATTCTTATCGTGCATGATCTGGGCTATTTCCTTAATGGTTGTTCCAAGATTCACCCAAACAACCTCTCTACGACACAGTTTCCCAACGCTCATGATACCTCTCCTTTTATCTTTTTAGTATCCAGCTACCTAATTATATCAGTAATGCAATACGCATGCCAAACAAACTATCTGGGCAAAAGGAGAAAGCCTTCTATAGCATAGCCAGGTTTTTAGCTTTAAAAATACCCTTTTACAAGCAAGCTCTCTCTCAGGGGTAACTTGATAAAAGGGGAGGAGGTGTCAGAAAATAAGACACAGATCCTATACTATACCTCCACGTAACCCATCTCCAGAGCCTTTTTCCAGAACCCTGGGATCTCATCGAGCATACACTCAGCTAGTTTCCTTATCGATTCCATATCCGCATCATCCCCCCTGACCTTAATATCGAGTATAAGAGGCTCATTAATTGGCTTTCCTATCTGAGACACAATGTAAACAGATGATTCTTTCGCATACCCTCTCTCAACTATAGCCCTACTTAGCTCCATGGCAAAAATGTTGTAGATTTTACCTACGTGATTTACTGGATTCTTACCACACACGGCCTCAAGACTCATAGGTCTATACGGGGTTATAAGCCCATTTGCCCTGTTTCCCCTTCCGACCTGACCATCGTCTCCCTGCTCTGCACTTGTGCCCGTTACTGTCATGTATATACTCTCTGTGTCGTAGTTGTCTGCAGTGTTTATGGCTATATCCAGTTCCATGGTATCGGTGTTTACGTTCTCCAGAAGAAATCTCCTAACCTCGCTAACCTTCTCCACATAATCCCTTAGGTTCTCTACATACCTATCCACAACAGCCATAGCAACGGTTAGCCTTGCCCTGTGCCCTTCTCTTACACCTATAACCTTTACATCCTCACCTATAAAGGGATATCTTACCTTTACCTCGCTACTGTTTAACAGTTTCTCCGTCCTGTAAACAGCGGTCTCAAGCTCATCGAGGGGGAAAAACCCTACTCCAATAGAGGTATCGTTTGAAAGAGGAACACCTTTCTGTTTGCCGTATCGTTTAAAAAGCTCAACCAACTCCCTGCTACCCGGTCTTATCTTCGTACTTACAGAGACGTGTTTTTCAACATCTATATGCCTTATAAACCGCTTCAACCATAGCTTGACCGCATCCATAACAACCTCATCAACGGGTAACTCTTTACCCTTGAGGTCCCTTATCGCCCTACCAACGATTATAAGCTCTACTGGCTTTACCACCCGTCCTCCCCTGTAAGACGGTATTGCCTCCCCACCCACAAGCAGGGCCTTATCAAGGTTGTGGTGTAGAATCATGCCAAACTCGTTTAGGTAGTACCTGCTAAGAGCAACTGAAGCATGCTCAACCACCCCGTCACATATGGTATCAGGATGACCTCTTCCCTTTCTTTCAACAACCTCAACATGCCCTTCATAGGGCGCTACTTCCCTTTGGTAACCTATGTGTATGTTTTTATCCATTTCCTAAATATTGTATTTCCACTGTAAAAAAAATCTATAAACCCAAGTTGAAAAAGTCCCCTACTTATACTACATTAGTTATGAATTAACCATGAACGGAAGACAGCTTGAAATTGTAGACAATCTGGACCTGCTTATGGCAGTACTGCCGGTTCACATACGAACAACCATAGAAGCACAGGGTAACCTGGAAAACCTTATCGAAATAGTTCTTGATCTCGGACGGGAACCGGAAGTAAGATACACAAACAGGGTTTTCTACATTACCGATAGAACCGTAAGTCATGAGGACATTAACTATGTTGTAAGCAAAATTGGCTCGTTTACAAAGGATAACCGCGCTGGGATAGAACGAACACTTCACCGTATATCAGCCATACGCAACAGGCTTGGAAACATAGTGGGTCTTACCTGCCGGGTTGGCCGTGCCGTTTTTGGCACAGTGGATATACTAAAGGACGTTATTAAATCGGGAAAGAACATCCTCCTTCTGGGTAGGCCGGGAGTAGGAAAGACCACCATGCTTAGAGAAGCGGCAAGGGTTCTTGCCGATGAACTGGAAAAAAGGGTTATAGTTGTTGACACCTCAAACGAAATAGCCGGAGATGGAGATATACCTCATCCTGCCATAGGACGTGCCAGACGAATGCAGGTTCCATCCCCTGAGCAACAACACGCCGTAATGATCGAAGCCGTAGAAAACCACATGCCGGAGGTAATAATAATAGACGAAATAGGAACTGAGGCTGAGGCCCTTGCTGCAAGAACCATAGCTGAGAGGGGAGTTCAGCTAATAGCAACAGCCCACGGACACTCACTGGAGAACCTTCTTCTAAACCCAACCCTCTCCGACCTTGTGGGCGGGATACAGCCGGTAACGCTAAGCGATGAGGAGGCGAGACGGCGGGGTACCCAGAAAACGATTCTGGAGCGAAAGGCACCCCCGACCTTTGATGTGTTGGTTGAGATACAGAGTAAAGACCAGTTTGCCATTCACCATGATGTAGCCACCGTGGTGGATGAGTTCCTTCGAGGTATTCCACCCAGACCCGAAATACGAATAAGGAAGGAAAGCGGTGAGATCGAGATAATAGATCAAACACCCCCAGAACATATAACCACACCAGCTTACACCACAATAACAAAAGAAGGGAAAACGGATAGAAGGGGACTCTACATTTACCCCTATGGGGTAACACGTAAGAGACTTGAGCGTGCTATACGTGAGCTTGGAATCCCTGCATATATTGCCTCTAACCTTGAGCAGGCAGATATTGTTCTTACCCTGAAAGGACATACCAAGGGGCGAACAAAGAAGATCCAGGAAGCTGAAGAAAGAGGTATCCCAGTGTACGCTATAAAAAGTGACACGCTTAAAAAGATTAAAGACTTTCTAAAAGACTTCTTCAATGACAAAGACTACCTAAATGAGGAAGAAGCCGCCCTGCGTGAGGCTGAAGAAGCAATAACAAAGGTACTCTCAGAAGGTCAACCCGTTGAACTAGAGCCAAGAAACGCTTATATAAGGAGGCTACAACACCAACTTGTAGAAAGATACGGGCTTCTTTCCGAGAGTACCGGAAGGGAACCCTTCCGCAGGGTAAGGATTTATCCAGCAGGCTACTCCTGATTCTTACTTCTTGATGAACTACCCTGAAAGCATTATCTTAAAACTAGAGCATTAACTTAAAGGGTTTATAAGGTATCTACCCTTTGCAAAATACCTGCTCTTTAAAGAAGAAGTTTAAAAACCAGGAGTCATAGCAAATGAAAACCAGAGAGAGGATATGGATAAAGGTAAGGAAACCTGTCCCCAAAAAACCAACGAGGATTATCCTTTCAAAGAAAGAGAAACTCAGCAGAAAGAGGATAAAACACAGAGAGCTTCTTAAAGAGGTTTTTGAGAAATACTAAACAGCTTAAGGGGAAAAACCAGATGAACTTTAGGGAAAGGATATTTAAAGACAGGCACGAAGCAGGAAAAAGGCTTGCTGAAAGGCTAAAAAAATATAGCAATCTGGATGATGTAGTAGTTCTTGCACTTCCACGAGGTGGTGTTCCTGTAGCCTTTGAGGTTGCAAAATACATCGGAGCTCCTCTTGATGTTTTTATAACACGAAAACTAAGGTTTCCGGATGAACCTGAGCTTGCCCTTGGTGCACTTGCTGAAAACGGAGAGGTATTCCTGAATAAGGAACTCGTTCAGTACTGTCCGGAAAGCTATATAGAGAAGGAAAAAGAGTATCAATGGGAAGAGATAAAACGCTGCCAGCTTGCATACAGAAACGGACAAGGCCTTCCCCCACTGGAAGGGAAGGTGGTTATTCTTATAGACGACGGAGTTGCTACAGGAGCAACCATGATAGCCACAATATATGCACTTAGAGCTTCGGGTGTTAAAAGGATAGTGGTTGCAGTTCCGGTTGCCCCCCCTGAAACGGCCGAGGAACTTCTAAGACTTGCCGACGAACTCATTGTCCTTTATACTCCTTCACCCTTTTTCGCTGTTGGTATGTATTACTCAGATTTTAGGCAACTCTCTGATGCAGAGGTCAGAGAGTACCTTGAGCAAGCAAGGTCCTTTACGGAGAAGAAAACCCACAAAATGGAGGTACAAGCATGAAGATAGAGTTTATAGGCAAAGGTATAGACATCTCAGATGAAATTAAAAGCTACGTTGAGCATAAGTTCTCTACGTTTGAACGCCATCTTAAGGAAGCAGGCGAGGGAGAAGTTGAGGTTATTGTAACCTTCACGGTGGAGAAACACAGACAACGCCACCGTGTAGATATAGATGTATACCTTAAAACACCCGGTGGAGGTGCCCTCCACGCTTGGGAGGAAAGCAACGACATATACATGTCTTTGGAGTTTGCACTTGAGGATATAGAAAGACAGCTTCACAGGTTGAAAGAAAGAAGACTTGAGCAGAGAAAAGAGATAGCAAGAGAGAAGGAAAAAGAAAAGAGTCTGTCTCAGGGATCCCCAACCACCCCACTTGATCTCGTAGTTGAAGAGAAACTCCCTGTGGACAAACCACTTAACGTTGAGGAAGCACTATACGTGTTGCAAGACGAGGGGAGATTTTTTCTACCCTTTATAAATGCAGAAACCGGACAGATAAACATAGTTTACAGGAAAAAAAGCGGGAAATACGGTCTTATCTCCCCTTAACTGCTTTTTAATTGCTCTGTTTCACTTTTTCTTTTTTGCAGCTTTGGGAGCAGGTAAAGAAGCTCTCAGTCTCCTTCTAACCGATGCAACCTTGCTTCTCATCGTAACCTCTTTGTCCCTGCGGTCATCTATAACAAGGGTGGTAACAACCCTTTTTATTCCCTTCCTAAGTGCAGACTCATGCATCTTTCCAGCAATTCTAAAAATATCGGATGCCTTTCCCTCAATTAATGTCCCCATAGGGCTTAACTCGTACTTTATACCCGATTTTTCAAGCACCTTAACCGCTTCAGCAATCCAGTCACCTATACTTGGTGTTGGAGTGCCAATTGGTATAACGCTTATCTCTGCAAGCGCCATAAGACACCTCCTTATTTTGGTTTATACGTTAAAACCCGTCCCCAGAGACTCTTTGTACCCCAGATGCCGGAGCGAAGAGACTCAAGAAGGATGATCTGGCTGTGATCCACAAAGAGGTTAACCTCGGGGCCGTAGTTTTTTACATACCAGCCAAACACATCAGGGTCAGCCGCTTCAAACATGGTTTTTTCAAGACCAAGCTCCCTTATAAACCGGGCAATAACATCTGTACGCCATGAACGAACATTTTCTGTGATCCCTTCAGATTCTATCATTATCATATAGGCACCAGCCTCTAGGTGCTTCTTTGCCTGAAGTATAGCCCACTCCGGATCACTTGTTCCCTCAGCCTCTAACTCCTCAACAGAGCTTGCACCACCTGCCCCAAACTGAATCCCAACCTCGGGTTTTGCCTTAAGCCCAGCCTTCTGTACCCTCTCGGTTAGACGAAGCAGGTCATCCAGAGGCACGGTTATAAAACCGCTTGATATCTCAATTATATCAAACCCAAGTTGCTTGCACTCATCTATGTATTTGTCCACTGCTTCTTTTCCAAAAGCAAGAACACGCTCTATAAATCCACCTGTAGATACCATAACATCGTACCTGTGACATAGATCTATTAACTCCTTTACGGATCTACGTGGCATAAGGCTAAAAGAGCCACCTGCAAACTTTAGTATGTCTACGTAGTACCCCATTGTCTCAAGTATATCTTCAAGGTACCTCCTTCCCATAGGGGTATAGTAAGGTCCCCTTATCTCTGTAATTCCACGTTTGCGTGGCTTGGGATCACGCTCATTAAGAGGAATAAAAGGAAAAGCTCTATCGATGTCGTTTGATGGATTGTTTTTTTTAGGCATTTTACCCCTCCTTTATTGTCTTTGCCCAGGCACCTCTACTCTCCTAAGCAAATCTGTAAGATCAGATACCCATATATCTTCAAGGTGCTCAACCGCATCCACTATGTTTTTGGAAAGCTCACCGTCTATATAAGGCTCGGTCAGACGCCTGAATTTCCCAACAATCCCATCCCAGCTCATAGGGTTTGTAAAGAAACCCTCGTAATCAAGTTTCTCCTTCGAAAGTACCCTTCCATCCTTTAGCCTTATGGTAACCCTGCATGCATGATGCTCGGGGAAAAGGCTTGTGTACCTTTGATCAGGTCTTACAACAACCCTTCTTAGAAGACCTTGGACATCCTCTTTCTGTATTCTCTCAGGTTTGTACTGCTCAGGCATTACCTGGCCATCAAGAAGCGCCACTGCAACCATATAGTGGAGACTATGGTCAGCTTCCTCCTTGGTTCTAACAACGGTTTTATCTCCCTCCTCCCCTCCGCCAATTATGTTGTATGCTACATCGAATATATCGATCTCTATGCCATCTATATCCATTGCAGAAAACCCGTGTTCCTTTTTCAGTTCAAGGGCACCTTCTATTGCAGATTGAGCGTGAATCTCCGCATTGTATTTTTTTATTATCGTCCTGGTAACCAGTTCAAGATTCTCCTTTGACCAGTCAACCTCAAACCTCCCGGAGATCGCATCCATAAATCCCTTGTTTCCCTCAAAAACCTCCCTAGGGCCGCTAACACCTCGCATTGCTAGAAATGTGGCATTTGTACAGCAAAAAGCTGTATTTGGATAGGCAAGCCCCTTCCAGTGGGAAAGAGCACCAGTTCGGGTAACCCTAAGCGCGTTAAACGCCGTTCCACATATTCCTATTGCGTTTGCTGTTTTATCAACATCAAGACCCAAAGCCTTTGATACACCACAGGCAACTGCAAAAGAGCCCTGTGTGGTATGGTCAAATCCCCTTGCACGTACAGGTGCCACCTCACTTAACCTGCACTGCACCTGATAGGCTACCGCCAGAGCCGTTAAAAACTCCTTTCCGCTTCTTTTTGAGTACTCAGATGCAGCAAGCACCGCTCCCAAATTATCGCTGGGATGACATGTCTCACCCTTGGCAAGATAGCTGTCGTTAAAATCAAGGTATCTAACCAAGGCACTGTTGTATAAAGCAGCATAGTCAGGTGATGACAGTCCCGCACCTATTAGAGTGCACATACTGGCTCTGCTAAACTCCCCAATGTGCTCACGAATATATCCAACCGGTTCACCCTCAAGCGCACCAATAGCACATCCGAGGGAATCTATAACCCTTATTTTAAGCTGATAGCGGGCTTCTTTTGACAGGTCTTCATAAGAGGCACGAACCACAAACCCCGCAAGCTCTTCCGATTTCGTCATATTAACCCTCCCTAAGGATTATTAATAACACAATTTACCTGTTAACCACAAGTATATATATTATTTAAAAAGGAGTAAGGTGAAAAAATGAAACTATCACAAAACGCCATAAGGGTTTTGGAAGCAAGATACCTTAGAAGGGATAGCAACAGAAGAATTATAGAAACACCTGAAGAGCTTTTTCAAAGGGTTGCAAAAAGCATAGCATACACTGAACTTCTCCTTGGCAAACCAAAAGAAACCATGTACTGGGAGGAACAGTTCTTCGGTATGCTATCCTCTCTTGATTTCCTTCCCAATTCACCAACCCTTATGAACGCTGGGACACCTCTTGGCCAACTAAGTGCGTGTTTTGTCCTTCCTGTGGAAGACACAATGGAGGATATATTTGAAGCCATAAAACAGATGGCTCTTATTCAAAGAACAGGTGGAGGCACAGGTTTTTCCTTCTCAAGGTTAAGGCCAAAGGGCTCAGTGGTAGCCTCAACAGGTGGAGAATCCTCAGGGCCCGTATCGTTTATGAAGATATTTGACTGCGCAACTGAATACATCAAACAGGGAGGAAAAAGAAGGGGAGCCAATATGGGTGTTTTGAGGGTAGATCATCCAGATATCCTAGAGTTCATAACGGCAAAACTAGAAGAGGGAACGCTTAGAAACTTTAACCTCTCGGTTGGTATAACAGACCACTTTATGGAGGCCCTAAAGAAAGATACAAAATATGAGCTTATAAACCCGCAAACAAAAAAGACCGTTCGTAAGGTAAAGGCAAAAGAGGTTTTTGATAAGATAACGGAGTCAGCCTGGGCTTCAGGTGACCCGGGTCTTCTCTTCCTTGATACCATAAACAAAAAACACCCACTTTGCGAAATTGGAGAGATTGAGGCCACAAACCCCTGTGGGGAACTGCCACTTCTTCCTTACGAAAGCTGTAACCTGGGTTCCATAAACCTGTCCAACATGATAGAAGAGAAAAACAACAAAACCAGTATAAACTGGGAAAAACTAAAAAGCACGGTACACAAAGCGGTCCGTTTTCTTGACAATGTTATAGAGGTTAACAAGTTTCCACTTCCCCAGACGGAATCGGTTACAAAAAACAACAGGAAGATAGGACTTGGGGTTATGGGGTTTGCCGAGATGCTGATTAAACTTGGGGTTCCCTATGACTCAGAAAAAGCTGTAAAAATAGCTGAGAAAGTTATGTCCTTTATACATCAGGAGGCGGTAAAAACCTCCATGGAGCTTGCAGAAGAAAGAGGGGTTTTTCCAAACTGGCACCGAAGCACCTACTTCAGAGAAAGAAGACAAATGCGCAATGCAACGGTTACCTCCATAGCTCCCACAGGAACCATAAGCATAATTGCTGGAACCACATCGGGTATAGAACCGATGTTTGCCCTTGCCTACAGGAGAACCCATGTGCTGGAGAATCAGTCTCTTGTAGAGATCAACCCCATATTCCTTGACTATCTTAGAGAATACAGATTATACAGCGATGCCCTAGTAGAAGAGCTTGTTGAAAAAGGAACCCTAAAGGATGTAAAAGGGATACCTGAGTATCTAAAGAGTTTATTTGTTACCGCCCTAGAGATACCTTACGAACAGCATATAAAAATCCAGGCTGCTTTTCAGAAGCACGTTGACAACTCGGTATCAAAGACAATAAACATGCCACAAGAAGCTACGGTAGATGATGTAAAGAAGGCATACCTTCTTGCATATGAGCTGGGGTGCAAGGGTATAACGGTATTCAGATACGGATCAAGAAGAGAGCAGGTTCTTGAACTGGGGGCAAAGGAAGAGGTATTTGAAAAGGAGTACTTCTCCAAATGCGACCCTCATGCCTGCAAACTCTAAGAATTCGGGTTATCCAATCTTGTATCCGATCTTTCTTAAAAAGGCCTTCCTCTCCTCTATGTCCTTTTCAGTCTCCACACCCTTTGACTTAAACCCATCTATAACCCCTAGTATACCTCTTCCCTGTTCAGATTCGGCAATGATTACCTCCACCGGATTTGCTGTAGCGCAAAATATTCTACAGACCTCCGGTACATTCTTTACCGCATTCAACACGTTTATGGGATAGGCATTTCCAAGCAATATGATAAAGCTGTGACCACATGACAGGTTCCAGGCATTGGTTCTTGCAAGCTCTATAAGCTCTGAATCGGTCCCACTATACCTTACCAGACACGGGCCTGAGGACTCACAGAAAGCAAGGCCAAACTTTATCCCTGGAACAGCATTTACCATAGCCTCATGAAGGTCTTCAACGGTCTTTATAAAATGAGACTGCCCCAGTATAACGTTTACATTATCTGGCTTTTGAATCTTTACCGTTTTAATCTCCATACCTTTCCTCCTGCATAAATTCTACATAAACCCCATGTAGTGCACAATGTGTCAGAAATTCGGACAATCTGACACATCCTGTGTTACTTTCCCTTACGATTTGGGTATCCAAATATGGTATGAATATTGCTTATACTAATATAATAACAATGACTGTATACCCAAAGGAGATCATCCTAAAGGATAAAAGACGCATAATCCTTAGGCCCCTTGAAGAAAGGGATATTGAGAGGTTGATTGCATTTTTCTCAAAGATACCCAGCTCTGACCTTATAATCTACAAAGACGATGTAAGCAGGTGGGAGAGTGTGGAGAGCTGGTTTATAAGCCCTAAATATACAAAGGTCTTTCAACTGGTTGCACTTAAGGACGAGGAAATAGTTGCAAAGGGAACACTCCACCAAGAAGGCCTTTACTGGAAAAACACCGCAGAGATAAAGCTAATAGTACACCCAGAGTACAGGGGGAAAGGGCTTGGCTCCCAAATGTTTAAGGTTCTGTTAACCGAGGGATTAAATCACCGCTTTGAAAAGATAGTTGTTCGGTTTACCTCTGACAACACCAGCTTTATAAGGATACTTGACCGTTTCGGTTTCAAGCCAGAGGCAGTTCTAAGGTGTTATGTAAAGGACGAAGAAAGCGGTCAATACAAAGACCTTGTTGTTGCAACCTACAGCTTTGAGGACTGGATGAAGAGGTTTGAACTCTACAGGTTCCTCTATGGTAAATAGCGGTAAAAACCTTATTTGGAGGTATAGCCCTAAGGTGATAAACTAAGGTTAGATGAAGGGCGAAAAAGAGAGGATAGAAGAGCTAACAAAGGAGATAGAATCATTAAAAGAGACATTGCATCAAAAGGAATACAGCGAAAGACTTTTTCGTGTCATTGTTGAGTCAATACCCGCTGGTATAGTGATTACGGACAGGAACGGAAACATTAAGTTTGTTAACTCTAGGGTAGAAAAGATGTTCGGGTATAAGAAGAATGAACTGATCGGTAAACCAGTAGAAATACTTATTCCTCAAAGGTTTAGAAACACCCACTTGATCTACCGTAAGGACTACTACTCCAGACCCCAGGCAAGACCAATGGGTGCAGGTAGAGACCTCTTTGCGCTAAGGAAAGACGGTAGCGAGTTTCCAGTTGAGATCGGGCTTACCCCCATATCCTTTAACGGAGACCTTATGGTTCTTAGCTCAATAGTGGATATAACAGAACGCAAACGCATAGAAAGAGAGCTCATTAAGGAAAGGGAAAAAGCGCAACGCTACCTCGATATAGCCGATGTCATCATAGTGGCACTAAACCGAAAGGGTGAAGTAGAGCTTATAAACCAGAAAGGCTGTAGGGTTCTTGGCTACCCGGAAGAGGAAATTATAGGGAAGAACTGGTTTAAAAACTTTGTCCCCCAATCAGCCAGAGAAGAAGCGGAGGAGGTATTTAAAAGGATACTTCAGGGAGAGCCCCATTCCTTCAAATACCTTGAAACACCAATTACTACAAGAACAGGTCAGGAAAGACTGATTGCCTGGCATAACACGGTTCTAACAGATGATAGCGGCAACACTGTAGGTACACTCAGTTCGGGAGAAGACATTACCGAGCGAAAGCAGACAGAAAAAGCCCTTCGTGAAAGTGAGGAGAAGCTACTTGCCATAATGAATAACACCACCGATGCCATACTGGTCTATGATGAGAACGGAAATATAACAACCATGAACAGGGAAGCGCACAAACTGTTTTGCGGAGACAAAAGAAAAGAGCTGAAAACGGTATGGGAAATAATTCCCGTTGAGGAGAGGGAGAACTTTAAGGAGATACTAAAAAGCGTAAAAATGGGTAAAAGGCTTGTAGACCACGAAATGGAAAAGCTGTTGGCTCCGGATAAAAGGATAACGGTGAGCATAGGGCTTGTCTACATAGATGAGGCAGATGGTGGATTTGTTGAGACTATAAGGGACATAACCGAAAGGATAATGCTTAGGAACAAGATACTCGATATAGAAAAGGCCCAGGTGGTTGGAAAGATGGCAGAGGGCATTGCCCATCACATGGGTACCCCCCTTGCATCCATGTTGCTTAGAGTCCAGATGTTAAAGGAAGACATAACAAAGGTTCCCAATCACAGAGGCTTTCTTGATAAACTGGATTCAATAGAAAGGCAGATCTTCTACGCTCAGAAGATAATCCAGAAGCTTCTTAAGTTTGTAAGGCAACCTGAAAATGAAAGACGTCCAGAAAACGTATATACCCTTATCGAAGAAGCCCTAGACATGATAAAGCCGTTTTTAAGCAAACGTGGGATAGAATTTAAACTCCACGTTGATAAGAACACCAGGGTACTTGCCGATGGAAACCTTTTAGAGCTCGTTTTCTCTGATATCATAATGAACGCGGTAGATGCCATGCCAAAGGGGGGGACAATTCTTATAGAGAGCTCAAGATACGATAAGACGGTTGTTGTAAGGATATCGGATACGGGAACGGGAATTCCAAGGCAAATTCTACCCCTTGTGTTTGAACCCTTCTTCTCAACCAAACCAGCTGGAAAGGGAACAGGCCTTGGTCTTGCAGTGGCAAAGAGGGTAATCCACGATCACGGAGGAGAGATCAACCTGGACAGTGAAGAGGGCAAGGGAACCAGTGTATTTATAAAGCTTCCAGTATACGAGGAGGAAGGAAAAAGTGCACAGATGTAATGTACTTGTGGTAGACGATGATGAGGAACTGGTTAGCGCAATAAAAGAGCTTCTTGAAAGAAGGAAATACGATGTAATAACAGCATTCTCAGGTAAAGAAGCGATAGAGAAAGCATCTACGTGTTCTCATATATGCATTGCCCTTCTTGACCTTGTCATGCCAATGATGGATGGCTTTACACTTCTGGAGAAGATAAAAAACATTCATCCCGATGTCAATGTTATCATAATAACCGGACATGGTACCGTACCAACCGCTATAGAGGCTATAAAACGAGGTGCCTCTGACTTCATAACAAAACCATTTGATAAGGATCTGCTGTTAAAGAAACTAGATGTAATAAAGAAAACACATGAACTTGAAAACAGAATAAGTGAGCTGAATGAACTGCTTTCTGAAAAATACGGTTTTGAACAGATCGTAAGTGGCTCCAAGATAATGGCAGGTGTTTTTGAAAAAGCCACAGCGGCCTCACGTACAGATGCCCCTGTTTTTATAGTGGGGGAAACCGGCACGGGGAAAGAGCTTCTGGCAAAAGCAATTCACCTAAAAAGCGAAAGGGCCTCCCACCCGTTTATCGCAATAAACTGCGGGGCTATTCCAAAGGAGCTTATTGAGTCGGAGCTATTCGGATACAAGAAGGGAGCATTTACCGGTGCAACACGGGACTACGAGGGGTTATTTATAGCAGCAAATAAGGGAACGCTGTTTCTGGATGAGATAGGGGAGATGCCAAAAGACCTTCAGGTAAAACTCCTTAGGGTACTTGAAGAGCGCAAGGTAAGACCCATAGGATACACAGGCGAAATTCCTATTGATACTAGGATAATAGCTGCAAGCAACCGCTCAATAGAGGAACTAAAAAACACGTACCTCAGAGAAGACCTATTCTTTAGACTTGCGGTTATAGTAATAGAGCTTCCCCCACTTAGGGAAAGAAAAGAGGACATTCCCCTACTCATAGAGCACTTCATAAGGAAATTCAACAAAAAATACTCAAGGAACATAAAGGGGGTCTCAGAAGGAGTCCTAAAGTCCCTTTACCAGTACAGATTTCCTGGCAACATAAGGGAGCTAGAAAACCTTATAGAGGGTATAATAGCCGTATCACCACCTGATAAAGAGAAGATAACTGAAAAGGACTTAAAAGCCCACCTTGTATGGCAGGAGAGTAAATCCTCAGAGCACTCCCTCCTTTCACTAGACAAGCTTGAAAAGTTTGCGCTTGAGCAGGCCCTTAGGGAATCTCAGGGCAACAAATCAAAAGCCGCAGAGATACTTGGAATCTCAAGAGATACCCTCTACAGGAAGCTAAAACAGTTCGGAATAGAGTAGTTACTGCCTTCCTTCCTCATACCTTACTACAAGGACCGGACAGGGCGAGGAGAAAATCACCTTGTGACTTGTGGTTCCTATGGCAATCTGACCTGTCTCAGTTTTTAATCCATGAGAGCCCATCACAATAAGGTCTATGCTCTTTTCTTTTGCAAACGTATTTATAACCCGCCAGCGTGGTCCTATAACTATACTTGCCTGGACATGAAAACCTCTCTGCTCGAATATCCTTTTTTCATCCTCTATTTTCCTCTCCATCTGCATTTCAAGCTCTCTATAGAACTCCTTTATTTCCTCATCTATGTCAGGATAATCAAGTGGCTCTATAACATGGAGTATATACATGCTGGCACCAAGCTTCTCACCCAGGTAGAGTGCATACTCCCTTGCCTTCTCCGAGTATATAGAAAAATCCGTAGGGAATAAAATCCTCTCTATTTTCATTACACTATACCTCCTAAGTGTATATACTTTACCTAACAAAGAGAATAAACCCAGCTAACTATTGCGCTTACAGTCTCTTCTGGGTTTTCCATACAGTCATGTCCTGCTTTTGATACATACCTTACCTTTACATTGGTGTTGCCTCCCTCCAAAACAAGGCGAGCCAGTTCCTTTGCCTCCCATGTCTCAAGTATTTCATCATTTTCACCCTGAAGGAAAAGTACAGGAATTTTGATTCTAGAAACCACCCTGTAAGCCATTGCATTATACGCCTTTGGCCCTCTCATAAACCACCAGGTCTTATATGTAAAGATCTCCGTGTGAAAGGGATTCAGGGTTGGTCCCCATGCCCTGTATATCAGGAAAATCCTGTCGTCTAAACTCCTGTGTGGATCTTCTCCAAGCACCTCAACAGCCTTTTTACATATCTCCTCATAGGAGGGAATGCTTTTCCACCTGTCAAGGCGTTTCCTGTGAGAGTCAGGCAATGAAAAGGCACATCCCTCTAAAATCAAGCCCCTAACACAGGGGTCAAGTCGGGTAGCAGCGTAATAAACCGAAAGGTTTGCACCCAGACTGTAGCCCAGTATAAATATTCTTTTAAATCCCTTGGCCTTAAGAAAAGATACCGAGGCCTCTATATCGTATACAGCATCATCAAATATCCCCTCACCCATTATCTGACCCATAAAAGCCATTCTTGTGTTAACAGATAAGGACTGAATACCGTACTCAAGAAGTGCTGGTGGAAGGAGCCTTGGGGTTCCACGTGCCAGAAAATGCCCTAAAACACCGTGTATGTGTATAACTATTGGCAAGTTTTCCTTATCCTCCCTTTGCTCACACAGCAAAAGCGCATCAAGTTCAAACCCGTCTCTTGCCTTAAAACGTATAAGTTGCTGTTTGGAGTCGGTTACGTGTCTTCCGATACTATTTGAACCTCCTGTCAAGCCACTTTATTATTATCTCCCCGACCTCTTCCTCTTTCCCCTCCAGCGTGTGTCCTGCATTTACATAAAAAGCTGATACATCCCTGTTCCCTGCGCTTATTGCAAGCTGGGCCAGATCATAAGTCTCTATTGGATTTATTACCTCATCATGCCATCCCTGGATTAAAAGAATGGGTATCTTTATACGCTCTATCTGTTTGTACGCCTTTGCTCCATCAGCCTCGGGACCCGCAAGAAACCACCAGGTTTTATAAGTGTATATCTCCGTATGTTCAGGTCTATAGGTATGTCCTCTTGCTTTGTATATAAGTATTGTACGGTCTTCCTGCGAATTATACGGATCAGGTTTTAAGAGCTCCCTTGCCCTGTTGTAGACCTCCTCATAAGAGGGTTCACTTCCCCACTTCTCCCACCTGCGACGAACAGAGTCAGGCATGGAATAAGGGGTTGCAAGCGTGATAACACCCCTTAGACTGGGATAAACATCGGGGGAATTCCTAAGGGCCGCGTACCTAAGGACTATACACCCCCCAAGGCTGTAACCTGAGAGAATTATGTTCCTGTATCCAAGCTCCTTTAAGAAGGTTATAACTCTGTCCAGCTGGGGTACTGTATCCTCAAGTATGCCGTAGCCAAAAAAAAGACTAAAATTGGCCATACGCGTGTTTATGGCAAGAGACGAATAACCAGCCCTGGCAAGAATCGGTGGGAGAAAACGCTGGCTGCCGTCTAAAAAATTACCGAGGAAGCCGTGAACATGAACCACTATGGGTTCCTTCTCATGCTCTCTGTTCCAGACCTTTGTTCTGTAAAAAAGGCCATCAATCTTGCTGTTATCAAACGGAATGGATATTAACTCCTGCTCCATAAAAACCATTGCCACTCCACCCTATAAAAACGCTACCTTATCTCCGGTAACGAAATTAAAATCAATATAGTGGGGAATATCTCTGTCCTCAAAAACAACCGAAAGCTCTTCTGAAAATCTGGGAAACCTTATATCTCCCCAGCGATTAACAAACCCGGTTGCCTCTTTAAGATCACCTTCTGCAAACACACCCAGCACATAGCTTAAAAGCGTTGCGATGTGTTTTTCAAACCTGCTAAAGTTTATCCTAAACTTATTCTTTCTTGGATCATACACAATCGAGCCATTTTCTTTAAAGTAGTTATATGCCAGAAAAGCTGAGGCACTATCTGCGTAATTGTAAAAACCACCACGTCTTATGTATCTAAACATCTCAGATACAGAAACAACATATGCTCTGTAGAGAAGCTCATCCTTTAGCAGGTCATCAGAAAGGTATCTCATGTTGTAGAGAGCTACCATATCAGATTTAAGCTCGTGAAGGATTAGGTAGATTCTATCAGATTCACAAACCCCCTTATCACAAAAGGTATCGGTACCAAAGAAATGGCCAATATCATGACCTCTAAGCCACAGCAGAAGAACCCTTGCAACCAGAGATTCTTCAAGTTCCTTTATCATCTCATATTCCAAGAGGTACCTTTCCGCAATACGTCTTGATATCACCTGAAACCTTTTAACAAAGAGGTTTACAAATACCATTACCTTTGATAAGGCGTATAGACTGCTTGGATTGCCCTCCGAGAAGAAAACACAAATTGGTTTATTATACCCATTAAACTCCCCTGCTAAAGATATAACATCCAAGCACTTTATAACAGGAACCCTATCTACTAGAGATGATCCTCTCTTATCATCCGACACAGGAAGGTTATCCAGAAAAAAGGGTATCTTCTTATCATAAAGCCCCAAAACGGTATTAAAGGAGTTGTTAACAACCCCCAAAGCACCAAAGTAGTAACTGCGATTACCCTTTTCAGGGGAAAAAACCTTTCCAAGTATAAACTCTAAGAGCTCTTCTCCATTTTGCATAAGCGGAACTGAGAACACATCGTATATACCCCGTGACAGGGTTTTCAGCCTGTTCTCAAAGCACATCCTGTCTTTATCGGATAAAAGCATCCCCGAAACCCTTAATCTCTCCAATATCTTTTGAAAAAGGATATTCTCCAAAGCAGCCGGGCAGGAACTTACGCTGCAGGCATGGTAGAGTGCATTGACATATGCCAGTGCCTCAAGCAACGGTTTTAAGACCTTTTCAAGCTGCTTACCAACATCCGTATAGAGATCAACCACGACCGCGGTTTTCCAGCAAGAGTTGAAACCAACCATTATATCCCCAAGCTCTATGTCTCCTTTAAGCCATCTTCCAGATTTTTAAGGTATCTATCAAACTCTTCTTTAAACCTATCTGCTTCTCTATCCCTACCAAGCTCTCTAAGCTCCCTAAGAACGCTCTCTAGCCTTTCCTTGATACGGGGCATCTCTTTTCTAAGTTCCTCAATTCCCTTTTGAGCACTCCTTACCACCTCATCCATAAGAGCATTCATCTCATCCTTTAGCTCCTCATACCTTTTATCCCTTCTAAATTCTTCAAATCCCTTCTCAAACTCAACCAACCAGTTTGAAAACTCTTCATAAGCCCTTTCCAAAGCCCTTTTTCCAGATTGCACAAAGAACTGTGCTCTGGATTTATATCCTCTAACCCTTGCTCCACGTTCAAGCGGAGGGGCATTCTCATCTACTATCTCAACCGTTATCTGCCTATCACCAGCCTGAAGACCTGTATCCACCGGTTCGATTATAAATACAGCACTGGAATTAACCCTATCCTTATACTCACCGTATATACGTGCCTCTACCACAACCTCTCCATTCTCCTCCACCTTTACCCCTTTAACCTCACCGATGGGAACACCCTTCATAACAAGCTTTGTTCCCCTAGAAACCCCTTTTGCCTCATCAAATACTATGGATACGTCTAATCCCTTTGTGTAAAAACCAAACCAGTATACAAGGGCCGCTATGATTACAATATCTAGGAAGAGTACAACCCTTATGATTTTTTTTATATTCATTTTTTCCTCCCTCTTCAATAATCTCTTAACTATTCCTCAGGCTGATGTTCCCTGCGTAGCAGATCCAAAACGGTTTTTACAGGACTGAAAGTGGTTAGAGGAACCTCAACAAACACCGTATTCCAGTACGCCATTGAGCCATTCCACAACCCCGGGAGCTCTAGAGCCTTAATCCTTACACCGTCCTTTGATTTAATAGAGATAAATCCGGTATTTGGATTCACAAACCTGGTCAGATCAAAAGGATTTCCCATGTAATCCCGAACACCGCACACAATGTCAACTGGGTTAAAGTGGGTTGAAGACTCCCAGATAGAGCGCTGCACCGAAGAGCTAAAATCAACCTGAGAGGACTCTACTATCTGTAAAGATAGTTCCCCATTTTCATCTTCCACCCAGAACGGCCCCCCTCCTGGCTCTCCTTGATTTCTAACCATACCACATACCCTAAGAGGTCTGTTGAACTTAGACAAAAGAAACCTTATCTTCTCCTCACGCAACCCCTTTTCCATCACATCGGGTGGCACAATACAGAGCCTGCTTCGTGCAAACTCAAACATCTCATTGATCAGGGCATCGGTTACATCACCAGACATCAGCCTCTCAAGGTAACCGAATATGGCTTTTTGTAATTCCACAAGATATCCACCAAGGACCTTTTTATAAAGGTAGGTTTGTGGTTTTAACCAATCAGGAGCCACATTATCTATGTTCTTTATAAAGACAATATCTCCCTTTAGCCTGTTTAAATTTTCAAGCAAAGCTCCATGCCCACCCGGACGAAAGACCAATCGTCCATCCTTATCCCTAAACGGCCTATTATCCAGGTCAACCGCTATCGTATCAGTTGAGGGGTTCTGAATTGAAAAACCTATCTCATACCTTACCCCTTCTTTTTCCTCGTAAAAACCACGTACCTCCTCCAGAAAATCCTTTATGGTCTCTAGGTGTTCAACTGGCACGGTAAAATGAATCCTTGCAGTATTACTTTTATCCCTTACGTAATTTGCCGCCTCAACAAGATGTTCCTCAAAAGCCGTACGGCAGTGATCCCCGTAGCAGTGAAACTTTATAAGCCCTTTTGGGAGATTGGCATAGTTAAGACCCTTTGGAGTGAGAATATACTCAAGCACCAACTTGTAGTTCCCCTTTGCTATAAGCTCCTCCAATTGAATTCCGTCCCTTAACATAACCGCCCTTAGATCATTGTAGAAGGCAAACTTCTTTATCCCTTTTATAAACTCGAGGAATCTTATGTGCTCAATATCCCCTTCTTTAGCCCTAGCAGAAATCGTATCTTCATCAATCTCTTCATAGCGATTGTAGAAAGAAACAAGAAGCTCAAACATCCTGCTTGCAGCACCAGAGGCAGGAACGAATTTCATAGCCCTTCCCTTTAATGCCTCAGACATATAAAGACTTACAAGCCTCTCAATGTCACCTCCATCCACAACAAAGATACCATCGCCCACTGTGCAGGGACGGTTTAGCCTGACAAAGGGAAATCCTCTCTTAAAGACCTCTATCTGTGAAATTACCTGCTCAAGGGTAATTCCCCTTGCCTTTATTTGCTCGATATCCTCCTTGGAAAAAGTAACCGATTTGCTCATGATACACCTAATTTTAAACTATACAGGAACTATTTCACACCAAGAAGTTCCTTTTCAGCCTTAAGGTAAGCACGTGGGCGAGTAGGAGCTTCTATAACAACCTGATTTCCACCAGGTCCTTCAAGCACCAAGCGGTGTTTTCCATTAAATCTGCTATCCTCAAGAATCTTCCATCCACCTTTCTTTAAGCGCTTCTCGCGAATACGTCTTTTCCCTCGCATCTTAAACCTCCTGCCAAACGATTAGAGAAAAAACAGCAAAAGCAAAAAGAGACAGGTATATCAGCATAAACAGCTTAAATATTTTATCAGATTCCTGAGTCCAAACAAAAAAACTAGACCGGTTTTTTTGCCCTGTATAGGGAAAGGGTTCCAAATACAGTCGTGTACCTAGCAGTTTCTCTAACATCAGCAAACCCGGAATTACAAAGGAGCTCGGGCAAAAGTCCCTTTACGTTATCGGAAATCTCTTCAAACCAACGTACCAAAAAAGACACAAGGTGGGTATAGAGGTTGTGGGGTTTTCCAAAGTCAGCTATGTGAAACTCTCCACCGGGGCGAAGAACCCTAAACACCTCTAAAATAGCTCTTCGTTTGTTTTCCAGGGTCAGGTGATGAAGCAAAAGGCTTGAAAAAACAACATCAAAAGCATTATCGGAATAAGGCAGCCTGGAGGCATCAGCCCGAACCAAGAATATATCCGTTCCCATACATTTTCTCTTTGCAATCCTAAGGATATCGGGGTCAATATCCAATCCAAACACACCTATGTTAGGATCCGTTCTCTTTATAATAAGAGCAAGCGTTGCAGTTCCACATCCTACATCAAGAACCCTATTTACCCCACGGGTAATACCGGACTGCTCTATAAGACGTTTCTTGAAACTGCCTTCGGGAAGAAAAAATCCTATAAGAGAGTCATATAAAGGGGTAAGGCTCCTGCACCCAAGAGCTGGTATATAGTTGCGGTTTCCACCCACACTACTAACCTGCCACCTGTTTTTTCGGTATAATTCCGATTGAGATTAAAGTATATGATTACAGGCTTTGAATCAATAAACAACTGGTACGAAAAACCCCTGGGACATATCTACTTTGAGAGGGTAAGCTCCAAACTGGATAAACTGCTAAGACCACACAATACACGGGGGAAACCTGCACGTGCACTTGATGCGGGATGCGGCTCAGGTCAATACACCCTATATCTTGCAAGTAACTACACCTACAACACGGTAGGGATTGATAAATCCCGGATTCTTGTCTCTAAAGCCTTTAAAAAATCGGAAGAAAAGAACCTAAAAGTGGATTTTCTTAATGCAGATATCTTTTCCCTGCCCTTTAAATCAGAATCCTTTGGGCTAGTTCTGTGTATTAACGTGATTGAGTTCGTTCAAAACAAGATCGAAGCGGTAGGAGAGCTAAAAAGGGTACTTTCCCCCGAAGGCATACTTATTTTGGGTGTATGCAACAAATACGGTCTTTGGGGACTCATTAAAACGGTAGCCAAACCATTTAAGAGAGGTGACCCCTTTTTTAAGGGGAATTTCCTCTCACGAAACGACATAAAAGATATAGCACAAAAGACAGGACTCAAGCTATTACACATAGAGGAAGAGATATACTTTCTCCCTTTTAAGGACATTAGAGCAATAACCCTTAGCGAAAAGATCATAAAAAGGTACTTAAAATCCTTTTCCGGGCTTTTAATTGCATGCTTAAAAAAATAAGGACCCTGCCTCCAGAGCGAAACCTTTTCCTTCCTCCTGCATCTATTAGAAAAGCACCAAAGCTATAAGGAGGAGAGTCTTACAAAATGCAAGAAAACGCAATCTTACACGTCCCACCCTATATACAGAAAGAGCTGGATGGACTGTACCTATTTATTGATCCAGAAGGTCCCAACTGGCTAAGTACCGATTTTAGAGGAGCAAAGATAATTGGCCTCATAGATGGAAAAAAAACGTTTGATGAGATTGTAAGGCTTTACTCAAAATACCTGAGTATAAGCACAGCAAAGGCCTGGGTTCATGTGGATTCGTTTATCAATGAAGCAATAAGGGAGAAGTTTGTATCACACACCCCATTTACCAGGGCACCATACAACGGACGAATCGAACATGTATATATGGATAATCTAGAGGAACTCTGGATACATACAAACAATTCCTGTAACCTTCAGTGCACTCACTGCCTGGTAAGCTCTGGCCCATGGGAAAACAAAGGTCTATCAACAGAGGAAATAAAAAACATAGTTGATCAGGGAAGGGAACTCGGGGTATTTCGGTTTTACTTTACCGGAGGAGAACCGTTTATAAGAAAGGACATATACAAGCTGATAGAGTACGTTACACAGGACCCGGACTCAGAGCTTATAGTCCTTACAAACGGGATGTTATTTAACCAAGAGAGAAACATAAAACAACTTCTCGAGGTGGCAAGAGGAAGGCTAAAACCACAGATAAGCCTTGACGGTTCAACGCCTGATATAAACGATGTGATTCGGGGCAAAGGAACATTTGAGAAGATAGTAAACGGAATAAAAACGGCTGTTGATTGGGGCTTAAATCCAACCGTTACCACAGTTGTTACCTCAGAAAACGCACACGATGTTCCAAACATCACAAGGCTTCTTTCATCCCTCGGGATACAAAGACACCACCTCCTCTGGGTTCATCAGAGAGGAAGAGCGGTAGAGGGGGAAAAAGACATTTTGGTTCCCGTACACAGATTAATAGAAGTTGTAAAGAAGGTAAAAAACACAGCAGACCAGGTAGGGGTTATAATAGATAACTTTGAGTCAGTAAAAGCGAAGCTAAAGGCAAAGAAATTTACAAAGTTCGACCTAAGCAATGCATGCTGGAAAAGCCTCTGTGTTTACTCCGATGGACAGGTATATCCATCCGCTGCACTTGCAAATTTCTATGGTCTTGGTTGCGGCAACATAAAAGAGAAACCTCTAGTAGAGATATGGCAGGAAAGCTCTATCTGCAATACGTTTAGAAGGGCAACCGTTCAGAAAAAGACAAAGTGTAGCAGTTGTTACCTAAAGTTTATCTGCGGAGGCGGAGATATAGAACACTCCTACTTTTACTCAGCTGCAACCTACGGGAAAGGAGATGTACACGGACAAGACCCCTACTGTGAGCTTCACGAGTACATGGTTATCTCAACTCTTTTTGAGCTTGCTGAGGAAAACCGCAAAAGGTTATCCAAGAAATCTGGATTTGACGCCCCTTTGGTGTTTACCAGCATGGGAGATGATGCTACTTCCTGTGGAACTCATGGCTCTAATGGAAGGGCAAAACCTCCTTCGGATTTTAACGTAGAGCTTTCCCATTCTAATTGTGTGCTTACGTTTAAATTGGATAGAACACGTGAAGCGGTAAGAGAGTTTTACGGAAAGGCAGCAGAAAACCCCCAGAAAGAACTCTGCTGTCCTACAGGTTATCCGGAGGAAGACACAAGCCACATTCCACAGGATGTTATAGAGAGGTTCTATGGATGCGGAAGCCCAATAGGCATGGCTGGAATAAAACAGGGAGAAACTGTAGTGGATCTTGGATCAGGTGCTGGAATAGACTGCTTTATTGCAGCTAAAAAAGTTGGACCATCTGGAAAGGTAATAGGGGTTGACATGACAGAGCAAATGCTTGGTGTTGCAAGAAAATGCAAGCCCAAGGTTGCAGCCAACCTTGGATACGATGTAGTAGAGTTTAGAAAAGGTTTTTTAGAAGATATACCGGTTGAGGACAGCTCAGCCAATCTCATCACATCAAACTGTGTGATAAACCTTTCACCCGATAAGAAAAAGGTTTTTTCCGAAATGTGGCGTATACTCAAAGACCACGGAAGGATAGTTGTTTCAGATATAGTGTCGGAATCAGAAGTTCCCCCTCATATAACCACCAATGAAAAACTCTGGGGTGAGTGTATAGCAGGAGCGCTGACGGAGAAACAGTTTATCTCCTATCTGGAGCAGGCAGGATTTTACGGCATTGAGATACTTCAAAAAAGGTTCTGGAAGACCATTGAAAACTACAGTTTTTTCTCAATAACGGTTAAAGGGTATAAGTTTGAGAAAAAAGCTGGATGCGTTTTTAGAGGGCAGAAGGCAATATACCTTGGTCCATTTAAAGCCGTAATAGATGAAGAAGGGCATCTTTTTCCAAGAGGTGAGGAAGTAGAAATCTGTACAGATACGGCGGAGAAACTATCAACCGCACCTTATAAAGGTATGTTTAGTGTACTTGAGCCAGATACAGAGGAAAACCAAGTCTCTGGTACAGGTTGTTGCAACACCTCCTGCTGCTGTTAAATCACCGGGGAATTCCAATGAGTAAATCCCCTAAACAGGTACTTATTGTGTTTTTAAAGTATCCCGAACCAGGGAGGGTAAAGACACGGCTGGCAAGAGATATAGGTTGGAAGAATGCTTCCCTTATATATTCAGAGATAGCCCAAAGCGTTATCGGTAAGGTATCTAAATCGAGCGAATACGAAACCCTTATCTTCTTCGATCCGCCAGAGAAAAAAGAGGATGTAAGGAGATGGCTTAAGAATGCCAATCTAAACTTACTGCCCCAAGAGGGAAACCCACTCGGTGAAAGAATGTTAAATGCCTTTGAAAAAGCCTTTTCTCTGGGAGCAAAAAGTGCCGTTATAATCGGGACCGATTGTATGGAAGTCTCAGATAAAACGGTTTTAGAAGCCTTCCAAGCACTAAGGGAGGTAGATGCTGTTTTGGGTCCGGCAAGAGATGGTGGTTACTACCTCCTCGGAGTTAACAGAGCATTTCCCTGGATATTTAAAGACATAAAGTGGAGTACAAGCCTTGTACTTAGCCAAACCATAAAAAAAATAGAGGAAAAGAAACTAAGGTTTAAGTTGCTAAAAACCCTAACGGACATTGATACGGTAAGAGACCTGAGCAAGGAGTTGCTACTCAAGGTTAAGGAAGATAAGAAGTGGACACTTTAGTTCTTATTTTGCCCTTATTCTTGCTTTCATTTGCAAACGGTTCAAATGATGTCTCAAAAGGAATATCCACACTTGTTGGAAGCAGAATAACGGGTTACAGGAGTGCCATCATATGGGGAACAGCTTGTACAGCGACCGGAGCAACAGTTTCAGCCTTCTTTGCAATTGAGATGATAAAGACATTTTCCGGAGCGATAAATTCAGATTCGATAGATATCGCGTTTCCAATTGCTGTTTTTACAGGAGCATCATTATGGGTTATTATCTCTTCAAGAACAGGTATCCCCGTTTCCACAACCCATGCAATAACAGGTGCACTCTTTGGAGCAGGAACCCTAGCAGTTGGTTTTAACAACCTGGAATGGCAGGTACTTGGAAAAAAGATAATCCTTCCCCTTGCCTTTAGTCCTCTCATTGCACTTGGGCTTTCATGGTTGTTTTTCCCGGTAATCCGGAGGTTATACTCCCTTACCGGAAACTACTGCATATGCATTGAAAAAAAGGAAGAGGTCTTTTACACCCCCGTTTCAAAGGCTATGCCAGGGACAATAAGTGCCATAGCCCAGGTGAAACCGATCCCGCAAACCTCCCTAATAGCAGCAGAGAAGAGTGCCTGCTCAGATTACCTCTATTCAAATACAAGGGTAGACCTTCCTGACCTCTTTCACTGGTTGTCTTCAGGGATGACAAGCTTTGCAAGGGGATTAAACGATACTCCCAAAATCGTAGCCATTGCACTTACCATGACAGATGTTGAAACTGGGATGCATAAAACACTCTTTTTCCTAGTAGCTTCCCTTGCAATGGGGATTGGAAGCACGGTATCCGGGCTAAGGGTTACAAGAACTCTGGCAGAGAGGATTACCCCAATGAACCCACAAGAAGGGTTGGTGGCAAATATAACCACCTCTATACTGGTAACCATAGCGGCAAGGTTTGGGCTCCCTGTTTCAACAACGCACGTATCCAGCGGCTCGATAATAGGGATAGGTCTTAAGTGTGGAATGGAGAAGGTAAGGTGGAGGATTGTACTTGAGATGGTTCTTGCATGGATTGTTACCATGCCTTCTTCCGCACTAATTGCATTTCTTGCCTTCTGGTGCTTGAACAAACTCTAACACCTTACGTGTTTAAAACCGGTAAAAGGACTTTTTGGTATCTAACACTACCTTAGGAACTTCTCCATTATTCTTAGATTTTCTCTATAGTCTATTGGGCAATCTATTATTACTGGTTTATTTTGTGAGAATGCTTCTTGGAGTGCTGGT